>Ga0316228_1001216_pt1 | contig 28336 bp, 23 predicted proteins | sample TBH18021metaG_FD_206005 | JGI IMG/M metagenome (GOLD analysis project Ga0316228, IMG submission 206005) | Freshwater microbial communities from Trout Bog Lake, Wisconsin, USA - TBH18021 | ecosystem: Environmental > Aquatic > Freshwater > Lake > Hypolimnion/Profundal zone | place: USA: Wisconsin... | reverse complement strand
AGTCATTATATGTATAAATCCTTATTCTATATGGCTTTAATGACTTTTTTAATAAATGAGTTCGACTATGTCAAGGTGGTGCAACCAGCTGAGCTACGAGCCTAATCAGGTCATTTTACCCTATTGACGCAACTCATTTGTGCAATGCAATTTTGCCCTTCTACGCCATGCCACATATAGCTTAGACACCATGATAGATAAATTCAATTTCATCATTCAATTTACTTTTCATTGCCGCAACTTAAAAACACAAAACTCATAAAAAATCAAAATGGGACAGAAACGGGACACTTTTGGGACAGAAACGGGACAAACCAAAATTTATTCATGAATTTTGTTTGAACACCACTCTGTCAATCTTCCCTCTTATATATAGGCGAAAATTTTTTACTGGTCACTTACTTTAATTCCGAGGTAATTTTCTAATGCGGCCCTAACCACATCCGATCGAGTAGGAATAATCCCCTCAAGTTGAGCAATTTCCATTCGCCTCTTGTCGATAGCCACTAGAACTTCTTTTTCAAGTCGAACTGCCAATTGTTTATTGCCTGTATTTGTTGTCATTTAGCATCATCCTCAATCTTTAGTGTCAGACAGGTTGACAAATCACGCCTAGTGTCGTATATTAATACTGTCGTACAGTAAATCAGTATATCAACCATCGTTAACTTCGGGAAATAAATATGACCACATACATGAAAGCAGCAGAATTGGCAGCCCATATTCCATATAAGGCTCGCTATATCAATGAATACCTCAAAGATCGCGTATTCATAGAAGGAACCCACTACGTACGGTTACCGGGATCAAGACGCGTGATGTACATCTGGGAAACGATCCAAACGGACTACCTCAAACAAACAGCCATAGAGATTCCAATGGCCAATGGGGGTGTTTGCCATGGCTAGTATTCGAATTCGCCTAGAAACCCAAACGCTCTACTTTGACTTTCAATATCGAGGTATTCGTTGCAAAGAACTTACTAAGCTCAAGGCAAACAAAGTAAATCAATTGAGATTGGAAGCAATAATGAAGTCGATCCAAATGGAAATCGATAGCCAAACTTTCTCTTACCGCAAATACTTCCCCAATAGCAAACGTGCAGATCTATTTGAAAGCGCGGCACCAGGCATCGCTTCCGCTACTACCAATGAATTAGTTGCCGGCGCAGAAGCTGCCGCTCAAGAGATGCGCAAGACTGGAGCAAAACAAGCCACCGTCAATGTTGATGGCATGCCCAGCTTTTCTGATTTTTCTGATCTATGGTTTACCGAGCGCGAGGTAGATTGGAAGCGCTCAACCCAAAGCAAAGTTAAAGACATATTAGTGAAGCACTTGGTACCCCGCTTTCGAGGAAGACGTGTCCACGAGATTACTAAAGCCGATATTCTTTCTTACCGAGGGGTTTTAGCCAAAACAAATGAAGACGGGAAAACCTTATCCGCTACGCGGATCAATGGGGTTTTGAATATTTTGCGTCAAATTCTGACTGAAGCTGCTGATCGCTATGAATTTGTCTCGGGCTTTCGAAGCATTAAGCCTTTGCGAATACCCAAAACTAAGATTGAGCCCTTCTCTCTTTTGGAGGTCGGTCAAATACTCGAAGGCGCTCCTGAGGAATTTAAGCCCTATCTCACCACAGCATTTTTTACCGGCATGCGCACCTCGGAATTGCTGGGTCTTACCTGGGAATTCGTTGATCTAGATCGTGCACAACTCACCATTAATCAGGCCTGGGTTGCTGGTGAACTCGATTCCACGAAAACATCAGGCTCAGAACGCACGATTGATTTATCCACCCCTGTGATTGCGGCGCTAATCCAACAGCAAAAAAATACTGAGACCATTAAATCAGAATATGTCTTTTGCGCATCTAATGGCAAACCCTTTAATCGTCACAACTTTGCTAATCGCATATGGCACCCCCTACTAACTCAATTAAAAATTAAGCGACGACGGCCCTATCAAACCCGTCACACAGCAGCGACACTTTGGCTTGCATCAGGCGAAAACCCAGAGTGGATTGCACGTCAAATGGGGCACACCTCAACACGCATGCTCTTTACAACCTACTCCCGTTACGTTCCTAACCTGACCCGTAAAGATGGATCGGCCTTTGAGCAACTATTGAACTCACAACTGCTAGGATAAAAAATCATGAACACACCCTTCTATTTAATGACCAAGCAAGATAAACATTATTTACGCCTTGGAGAGATCGCTTCTCGCTCGATCCCTAAGAAACGCCTTATGGACTTTTCTATTGCAGAAATTAAAAATTCTGGCATTACTCGCCCTGACTATCGCTCACTTTACTTATTAGGACGAGACCTACCTGCGGTACCAGCAATTTATTTCTTATTTAATAGCCAAGGCCAAATTTACTATATAGGCCAAAGCGTCAATATCTTTAAGCGCATCTGTGGAGAGCACATCAAGACTATGGGGGATAAGTGGACTAAGCTTTCCGTACTGGCGCTAGAGTCAGATGCAACTCAAGAGCAATTAAATTATGCAGAGGCGATGTTCATATTTATTCACCAGCATAAGCGTTCACGTAATAAGCACGGCAAAACTCTGGTGGATATGAGTTTTGTTGAAATGCTTTTGCGGTTTCGGGCAGACTTTGAAGAAACAATCTTTCCAGTTCGACTATTAAATGTTCAATCTTATTTTGAATACTGGGCTCGGAACGAGGCCTTGTTCCAGATATAAGATCTATCGGGTTATGGGCGTAACCCCTATATAAGTCCAGAGCAATAGGACTTCAGCCCCTCCAAAAACTCCGCCTATAAATTACAAAGAAAATTTGCATAGCTCATCTTACGAGCCCCTAGCAGTTAATACTGCAGGAATATTAAATTTAGAAATTACATGTAATTTTCATTAGAAATGAGTCTCGCTTTTTTATGCAAATAACTTTTCGGGAAAACTTCCTCATCAAGCTATAAGGGGTGCAGCTCAGGAGTTCGAACTTTATGTTCATGAATGTACAAAAAACAACAATTTTTAATCACCCCCCCCCAAGACAATTTAATTGCAACTTTTATACGTATTGACTGTAATATAAACAACATTAGTTGCAATAAATACAACTAATGTTGTTTATAAAGGTTATGTATTTAACAGCAATTTCTCCGACCTTAAACAAATATGAACTCTTGAGATGGATGAATTAAAAAAAGCATTCGCAAAAGAATTTAAACGCTGTTTAATCGCACGTTATGGAAAAATACCCAGTGCTGCAGTCATCGCAAGAGATTTTACTTTGGCCTCTCCAGCAGCCCTTGAGCCGATGTCTTTAGAGACTATTCGAAAATGGCTAAATGGCATTAATCTTCCGCAAAGCGCAAGAATGCGCGCGCTAACAAATTGGATCGGATTTGATGCATCGGCATTAGATGGAGCATTTAAGTCTTCTAATAATGCAAATCGAACTACTGATTTGAGCACGCAAAAATCAATTGATAGCGAAATGGTTCACTTGCTGCATGCTTTTGGCGAACTTCAAGAAGGTGAACGAGAAACGGTATTGCAAATTGTAGATTTATATAGGCGCTCCAAAGATATCAAAAAATGAAATTGAATAGCGCAATCCAAATATTTAGTCTGTCAGAGCACATTCAGAAATTGCAACAGATCAGCATCCTCAGAAATAGGCTGTTTCTTGTCTTTGTCGTTGTCCCAACCCTATTTTCTATAATTTATTTTGGGGTCATTGCCTCGAACATTTACATTTCTGAATCCCGCTTTATTGTGAGAGCCCAGGGCAAGGATAGCTCTAATAATTTAGCCTCTAGCATCAGCGGAGCCATGGGCGGTAGCGCCATTGGAAGCCTAGCCAGCAGCCTTGGTGGGTTAAGCTCCTCACAAAATGATGCTCTGACTGCTGAAAACTTTATCACCTCACGCGATGCCTTAAAGCAACTAAATCAGAGCTACGATTTAACGCAAGCTTACTCTTCGAGCAATGTGGATCGCTTTGATCGATTTGGTGGCATTACCTTTTGGGATAAAAGCCAAGAAGCCTTCTTTCAGTACTACCTTAAGAACATTGTTAATGTAAGTCACGATGATCAATCTGGCATCACCACCTTAAGTGTGAATGCCTTTACCCCTGACATGTCTTACGAGGTCAATCAAAAGCTCAATGATCTCAGTGAAGATTTAATCAATCGTCTCAATACACGAGCTAGGCAAGATATGTTGCAATTTGCCCAAAATGAGGTCGATCTTGCCAGACAAAAGGTGGAAGAAACCAATCAAAAGATTTATCAATTTCGTAATAATGAGCTCAAGTTTTCAGATAAATCGGTGGCGAGTGCCAACTCCCCCAACAATCAAGTCACCCTCTATCAGCAATTATCCAGTGAAAAACAATTTGCAGATCGAAACCTCGCTGCCGCCCTAGCCACCATGGAACAAGCACGCATCGAGGCGATGAGGAAAATTCTATACATTGAGCGCATTGCCCAGCCAAGCAAGCCCGATATGGCCATGGAGCCTAAGCGCATTCGGGGAATTATTACCGTCTTTGTATTGGGATTGTTCTTCTGGGGTATTGCCTCCATGGTGATCACAGGCGTGAAAGAGCACCATAACCAATGAATCCCAGCTCAACCCTGCGCACGCCTGCTAAGCAGTCTTTTTGGATATCCCTAAAAATCCAAGGCAGAGTCATTAAAGCCCTCTTCCTGAGGGAAATGATTTCCCATTTTGGGCGTCATAACATCGGTTTTTTGTGGATGTTTGCGGAGCCCATGATGTTTTCAGTGGGTATTACGATTCTTTGGACGGTAACAGGACATGAGCATGGAGCAATGCCTCCAGCAGGGTTTGCATTAACAGGCTACTCCACGATCGTGGCATGGCGTAATTGCGTTAACAGGACCTCTGTCACCCTTACTGCAAATAAGGGTTTATTGTTCCATCGCAATGTCACTGTAATGGACTTAGCAATAACTCGAGCCATTTTTGAATTCTCAGCAGTGAGTGTTTCTTTCTTTTTTCTCTCTATTGTCTTTATTGGTCTCGGACTGATGTCCACTCCAATCAATCCATTACAAGTTTTAAGTGCTTGGTTCTTGTTTGGTTGGTTTTTTATTTGCGCTGGATTAATTGCGGTATTTCTCAATGAAAAATCCGAGCTATTTCATCGGATATCTCACGTTCTCATGTATTTAACAGTTCCACTCACTGGAGCAGTTGCAATGGTCAGTTGGGTGCCAAAAAAAATCCAGTCAATTTATCTGCTTTCACCAATGGTAAATGCCGAAGAAATGCTTCGTGAAGGCTACTTTGGTGGAATCGTGCAAGCCCAATACTCTGTGTCATTTTTAATCACTTGCAATATTGTCCTCACTGCTATTGCACTATTTTTGGTTTCTCAGGTCAAAAAATTCATTGAGTCTGAATAAAATGCTGCAAGTTCAAAATCTTTCAAAATCTTATCCAATTAAAGGTGGAACTCTGAGAGTCCTTAATCGGATCAATTTGAATATTGAGCCAGGCGAAAAAGTGGCTGTTTTAGGCAGAAATGGTGCGGGAAAATCGACGCTAATTCGAATCATTGGTGACTTAGAAACTCCAGATTCAGGCAATATCACCAGAGGCATGTCCATTTCCTGGCCGCTAGGCTACAGCGGCGGCATGCAAGGCAGCCTAACTGGTTACGACAATATTGCGTTTTTATGCAGGGTGTACGGGGTAGATCAGAGCCCAGTTGCTGATTACGTTCGCTCTTTTACCGAATTAGGTCGCTTTCTGAAGGAGCCTGTAAAAACCTATTCAGCAGGAATGAAAGGCAGACTCAACTTTGCCTTATCCATGGCCTTTGATTTTGATTGCCTCTTGATTGATGAGGGCTTAACGGCTGGTGATTCACGGTTTGCCGATCGTTGCCATCAAGCACTTGAGGCTAAAAAAGATTGCGCGATTTTGATGGTAGCCCATGCCCAAGAAAGCATCCGACAGTTTTGCCAAAAGGCCTATGTATTGGAAGGCGGCTCCTTGTTGTCCTTTAATTCCATGGATGATGCCTATCATCATTACAACTCATGACTTTTGTTAAATCATCCTCACGTTTTTTGATAATGTGTTTTTTGGCATGTGATTTAGCAGCGTGCTCTACTTTTAACGCACTTTTTCCAACCTCTGGTCCTAGTCGCTCCCAGGTTACTGAGAACCCTTCAGCCGCCAGCAATAATAATGAGCCAAAGATCGAAATCATTGATGTCACACCATTAACCGCTCAAAATGTTTTAAAAGCACAAAAGCAAAATCAATTTTCTGAAGTTTTTCAAAGTGTTAAGCCCAACCAGAATTTAGTAGGCCCTGGAGATGTCTTAGAGGTCAATATCTGGGAAGCAGATCCCCCGATATTATTTGGCTCCTCATCAAATGCTTCCATTGCTATACAGAACTCATCCACTTCCAAGGCAACTACCCTGCCGTCTCAAGTGGTGGCACTGGACGGCACCATTAATGTTCCCTTTGTGGGCTATATCAAGGTAGCAGGAAAAAATACCGAGGCAATTGGTAATCAGATTACTCAGGCGCTACATGGCAAGGCAAACTTCCCTCAAGTACTTGTGAGGCTGACGAATAACGCTACCTCAAATATTACGGTAGTTGGCAATGTGAATAACAGCATGCTTATCCCCATTTCGCCTAAGCAAGAGAAACTGCTCGATGCGATTGCGATGGCTGGTGGCGTTAAGGACCCTATAAATAAGGTCACCATTCAGCTAGCTCGCAATGGCAAGACCTCGACGATGCCTCTGGAGACGATTATTAAATCCCCGAAGGACAACATACCCTTAGCTCCTGGAGATGTAGTCACTAGCTATTTCCAGCCCTTTAGCTTTACTGCTTTAGGTGCAACAACTCAAAATCAAGAAGTGACATTTGAAGCTCAAGGCATTTCTCTAGTTCAGGCTCTTGCAAGGGTTGGCGGGGTTCAAGATCAAAGGGCTGATGCCAAAGGTGTGTTTATTTTTAGATTTGAAGATCCTGCCGCTGTTGCTGATAAGCAAATCCCCTCCGCTGAACTTGTTAATGGAAAAATTCCGGTCGTTTATAGGGTGGATATGAGTGATGGTGGTGTTTTCTTAACAGCACAAAACTTCCCCATCAAAGATAAAGATGTGTTGTATGTATCCAATGCCTCTACTGTAGAGCTACAGAAATTCTTAAATATCTTGGTATCAGCGATTTACCCTGTAGTAAATGCTGGCGCTATTTCTAAAGGCTTCTAAGCAAGAGTTAAACCATGAAAAGTCAGCCCTCTAAAGCAAGCATGGCGCAGAACACTGTAGCAAAGAGCAATCACTCTCTTGCTACACAATTTCATCAATTCATTATTGATAAAGCGGTGAACTGGGCTTTGCAAAGCACCAATCGCAAGACTCGATTCTCTGAGCTGAAATGGACCGACGAGGAGAGGGAAATTCTCAATCAAATTATTGAGAATCCGAAAGCCGCCGACTTGAAATTACCAGTGCAAGACAGTAAATTTAAACGCTTTTTTAAGAGCATTACAGAAAATGGCTTAAATACTATAGATGTAGAGAAGTTTTACCACTATCGCGATCGCTTACCCTTGCGAGGTCTACAGTGGGAATTTAAAAAGGAGGATTTTGCATTCACCAAAACAAAGGTAGCCTCCAAAGTCATCGTTCCAGCAGGCTATTACATGCTTGAGCTAGGCATTAGAACAAGCCAATTTAGCTCTCAAATTGGCTTTGATCTTAAAACGGTTGATCAAACGAAATCTAATTACCAGGAATTTGAGCTCCAAGCAAAATCCAATCGCATTAGTAAGCGCCTCATTTTTCTCGAAAACAATTCAAAACTCGAAGCCATTCTTCTCGGAACCATTAAAGAATCCGATATTTATCACTTACGCCTTGCCAGACTGACAAAAAATTTCTTCATGAGCAGAATGTTCAATAAAATTGGACGTCAGTTTGACCTCAAAAAGGATCAGCAGCTTACACAAGATGAGTTGAAGGTTTTATGGAATCGCTACGATTCAATCTTTAAGAGACATAAAAACCCTCTCACTGAATATGAATACTATATTCAGCAAATAGAATCCAAACAAACCCCTGGCAGAGCTCAGCAATTACGCAATCTTCAGCTATGGATGATGAAAAATCGTCAACTTAAAAAGTAAGTAGATGAAGATTAGCTACATCCTTCCTATTACAACAGATACTGGCGTTAGATGCACTAACACCAGTATCGCTATGAATCATTTAGCTAGTACTTTTGAATCCATACTTTCGCAATCTATCCCCAACTGGGAATTGATCGTTGTGATTGAAAAGACTCTTGAGCAGAAAGTGTCGGCAATTTTAAATAAGGCAACTCAATCAATAAGTCTAGTCAAAGAATTTAATAACAAAAAACTTAACTCTAGTATTCGCTTAATTACTACAAACTCCAAGAATGCTGCCATAGCATGTAACACAGGTTTAGAACTTTGCAAAGGTCAGTATGTTAGCCTAATCCAGGCTGGTGATCGATTGGCGGACATAACCACTTATGAATTAATAAAATGTTTGGTAGAAAACCCTAAAGCACAATTCATTTATACGGATCACGACCATCTAGATCTTCGGGGGACTAGATTTAAGCCTTTTTTTAAGCCAGATTTAAGCCCTGACTTACTCTACTGCCAAAATTACATCAGCAATCTGGTTTTAGCAAAGAAATCCCTGCTTAAGAGATTGCATGGATGGAATCGCCAATTTAGTGCAGCCTATGACTATGCCCTCACCCTGAAAGCTATTGGCGACTTAATTAAACTCGATCGCCCGAATCCAAAATTACTAGGCGATCAGAGTCTAATTAAGCACATTCCAAAGATTTTGTATCACCAAAGGACTAACTTAAAAGTCAATCCTAATAGCAAACAATTCCTTGAAATTAGACCTGGCAAGTTAGATGAAGCAAAGCAGTCACAACAAGGCTTAACTCTACTAAAACGTTTTTTTAGGTCGCAAAAGAGAAATGTTACGGTCAAGCAAATAAAGCCTAAGCTCTACCGTTATCAATGGGCCATTCCAAAACACGAGCCTTTAGTCAGCCTTATTATCCCAACCAGAGATGGTTATGACATTCTGAAGACCTGCGTCCAGTCAATCCTTAAGAAAACCACATACAAGAATTATGAAATATTAATTGTAGACAACCAATCAACGGACCCGCAGGCAATTGAGTACATGAAAAGTCTTGAGAGAGATTATCCAAACATCCGCATCCTGAAATACAACAAGCCATTTAACTACTCGGCCATAAATAATTTCTCAGTTAGAAAAGCCCAAGGTGCAATACTGGGACTCATTAATAATGACGTAGAAGTAATTACGCCAAAATGGCTCAGTGAAATGGTTAGCCATGCAATAAGAAAGGAAATCGGATGCGTCGGGGCCATGCTTTATTACCCAGACGAAACAATTCAGCATGCTGGAGTTGTAGTGGGGATGCATGGCTTGGCCGATCATGCCTTCAAGGGTAAAACAACAAGTCAGTTACATGATTATTTTAATTACATGAAATCAAACAGGAATCCCTTAGCAGTAACAGCTGCTACTTTAGTTGTAAGAAAAAGCTTGTTTTTAAAAGTGAATGGCTTTGATCAAAAAAAACTCAGGGTTGCATTTAATGATGTTGATTTATGCTTAAAAATTCATTCGATAGGCTACTTTAATATTTTTGTAAATCACTCAGCATTAAAGCATTATGAATCAAAAACAAGAGACATAAATTCTAATGAAGCAGTAGTTATTGAAAGAAGCGAGCACAATTTTATGAAAAAAAAATGGGGTCAAATTTTAAGTCAGGGAGATGAACTCTTAAAACTAGCTACGCTTCAACAATTTACCAATGGGATCTAAATATGCTTAAAAGATTTTTATTTATATCGTGGACCAGTAGGCATCAAAATCCATATCTAGACCCTTCCGTAAGATATCGTTGTTACAACGTAGCACAAGAGCTTCTTAAACATGGACATCAAGCAAACGTTATGTCACAACGAGCCTTCGAAGATAATATCGATACATTACCTAGCTATGATGTATATATATTTCATAGACCATATTTAACATCTAAACTTACCTCATTTCTATTAAAAAAACCCCCTAATAAACAAGTAATTGCAGACTTTGATGATTTAATTTTTGATATAGAAAATGCAGAATCGACATCAATGTACAGATCTAGAGGTAGCCGCTCAAGCTCAGTTAGGGACTATATTGCTAGAACAGGTGAAGCATTAGATTTAATAGGAAAATGCACAGTTTCAACGACTCCAATTGCCTCAAGATTGAATGCAGTTTTTCCCCATCTTAGAACGCTTGTAACTCCAAATACTTTAGATGCATCTTTTATAGGTATTTCAAAGGTCGCTAGGAACACAAACCCTTTCGAAAAAAGGCCTTATACCTTCGGCTATTTTTCAGGTACTGCAACTCATAATCAAGATTTTGGAATGATTGCATCGCTTTTAAGCTCTGTCCTAAAAAATAGTGAGTCCAAGTTATTGCTTGCTGGGGAGATTAGTACACCAGAAATTTTTAATGGCGTAAAGAATCAAATTCACAAAACACCATTAGTTGCATTCCATAAATTGCCATTTGTCATGAGTCAGTGTAGGTTTGCTTTGGCGCCACTCGAAAATACCATCTTTAATAATGCTAAAAGTGGCTTGAAATATTTTGAAGCAGCGCTATCTGGATGCAAAGTAATAGCAACCCCAATTCCTGATATAGATCGATTTACCTATAAGAACCTAATTAAATGCACAGGCAGCAATGACTGGTCTAATGAATTGGCATCTGCGACAGATTTATCACAATCAAGTCTCAATCAAACCAGCCTAGAAATTGCAGACCTAGAGTCTAAAATCTCATCCCCATCCAACATTCATGCTTGGTTGGCATTTACTAAAAACGAAGAGAAGCAATGATGAAAAATATACTTATATATATTGAGCCACATCCAATTAGAAACTACTATGAAGAATTTTGTGACGTAGGAATTCTTATGTGTGACTCAATTTTTAATGCTGGCGTTAAATCTGGTTATGATTTTAGATTCTTTTCGAATGACTTCAACATAAATCATATTAATTTAAAAAAGCCAGATTACTCATACAAAGCAATACGTCCAACACTTGAAGAAAAGTTAAAAATGCAAATGTGGGATGGAAAGTGGGATAAAGAAAAGATTAATGCAAGAAGTGAACTTTGCCTAGGAAAAGGTAATGTTACAAATTTTTACTATAAAATTTTAGCCAGGATACATAAAGAATATCCTTTTGATGCAATTCTCCTTTGGTCCGAAAATGGCGCCGTAAAGAAATTTGCTAAAGACTATTCAATTAAAACTCTATTTGGGGAATATGGCCCAACGAGAGCCCCTTTTCATCAAACCTTATATTTTGATATCAACGGAACGAATTACAGCCCCTCCATACAAAAAGCGCCAATACTTAAATTAGCTAATTTAGATGTAGTTCCCATTGAAGCATGGATTGGGAATCAAGAAGTTCAGAGTTCAGGCAATGAAAAGCATGCATTGTTGAGCGCAGGTATAACTATTAATGATGATTTTCTAGGTAGGTTGCCTTTTGAGGATCCCTATGTATTTATACCGCTACAACTTGCTGATGATTTAAACACTCAGATCTCATCAAAATTTCAAACGCCCTTAGAATTTCTGAGCTCAGTAATACCGCAAATTTTTAAGGCTGGTTTCAAAATTATTATCAAAGGCCACCCCGGAGCAGAACTTAGGCCATATAACTTGGTGGCTGAAATTAAAGCTCTTGAATATGCTGAGAAATTTCCAACTAAAATATTTATTATTCCACGTGATGCAAGCATACAACTCTCCCTGCACGTCATTCGACAGGCCAGTGCAATCATTACTATAAATAGCTCAGTTGGTTTTGAAAGCGTCATGTTGGGGAAGCCTGTCTTACTGTGTGGTAATGCGAATTATGATGTGGGGCAATCCCTCAAATCAATTGATCTCCCCACTGAATTGGACAACATATCATCCAACTCTAAACACAAAACTCAAAACCCCGCCATCTCATCTTTTCTCTTATCACATTATTATCATCCGCTTGAGATGGTAAAGAGCGGCAAAGTGGTGACAAAAATATTTGATTATCTATTTTCGACCTCCACGACAAGTTTGCGAGATTTTTGGCAGGGCTGGTCCAAGGATATTAATTTTGGCTATCAATATCTTAGCGGCACATCAAATAAGGATCACCTCATAGAGATTGACGTAGGACCCATTGCAGGAAATCGGCTGTTTCATGAAGCTAAAAACAAAAAATTTAAAATTAACAATCATTCAAATATGCTGCTCTTTGAAGGAGAGTTTAACGATGCAAAAATAAATGGTTTTACAAAAATTACGAATGATTTGATGCTCGTGATTGATTCCCTAGAGTTGCGCAAGAATAAGGATCAAAAAGAATCATTGCTAATATCAGGTTGGTGTCTAGATAGAAACACATTTAGGCCACCTTCTTCAATAATTTTGGCATCCAAAAATGGATTATTGATATCACAACATCGCTTAACAGTTCGGCGCAATGATGTATCAAGCTATCTTGGAATTGAAGTTGCAGCTGATATTGGATTTAGCTTTGAACTGCCAACGGATCAGCCTGAAAAAGCTGAAAACTTTATATTACTATTCCTCACAAGTGATAATTTTATACAGATAAACCCCTGCAATATTTGCTCCATAAATATTCAAAATAATTGTGACTGACTCGCACCAATATCAGGATGGATAGAGTATCTATAAGCACAGTATTTGGCCCATCGCATGTAGTACGATGGCACGATCACGTTAAAAATGGAGTGATTAAGAGTGAGTTCTCGAGCGAACAACTTAAAGGTCAGGGCGGACTCCCAATTTGGTCAAAATCACTCTTTCAAAATGCCTCCGATAAAGTGAATGGTGGAGAGAATATAGCAATTTTAGTTGGTGATTTTAGGTTTGGAAACTCTATATGCCTAGAAAATGTAAATAATAAAGAGATTCTGAGGGATGGATTTTTATCGATTAACCCTAAAGCAATTCGAGAAGACTATGACCTGCTTCTTTTTAATAGGTCAATTTCAGCTCTCAATCTTTTACAAAGAACGCTGGGTGACCAAGTCACTTTCATATTCTGGGATCTTTTCTGCCGACAAATCCAAGATCGCCTTGCTGGAAATTACATTGTAGAATTTTCATATAAGCATCCGATCTGGAATTATCAATACATCCCAAAAATTTTGCCAGATTTAAATCAAATTAATTTAGGGGCATTGCTCACGATGCCGATGCATGAAGTTAACCGATTATTCATTGATAGTAGTCTCCACCCCTCACAAATCGGCTATTACTTTCTCAATAATTTACTGGGGAAAAAGGCTTCCGCATTAGATTCATATAGACTTGCCATTTCTCAATTTGAACAAGAGTTATCAGCCTCACTACCAAAAGCTCTCATTCAAGAAGAAAAAATTTTTTTACTGACCGGAAATTCCATTTGGATCGATACTTTAATCCAAATTCTAGGTGCCAACGGTCAATTAAGATTGGCAAGATCAGGATTAATTGTAGCGATGCCAAAACCAATGCCTGGAAGATTATCTATAAAGGAGCTATCCAATAAGATAGAAAAAAAACCACAACTATTAGCCATAATTTCATCCAAATTTCTTAATGACGATAAGGATTTTGCCAACTATTTCAGAAAAAGTATTTCAGATTTGGCTCATACACCGTATATCAACTGGGAAATTGAAGCTGAACATATTATTTGCGCTAGAGGTGTTACCCCAAATTTTAAACATGGTTCTAACTTACAAGATACAGTTAAGAATATATCTCCACTAAATTTATTAACATCTATGGTTGAATTAGGTCCCAGTGGAGCTCCATCAATGGCTGGCATCAAATATATCCTAGACTTTATCGTTAAAAATTATTTATAAAACTAATATGCACTCTGGATATCAAGAAAAAAATAGTTTATATAGTGCTTCTTGGAGTTATTTTTTTTTCGAACATAGAAATTGCGAGCAAATATATTTAATTTCCTTGAGATATCCTTCCAAGACATACCGTTCAATAAATATTTTTTTCATTGATGATGACCTTCTAGACTGTAACGCCCTTTTTAGCCTTCCAATTTCTTACGCATTTCGTCTCTGGCGCAAAGCCACCTCGAAACGCAAGTGGATTCTTTCTTCTTGTTCTGAACTATGGGTATCCACTCCTTATCTAGCCCGGAAGTATTCTGCTTGGAAGCCACGTCTAATTCGCCCAATTGCCTCTGGACCCCTTCTCGAGCAGTCTTGGCTTGACTTAGCGAATTCCACATTCGCCCCCTCTTCTCCAGTGCACATTTGTTACCACGGCACTTGGTCTCATCGCGATGATATGAAATGGCTTGCTCCAGTTATTGCTGAGGTGCAGCGACGATGTCCTAATTCAGTTTTCGAAGTAATCGGCAGCGATCGTGTTGGCCGAATATTTAGGGGCATCCCTCGGGTCTGCGTCTTGCCCACCATGACATGGCCGGACTATTTGAAGCATACTCAAACAGTACGTCAGGATATTGGATTAGCCCCTTTGCGCGATACACTCTTTAATCGAGGTCGTGGACCCATTAAGTTTTTTGACTACGCAAGAGCTGGTGCGGTTGGCATCTATTCTGCTGGACCCGCTTTCTCGGAATTCGTTTCACATGAAGTGGATGGCTACGTTTTGCGCAATGATCCTGAGCTTTGGGTAAACACCATAGTCAATTTAGTTAATTCACCTCATTTGCGCCAACAGATGGCTGATGCTGCATGGCTCAAGGTTCTGGAAAACAGTCCAGCCTCGTCTAGCGTTCAGCAGTACTTGAGTGATCTGAATGAATCGCTCATGCGGATTACCAACATTCCCTAAGCTTTCTTAGCGCTAGACAATTACTTAGCTACATTGGTTTTATTTTGCCCATAATTCCACTAAAAGTTGGAAGTTTTTTACCTGTTTTCAGTAGACTGTTTTAGTGTCTGCAGACAACCATTTACCCCAACTTCTCTCACCCCCAGAACTCAATTATCCGCAATCACCACTGCATTATGGGATTGCCTCTTGGGGACTATCTCACCAGCATTTAAAGCCCTTTTTTGATGGCGCAAAGCTAGTAAATCCTATCCACTCTAGCATGAGTGCTCCTCTAGACGCAGTCTTAGCATGGGGGAATAAACCGAGCTCCAAAAGAGCTGCCTCACTTGCACAGAAGCGCAATATTTCACTTGTGCGTGTAGAAGATGGATTCCTATACGGTCTTGAGCCAAGAATCTCAATGCGCGCAAGCCTAGTCGTTGATGACCTTGGCATCTATTACGATGCCAATCATCCCTCCCGCTTAGAGTATTACATTGGAGTTGATTTAACTGAATCGCAGATTTTGCGTGCTCAATCTATTCAAGCGTTGTGGCAAATGCATGGGGTATCTAAATATAACCATGCCCCCGATTGGGTTCGAGCTTCTGATGAATGGAGTCAAGATCCTTTCATTCTTTTGATAGACCAGACTCGTGGAGACCAATCGATTGCTGGATCATTAGCTAATGCATCCAACTTTCAATTGATGCTAGATGCAGCCTTAGCCCAAACTACCTTTCAACATATCTTAATAAAAGTGCATCCAGAAGTAGTGAGCGCAAATAAATTGGGTCATTTTGATGTCTCTGCTTCATCCGCATTAAGATCTCATCCCCGCCTCCGCATTCTGGATCAAGACTGCAATCTTAGTAGCGTCATAAAAGAAGCTGGAGCGATCTATACCGTTAGCTCACAAGCGGGCTTTGAGGGATTGTTATGGGATAAGCCAGTCCATACTTTCGGCATGCCTTTTTATGCTGGCTGGGGGTTGACCTTTGATTTTTTGTTAAAGCCCTCGCGTCGTAGTAGCGCCTCTTTAGAGCAGCTCATTTTTTCATCCTTAGTTTCTTATTCAAGATACGTTCATCCCGAAACAGGCGCCCCATGCCAAATTGAGGAGCTCATTGATTATTTTGGCTTTCAAAGAGCTCAGCGTCAACGCTTTAAACAAGCGCTCTACCCCCATGGACTATCAAGTAATAAGCACCGTCATTTAAAACGTTTTTTGCAGGGATGCACCTTGATGACCGACATTCATCCCTCTAATCCGGATGACACACTGCTCATCTGGGGCTCCAAGTCAGCGCCACCGATAGACCCTAAAGATGCTCAAAATGTGATTCGCTTGGAGGATGGATTTATTCGCTCAATAGGCTTGGGAGCAGCCTTATCAACACCCTATTCTTGGGTATTCGATCAATCTGGTATCTACTACGACTCAAGCAGACCAAGCGATTTAGAGCACATTCTTCAAGCTAGCAAGTTTGATACCGCCTTAGCTGATCGAGCTGAAGCTTTGCGCAAAAATATCATTTCATTAGGCATCAGCAAATACAATCTTCAGCGCTCCAAAGATAGTGATGAGAGCCTCCAAGCCCTACGTAAAGCTCGCGAGGAAAAAAGTGTATTGCCTTTTCTATTGGTCATTGGCCAGGTGGAATCGGATGCCTCGATAGCGTTTGGAGGGATAGATATTCGCACTAATTTCGATTTACTCAAGGCAGTACGAAATTCAAACCCTAACGCATTTATTGTCTATAAGCCCCATCCCGATGTTGAGCATGCGCTACGGTTTAGAGGAGGCAATTCGCAGCTTGACCCTAGTACTTATGATTTAGTGCTCACTGATGCCAATCTTGCTGACTGCTTAGATCTTGTCGATCAATTGCATACCATCAGTTCACTGGCGGGATTTGAGGCCTTAATTCGAGAAAAGTCGGTAGTTTGTTATGGCCTACCCTTTTATGCTGGTTGGGGGCTGACAACAGATCGCCATAGTTGTGAGCGTCGCTCCCGAAAGCTCACTCTTGCCGAGTTGATTGCTGGGGCACTCATCCTCTACCCCACTTATATTCACCCTAAAAGCGGACTTTACTGCACGCCAGAATCCCTAATCGATGCACTTTATCAACAAATGCACGCTAGCAAAAATCCACTAGAGCACCTTCTTGCAATCGCCAAGTATTCAGCAAAGAAAAAGACAATGGGTATTGTTCATCGACTTAAAGGCATATAAGAGTAAGCCACCTAAACACGGCAATCCATTGGTGGTAACTTCACTAATGTAGCAATGCTTACTTATAAGTGCGACCTTCTAATTTTCCATGGATCTTGTAATGGGTCTTTGGTGGAATATGGGATTTTTTTACATCCGGATTAAGTGCTAAGTATTGCTCTTCATCAAAATCAGTCGGCAATTGAAAATCAACCAATTCGACTAAATAGGGCATGAATAACGCTTTTTTCTTCCAAAAGAAAAATCCTTCATTGCCCCGCTCAACTGAACCATGGGCTAGATAATCGATTCCTTGTGTAGATGGCTCTGGAGAATCGACCAGCCATTGAACAACGTATGCATGCAGCAACTTCATAACGCCACGCTGCAAGTACTCCCCATGACCGATTAATTCATCATAAGATGCGATGTTACCGATACGGTGCAAGCGAGCAAAACCAACTAATCGGCTTTGCTCGATATTTGATTCAGGGCCCTCAAATACCCCGAACAGCATTTCCCAGTGTAATGAGCAAGCAATTGCGTCTGATGGGTCACTAGCACCTGAGTGCACTTTATTTTTGTTTGAGTATTTTTTAAATAAAGGCCACTGCAATACCGGCCCAAAGGAGCGCATGCTTACTGAACCTCTAATCTCAGCCATTTCGTGTACTTTTTGAGAATGGGCAAAAGGTGAAACCCAAAAGCCATTTTTTTCGGCCTTTTTGATATCACGGCTAAAAAAACTACTGCGCCTACTGATTTGTTTCAAGTAGGTGGCAGCACTGGAATAGCCTCCCAAAGCAATTGCATGCAGTGTCAACTTATGTTGAGAGGATTTGGCATCGTCTTGAGACGTACGGCAATATTGTTCATAAAAACCCGCATAGGAAGCTATTAAACGCTGGCACTGTAGGTGGGTGCAACCCGCTTCTGGATGACACTCAATACTTGCTATGGGCAGCCTTTCCTGAAGCTCAAGACTTTGATCACCTAAGCGCTTTCGTAAGCGCTTAGGCAGGAAAAATACCTCAATGTGCTTTTTATACTTGCGCACAATCGATTTAGTAAAGGAGCTTTGGATGGAAATCAAACTTTAAGCAAAAGTAATATTGTTGAAAAGTGGCAAAATAGCCAACATGCAGCCCATTTTAAACCTGGCCTATTTTTATCATCAGCGTATTCAAAGATTAAAAAATTTGGGCTGGCGGTTGCTTTATAAAGGACGTCGCCAAAAACGGCTAACCCAGCTCAATCTTGCTAGCAGAGAGGCGCTGGAAATTGCTCAGATCAACTGCGCACTTCATGTAGACTGCGATCGCTCCAATCCCACATCTTTATGCATCCGCTCAAGCTTGAGTTATGAACACTTTTTCCATCAAGCATCTTCTCAGGATCCAAAATTACCAGAAAGCACAGAGCGCCACGTTACCCTGATGGCAATTAATCTCAAGCAATACCCTGATTACGATACCTATCTCAAAGCGATTCGCAAACATTCGTTTTTTGAGAGAAAATCTAGAAAGGCACTTAAATTGGGGTTTTTCTTTGCCCCCTTCCACTACGAAAACTATTTACCGGATATTCAAGCAATCCGAGAATCACTCAAATGGCGTGCTGCGGGCCTCCCCAAAGACCCTTATGTGCTAACGCCAGGGGTGCTCCAATCCCAACCCTGTCACTTTACAGAAATTAAGACTCCTTCTTGCAATATTCATTGGGAAAAATGGTTTGGCATTTTTCAAAGCCGGCCAAATTATCAACAAGGCCGGGCGATAACCCATCAGCAATTGCTAGCCTACGCAAGAATCCGTCGTGCAGGTAATACCGCGAAATACGCTGAACTGATTGGTCATTTTGAGCATCTCAATAGCGGTGCAATGGCACTACTCCACCTAGAGATCATGCGATATTTTTTAGAATCCCCCGCCGCCCCGGCTGATCAAGGAATTGAATATGTCACCTATAACAATGTCGAGCGCGGTGCTGATGGCCTCTTTTTCTGGAAACGCAAGGCACTGTTTAGACCCCATCAAATTGAACTTTTAGAACATCCGCTCCCCGCTGATTTTGATCCAAAGCAATATTTGAAGCTTAATCCTGACATCGCCAAGGCAGAGGTAGACCCCGTGGAGCATTTCCAGCTTATAGGGCATTTAGAACGTCGCCCATACAAATCCTTTGTTATTGAGCAATAAATACTATTTTTTATAATTATTCCAACTTCGATTGGCTTTACCCCCCCATTTAGGGCAAAACACCAACTTAAATTGCAAGAAAATGAGCTGAAATCGTCAAAAATTAGTTCATGCATTATGTAGATGAATCAGCTGAAAAACTAGATCAAGCTCAGGGAAAAGTACATTCGCAACGATCACGCCCCAGAAAATTATCAGATCTTCCAGTCTATAAAAATGTTCTATTGTTGCAAGGCCCGGTTGGAAGTTTTTTTTATCGACTTGCAAAGCATTTAAAGGCTCGTGGATCAACGGTTAGTAAGGTTAATTTTAATGGCGGAGATGACCATTTCTTCCCCATCACTTTATTTAATGTTATCCAGTATCGCTTCAAATTAGATTATTGGCCCTCCTTCGCCAGTAATTTACTTATTGAGCGAAATATCAATGCGGTTTTTTTGTTCGGAGATTGCCGCCCCATTCACAAGCCCATCATCTCCATTTGTAAAGCCCTCAATATTGATGTCTGGGTTTTTGAAGAAGGTTACTATAGGCCTCATTTTTATACCCTTGAGAAATTTGGGGTAAATCATTTCTCCCCCATGACTGCCATAGACATCAGTCAAATGGAAAAACACCCCTCTTTCGGCGGTTTGGATACTTCATCAAACCCCGTTAGTCAAAATGCTTTCTGGCATATGGCATGGTCTGCAGCGCAGTATTGGATATTTTCCCTGCTTAATCAAGGGCATTATTCAAACTATGATCATCACAGATCTCTGGACTGGAAAATCGGAAAAGCTTGGATTAAAAGTTTTTTTCGTTATTGGTTTTATCAAGTCAGCGAACTAAAGATCAAAAAGGTAATTTTCCGCAACAACTTTAGGAAAACACCCCTTGAATATTTTTTATTAGCACTTCAACTTCATGATGATGCCCAAATCCACACTCATTCAGACTTCGGTAGCGTTGAGCAATTGCTTGAACAAGTGATCACCTCATTTGCAACGCAGAGTTCTAATTCACGTAACCAACATTTAATTATTAAGCACCACCCCATGGGTAGAGGAAACTCTAACTACAAAAAATATATTTATTATTTAACGACGACCCTATGCATCAGTGATCGGGTGTCATATATTCACGACATAAGACTACCTTCCTTATTGCCGCTACTAAAAGGCTTTGTCACCGTCAATTCAACGCTTGGTTTGCAAGCTCTTTATCACCATGTACCCGTTATTACCCTAGGAAGATCATTTTTTAATAAGCCAGGCGTAACATTTCAGGGGAGTCTAGAAGAGTTCTGGAAATCCCCAGGAAAAGTTGATATTCAGAATGCTAGTCTGCTGCGAAACTATATTATTTGCAATTCTCAGGTTGAGGGGTCGCTCTACACCGAGCCCGCTGAACTAGACTAAAGTTTTGGATCATTAATTTTCCGATGTTAAGCGGCTCCTTTTCTTTCAAAAAATTTCTCCTATATGAAGGCTTATTTCTCACAGCCGCTAGCACCTCCATCGTCTTTTTTATTCGCTACCAGCTTCAATTTTTATTCAATGATCATTTACCTCTATTACTCTTCACCATAAATTCAATCATGCTGAGTATTAGGTTTGGCTCGTTCCTTGGGTTTATCAGCCTCTTAATAGGGGCTACCCTGAGCTATTTCTTCTTTGTGCCCCCATATCATTCATGGGAAATACCAGATGCTGCGCATCTTTATTACTTTATCGTCAAGTTTCTGTTGAGCATCTTTATCTTAGGCATATTGGCTACCATCAAAAAAATGCTCGCAGGTTTTTCGGAACATCACTAAGCTCACATTTTTAGAAATTTAATCTGCATTACTAAGTTACTTTGAAGGATTCCTCAGGGGTAATGATCGAATAAGGATTACCTGCATCCCCAGGACTCCAGGCCCTAACGCTGATCGCCCCCCCCTTAAAAATAGAGCACAAAACTCAATCTAGAAAGGTGCACCGAATCAAAGCCAATACAGATAATGTCGCCCTCATACCAAATAAGATAGCAGCCCCTTCATATTGCGGCTCGCTACCCCCTTTGGAAATTTGAGTTAAACCAAGATCTATTCGAATCTTCCCCCTCGTGCTATCCGAAACCTTTGGCTCCGATTCCTTGATCTGGCTTATCTCGAGCTGGTCTTCCCAGTATTGCCGCTGGCGCTTAGCGGATGGGAAATCCTTACCAATGGATGGGGTATGAGTGGCATCAATTGCAGTGCCAATTTTTAGCTCTCTTAAGAACCAGAGCCAGCGTTTAGCTTTGGGCAACGAATCAGTCTCAATAGAAAGCTGGGTTCCCGGAATCCAAAGCTCAAGAAAATCACTTAATAACTCTTGAACACGTTTTTGACAGGCTAGCTTTTTACCAAGCTCTGGCATTTCGCCCTGGTAGACCTTTTTTAGTAATTCACAAGCCGTCATTGCAACGCTTATTTGCTCGGGCTTACTCACCAAATCTGCCGCTATCCGATTGTATTTAGGCCTTGCTAGTGGCACCCCTTTTGAGCGCAATACTCCTTGAGGAAGGCTTTTTAGCTGCTGAAACCATATCTTCAAATCCTCTAACGGATAGCCATAACGCTCAGAGCTTATCTTGATCGGGTACAACTCAAGATCTTCATTCTGCGGTGCTGACACAGTTTTTGCATATTCAAGAAAATTGAATATCTCCAGAACCTGCAAAGTTTTTGTCGTGATATTTTTTGGTGGGATAACAGCTGATGACTTAGTAAATTTTACGGTCGACTTCTTTTTTACGGGAACCCTATTTTTTCCATCTAACAACAATCGGGCGCAGATGGAATCCAAATAGACGCCCGGTCTAATCTGAGAAGGCGTAGCAATCGATAGTTTTCTCTCGATTTCGTAAAGATACGAGGCCGAGTAACCGCTTAACGCCTCTAGGGTGGCAATATCCCATTTGGGCGTCAGCCTATAGGCCATGCGCCCTAAAATAAAATCCGCTAAGTGGATGTATGAGCCCATTGTGATATCTAGCCCAGCATGCCCCATTAGGCTACTGATCTGAAGCATTGACCGAGTATTGCTTGGCGCCGCCCCCAGCAATGATTGACGCACAGATGCAGAAATCATCAACCTCCTGGAATCATGCTCTGTGGGCATGAACCATTCTGGCAAAAAGACACCCTTACCCTGCTCACCTAACCAGAGCATCACAGTAAGCCAATTGGCAAAGCTATGTCGGAGATGATGAAACCGCAACCCCTCATCATCATTTAAATGCTTAAGCGCTTTGGTGAGACGCTCTAAATTGAGATCCCTGTCATTGACCTTGCCGTTTTTAACAAACAGGTTAAACAAGGGTTCAGTCCCTGTAATCGCCTTCAGCGGATCATGGGTATCGGGATTTTGAGCTTTATCGCTTGCTCTGATTTGGTTACGGCGAAGCACCCATAAATTGCGCACTTCAATTAAGACAGGCGGAGGCATTAATACAAAAGCTGGCAAAAGTCGATTAGCAGAGCGCGACTTAAGTTCACGCAATCCATTTTTACAAATCTCTATCCAAAATTCCGGAGGGTTTTCTGGCGTGATCGAGACGCCCTCAATAAAGTCAAGATCTTGAATTTGCAAACCCAAGACCTCCGATCGTCGTAAACCGCAAAAAAAACCCAAACTCAGGACAACCCGAAGCTGCTGGACTAGAGCGTTTGCTACTTTACTCTTGCCCACTTGAGCGCCATAGAGTTTGTTAATTTCTTGCTCAAGGTGGTTGGAGATTTGAAAAAATGAATCCGTACTAATCAGATTGGCATCTACGGCCGCATTCCCCCGACCGCTTACTCGAAAAATATCATGGTCACTTAATGGCACTACACCATGCTTGGATTCCAAATACTGATGTAGCGATTTAAGAGCGCGGCCCACAATACGGCGAACCCCGTTAGAGGGCGTGTCCTCTAGAGCAACTTGATAGACTTCAAGATAAGCCCCCTCATTACCTAACTTCGTTAAATCTAATCGACCCAATTGCCCTACTAAGCGCCCAGCAATGCAATTGACCATTTGATATGTGGTGCGTGGTCTTTTAATCCTGCGCCCGCGACCCTTTGCTAGAAGATGTTCGGCTGCCCATAACCCCAGGATGCGTACACTTGGTAGCAACTCACTATTATTGGCGGCCAACCAGGCCTTCACCCTTTTTTGAGGCTCATCTTGTTTTGAATTTAATACGCCGCCCAATTCACGCAACTGCGCAGGAAGCGTCTCGTCTTTCTCGATCGGAGCGTTACCCGGCTCATACTCGCCCTCATCCCCCTCATCACCCCCCTCCTGCCCCTCATCATCCAAATCATCAAGCATCGATACCGGGCCTGCCGAGGCAGGCACTACTCGACTGGTGAGGGTGCTGACATATTTGGAGGGTGGATGCATTAATCGCTCCCAAACATGCTCCGGTAGCGAGGTACTCACCAGGCGATCGCTTGCATATTGAACTAGCCAAGGGGGCATATGCAAATGAAGGCGTGCCCTTGATCCATCTAAAAGGGCTTTAATTCCACCGGGCAACTTATCCGAAAACTCATGGTGTTTTGCATAAGCACTGATGCAGCTATAGACATTTTGCCCATCAGAAACTCGCTTGAACTCGGGCATCACTAGTTTTTGCCCATTGATAGAGCTGGCCAAGATTAAGCGGGTAACCGGATCAACAAACCAGCGTCTTAATACCGGATGCTTGGGAGGATTCTTTCCCTTAACTGGATACAAGCAAACCCAGCGTAGCTCAGGATCGTAGTCTCCTCCAGCCAAAGATTTGACTAGCTCCATTAGAAAAACACTATCTACCAATGCACCATTTAACATAGCCGAGAGCAGAACTTGGCCCCACCAAGCCTGTGAACTTACGGCGCACCGCGACTCTTTTAAGGAGTAATTGAAAGCCGCAAGCAAAGGCGTAATCTTTGCTCGCCTTTCCATATTTTCATGAGTAAAAGGAGATGGCGGCATTGGTGGCAACGGCGCTGGAACATAAGGAATGGGAATATCAAAACGGCCCATGGCGTTGCCGGCCTCGATTACCTCTAAAAATCGGCGTCGCACTTTAAAACCAGAGCCCGTTTTAGCGCAGTGCTTCACCTCCAACAAAATTGCCCTGATAGCAGACTTGTCTAGCTTTAAAGACGCCGGCTTGCACTGAAGGATTTGAGCATTTTTTTGCTGAACCTGATACAAGATTTTGAGCGTGTCCACACTTAATCTACTCAAGTCTAGCGACTGCTCGGCATGATCCGCACCCGGGAATTTGGCATACGGCTCTTCCAAATGTGCCCAGCCCACCCAAATATCGGGGTCTAAGTCAGAGATTTGAACGCGCGCCATCGTTAAAAATCAATTACCTGAAAATCGACGCCCTCTTTTCCCAACAATTTTTCAAATGGGATTTTGAGTGCCTCACGTAGATGATAGGGATCCATAGCTGAATCCGGCCCCCAGGGAGATTCTCCCATTTGCCAGTGACCCATTACCGTCTTAATCACCGCTGCATAACTATTTTGCTTTTCATTAAATAAGGTGGTTGCTAAAAAATGGCGGCCATTATTGGGGATTGGCCAAGAACCCTTCTCCAAGGAATCTAATAAGGCCTGCAATCTTCTGCCGGAAAATTCCTTAGGCTGCCATTTACCACCTACTACTTCAAAAAGAAAAAGTGAGCTTTGTAATGACAGAGGAAATGACTTGGTGCCATAGATACGAATATCGCGATTTTTTGTCGCAGGGACAATTAACTCTGGACTAGTTTGATAAGAAAGGGTTACCCATAATCGTTTGAGGTAATTTAAATAGGCGCTTACACAAGCGCATACCTCATCCGGAATCCACACCAGGCGTGCATGCGAAGCGTTCTCCCGATCCTTTTCCTCCATGTGCAAAAAGCCCGTTTCTTGGTCTATTAGACTTAAATCTAAGATGGGGGTATTGGCATTTCGAAAGGCCGAGACAATACTTAGAGCAATACCGGTATAGGCTGCAACCCAATTGTGATGCTGATACGGATCTTGCTCATCAGGATTGGCGATCTGCGTGCGCAGTACTTGTAAGAGCTTTTTAATGCTCCCCGCTTTCGGGGCCCAATCATTACCCGCAAGGCTTGTCCCAATCTGTGCGGCATGCTGCGATAAAGAAAAGAGAGGGCTTACCATTGACCCCTCTTTTGGTAATTTTTGAGCATCTGGCGTGGTAACTTGGATTCGCTTCCAGAGATTGCGCATTATCTTGCAGTAGTAATCATCCAAAACCGCCCTATCAAGCGCGGCGTAATGAGATTGGACTTCAGACTGGGGGCTACTTCTGCCAAACAGGGCGCAATTTCTAAGCAACTCGCCCTCTTCTAAGCCCTCGAACCAACTTGGCAAGAGCTCCCCAATGCTCTCAACCCCGACCCAGTCTTCATCAACCCCCGCCCGAATTAAGGCGGGAGCTATCTGCAAAATAAAGACCTTTTTATAGACTGCCTCGGTTTGTGTGAACCATTTCTTATTATTGGTTTTTGGGAGCAACTTACCTACCGACCAAATGTCGGAGAAGGCAATTCGAGGGGATACTGCTACAGAGTCGCTAAAAATGATTCTGGCATTTTTATTTCTATCAGGCACTGGGTATGGGCGAAGCCAAACACGATACTGCTCTGAATATGCAATCTTCCACTCCGATGGCAGCTCTTTGATAGAGGTAAAGCAATGTAAAGAGCTCGCCTCCTTTAGGCTATGACCTGTAAATAATGCTACCGCGCAAAGCTTGACAGTCTCATTTAGCAAAGCTGTAGCCTCATCACCGCCATCTATCAAGCTTTGGCTATAAAGATCTTCTAAAGCTCCCATGACCCTGACAAATACCGGCACTCTAGCGCGATCAAGGCGCGTTCGAAAAGATTGCGCCCTCATGATTTCCATTCGATGCCGAGCCCTGGCCGCAGCGTAAAGGGTGTTTAATGGAGGCAACTCCCGTGATCCACCATCGGCGCTGACTGGATCCATAAAGTCGTCGGTTTCAAAAAAGATCTCTTCTGCCTCAAGATATTCGCCAGGGTGAGCGCCCTCTTCAAACAAACTGGCTGTCGTTTCCACCTCTGGCCCAATCCATTCGATATAAGGACGGGAATTTTTCTTCTGCTTTGATGTAATTACGGGAAAACCTTGGGTAATCCAAAATAAATGGTGATCCTCATAAATCCGTGAATCGGTTAGTTTTCTTTGGGGAATCTTTTTTTTATCACCCAGAAGAGAAAAGTTATCAACCAATTTTTTTGCAAACTCACTAGGATGCCCTAGCGCATAGCCAGAATTAACTACATCGGCAAACCCAGCAAATTCCTGACGGAATAATTCCTCAGGATTTGCGTGAATATCCGAAAATACTTGATGCAGCTTATTGGGCTCGTCATAGCCGCAACAATGGATACTTAGACGCTCAAGTAAAAAACCATGCTCTAGAGAATGAATTTTGCGCAATAAGCGTCCAGAGTCCCGCAAGCGAGTAAAGAGGTCGCTACCAACAAAATGCTTTGTATGGCGTGACTCATGGGAGCTACGCAGCCGAATGTAGGAGCCAAGATACAAGCCTTGCAAGTCTCGATAGACTTGGTTACGCAGTGCGTAAATAGCCTCTGTAGGAGGTGTACCTGATCGGTACCAGAGGGTCATCCATATGGGATGCTCATCTTCGATACCCCAAAATGGCGGCCCAATGGATTTCAAATCCCGCTTCCTGTTCGCCCCCTCGCCATCCCCACTCTCTGAGCCCCATCTTTTTTCCACCTTACTCAAAAGGTAGATCTTTTGAAGCTCCAAAGATTCACGCTCCGCTTGAACAATTTCACTCCACCGCTCTAAATCACAAAAAACTGCCTCTAGATCGCGGGGAAAAATTGGCCCCCGCCCCAAACTCCACCGCTTTGCGCAAGCGAGGATTTCAGGCAAATTGGCTAGGTTTTGCCAAAGTCCAGCCAAAGATTTAGGAATATCTAGATACTTTTCGGCAAGCTGGTGCAAAGCCTCAAAACCATCATATTTTGAAAAAGCAGATAAAAATTGAGCCCGATTATCTTCATCTCGGGCAGGAGATTTGCGAGGCCCCTTGCTTTCAAGAGCCTGGGCTAACTCTTCGTTAGGCACCGGCCGGGGTCTCCCCATTATTTGATGTCTCAGCTGGTGTGGGGGCTTGTTCTGGGTTTTTCTGGTCAACCTGAAAAGCTAAATCAATCAACTTAGACCAATTTTTAGGCAAATTAAGCGTTGAACCCATTTTGACTAAGTCATCCCTGGGAATGGATCTAACCCTCTCTCGCAACTCTTTAGGACGGTTATCAGGGAAAAACAATGGGCTTAACAGATCATGAGTTAGCTCAACTAGTTTCGAAGTCTTGATGTCATCAACGAGCCAGACCGGGATCTTCGTCTTGAGCCCCAAAATCGCTTTTGCCAGAATCAGTTGGGGCTTTCCGCTAACTACCCGATACTTTCCACTTCCTCCAGCCGCGAGAGGCTCACTAGATGAATCCGCCAGCAAGACAATGGGGTGCATAACAAGCAAGGCCTCTAGAGCCTCAGAATTGAGGGATTGAGCTAACTGGTGCAGAAATGGATGATTCTCAGAAAAGTCTGACTCAAGCTCGATTTGCTGAATCGTAAGACAGATTTGTTTGATTTTCGTCATGGGACCAATTTGGGTGGTGTTCCATTTTTATCACACTATTTTACGAAAATCAACTATGGTCTTTATATTTTATTTTTACGTTTTTGTCAGTTTCAAAAGGTCTTAATATGTATAAAACACTATTTTTTATCATTTAAACGGTGTTTTTAAAATATGAGATCGACTATGTCAAGGTGGTGCAACCAGCTGAGCTACGAGCCTATACAGACCAAGAGTTTATCACCGGCGACGAACTTGGGTAACCCCTTTAACTTCTTCTAGGCTATTTTGGACTGAAC
>Ga0316228_1001215_pt1 | contig 28340 bp, 29 predicted proteins | sample TBH18021metaG_FD_206005 | JGI IMG/M metagenome (GOLD analysis project Ga0316228, IMG submission 206005) | Freshwater microbial communities from Trout Bog Lake, Wisconsin, USA - TBH18021 | ecosystem: Environmental > Aquatic > Freshwater > Lake > Hypolimnion/Profundal zone | place: USA: Wisconsin... | reverse complement strand
CTTGCCAAGGTGTATGCAAGCCTAAAGCCATGCTAAATAAAGTTTCACTATTCATTATCTTATTATATAGTGCCACCCACTATAAATCATATAGAGCCTATTTTTGTTAGGCGCATTTTACATGCAATACAGAAATTCTCCTTATGCTGTTTTGTTGTTTAGCGCTCTTAGTGGGGGTGGGGAGCGTTTATGTCATGTATAAATGATAATAATTGCACTGTTTAAAATGATAATATATGCAAAATTTAAATTGCATAAATCCCTTTAAGGAAAACTTATGATCCCCGTTATTTTATCGGGTGGCTCAGGAACACGTTTGTGGCCACTTTCTCGTAGACATTATCCCAAGCAATTTTTACCACTCGTTTCAAATCACACCATGATTCAAGAAACCTTATTAAGACTGTCAGGTATTGCAGGCTTAAAAGCGCCGATTGCGGTTTGTAATGAAGATCATCGCTTTATGATGGCGGAGCAATTGAGAGAAATTGATATTACGCCTAATGCTATTATTTTGGAGCCTTTAGGCAGAAATACAGCCCCTGCAGTGGCTTTAGCCGCTTTAACGGCAGCATCAGAAGATGATGTGTTACTGATATTACCTGCTGATCATGTAATAGAAGATGTCGCTGCTTTTCAACACGCAGTAAGCCAAGCAAAAGATTTAGCAGAACAAGGGTTTTTAGTGACATTTGGCATTGTGCCAACTGAGCCTGAAACAGGCTATGGTTATATTAAGCGTTCTACTGAGAATGTGGGTCCCGCCTATAAAGTGGCTTCATTTGTGGAAAAACCCAATTTGGAAACAGCTGAGTCTTATTTAAGAACAGGCGACTATTATTGGAATAGTGGTATGTTTGCCTTTAAAGCTAGTTGCTTTTTAAGTGAATTGCAAAAATTCAATCCTGCCATGTTGGATACTTGCCAGCAAGCGCTTAAGTCTGCACAAATTGACATGGATTTTGTGCGTCTAGATAAAGAAATATTTGCCTCATGCCCCTCTGACTCTATTGATTATGCAGTCATGGAGAAAACAGATAAAGCGGTCGTTATTCCTATGGATGCCGCATGGAATGATGTCGGTTCTTGGTCGGCTTTATGGGATGTAACAGAGAAAGATGCATCCGGTAATGCCATTATGGGCGATGTGTTTACTGTTGATACCCGTAATTCTTTTATTCATGCGCACAGTAAATTGGTGACAGTTGTCGGTCTCAGCGATGTGATTGTGGTAGAAACAGATGATGCTATCATGGTCGCAGCTAAGGATAGAGTCCAAGACGTAAAAGAAATTGTTGATCAATTAAAAGCGCAAGGTCGAGTTGAGGCTGATATTCATCGTAAGGCTTACCGACCTTGGGGGCATTATGATTTAGTGGATACGGGTGAGCGTCATCAAACTAAACGTATTGTAGTTAAGCCCGGAGCAAAGCTATCGTTACAAAAACATCATCATCGTGCTGAGCATTGGGTCGTGGTTAAAGGGACAGCATTAATTACCAAAGGCGATGAGCAGATTTTAATTTCTGAGAATGAATCGACCTATATCCCTTTAGGTGTCGTGCACTGTTTAGAAAACCCAGGTGTTATTCCATTAGAAATTGTAGAGGTGCAATCTGGCAGTTATTTGGGTGAAGATGATATTATTCGCCTTAATGATCAATACGGACGCGTTTGAGTCTAATCAAAATAATTATTTACACAAGGAAATACGATGAGTCAAAAAGTTACAAAAGCGGTTTTTCCAGTAGCGGGCTTAGGCACTCGGTTTTTGCCTGCTACTAAAGCGATTGCTAAGGAAATGTTGCCTGTAGTTGATAAGCCTTTAATTCAATATGCTGTAGAAGAAGCCGTGGCTGCTGGTATTGATACCATGATCTTTATTACTTCACGTAGCAAAAACGTGATTATCGATCACTTTGATAAAGCTCATGAGTTGGAAAGTGAATTAGAAGCAAAAAATAAAACAGAATTATTAGCTATTCTTAAAGGTATCGTGCCCCCTAATGTGTCTTTTGTATTTATCAGACAAGCAGAAGCGCTGGGTTTGGGTCATGCGGTTAATTGCGCCAGACCGGTTATTGGTGATGAGCCTTTTGCAGTGATTCTTCCAGATGATATGGTTGAAGACGGTACGCGTGGTTGTATGTCGCAAATGGTAGAGTTGTTTGCAGAAAAACAAACTTCAATATTAGGTGTAGAGCGTGTTAACCCTGCTGACACAGGCAGTTATGGTATTGTTAAAACACCTGAAACGTCTGAAAAATACGCAAAAATTGATGTGATTGTAGAAAAGCCAAAACCAGAAGTTGCACCTTCAAACTTAGCCGTAGTAGGGCGTTATATTTTAACCCCGGCTATCTTTGATAAAATTAAAAACACGGGTCGTGGTGCAGGTGGTGAAATTCAGTTAACGGATGCAATCGCTGATTTAATGAAAGATGAAGATGTTTTAGCCTATGAATTTGAAGGTAAACGTTATGATTGCGGTGCTAAATTAGGCTTTTTAGTGGCTAACGTGGAATTAGCCTTATTAAATACGGAATTAAAAGATAATTTTAAAGCGTATCTTAAAGACTTGGTCAGTAAATTCTAGTTCAGTTTTAGTTAAAAATGATCAGGGTGAAGTTCTACTTTACCCTGATCATTTTCTTTGTTTACTTCCGTTTTATTTCTTCAACAACGGGCCGTTTTGCACGTTTCTGTAACCAGATAACTCCCGCAATATCCGTAATACCCGCCCAGAGTCTATCTAAAGTGCCATAGTTAGAAACTCCATTTGTTCTTGATCTGTGATTAACGGGTTCAGAAATCACTTCGCCACCGGATCTTAAGATTAACGCAGGTAAAAAACGGTGCATATGGTTAAAGTAAGGTAACTCAAGGAAACTTTCTCTTGAAAATACTTTTAAGCCGCAACCGGTGTCTGGAGTCTTATCCCCCAATAACTTAGCACGAATACCATTAGCAAATTTAGAAGAGAAAATGCGCCAGCCGGTATCATGGCGTTTGTTGCGCCAGCCCGCTACCATCGCCAGCTTAGGGCAGTTTTTTCGTTCTTTAAGTAGTACATCATACAGATGCGGGATGTCTGCAGGATCATTCTGGCCATCCCCATCTAAGGTCGCTATCCAAGGGTAAATAGCGTGTTTTATACCAGTATGTACGGCAGTGCTTTGGCCGCAACTCTGATCGTGATTAATGACTCTTAAGGTCGGAAAGTCCAGTAAAGCTTGGTTTAATACCGTGGCGGTTTCGTCTTGACTGCCATCGTTAACATAGATGACTTCATAAGCAGCTGCGCCTTTCATCGCGTGAATAATCTCAGTAATGAGCGGGACAATATTTTCTGCCTCATTGTGAACTGGAACAACAACGGAGATTTTCATAGGCAACCATCTGATATATTAAAAAAGTTGGGTATTTTAACCTTAATGTGTAATAGACAATACCTGTTGAATAAAAAATATTAAAGAATTAATGCACTATTGCTGGGTAATACTCAGCTCAAAACTTGCAATCTAGACCATTATCCTTTAACTTAGCACAACATCCGTAAAGGCTAGGGGTGCTTTATTTCCTTGTTAAATGTAGGAATAAGGCTGAGAGAAACCCTTTGAACCTGACCCTGGTTAATACCGGCGTAGGAAAGCCCTAAAACTTCCCTGCGTCTTGTTTTATTGTTTTTGGAGATAACATGAGCGCTGTTGTAAAAGACGTCAAAGCAGCAAACGACGTAAAGATTGATTCCTATCCCGCTTCAGAAAAAATTTATGTGCAAGGCAGTCGCCCCGACATTCAAGTGCCTATGCGTAAAATTAATTTATCAGATACGCCTGTGCATTTTGGTGCGGTAGAGAAGAACGGTCCACTTTATGTTTACGATACCTCAGGTGTTTATACTGATCCTAATGTTGAAATTGATTTAAAGAAAGGTTTGAGTCCGATTCGGTCTGCTTGGATCAATGAAAGAAATGATACCGAAGAGTTATCAGGCCCTAGTTCAGACTACGGTCAACAGCGTTTAGAAGATCCTAAAACGGCCGATTTACGCTTTGAACATATCCGTAAACCACGTCGTGCTAAAGCGGGTAAGAATGTTTCACAAATGCACTATGCTAGACAAGGCATTATTACGCCTGAGATGGAATATATTGCTATCCGTGAAAATCAAAAAATGGAAGAAATGCGTGAGCTTTGGAAAGACCAGCATCCTGGTGATTCTTTAGGCGCCTCCATTCCTGCTGTCATTACTCCTGAGTTTGTGCGTGATGAAGTGGCGCGCGGTCGTGCTATTATTCCTTGTAATATTAACCATCCAGAATTAGAACCGATGATTATCGGGCGTAATTTCTTGGTTAAAATTAATGGTAACTTAGGTAACTCTGCGGTCACTTCTTCTATAGAAGAAGAAGTTGAAAAGATGCTGTGGGGTATTCGTTGGGGCGGCGATACCATTATGGATTTATCGACCGGTAAAAATATTCATGAAACGCGTGAATGGATTTTGCGTAACTCGCCAGTGCCGATTGGTACCGTGCCTATTTATCAAGCACTAGAAAAAGTTAACGGCAAAGCGGAGGATTTAACCTGGGAAATTTTCCGTGATACCTTAATAGAGCAAGCAGAGCAGGGTGTGGATTACTTTACGATTCATGCGGGTGTGCGTTTACATCACGTGCCTTTAACTGCAAAGCGCATGACTGGCATTGTGTCTCGTGGTGGTTCTATCATGGCGAAATGGTGCTTAGCGCATCACACAGAAAGTTTCTTATACACGCATTTTGAAGAAATCTGCGAAATCATGAAAGCTTATGATGTGTCTTTCTCATTAGGTGATGGTTTGCGTCCTGGTTCTATTTATGACGCGAATGATGCTGCACAATTTGGCGAGTTAGAAACCTTAGGTGAGTTAACTAAAATCGCTTGGAAACATGATGTTCAAACGATGATCGAAGGTCCTGGTCACGTGCCTTTACACATGATTAAAGTGAATATGGATAAGCAGTTGGAAGAGTGCGGTGAAGCGCCTTTCTATACTTTAGGTCCACTGACCACTGATATAGCACCGGGTTATGATCACATTACTTCGGCTATTGGTGCGGCTAATATCGGTTGGTACGGCTGTGCAATGCTTTGCTATGTAACGCAAAAAGAACATTTGGGTTTACCTAATAAACAAGATGTACGTGAAGGTATCGTGACTTATAAAATTGCGGCACATGCTGCTGATTTAGCTAAAGGTCATCCTGGAGCGCAAGCGCGCGATAACGCCATGTCTAAAGCGCGATTTGAATTCCGTTGGGAAGATCAATTTAATATTGGTTTAGATCCAGAGAAAGCGCGTGAATTCCATGACGAAACCTTACCTAAAGAATCTGCAAAAGTAGCGCATTTTTGTTCTATGTGTGGGCCTCATTTCTGCTCAATGAAAATCAGCCAAGATGTTCGCGAATATGCGGCAGAAAAAGGTATTCAAGATGAGCAAGAAGCTTTGTTAAAAGGTATGGATGAAAAATCTCAGCAATTTGTAAACGAAGGCGCTGATATTTATCACAAAGTATAATGTTTTAAGGTTTGTTCTCTGGCTGTTCTAAGCTAGAATATCAAGGCATTAATGTGGCAAAGGATTGCCACCGCTTTAAGCTAATTGTATAGCTAATAGCAGTTCAAAATTACCCCTCTTTTAATTTCGACATTTGACTAGGTCATACTATGGAAGATAGAAAAAACATTGTTATTAAAGTTAAATATCCTACTACGGGCACGAAAGGGAGTGTCGCTCATCCTAAGCTTGTTGATCAATGGGATTTTAAGAAGATAGGCATCGCTGCAGGAGGGGTATTAGTTGTCTTACTTTTATTGTTATTCGTGTTTTCGGGTGATGATGAATCTACTGAACAGACGATAACAATTGAACAGCCAATCGTTATCGAAAAATCAGCAACTATTGAGCCTAAGGTTGTAAAGGGAAGTGAAAAGCCGGTTTCAAAGGTTTCAGAGTCAGTAACTAAAGTGGGCGATACCTCTAAAATAGTATTAAGGTCAATGCTGACTTTTAATATTAAAGACAGTGAGCCTCAAGCACCTGTTACGTCACCTTTACATGTAAGTAAAACTAAACCTGTTTCAGTCTTCTATTTTTCTGAATTGAATAATCTGAAAGGTAAAACGGTTTATCACGAATGGTTGCTAGAAGGCGAGTTGATTACCCGTAAGAAAGTGAATATCTCAGGTGATAACTGGCGTATTACGAGTCGTCAGTATTTAAACGATAATATTAAAAATCATTGGGTAGTACGTGTCGTGGATGAAAAAGGTCATTTGATTACTCAAATTCCTTTTCAAGTCATTTACGAATAAAAGTGCTGTTCATTTAGTTTAAGTGCCACAAAAAAGCCTCATCAATGATGAGGCTTTTTTTATACCTAAAATTTTTTAATCAATAAAACGTTTAGTTAAGTCGCCAAAAGCGTCAATTCTTCGGTCACGTAAAAATGGCCATATCCTTCTAACGCGTTCTGATCTGGCACTATCCAGCGTCGCAACTAATAATTTGTTTTCTGTTGCATCGGCTTGTTCGATAAAATCGCCTTGCGGGCCAGCAATAAAACTATTGCCCCAAAACTGAATGCCGGCGTCTGAATCTGGCGCTTTTTCAAAACCAATACGATTACAAGAGATAACTGGAATACCATTTGCCACCGCATGAGCGCGTTGGATAGTAATCCATGCGTTTAGTTGGCGTTGTTGTTCTTCAGAGGTGTCTTCCGCATCCCAGCCTATGGCAGTCGGATAAATTAAAATTTCTGCACCCGCTAAGGCCATTAATCTAGCCGCTTCTGGATACCATTGATCCCAGCAAATTAATACGCCCAGTTTACCTATGCTGGTTTCTATGGGGGTAAAACCCAAATCACCCGGGGTGAAGTAATACTTCTCATAAAAACCAGGGTCATCAGGGATATGCATCTTGCGATATTTGCCTGCCATACTACCATCCTTATCAACGACGACAGCGGTGTTGTGATATAAGCCTGGGGCTCTTTCTTCAAAAATAGTAGAAACGATGACTATTTTTGATTCTTTAGCCACTTCTGAAAGGATGTCTGTCGTGGGTCCCGGAATGGGCTGAGCAAGATCGAAAGTATGGTGATCTTCATTTTGACAAAAATAAGGCCCTAAATGTAACTCAGGCAATACCACTAAATCTGCATTAAGAGCCGCTGCAGCACGTATTTGTGCGATAGAAAAATCTAAGTTTGTTTGTCTGTCAGCATTACAAGGTTGTTGAACAGCAGTAACGATTAAAGGTGATTTCATAATCCAGTCAATAAGTGTTTCGATGCGGAGAATTATAAACTATTTTTAAAATTGCACGTCTTGCTAAGGTGCTTGAATGTTCAGAAGTTATTAAGACTTTGTGGTCTTTAGGAGTAGATTAAAAAAAATGAGTTTGAAAATTCGTCTAACTACAATTATATGCTACTCTATGCCTCATTTTAACTGGGGGTAAAATGCAAGCTACGATCAAGTGGGTTGATGGTGTGATGTTTGTCGGCGAAACGGGCAGTGGTCATGCCGTTGTGATGGACGGTCCACCGGATCATGGTGGTCGTAATATTGGCATGCGACCCATGGAAATGTTGCTTTTAGGCGTAGGTGGATGCTCATCATTCGATGTAGTACAAATTCTACAAAAAGGTCGTAACCATATTGTAAATTGTGTCGCGGAACTTACCGCAGAACGTGTTGATGCAGTCCCCAGTGTTTTTAGTAAAATTCATTTACATTTTATCGTAAGTGGTAAAGATTTAAATCCTGCCACGGTTGAAAGGGCAGTGAAATTGTCGGCAGAGAAGTATTGCTCTGCTTCCATTATGCTAGGAAATGCAGGGGTAGAAATTACCCATGATTTTGAAGTTATCGAGGTTTAAAAGATTTGAATAAGTTGCAATTACATGGCTTTAACAATTTAACAAAGTCACTGAGTTTTAATATATACGATATTTGTTATGCACCTGCAGAACAACAACAAGCTTATATTGAATATATTGACGAAGCTTATAACGCTAAGAAATTAACGCAGATTTTAAAAGATGTGGCCGACATTATTGGCGCACAAATTTTAAATATAGCGCATCAAGATTACGATCCTCAAGGTGCCAGCGTTACCATGTTGATATCAGAAGGCGACTCACCTCCACCGCCGAGTATGAACAGTCAATCACCTGGTCCCTTGCCTGAAACAGTATTGGCTCATTTAGATAAAAGTCATATTACGGTACATACCTATCCAGAAAGTCATCCTGATAATGGCATTAGTACTTTCCGTGCGGATATTGATGTATCCACTTGCGGTCGTATATCCCCCTTAAAAGCACTTAATTACTTGATTCATAGCTTTGAATCAGATGTGGTGACTATGGATTATCGCGTGCGTGGTTTTACCCGTGATATCTCCGGTAAAAAACATTATATCGATCACAATATTACGTCTATTCAGAATTATATTGCTAAAGATACTCAAGAAAGCTATCAAATGATAGACGTGAATGTGTATCAAGAAAATATCTTTCATACCAAAATGATGCTGAAAGAGACTGAGTTAGAAAATTATCTTTTTGTTAAAGAGAGTAATTTAAGTGGCGATCAAAAAGCAGAGATTGAAAAGAAATTGCAAAGAGAAGTAGCGGAAATCTTTTACGGCCATAATTACCGTCGTAAAAAAATTAAAGTCGCTGATGAAGAACAGTAATCGTATTTCAAAGTGATACCCCTTAAAAAGGGCCACTCTCTCAGAGAGTGGCCCTTTTTTGTAATATCAAGATAGCCTTTCTACAGCTAATGATTAGCTTCTGCTCTACTCACGAGCGCCTCATTAAGTGCCTCATATTCGGGTAGTTTAGGGCGATACAAAAATAACCCTAAAGCCGATAATCCCGTAAAGATAAACAACGTGTTTTGTTTGTCACCCCATATAAACATCAAAACCCCATAAACGCCGACAGTCATAATTAACAGCATCGAAACGGTGACTGTTAATTCATAACGTTTTTTAGCGACAGATCGAGTATCACTCTCAGAAAACGGCATGGTCTGATTTAATCTTAATTGGATATAGCGGATTAAATTAGTGATTGGAAAAGTGATGATGGAGACAACATACAGAAGGGTTCTGATTAATTCGCGTTGATCATCCGCTAATACGTCTTTGATTTGCTCTGCATAGCTTAAGCAAGCAGTACTAGATACTAATAAAGCAGTCAGTAATAAACCTTGAAGCATCCAAAGGGGCTTTAAATCAGATTTTAAGGTTAGAGCGTATTCAGGCATGGGATTCTCTTTAAGTTATAGCATGATGTTTATCATAACAAACTTAAGTAAATTGAGTGAATATTCAATGTGATTTTAGACTTTAGAAAATAAGTTGAGTAACACTTGAATGGAGGAAATAGTCCTTTAAGAGCCCCGAAATAATATTTAGTGTTCTGATTGGGTTACGGCGTTTATAATGTTTATCATAAAACCTGCTAAATTTTCTAGTTAGCGGGTTTTTTATTGTCTAATCAATCTAATAATTAAAAAAGGATAAAACATGGGGTTTTTAGTTGCATTAATCAAACTAGGTATTAAGTGGGCGCCTAAGTCTATTGTGTTATGGGTGGTTAACTATAAGTTAAAAGGTATAGCAGAAGTTAAAGATTATGCGCTTGATTTAGAGGCTAGAACTGTTTATGCCAATACGTTGTTATATGGCGAAACAGAAGCGATTGAAGTACGGGCAGAGCAGTTTGGGATTATTTTAGACGCCGGTGCTTATAAATTTATTTTGCAAAAAGCCCACTCTAATAAACCTTGGTTAAACAATTCTTTGGCTTTTGTATTGGGTAAAGTCATACCGATACCGGTTATTCCACAATTAACGCCTTTTATGCCTTTGGCTTATGCGTTGTTAAAGATTGAGTTGGAATTGCCCGAGCCAAAAGTGGTGGCTGTTATTGAAGCCAAAAACTGATTTTTAACATTAAGCGGTTTGGAGTGCAGATTTCTCGACAATTTGTACTCTTTGCGTAATACCACACACCAAGGTGTAAGGAATAGTTTCTGCACACACTGCTATTTCTTCTACGGCTAAATCCTCTCCCCATAGCGTCACCGGATCGCCCGCTTTAGCGTCGGGTTGTGGGCCTAAATCCACAGTAATCATATCCATAGACACTCGACCAATTAACGGGACGCGTTGGCCGTTAACTATTACGGGTGTGCCTGCTTTGGCATAGCGGGGATAGCCGTCACCATAGCCAATGGCGATAACGCCTAAGGTGGTATCTTTCGGACAAATCCATGTGCCGGCATACCCCACTTTATCGCCTTTTGTGAGCTGTTTAACAGCAATGACGCGTGAGTGTAAGCTCATGATAGGCTTTAAATTAAGTTGGCTGCCGCTGCTGTCTGCAAAGGGTGAAATACCATACAACATAACGCCCGGTCTCACCCAGTCAGTAATCGCAGCGGGCCACGCTAAAATACCAGCGGAGTTAGCAATGCTGTATGCATTTTTGGATGTGGCGTCGAGTGATAGGCCAGTGACGGTATCGGTAAAGGTTTTAATTTGTGCTAAAGAGGTGTCATCGGCTTTAACATCGGCATTGGCTAAATGCGTCATTAAATTGATGGGCTGTTTAATGATAGGGCACTGCTGTAATTGCTCATAAACCGCTTTATATTCGCTGGGTTTAAAGCCTAAACGATTCATACCCGTATCTAATTTTAACCAAATGGACAGTTGGCTGTGTTCAGGTCTTTGGGCAAAAATAGCGAGTTGACAGGCGGTGTGTACGACAGCATCTAATTGATAGTGTAATAGGGCATCTAATTCTTCGTGACTGGTAAAGCCTTCTAAAACGGTAATCGGTGTTTTAATACCTGCTTGGCGTAAGCGGATGCCTTCGTCAACACGGGCTACAGCAAATGCATCAACGGGTTTTAATGCTTGGGCTATGCGTAATAAGCCATGTCCATAGCCATTGGCCTTAATAACGGCCATGATTTTGGCATGGGGTGCGTATTGACGAACTTGTTCTAAGTTATGTTGGGCTGCATCGATATTGAGCACCGCGTAAGCCGCAGGGATCATTCATAATCCCCAGAACTATAAGGGGTGCCGGCAAAGTTTTCAAAGCGGGTATATTGACCTAAGAAGGTTAATCTAACCGTGCCGAGCGGACCGTTTCTTTGTTTGCCGATAATGATTTCGGCAATGCCTTTATCTGGGCTGTCTTCGTTATATACTTCATCACGATACACAAACACAATTAAATCAGCGTCTTGCTCAATCGCTCCTGAATCTCTTAAATCAGACATCACCGGGCGTTTATTGGGGCGTTGCTCTAAGTTACGGTTTAGCTGTGACAGAGCAATGACGGGTACATTAAGCTCTTTTGCTAAAGCCTTTAAGCCTCTGGAAATATCCGAGATTTGTTGTACGCGGTTATCGCCACTGGAAGGTGATTGCATGAGCTGTAGATAATCAACTACGATTAAGCCTAGTTGCCCATGCTCACGCGCTAAACGTCTTGCTCTAGCTCTAACTTCTGTCGGTGATAAGGCAGGGGAATCATCAATAAATAATTGGGTGCCGGCTAAGAGATTAATGGCCGAGGTTAAGCGTGGCCAATCATCATCTTCTAATTTACCTGTTCTGACTTTGTTTTGATCTATGCGGCCTAAAGACGACATCATTCTCATAGCCAAAGAATCCCCCGGCATCTCCATACTAAAGACTGCGACTGGGCTATTGGTTTTTAAGGCGACATTTTCTGCCATGTTCATGGCAATAGTGGTTTTGCCCATAGAGGGTCGGCCTGCCACAATGATTAAGTCGGCAGGTTGTAATCCCGAAGTTAAATCATCAAAATCGGTAAAGCCGGTACTGGCACCGGTAACAGAGCCTTCTTGTTCATAGAGTGTCTCAATTTTATCAACCGCTTGTGACAGTAACTGCTTGATGGATATAAATCCACCGGCTTGCCCCCGTTGGCGTTGTTCTGCTATTTGAAATACCTGCCGTTCGGCATTTTCTAAAAGTTCTGCGGGATCTCTGCCTTCTGGGTTAAAGGCTGAATTTGAGATTTCAGTGCCGATATGGATCAGTTGTCTTAAGACCGAACGATCTCTAACAATATCAGCATAGGCGGTAATGTTGGCGGCACTCGGGGTGTCCTTTGCCAGCAAAATTAAATAGGGTAAACCGCCGACGTTTTCTAATTCGCCAATGCCTTTTAAGGCATCTGATAAGGTGATAACGTCGAAAGGAATTTGTTTTTCAGCTAGTTCTTCAATTTTTCTGAAGATAAGTTGGTGACTACGACGATAAAAGTCTGTTTCGACCACTCGGCCAGCAATGGTGTCCCATGTTTGATTATCAAGCATCAATCCACCTAATACTGATTGTTCAGCTTGGATTGAGTTGGGGGGCACCTTCATGGCATCCAGGGAATAGTCTCGATCGAGGGTGTAGTCTTCAGGCATGTTAATTTTTTGAAAAAGAAGAAATCATATCATGATGTGAGTTTTCAGTCATGAGCTTGCGGGCTTATGCGTTGATGGCTATAGAATAATATTAAGCGATAAAGTAGACTTAAAACCCAATGTTGCATATTTAACTATTTAAAGGGTTTCTGCTTGAATATTACGGCTCCAGTAAATAATCGTCAAACGACCTATGTGGGTATTGCATTGCTGATGGGGGTTATAGTTGGGGAGGGTCTCAATTTAACCTTGGCGGTTAATGGGGCACTACCCTCGCCTCCTTTATTAGGTCAGGTTATTGAGGTACTTACCTTGCTAACAGATATATTTCTGCGCTTGATTAAGATGATTATTTCCCCTTTGGTGTTTTCTATTTTAGTGGTGGGTGTTGCTAAAATGGGGGATATTCAAACAGTTGGTCGTATTGGTATTAAGGCAATGCTATGGTTTTTTTTAGCCTCCTTCAGTAGTTTATTGCTGGGTATGTTGCTTGTAAATGTTCTAGAGCCGGGAAGATCTCTGCTAATTGATTTACCCCCTCTGGATGCGCAAACAGGTTTGGCACAAGTTCGCCCAACCTTAGCTAATTTTGTTGCGCATATCGTTCCTAAAAGTATTACAGAAGCTATGGCCGGTAATGAGATATTACAAATCGTCGTTTTTTCTATGTTTTTTGGAGTGGCGTGTGCGGGTATAGGTGAAGTCGCCTTGCCGGTTGTAAAGGTTTTGGATTCATTAGCACACATAATGTTAAAGGTGACGGCTTATGTGATGAAGTATGCGCCAATTGCGGTTTTCTCGGCTATCGCTTCAGTGATTGCTCAGCAGGGTTTAAGCGTGTTATTGACGTATGGTAAGTTTATCAGTGAGTTTTATTTAGGTTTAGTGTTGTTGGGAATGCTGCTCTGTTTGGTGGGCTTTTTGTTTGTAGGTTCTAGGATATTAAGCTTACTAAAGCATATTCGTGAACCCATGTTATTAGCGTTTGGCACCGCGAGTAGTGAAAGCGCATACCCCAAATTATTAGAACAATTAGATTGCTACGGCTGCGATGAAAAAGTGTGTGGTTTAGTGCTGCCTTTAGGCTATTCGTTTAATTTAGACGGCAGTATGATGTACATGACTTTTGCAGTGCTGTTCATCGCTCAAGCCTATGGGATTGATATGCCTTTGAGTGAACAGTTTTTTATGCTGCTGGTGTTATTGTTTACGAGTAAAGGAGTTGCAGGTGTGCCTAGGGCGTCTCTTATTGTGATTGCAGCGACTTTATCTATGTTTAAATTACCTGAGGCGGGATTATTACTGTTATTGGGGGTTGATCAGCTGTTAGATATGGGGCGTAGTGCCACGAATGTCTTAGGTAACAGTATAGCCGCCACGGTGATATCTAGATGGGAAAGGGCGGATGATCTTTAATGAATTTGTCATGGCAATATGATATGTTTTTAATGTATGTTAATTATTCCTTGTGAAATTAAGACCGCCCAAAAAGAGGCAACGCTAGAAATTGCTTTTGCGGGTGATTGGGTGCTGGATGCGCACACGCCGTCTTTAGAGTCCTTATTAGCCCAAATTAATAAGGGCTCCTCTATAAAACACGTCGTGTTTTCTACGGAAGCCTTGGGGCATTGGGACAGTCTGTTGATGACGGACATAATTCGGATTATCGATCAAGGTGCGTATGAGGGTATTGATGTAGACATCACTACTTTACCTGATGGTATACAAGGTTTATTAAGTTTGGTCTATGCAGTACCTGAGCGCTTGGATGCAAAACGTCACGATACTAAACGGCGCTGGCTTGAGGTTATTGGCGATGGCGCAATCAGTGCGGTGCACGAGGCAGGTGCTTTACTCACTTTTGTGGGTGAAACAGTATTAAGTGTCGGTGCATTAATACGGGGCAAGGCCCGATTTAGAACGATTGATTTATGGATTAATATTCAAGACTGTGGTCCTTCTGCTGTCCCTATTATTACCCTTATTAGTTTTTTAATTGGCTTGATCTTGGCTTTTGTGGGAGCGCTCCAATTAGCCTTATTTGGTGCCCAAATTTATATTGCTGATATGGTGGGTTTGGGTATGACACGGGAAATGGGCGGCTTTATGGCCGCTATCATCATGTCAGGCAGAACGGGTGCAGCCTTTGCAGCCCAATTGGGTACCATGCAAGTGAATAGTGAAATTGATGCGCTTAAGACCATGGGATTTAAACCGATGGAGTTTTTAGTATTACCGCGTATGTTGGCTTTGATTTTAATCATGCCTATGCTTTGTCTTTACGCGGATTTAATGGGTATCATTGGTGGGTCTTTGGTTACAGTAGGTTTTTTTGATGTGTCATTCTTAGAATACTTCGATCGAACAGCCGGTGCGATTCATTTTAAAGATTTGATGGTGGGTGTCACTAAATGCTCGGTGTTTGGTGTGTTGATCGCTTTATCAGGTTGTATGCGCGGCATGCAATGTGGACGGAGTGCATCAGCGGTGGGTAAAGCAGCTACTTCTGCGGTGGTTACGTGTATTGTATTTATTGTAATGGCTGATTCAACAATGACGTTAATCTGTAATCGTCTCGGAATTTAAAAGTGACTACCCCTTGCTTAGCCATTAAAAACATGACCATGGCTTATGGTGATTTTGTAATCCAAAAAGAGTTGGACTTTACCATTAACCGGGGTGATATTTTTATCATCATGGGGGGGAGTGGTTGTGGTAAGAGTACGCTGTTAATGCATCTGATTGGCTTGCAACGGCCTGCTAAAGGCCAAGTCTTTTATGGGGCTGATAGTCTCTGGGAGGCTGATATCAATGTGCGGCAACGCATTTTGAATCGTACGGGGGTGTTGTTTCAAAGTGGGGCTTTATTAAGCTCTATGACGTTAGCAGAAAACATTGCCTTGCCTCTTTCTCAGCATACCCAACTTGGGGCTATGCGCATACGTCAGATTGTATCTTATAAATTAGCCTTAGTCGGTTTAGCGGGTTTTGAAGATTATTACCCCTCAGAAATCAGTGGGGGTATGCAAAAGCGCGCGGGTTTGGCCAGAGCGATGGCGTTGGATCCAGAAATTTTGTATTTTGACGAACCATCTGCCGGCTTAGATCCTATAAGCGCAAAACTTTTAGATGATTTAATCCGGAGTCTACGCGATAACTTAGGGTCTACTATCGTCATGGTGACGCATGAGTTGGCCAGTATTTTTGCGATTGGTACTAACTCCGTCTTTTTGGATTCAGATACCAAAACGATGATTGCTCAAGGCTCACCTAAGCAGTTGTTAGCTGAGTCAACTGACCCTAAGGTGATTCGGTTTTTAACACGGGGCATCATGGAAAAGAATAGTCCGCATAAAACAAATAGCCAGGAGCACAGTAAATTATGAGTAAGCCAGCAAATCCTTTAGCCATTGGGGCCTTTTTGGTGGGTGCCATAACATTACTTATTACTGCGGTATTGGTTTTTGGTGGGGGCCAGTTTTTTAAGCGAAAAATTCAATATGTCATTTACTTCGATTCAGCATTGAATGGGCTGAATGTGGGAGCGCCCGTTAAGTTGCAGGGTGTGCAAATTGGTACGGTTAAAGAAATCTCTTTAGAGCTTAACGAGGATGCAAAAAAAATCACTAAGCCGGTGGTGATAGAAGTTGATCCGGGTACGATTTTAGATTCTAAGGGACATCCTTTCCAAGTTGTCGCGGATATGGAAGAACGCAAGAAAAATGCACAGCAGTTAATTGATGCCGGCTTAAAGGCTCAATTACAAACCCAAAGTTTATTGACGGGGTTGTTATATGTTGAATTTAGTTTTTATCGAGATGTGCCGGTTAAGTTGGTAGGTGTTGATTACAAAGGTCTTCCAGAGTTACCTTCTGTTCCTTCTGCCGTTGATCAAATTAAAGATGCGGCTGAACAAGTTTTAACGAATATTAAACAATTACCCATAGAGCAGATGGTTAATGATTTGGCCATTACTTTAAAAGAGTTGCGGGTTATGGCTACATCAGATGATTTAAAGAAAGATCGTGCGGCTTTGAGTAAAACTCTAAAAGAAACGGCCGTATTAATCGAAACTTTGAATCGAGATTTATCGCCTTTGGTTGTCAATATGAATGGCACAATGACAGATACACGCTTTATGGTGAATCAATTTTCTAAAGATATTAAGCCCGTGTTGTTATCTACTGAAAAGGCTTTAAGTTCAGCAACGAGTGTCTTGAATGAGTCTAAACATGCCGTGGGCTCAGTTGAAGCTTTGGCTTCGCCCGATGCGCCTTTATGGCAGTCACTTGAAGCGTTAAGGGATGCGGCCCAATCGACTAAGCAATTGACTGATTATTTAGAGCGTCATCCTGATGCGATTATTTACGGAAAGGGTAAGGAGTAAGACGATGCAAATAATTACTAAGTCTAAGCAGAGTTATAAATTAAGTCACTTATTGGGATGTGCGTTTATATGTGCGATGGTAACGGCCTGTGCTCATGATGCTAAGCCGGTTGAGTTTTATAGATTGTCAGCCGATGTAGGGCTTAAGCAAAATGCTAAATTCGCTGTTAACTCTAAAGAAGTGATAGTGGGTTTAGGTCCGGTTAGAATTCCAGAATATCTAAATCGCCCGCAAATGATGGTTGCTATTTCCGATAATCAATATTCGGTTTCCGAAGAGCATCGCTGGGCAGAAAAGCTGGATCAGAATATTTTATTAGCACTTTATAAAGCGTTGCCTGCGCAATTGAATACAGAGCATGTGTTGAGATATCCTTGGTCTCAACGTCAAGACATAAATTATCAAGTCAGTATCGATATATTGGACTTGACGATAGATGCTCAGGGGCAAAGCCAGTTTATGGCTCAATGGTCTATCAAACCCAAAGATAAAGCCAGTGTTGATAAGCGCTTTGAATGCAGCCTGCCTGCTTCTAGCTCAGATTATGCGTTGATGGTTAAAGTGCAAAGCGAATGTTTAACTCAGCTGGGGCAGGCTATTTCAAAATCTTTAAATGAGTTGATGTGATTAGAGCAGAACGCTAAGAGATTAGCTTGTTCTGTGTAATATAAGCTCTAAGACTAATTTGCTACCAAAGTAGGCTAATAAGAGTGATAGAAAACCCAGTAAAGTCCATTTAATGGCGGTCATTCCGCGCCAACCGTAAAATCTTCTCCCTAATAATAGTCCTGTAAAAATTATCCATGCCAATAGCGATAAAACAGTTTTATGGACTAGGTGTTGTGCAAACAAATCCTCAATAAACAAAAAACCAGTCGCTAATGATATGGTTAGAAAAGCAATCCCTGTTGTTAACATTTGAAATAGCAAGGACTCCATAGTTTGTAATGGAGGCAATGATTGAATGAAGCGTTTAGGTGGGTGGCTTTTTAATTGCTGATCTTGAATCGCTAATAGCAAAGCTTGCAGTGCGGCTATATTTAAAAGACTAAAGGCAATGATAGACGTCAAAATATGAGCGCTCATTTCCCAGTTGTAGTGTGAAAGTGTTTGTGTGTTCTCTGGAAATTTAAGTTCCAATGCTAACATGCTTGCTGCGATTGGAAATATGGCTACGCCTAAAGTTTCAACAGGCTTATTAAGAGAGGCAATCACTAATAATAAAGCCACAATCATTGCGATTAATGATCCCGTACTAAAAAAACCGAAGTTAAATCCAACGTTTTGATGAAAGTTAAGACCTATAAAGACAAGGTGAGATAAAGCGCCTACCCATCCTAGATAAATAGATGCTTGTTTGAAACGGCTTTTACCCATATTTTGAATAATCAGCAAACTGCTCATTAAATAGGAGCCAATAGAGAGTAGGGCAATTACAGTCACGTTCATTGTTATATAGGTAGTGTAGCAAGTAAAAATAAGCGTATTTTCAATAAACCCAGTCTACAGGGTTTAATTTATTCTGTCATTGCAACGGGTGCAAAGCCTTTCATTGATATGTTAATATACAAGATTAAATAGTCCTAGCGCATTTGTACTGGCGGATAGTTTCCTTAGTTTAAACAACAAAGACAGCGATATGTTTGATAATTTAACCGATAGATTAAGTAGTACGCTTAAAAAACTAAAGGGTCAGGGGCGTCTGACTGAAGAAAATATAAAAGATGCATTGCGTGAAGTGCGCATGGCCTTGCTTGAGGCTGATGTATCTTTATCAGTCGTCACCGATTTTATCGAACGCGTTAAAGAAGGTGCTTTAGGGCAAGAAGTTCAGGCTAGCTTGTCGCCAGGTCAGGCGATGATTAAGTTGGTGCAGTCTGAGTTGGTTAAAGTAATGGGTGAGGCTAATGAAAGTCTTAACCTAAATGCTCAGCCTCCCGCTGTTATCTTAATGGCTGGTTTGCAAGGTGCTGGTAAGACCACTACCGTTGCGAAATTAGGTCGTTGGTTACAAGAAACACAAAAGAAAAAAGTAGGGGTCGTTAGTGCTGACGTCTATCGGCCAGCGGCTATCAAGCAACTACAAATGTTGGCTGATGAATTAAAACTCGACTTCTTTGAAAGTGATTTATCTCAGCAACCTGTTGATATTGCAAAAAATGCAATTGAAGCGGCAAAGAAAAAATTCCTAGACGTTATCATTATCGATACGGCGGGTCGTTTGCATGTCGATGACGAAATGATGGGCGAGATTAAAGCCCTGCATGCCGCGATTAACCCCATTGAAACCTTGTTTGTTGTTGATTCAATGACAGGGCAAGATGCTGCCATTACTGCGAAAGCATTTAATGACGCATTGCCATTAACGGGTGTCATTCTAACGAAAGCAGATGGTGATGCAAGAGGTGGTGCTGCGCTTTCTATTCGTCATATCACTGGCAAACCTATTAAGTTTATAGGTGTTGGTGAAAAAACTAATGCTTTAGAACCCTTCTACCCAGATCGTCTAGCGTCAAGAATTTTGGGTATGGGTGATGTACTCGGTCTTATTGAAGAGATTGAACAAAAGGTTGATAAAGAAAAAGCAGAGAAGTTAGCGCGTAAAATTCAGAAAGGGAAGGGTTTTGATTTAGAAGATTTCCGTGAACAGTTACAGCAAATGCAAAGTATGGGCGGTGTTGGCTCTATGTTGGATAAGTTGCCCGGTATCAATAGCGTTCCGCAAGAAATGAAAGATAAAGTGAATGACAAGATGTTAGCGCGTCAAATTGCGGTCATCAACTCAATGACAATGAAAGAACGACAGTATCCTGATTTAATTAAAGGCAGTCGTAAAAAACGAATCGCTGATGGTAGTGGTCAAGAGTTACAGGATGTTAATCGTATTTTGAAGCAATTCTTGATGATGCAAAAAATGATGAAGAAGTTTAAAGCCGGCAATATGGCAAATATGATGCGCGGAATTAAAAGCAATGTACGGGGTATGAGAAGGTAATTTTCATGCCAATTTTGATGGCCAAGTGTGTTAAGTGTTGATTATTTTCAATTTGTTCTTCACATATGCTGAAAATCGCGTAAAATGGTCAGATTAAATTTTTGATTAAATGTTTTTTTGAGGAAAATAGATGGTAACCATTCGTCTTACAAGAGGCGGCGCTAAGAATCGCCCTTTTTATCACGTTGTTGTAACTGATAGCAGAAGTGGTCGTGATGGCCGTTATATTGAACGTATCGGTTTTTTTAATCCTTTAGCACGTGGTAATGAAGAAAGATTACGTTTAGACAGCGAACGTGTTGAATATTGGAAATCAAATGGTGCACAACCATCAGAACGCGTAGCAAAATTAATAAAAGACGCAGCTAAATTAGCAGCATAAGGCTTGAATAAAGCAACTGATATAAGCGTTGGGAAGGTTTCTGGCGTTTTTGGGATTAAAGGGTGGGTAAAAGTTTTTTCCTACACTGAATCTAGAGAGAATATTTTAAAATATTCTCCATGGTTGTTAAAAAAGGGCACTGAAACAAAAGTTTTAAAAGTCGTTGAAGGTAACTCTCAAGGCAAGTTCTTAGTAGCTCAACTTGAAGGTGTTAGTGATAGAGATCAAGCCGCAGCATTGATGGGCTGGGAGATTTTTATTAAAGCTGAGCAATTACCTAAAGCCCGTAAGGGTGAATATTATTGGTCGGATTTAATTGGCTTAACCGTTAAAACCAATTTAGGTGTTGAGTTAGGTGTCGTTGACAGTCTATTAGAAACGGGTGCAAATGATGTTGTTATTGTTACAGGTGAGCGAGATCGGGTCATTCCTTTCCTGCAGAATGAAACAATAATTGAAATAAATTTGGATTTGGGATTAATGATTGTTGATTGGGATCCTGACTTTTAATGACAGCCATACATTTTGATGTAATCACTTTATTTCCTGAGATGATAACAACTGCCGCCAGTTACGGAGTAACCGGTAGAGCAATTGAACGAGAAATAGTCAGTTTATCCACGTGGAATCCCCGAGATTTTACTCAGGATAAACATAAAACGGTTGATGATCGTCCATACGGTGGTGGACCAGGAATGGTCATGAAATACTCACCTTTGCACGATGCAGTCTATCAGGCAAAAAAATTAGGAAAACAGGAGGCTAAAGTAGTTTACTTAAGTCCTCAAGGTAAACCGATTACGCAAGCGTTACTGTCTGAAGCGTGTAATGTGTCACAATTAATTTTAGTTGCGGGACGTTATGAGGGAGTTGATGAACGCTTTGTAAACATGGATTGTGATGATGAATGGTCCATTGGTGATTATGTTATTAGTGGCGGTGAATTAGCGGCCCTAATAGTGATAGATGCAATAACGCGTTTATTGCCGGGTGTACTAGGTCATGAAGAGTCAGCTCAGCAAGACTCTCACATGAACGGACTGTTAGATTATCCTCATTATACGAGACCAGAAGATATTGAAGGGCATAATGTCCCTGAAGTATTGTTGGGTGGTAATCATGCTGAAATAGGTATTTGGCGTATGAAGCAGGCTTTAGGTAGAACTTGGCAAAGACGACCAGATTTATTAGAAAATAAGAATTTAAGTGCAGAGCAGAGTAATCTGTTGCAACAATTTAAAAATGAAGTTGAATAGGGTGTGTGATGAGCAATATTATTGATGTATTGGAAAAAGAACAATTAAAAGAAATTCCTGAATTTAATCCAGGTGACACTGTAGTTGTTCAAGTTAAAGTAAAAGAAGGCGAGCGCGAAAGAATCCAGGCATTTGAAGGCATCGTGATTGCAAAACGTAATCGTGGTTTAAACTCTGCATTCACTGTAAGAAAAATTTCACACGGAACTGGCGTTGAACGTGTTTTTCAAACACATAGTCCATTAATTAGTGAAATTACAGTTAAACGTCGTGGTGATGTTCGTCGTGCTAAATTGTATTATTTACGTGACTTAACTGGTAAAGCAGCTCGTATTAAAGAAAAACTTTAATAAGCAATTTATTGGTATACTTGAAAAAGGCAGCTTAAGCTGCCTTTTTTTATGTTTAAAAAATCCCTCATAAACTGATATTATTAAATCTTTGACCTGTAAATATGCCTAAACAAGAAAAAACATTAACGATGACAGTGCTCATGACACCTGATATGGCTAATTTTTCGGGTAATGTGCATGGGGGATCTTTATTAAAATTACTTGATCAGGTCGCGTATGCTTGTGCTGCCAAATACTGTAAGAATTATGTAGTCACAGCGGCATTAGATCAGGTCTTTTTTAAGCAGCAAGTTAATGTAGGTGAGTTAGTTTCTTTTTTTGCTCGAGTTAATCATGTGGGGCGATCTTCAATGGAAGTGGGCGTTAAAGTCGTCGCTGAAAACTTACGAACTAACGAAAAAAGACATACCACATCGTGCTATTTTACGATGGTAGCTATTGATGAAAATGGTAAATCATTTGAAGTGCCGCGTTTAGTTTTAGAAACGGAAGCAGAAAGAAAACATTATGTGGCGGCTGAATTGCGCAGAAAAATGCGCCAAGAAAGTTTAGAAAAAAGTCGTGCACTCTATGTTGAATTATCAGAGGAAGAGTTCTAAGTGGGCTTACAAGAGAATTTCGAACAATTACCTTTAAAGGATTTTGCTGAGAAAGCGTATTTGGATTATTCCATGTACGTCATATTGGATAGAGCCTTGCCCAATATAGCGGATGGATTAAAACCAGTTCAGCGCCGAATCGTTTATGCCATGTCAGAGTTGGGATTGACGGCTCTAGCAAAATATAAAAAATCTGCTCGTACCGTAGGGGATGTTTTAGGTAAATATCATCCTCATGGTGATTCTGCTTGCTATGAAGCTATGGTGCTCATGGCGCAAAGTTTTTCTTATCGATATCCATTGGTTGATGGTCAAGGTAACTGGGGTTCACCTGATGATCCAAAATCATTTGCGGCCATGCGTTATACGGAGTCTCGCTTAACAGGTTATGCCAATACCTTATTGAGTGAGTTAGGGCAGGGCACTGTCGAGTGGGCTGATAACTTTGATGCCACTTTAAAAGAGCCTGAATTATTACCCGCCAGATTACCTAATATTTTACTGAATGGTACGATGGGTATTGCCGTAGGTATGGCTACCGATATACCACCACATAATCTAAGAGAAGTTGCGGCCGCTTGCATTCAATTATTAGATGAGCCTGACTGCCCTGTTGAAACGTTATTCACGCATATAAAAGGCCCTGATTACCCAACAGAAGCAGAGATTATTACCTCTGCTGAAGATATACAAAAAATGTATATGACGGGTGGTGGTTCTATAAAGATGCGCGCTATTTATGAGGAAGAAGATGGTGTTATAGTGATTACCGCTTTGCCACATCAAGTCTCGGGCGCTAAATTATTAGAACAAATTGCCGCACAAATGTTGGCGAAGAAATTACCCATGATCGAAGACTTAAGGGACGAGTCTGATCATGAAAATCCAACTCGGTTATTAATCATTCCAAAGTCTAAACGCACCGATGTTGATGCGGTTATGTCGCATTTATTTACGACGACTGATTTAGAGAAAACCTATCGTGTTAACTTAAACATGATAGGTTTGGATGGTAAGCCCAAAGTTAAAGGGCTTAGAGAAATATTAGTTGAATGGTTAGCCTTTAGAACAGAAACGGTGCGCAGACGTTTGCAATATCGCTTGGATAAAGTGTTAGCCAGATTACACATCTTAGATGGTTTATTAATTGCCTATCTTAATATAGATGAAGTAATAGCGATTATTAGAAACGAAGAATATCCTAAGCCCGTTTTAATGGCGCGTTTTGCTTTAACAGACATTCAAGCGGAAGCGATTTTAGAATTAAAATTAAGACATCTTGCTAAGCTAGAGGAAATGAAAATCCGTGGCGAACAAGATGCCTTAGAAAAAGAACGTGCCGCATTAGAAAAAACCTTAGGTTCAAAATTATTATTAAATCGTTTGATTAGAAAAGAAATTGAACGCGATGCTGAGCAATATGGTGATGAACGTCGATCACCGATTGTTTCTAGAGTGGCAGCCGTCGCCTTAGAAACAACGTCTTTAATTAGTAATGAACCTTTAACAATTATATTGTCTCAAAAAGGTTGGATTAGAGCGGCTAAAGGCCATGATATTGATGTAGAAACGCTCAATTATCGATCAGGTGATAGTTATCTGTGTGCCGTTAAAGGTCGTTCAACGCAGCCTGTTTATTTATTAGATTCAACTGGGCGGGCCTACAGCACTTCGAGCCATGACTTGCCTTCAGCTAGAACGCAAGGCGAGCCACTCACAGGTCGATTTAATCCGCCAGCCGGGGCCTTATTTAGTCATTTAATAACCGGTAACCTGGATGACTGGTATGTATTAGCAAGTCATTATGGTTATGGCTTTAGAGTTCAACTTAAAGAATTAGCCAGTAAAAATAAAGCCGGGAAACTGCTAATCACGTTGCCCAAGGGTGCCCAGGTAATAAAACCAGAATGGGTGCAAAGTGAAACAGATTTATTAGCCGTGGTTACTTTACAGGGGCGATTATTGATATTCCCAGTAGCCGATTTGCCCGAGTTAGCACGTGGTAAAGGTAATAAATTAATACAAATACCCTCGGCCGACTTAAGCTCAGGCACAGACTCTGTCGTTGCGGTATTACCCGTCCCAGAAAACAGTCATTTAAAAGTCATCTCTGGTAAGCGATTCTTAAGTTTAAAGACGGCGGATATTGCACATTATACGAGTGGTCGAGCTAAAAGAGGTATGCCGTTACCTAGAGGTTTCCAGCGTGTTGATGGTTTAGAGCTAGAATAGAAAATACGCTTCAAGCTTATAGTTTGATCATCCTAAAAGCTAATTCTTAGATTTTAGGTTTATGTTAAAATTACTGTCTATAAGCCCCGGTAGCTCAGTTGGATAGAGTGGCCCCCTCCTAAGGGGCAGGTCGGACGTTCGAATCGTCTTCGGGGCACCATATAGATTATAGATAATAATTATTTTGGATAATTTATGTCTACACAACGTCCTGTGGTACTTTCTTTTTCTGGCCATGATCCTAGTGGAGGGGCTGGCGTTCAAGCAGATATAGAAACGCTTATTAGTCATCAATGTCATTCCGCCAGTGTTATTACTGCTTTAACCGAGCAGGATACGCGTAACGTAAAAAAGTTAATTCCGCAAAAACCAGAAAACATTGTTAGTCAGGCTAATAGAATATTAGCTGATTTAACGGTGAATGCTTTTAAAATCGGATTAATTGGTCATCATGAAACAGCCTATGCGATTCATGAGATTTTAAAAGCACATCCCAAAATACCCGTGATATTAGACCCCGTTTTAGCTGCCGGTGGTGGCGCTCAACTTTACAGTGATTATTTAATAACAGAAATCATTGAACTCTTATTACCCTGTACTACCGTTGTAACGCCCAATAGCGAAGAAGCGCGTAAGTTAGTGGGACATGAGAATTTAGAACAATGTGGTTTGGAGATGTTGGCTCAAGGCTGTGAGTATGTCTTAATTACCGGCACGCATGAATCAACGCCGGCGGTGAGTAATCAGTTGTTTTATGATAATCAAATCTGGGAAACCTATACTTGGGATAGGTTGCCCCACAGTTATCATGGCTCGGGCTGTACCTTAGCCACCAGTATTGCGGCATTAATTGCGCATGGTTTGGATCCCATACAAGCGGTGATGGAAGCACAAGAATATACATGGAATTCTTTAAATAGTGGATATAAACCAGGTAAGGGGCAGTTCATTCCTAATCGCTTATTTTGGATGGAGGATGAGTCGTGAGGTTTCCCTCTAGGGGCCTATATGCCATTACTCAGACTGACAATAAATCGGCAGAAACCATTATTAAAGAAGTGCAGGCGGCCATAAAAGGCGGGGCCGTTGTCGTGCAATATCGAGATAAAAGTCCGGTTGATGCCGTTTCATTAGCCACAGCATTAGTTAAGGTGTGTCACGAATTTAATGTACCCTTATTGATTAATGATGATGTAGAGCTGGCTATAGCAGTGGGTGCTGATGGTGTGCATATCGGTAAAGAAGACGGTGCCATTGCATACGCTAGAACACGCTTAGGCGCTGATGCTATTATCGGTGCCTCTTGTTATAACTCGGTCGAACGCGCTTTAGAGGCTCAAGTTCAAGGGGCTACTTATGTGGCTTTTGGACGATTTTTTCCGTCTAATTCAAAACCTTTAGCCGCACCTGCTGAGTTACAGACTCTGCAAGCCGCAAAGCTAAAAATTTCAGTGCCTACTGTTGCTATAGGTGGCATCTTGCCAGAAAATGCAGAACCATTATTAAATGCTGGGGCTGATCTATTAGCGGTTATCGGTGGGCTTTTTGATACGGCAGATGTTGAACAATCCGCTCGTGAATATAAAACACTGTTTAGTCAGCCTCATTAGATCTAATTATCTATCTGTTGCGTCTCGATAGCTGCTTTATACCATGCCTTTGTGAATTGGCTTTCGACGGAATGGTTGATGATAGGCGCTGGGTAAGCACTTGCTTGATGTTGCTTATCCCATTGATGAATCGTTTTTGGCGTAAAGCCTTTTAATTCAGGTAACCAGTGATAAATATACTGACAGTCAGCATCAAACTTTTGTTGCTGTAACCAAGGGTTAAAGATTCTAAAATAAGGTTGTGCATCACAGCCTGTTGATGCCGCCCATTGCCAATTGCCGTTATTCACACATGGATCATAATCGACTAAGTGTTGAGCAAAATAACGCTCTCCCCAGCGCCAATTGATATGCAGATCTTTGACTAGAAAAGACGCCACTATCATTCTGACGCGGTTATGCATAAACCCCGTTTGATTCAGTTCTCGCATCCCCGCATCCACAATAGGAAAGCCTGTTTTACCTTGCGCCCACGCATTAAAATATTCAATATTATTATCCCATTTTAAATGCGCAAACTTTTCTAAAAAGGCATGCCCAAATACGTTAGGGAAGTGATAAGCGATATGGGTAAAAAAGTCTCGCCAATAGAGTTGGCGTAATAAAGGATGTTCAGTACCTATAGCATTAACAATCGCATAATAGGCCTCTCTTACTGAGCAGGTACCAAACTTTAAGTGGACTGATAATTTGCTCGTAGTATTTAGGCTGGGGAAGTCTCTGGTTTGGGTATAGTCTTTTTGAGCTTCGAGATGGTCCAAAATAAATAATGCTTGCTGGCGCCCCCCTTGGAGCATTGTGTCTTTTAAGACGGGTATCGAAATGTCTAGTTCTGCTAAGTTGATACTAGATTTGGGTAATAAAAAATTATGCTTAGAGAGTGCTTCGGGTAATGCCACTGGAAACTGAATGGCATTATTATAAAAGGCCGTAAAGACTTTATAGGCGGTGTTGTCGTGTTTAACCGCTTGTTCGGGTTCTGTCAGTAAGGCATCAGCAATGATATGTAGTTTAAGCCCTAGTTCATTACACGTTACACCTAGTTGATAATCACGCTGTCGACTAAAGGGGGTGTAATCACGATTGATAAATACGGCCTCTATCCCATGTTCTTTGATGGTGTGCATTAAAACAGTTTCAGGTAAGTCGTTGTATAGACCTAACGCTGCACCCACATCGTGCATTTGGTGCTGTAAATCTTTAATAGATTGCAGCATAAATTGTAAACCGGGTTTACTTTGATAGGGATGGGCTTCTATCTGTCTGTGATCAAATATGAAACAAGCTAAAACATGTTCTGAAAGGTTTAGGGCGTGATTAAGACCGGTATTGTCTTGTAAACGTAAATCACGCCGAAAAATAAAGAGAGAGTTTTTATAGGTCGGCATTAAATGAATGGATGAAAGAGACTTTAAGCAGTGTCTCTAGCTGATTAAATCGGCTTTTTTAAGTGTTGCACGTAACGCTTCTATACGTTTATGGTTAATACCAAAATCAAAATGTCCAGTTCGTGAAGCTGAGCGAATATGAATGGCATTGTTTTCTTTATCTAGGCAAAAGTCAACGTCATCCACAAATTTGAATATTAGGCTGGTGACTTCCGCATGAATATTATCAGGACTCTCATGCGTAACTATAAGTCGGCTTTGATGATTTAACTCATCTTTTAAACTAGACCAAGCTTTATCAGACTCGCCTTTAATCTTAAAAGGCTGTATGAAATGTTTACTTTCAGGGGTCTCGCTGCTCAAACAGTTAGGTATTTCTTGGCAAGGAGGTAATAACTTTTTAGGTAAGGTATCTGCCTGACTGGCGCCACTGAGCGTCATAAAAAGCATATAAAAAAATATTTTAAAAGTCATAATGAGACCTTTGCACGAATCCAGTCAAAGTCAGCTATAAATGAGATAATACGCACAACATAAATGACTCTCAAAGGTATTTAAATGGCGTGGAAAAATCTAGAACAAACAACACTTGTTGATGCGATG
>Ga0316228_1001211_pt1 | contig 28407 bp, 25 predicted proteins | sample TBH18021metaG_FD_206005 | JGI IMG/M metagenome (GOLD analysis project Ga0316228, IMG submission 206005) | Freshwater microbial communities from Trout Bog Lake, Wisconsin, USA - TBH18021 | ecosystem: Environmental > Aquatic > Freshwater > Lake > Hypolimnion/Profundal zone | place: USA: Wisconsin... | reverse complement strand
CGAGGCCGCGCCCCAGCCCCAGGACGGAGCGCACGATCGCGGCCCCCTGCGGGTTGCTGTGGACCGCCCTGATGAACGAGCCGTCGATCTTGATTCGGTCGAACGGGAAGGAGCGCAGGTTCGACAGCGAGGAATAGCCGGTGCCGAAATCGTCCATGGCGATCCGCACGCCCAGGGCCTTGAGCTGGCGCAGGGTGAGGAGCGCCCGGGCCGGATCCCGGATCAGCGCCGTCTCGGTGATCTCGATCTCGAGGCGCTCGGCCTTCAGGCCGGATTCGAACAGGGTCCCGTGGACGAACTGCACGAAATGCGGGTTGTGGAGCTGCACCGCCGAGACGTTGACGGCGATCGCCAGCGGGTTCGACCAGCGAACCGCCGCCCGGCAGGCCTCCCGCAGGACCCAGGCGCCGATCTCCAGGATCGCCCCGGTCTCCTCCGCGATCGGCACGAACAGGGCCGGGGAGATGCTGCCGCGGTCGGGGTGGCGCCAGCGCAGCAGCGCCTCGAAGCCCGTCACCGCGCCGGTCCCGATCTGGGTCTGCGGCTGGTAGACGAGTTCCAGCTCGCTCCGCGCCACCGCGTGGCGCAGGTCGCGCTCCAGCTGCCGCCGGTCGCGGATCTGCGCGCCCATGCTGGCGTCGTAGCGCCGGCAGATGCCGCGCCCCTCGTTCTTGGCCCGGTACAGGGCAGCGTCCGCGTGGCTCAGGAGCGCGTGCTGGTCCGCGGCGTCGTCGGGATAGACCGCGATGCCGATGCTGGTGGCGATCACCGGGCCGGAGGCGGCCGGCACCGCGGCCAGGGTGGCCAGGATCCGCTCGGCCAGCCGCTCGGCGGATCCGTCCACCTGCGGCGTCAGGATCGCGAATTCGTCGCCGCCGAGCCGGGCCATCAGCTGCTTGGGGTCGAGGAGGCCGCCGACCCGGAGCGCGAGGTCGCGCAGCATCGCGTCGCCGGCCGCGTGCCCGAACAGGTCGTTGACCTCCTTGAAGCGGTCGAGGTCGAGGCACAGCACGGCAAGCCGGCTGCCCTGGGCGTCTGCGGCGCGGATCTCCCGCTCGAGCCGCGCATGGAAGCTCGTGCGGTTGGCCAGTCCCGTGAGCGCATCGTGGTGGGCGAGGTAATGGATCTCGCTCTCCGCCCGGCGACGGGCGCGCAGGTCACGCACCGCCACGGCGTGGTGCGGCAGGCGCCCGTACTCGGCTACGGGGCGCATGATCACCTCCACCGGGATGGGGCCACCCTCCGCCGGTACGAGTTCCGCCTCGAGGGGCTGGTCGACCGTTCCGGCCCCGGCGGCGACGCCGGGCAGGTACGCGGCCAGCTTCGTGCCCACGAGGTCGGACGTCCCGGTGCCGGCGAGCCGGGCGAAGGCCTCGTTGGCGCTGACGATCTCGCCACCGCGGCACACGACGAGGCCCTCCACCGCCGCATTGGCGAGGCTGCGCAGCCGCTCGCGCTCGAACTCGGCGCGCCTGCGCTCCCGCAGATCGAGCGCCAGCGCTGCCCCGGCGAGCAGCAGGATCAGGACACTCGCCGCCGCCACCGAAGCCGCCATCCACGTGGTGCTGATGGCGCTCGGGTGGATCGCCACGGTGGGATCGGGCTGGATGGTCACGGCGGCCATGCCGGTGAAGTGATGGCCGCAGATCGCCAGGATCAGCAGCGCGCCGCCGCCGAAGCGGCCCCGCACCGTAGTGGCCGACAGCCCCACCGCCAGGGCGGCGGCGCCGAATGCCGCCCCGAGGCCGACCGAGATCACGACCGGGAGCGGATTCCACACGAGGTGCCCCGGCACCTGATAGGCGGCCATGCCGGTATAGTGCATCGCCGCGATGCCGCCGCCCACCACCGCACCGCCGAGCGCCGCCTGGACCGCCCGGCCGGTCGTGGCCAGGGCGAAGCCGAGCCCGGTGATCGCCACGGCATCGGCGTAGGAGAGGATGGTCAGCCCGACGCCGTAGCCCGACGGCAGCCCCGGCTCGAAGGCGAGCATCGCCAGGAAATGCGTCGCCCAGATCCCCGACCCGCCGGCGGCGGCGGCCACCGCGAGCCAGGTGTAGCGGCTGCGGTCGCCCGCCCTTTCGGCATGGATGAGCAGTTCCATCGCCGTCGCGCTTGCCAGCGCACAGACAAGCGCCGCCAGGGCTACAAGCCAAACGTTATGATCTCCGGCGAAGCAGCCGACCAGTGACAGCATGTATGCGACCGGAGATAATTATTGGGCGTTCCTCTCCGAGGTGTGGCATTCAGAATTTAATATTCAGCCAACAGCATTCCTCGAAAAACGAGAAGGTACCGGTTTTTAACGATGCCTCAGGGCTTGCCCGGACGCGGGTTGGCCGCGGCGTCGACCTGTCCCCTGAGGGCGAAGCTGGGCTATGGCGGGGCCTGCCGCCCGGCCGGGCGGTCCTCGGGGATCTCAGCGATGGCGTACTGGCTGTTCAAATCCGAGCCCGCGACTTGGTCGTGGGCGCAGCAGGTCGCGGCCGGAGAGGCCGGCACGTACTGGAACGGCGTGCGCAACCACCTCGCCAAGAAGCAGCTGATGGCCATGCAGGTCGGCGAGGAGGGCTTCTTCTACCACTCGAACGAGGGCAAGGCGGTGGTCGGCATCGTCGCGGTGATCCGCCCCTACTATCCCGACCACACCGACGAGACCGGCCGCTTCGGCATGGTCGACGTGAAGGCCGTGCAGGCGCTGCCGCGCCCGGTGACGCTTGAGGCGATCAAGGCCGACCCGGCGCTCGCCGACATGGTTCTGGTCAACAATTCCCGCCTGTCGGTACAGCCGGTGACCGAGGCCGAATGGGCCAGGATCCGCGCGCTCGGTGGTCTCGCCTGAGCGCGGCCGTCCGGACGGGCGGCTCACGCCGCGCGGTTGAGAGGGCTGCGCACGGGGCCCACGAATTCCGGCTCGACCTCTACGGGCGGCAGCGTGTCCATGACCCGGGCGGCCGGCAGCGTCACCACCACCTCGGTCCCCTCGCGGGGTTTGGAGGAGAGCTGGAACTGCCCGCCATGCAGCTCCACCAGGCCCTTCACGATCGGCAGGCCGAGGCCTGAGCCCTGCTCGGCGGTCTTGATCGCGAGCGAGCCGCGCCCGAACGAGGACAGGACCGTGCCGAGTTCGTCCTCGGGGATGCCCGGGCCGCTGTCCTTCACCGACACGTACTGCCCGCCCGAAGCGGTCCAGCCGACCTTCAGCCAGATCTCGCCGCCCGGCGGCGTGAACTTCACGGCGTTCGACAGGAGGTTCAGGACGATCTGGCGGAGCGCCCGCTCGTCCGCCCAGAGGCGCGGCAGCGAGCCGTCGACGAGGTCGTGGAAGGTCTGGTTCTTCGCCTTGGCCCGCAGGCCCATCATGTGGCGGCACTCCTCCACCACGTGGGCGAGCTGCACCGGCTCCTCGTTGAGCTCGTAGCGCCCCGCCTCGATCCGCGACAGGTCGAGGATCTCGTTGATCAGGTTGAGGAGGTGCATCCCGCTGTCGTGGATGTCGTGCGAGTACTCGCGGTAGGACGGCGCCGTGTGGGTGCCGAACACCTCGTTCTTCATCACCTCCGAGAAACCCAGGATGGCGTTGAGCGGCGTGCGCAGCTCGTGGCTCATCGTGGCGAGGAAGCGCGACTTGGCGAGGTTGGCCTCCTCGGCCCGGCGGCGGGCCTCGTCCGAATTGGCCTTGGCCTGCTCCAGCTCGCCGAACACCGCGTCCTTCTCGGCGCGGGAGCGCAGGGCGCCCACCGTCGAGGTGTAGAGGCGGCGGGACAGGCCGAGGAAGAAGATCTGCGCGCCGCCGGCCATCACCACCAGCATCAGCAGGTCCATCCCGCGGGAGAAGGCGGCCAGCGACGCGGTGGCGAGGGCGAGCGGCACCAGGGCGGCGATGGCGGCCAGTGGCACCGTCGCGGCCAGCATGGTGGTGACGGCGGAGGCGATGACGAGGCCGAACAGCGCGAAGGTCCAGCCTCCGGTGGTGCCGAGCCCAATCATCGCGGCCCACGACAGGCTCTGCAGCACCTCGCCGATCAGGAAGCGGCGGCGCCAGCGGGCGAGCGGGATCGTGGCCGGGTCGGCGCGGAGGAAGCGCCGGCTCAACGTCGTGTTGAGCGTGATCATCAGGAAGACGCCGAGCGCCCAGGCCGCCGCCACCGGCGGCGCGATCCAGAAGGTCGCCGCCGCGGCCAGCGCCGCCGCGAACCCCGCCAGCGGGATCCCCGCGCCGGCCCGGTACTGAGCATAGTGGCGCAACAACTCGTAGTCGAAAGCCCGCTCCAGGCCGGTCTGCGAGGTCAGCTTCTCGCGGGCCGAGCGGATTTCCCGGGCGACCCCGAGGCGGCGCGCCGCCTCCTCCGTCGAGGGGCCGCGACCGCGCTGGACCATCTCGACGGTGAGATCGGACATGCGCGTCTTGAAACTCGGCTCGAATGCGCGGACGGGCGGCGGTGGCTGGGAAGCACTCCGTGAGAATGAGGCGGATGTGTTAAGAAGCGGCTGCCGGTATCGCTTCAATCTTAAGCATCGGGGGCTGTATCGAGGCTGTTCCGACGCCGGATCGGCGTGCGGTGCCGCACATCGTGTTCGGGCCCGCGCTCTCTATTCTGAGTTGCGGGCTCGCTTGCCCGAGCGAAGCCGCACGTCGCGATCCGGGGTGCCCGGATGCACGCGTCGACAGAGGGTCGCCGACCATGCCGAATCTCACCGTCAACGGCGTCACGCACGCGATCGACGCCGATCCCGACATGCCTCTGCTCTGGGTGCTGCGCGACCGGCTCGACGCCACCGGCACCAAGTACGGCTGCGGCATCGCGCAATGCGGCGCCTGCACGGTCCATCTCGACGGGCAGCCGGTCCGCGCCTGCCAGACGCGGCTGGGCGATGTCGGCGCCGCCCAGGTGACGACGATCGAGGGCGTGTCGGGCCGGGTGGCCGAGGCCGTCCAGGCGGCGTGGCGCAAGCTCGACGTGGTCCAGTGCGGCTACTGCCAGTCCGGCCAGATCATGTCGGCGATCGGCCTGCTGTCCGGCAACGCCAAGCCCAGCGACGCCGATATCGACGGCGCCATGGACGGCAATATCTGCCGCTGCGGCACCTACCAGCGCATCCGCGCGGCGATTCACGAAGCCGCGCGCAGCCTCGCCTGATCCGTCCCGGCGCCCACCTTCCCCCGCCCTGCCCCGCGGTCCCGACCGGAGCCTCGCCGCCATGCTGAACGCCCGTCGACCGAATCCCCTCCCCGCCCGGCCCAGCCGCCGCGGCCTGCTCGCGGGCGCCGGCGCCCTCGTGGTCGCCTTCCGGCTCGACCCGAAATCCGCCCGCGCCGCGCCCGGCCCGAACCTCGCCGACGTAAAGGCGCAGCCCAACGCCTTCGTGCGGATCGGCGCGGACGACACCGTGACGGTGGTGATCAAGCACCTCGACATGGGCCAGGGGAACACGACCGGGCTGGCCACCATCCTGGCCGACGAACTCGGCGCCGACTGGTCCAAGGTCCGCACCGAGTTCGCCCCCGCGGACGCGACGCTCTACAACAACACCCTGATGGGCCCGATCCAGGGCACCGGCGGCTCGACCGCGGTGGCCAATTCCTGGTTCCAGCTGCGCAAGGCGGGCGCGGCCGCCCGCGAGATGCTGATGGCCGAGGCCGCCTTCCGCTGGAAGGTGCCGGTCTCCGAGATCACGGTCGCCGACAACATCGTGCGCCACGGCCCGTCCGGCCGGCAGGCCCGGTTCGGGGAGCTCGCCGCCTCGGCCGCCTCGCTGCCGGTGCCCTCCGAGCCGCGGCTCAAGGATCCGAGCGAGTGGCGGCTGATCGGCCAGACGATCCCGCGCCTCGATTCGGTCGCCAAGACCAACGGCACGGCGGTCTACTCCCTCGACATCCGTCGCCCGAACCAGGTCACGGCCGTGGTGGCCCGCGCGCCGCGCTTCGGCGCCACCGTGAAGGGCTTCGACGCCGCCGCCGCCCGCACGGTCGCGGGCGTGCTCGACGTGGTGCAGGTGCCGACCGGCGTGGCGGTGATCGCCCGCGACACGTGGTCGGCCATGAAGGGCCGCGCGGCGCTCACGGTCGCCTGGGACGACAGCACCGCCGAGACCCGCTCGTCGGAGACGATCCTCGCGGAGTACCGGGAGCGGGCCAAGGGCCCCGGCCTCACCGCGTCCGAGCGCGGCGACCCGCAGGCGGCGCTCAAAGGCGCCGCCAAGGTCATCGAGGCCGAGTTCACCTTCCCCTACCTCGCCCACGCGGCGATGGAGCCGCTCAACGCCACGATCGAGCGGGCGGCCGACGGCGGCTACGACGTCTATGCGGGCTTCCAGTTCCAGACCGTGGAGCAGGCGACCATGGCGGCGATCCTCGGGGTGACGCCCGACCGGGTCCGGCTGCACAGCAACTGGGCCGGCGGCTCCTTCGGCCGCCGGGCGACCCCCACCGCCGACTACCTCGCGGAGGCGGCCGCCGTCTTCAAGGCGTCCGGCGAGAAGGCCCCCCTGCACCTCGTCTGGACCCGCGAGGACGACATGGCCGGCGGCTATTATCGCCCGACCGTGCTGCACAAGGTCCGGGCCGGCATCGACGGCAAGGGCGCGGTGGTCGGCTGGGACCACGTCATGGTCGGCAAGTCGATCATGATCGGCTCGCCCTTCGAGGCGATGATCGTCAAGAACGGGATCGATTCCACCACCGTGGAGGGCGCCTCCGACACGCCCTACGCGCTGCCGGCCTATCGGTTCGGCGTCCATAACGGGCGCGAGGGCGTGCCGGTCCTGTGGTGGCGCTCGGTCGGCCACACCCACACGGCGCACGTGATGGAGGTGATGATCGACGAGCTGGCCCATGCCGCCAATGTCGACCCGGTGGCCTACCGGCTCTCCCTCCTGACCCAGGCGCCGCGGCTGTCCGGCGTGCTCAAGCTCGCTGCCGAGAAGGCCGGCTGGAGCGCCAAGCCGCAGGATCCGGGTCGCGGCCTCGGGGTCGCGGTGCACGAATCCTTCGGCTCCTACGTCGCCATGGTGGCCGACGTGACCGCGCAGGAGGCTGCGATCCGCGTGAACCGGATCGTGGCGGCGGTGGATGTCGGCGTGCCGGTCAACCCGGACGTGATCCGCGCGCAGGTCGAGGGCGCGGTCGGCTTCGCCCTGTCGGCGGTGCTCCGGAACCGCATCACCCTCAAGGACGGGCAGGTGCAGGAGCACAATTTCGACGCCTACGAGCCGACCCGGATGAGCGAGATGCCGAAGGTCGAGGTCCACATCGTGCCGAGCCAGATGGCGCCCACCGGGATCGGCGAGCCGGGCGTGCCCGTGCTCGGGCCGTCGATCGCCAACGCGGTCTTCGCCGCCACCGGCCGGCGCCTGCGCTCGCTGCCCCTCGACCTCTCCGGCATGAAGGGCGCGTGAGGAAACGCACGTTCCGCCGGTCGGGACCGGCGTAGGAAAGGGGGGCCTTCCCCCCAAGGCAAGAGACCCGACTGACGACGGCGCGGCGCGACACCGCGCCGTTTCTTTTTTGCGCGCCGATGCGGCATGTCCGGGCCATGCCGGCCTTCGACGACACCGCCGCGCGCCTGCGCGCCTGCCGCCTCTGCCGGGACACCCCGCTCTACGGCCCGCCCCTGCCCCAGGAGCCCCGGCCGATCGTGCAGGGCTCGGCCACGGCCCGCCTGTGCATCGCCAGCCAGGCGCCAGGAACGCGCGCGCACCGCACGGGCCAGCCCTTCACCGATCCCTCGGGCGTGCGGCTACGGTCCTGGCTCGGCCTCGACGAAGCGCGGTTCTACGATGCCGCCCGGGTCGCCATCGTGCCGATGGGGTCGTGCTTCCCCGGGCTCGACGCCAAGGGCGGCGACCGGCCGCCCCGCCGGGAATGCGCCGAGCGCTGGCGGGCGGAGCTGTTCGCCGGCCTGCCCGCCCTCGAACTGATCCTGGTGATCGGCCAGTACGCGCAGAGTTGGCATCTGGGAAAGATGGAGGGCGGCCTCACCGGCACGGTGCGGCGCTGGCGCGAGATCCTGTCCGAGCCGCGCCGCCCCCTTGTCCTGCCCCTGCCCCATCCGTCCTGGCGGAACAACGGCTGGCTCAAGCGCGAGCCCTGGTTCGAGGCGGAGCTGCTGCCGGTGCTGCGGGCCGAGGTCGGGCGGGTGATGGCGGGGTGAGTGGCCGTGCCGGCATTGACCTCGCAGGCGTTCCGCGGAATCGCTGCCGCGACCCCGAAGGACGCCCCGATGACCGAGATTGCCGACCCCCGCGACCGCCTGATCGTAGCCCTCGACCTCCCGAGCGTGCCGGCGGCCGAGGCGCTGATCGACCGGATCGGCGACGCCGCGACCTTCTACAAGATCGGCTACCAGCTGGGTTACGCGGGCGGCCTCGCGCTCGCCGAGCGGCTGGCCGCCCGCGGCCTCAAGGTCTTCCTCGACCTGAAGCTCCACGACATCGGCAACACCGTCGAGGAGGGCGTGCGCTCGGCCTCGGGCTCGGGTGCCACGTTCCTCACCGTCCACGCCTACCCGCAGACCATGCGGGCGGCTTTCCGCGGCCGCGGCGCGGGTCTGAAGATCCTCGCCGTGACGGTGCTGACCTCCTACGACGATGCCGACGCCGCGGAGGCCGGCTACGGCCTGCCGGTGGCGGAGCTCGTCGCCAAGCGCGCCGCCCAGGCGGCCGAGATCGGCATCGACGGCCTCGTCTGCTCGGCCGCCGAGGCGGGTTCGGTCCGGCGCATCGTCGGTCCGGACCGGCTGATCGTCACTCCGGGCATCCGCCCGGCGGGCGCCGAGGCCGGTGACCAGAAGCGGGTCATGTCACCGGGCGATGCGCGCCGGGCCGGGATCGACCACGTGGTGGTCGGGCGCCCGATCACCGGCGCCGCCGACCCGCGCGCCGTGGCGCAGGCGATCGTGGCGGACCTCACCTGATCCGGACCGGGATTGCCTTCGCGCGGATCGGATCCACTTGCGCTCCGCAAGGCAAATCGCCCCGCAGGACAGGAGACGCAGCATGACGAAAGGCTACTGGATCGCACGGGTCGATGTCCGCGACGCGGAGGCCTACAAGGACTACGTGGCGGCCAACGGCGCCGCCTTCGCCAAGTTCGGCGGCCGCTTCCTCGTGCGCGGCGGCGCCCACGAGGCGGTGATGGGTCCAGCCCGCTCCCGCAACGTGGTGATCGAATTCCCGAGCTACGCCGACGCCCTCGCCTGCTGGAAGTCCGATCTCTACCAGGACGCGAAAGCCAAGCAGCGCGGCGGCGTCGAGGCCGAGATCCTGGTCATCGAGGGCTATGACGGTCCGCAGCCCAGCGCCTCCGAGCCGGCGCCGGACGCGGGGCCGGCCTCCGAGTAGACCGCGTCGAAGGAGCGCCGAGCTTGATCGGGACCCGGCTTCGTCGGGACCGGCGGCGTGATTTCGGGCCGTGCTCCACAGTCCCGGAATGACGACCGTGGCCGCGCCCCGGAGCGGGATTGGGGGGCGCGGGTCGTCCGAGGCGACAGCGTTCCTGCCGTCGACGGCTCCGGACTGCTACCGGTTGCGCTACGACAGAGATCTCCGCGGGGCGAGGCTCCGCAGCAGGAACGCCGACATCGCCGCGACCGGTGGCACCGGCTGAAGGCTGGAACAGCCCACCAGCAGCGGGTGGGTGTAGCGGGCGATGGCGACGTGGATGCAGGCGGCCGCCTCGGCCGGATCGGCGGCCTCGAACTCGCCCCGCGCCACGCCGTCGCGGATGATCCGCTCGAACCCGGCGGTGATCCGGGCCACGTGATGGCGGCAGACGTCCCAGCTCTCCGCCATGGCCGCCTCGATCATCTCGTGCAGGCGGGGAAATGTCTCGCAGCGCCGGGTGCAGTCACGATGCAGGGTCTCGATCGCCGCGACGAGGCGCGCGGTGGCGTCGAGGCCCGGCCGGTCGGCGATGCCGACGATCACCGCTTCGCTCTCGCCGATCAGCCGCTCCAGCACCGCCTCGTTGATCGCCTTCTTCGACTCGAAGAAGCGGTACACGTTGGCCGGGCTCATCTTCAGCGTCCGGGCGATGTCGGCCACGGTCGTCTTCTGGTAGCCGATCTCCCGGAAATACGCGTCCGCCGTTGCCAGGATGCGGCTTCGCGTGTCGGGCGCGCACTCCTCCGCGATCGGATGGGTCGTCTCTTCCAGGGACATGCCTCCTCACTAGGCCATGCGGCCGCGGCGCGTCAAAGACGCGAGCCCGGATCCGGTTCCCCTGCGGCCGGTGCGCGCGCCCGGAACCGGCTTCGGCCGCACCCACTGCCCCGGCATCCGACCGCCATGGCGGTGCCAGCGAGAGATCCGCGATGCGCTTCACCGACACCCGTGTCCTGGTCACCGGCGCCGATTCCGGCATCGGACAGGCGACCGCGGAGCTGCTCGCCCGCGAAGGCGCCGACGTGGCGATCACCTATCACAGCGACGCGGACGGCATCCGCGAGACTGCCGCGCGGATCGAGGCCGCGGGGCGCCGGGCCGTGGTGCTCCAGCTCGATGTCGGCGATCCGGCGGCGGTGACGGCGGCCTTCGACCGCATCGGCAGCGAGTTCGGCACCCTCGACATCCTCGTGGCCAATGCCGGACAGGCCATGAGCGGCATGCCGGTCGCGGAGATGGACGACGCGGTGCTGGAGCGGATCCTGCGGGTGAACCTGATGGGGCCGCTTTTCTGCGCCCGCCCCTTCATCAAGATGCGCCGGGCGCAGGGCGGAAACGGCAAGATCGTGTTCGTCTCCTCGGTCGCCCAGCACCTGCCCACCCCGGAGAGCGCGCCCTACGGCATGTCGAAGGCGGGGCTCGGCTCCCTCTGCCGCTCCCTGTCGCGGGAACTCGCCGGGGACCGGATCAACGTCAACAATGTCGCACCGGGCCTGATCGAGACGCCGATGACCGCGGACCGGTTCGAGAAGCCGGAGGTTCTCGACCAATCCCTGGAGCGGATCCCGTGGCATCGGGCGGGCCAGCCGGAGGAGATCGCCCGGGCGATCTGCTATCTGGCGTCGGACGATGCGGCCTACGTCACCGGCCACACCCTGGTGGTCGATGGCGGCCTGACGATGCAGTGGGGCGGTGCCTAAACGACGACAAGCGGCGCCGGGGTCGCGCCCGGCGCCGCTTCAAAGATTCAGCGATGGCGGGCCTGAGGGCACCGCCGTCGGGGCCTCAGGATCCGAACTGGGAGCCCAGCCGCTCGAGGTACTCGGCCAGATCGACGCCCCCGACCCGCTTGCCGTAATCGAAGCGCATGCCCTGGCGGATATCGACGCTCGCATCCCGCGTGGTCAGGGTGAAAGGGCGCACGCAGACCCAGGCCCCGTCGCGGCGGTGCTCGAAGTAGCCGAGGATCTCGTGCTTGGCCATAACCTTTCCTCCAGAACCGTGTTCAGGAACATAACGGTCAGGCAGGCCGCCGGTTCGCGCGGCGCGACTGTTTTTCGCGTGCGAGGGCGCACGGATCGAGTGTTCGTGAACCGGGAGGGTCGCGGACGATCCGGGCAGTTCTCGCCTGAGCTTGGCTATTACAGCGGGATGTTCGGTCGTGACCGGCAGCCTGCCGGCGGGTTCAGTGCCAGCGATCGAGGATCTCGGCGGTCGTCATCGTCTCGACCTGGTGGCCGTAGCGCATCCGGTACATCAGCAGGAGGGCGTCGTGCGCCTCGTCGCAGGAGCTGCACAGGGCGTCGGTGGCCAGCACGATCCGGTAGCCGAGATCGACCCCGCCGAGCACGGCGGCCAGCACGCAGACATCCGTCTCGGCGCCGGTGACGATCAGCGTATCGACGTCCCGCGCCCGCAGGCGTGCGTCGAGATCGGTCTCGAGCCAGGGCGAGTAGACGGTCTTGTCGACGACCTCCGCGTCCGGAGCCAGCCGGGCGAGGTCCGGGACGAGGTCGATCATCTCCGGGGCGAGGCGCTCCCGCGTCATCGTGGCCCAGCGCTGCGAGTAGCTCGACCAGGTGCCGCGGCCCTCCCCCGGCCGGGCGGCCGGGATGAAGCGGGTGAAGATGGTCCGCTCGGGGTGCGCCGCCGCGAGGCGGCACACCTGCGGCAGGACCCGGTTCATCCACGGGGTCTGCCAGTCCGTGGGCTCGGCGAACATGCGCTGCATGTCCACGCAGAGATGGACGCATCCCTCCCCCAGGCTTCCTCCGGGGGAGGGCGCCTCCGGCCGGTGGCCCTCCGTCGGTCGACCGCTTTCAGTGTTCATGTTCGCGCAATCAGGCCGAGGCGGCGTTGTTCCTGGGGGTGAAGGCGTCCGTCCCCGCCCCGCTTTCGGGGGCGGGGACGGCGAGACCTCAGCGGTCGGCCTTCGCGCCGGACAGGGTCAGGGAGAGGTACCGCTCGGTGGTCGGGCGGATCAGCTTGCGCACCGCCTCCGCCATGGCCTGCTCCTCCTTCAGCGACTGCTCGAAAGCGGTCCGATGGCCCTGCTGGCCGACGGCGTCGCCGATTGTGAGCAGCGATTCGTAGGCGGCGATCTCGAAATTCTCGAAGGCGTGGTTGGCGTAGGTGTTCTTCAGGATCTCGTCCTGGGCCGGCGTATGGCCGAGCGCCATCATGTTGCCGACGAAGCCCAGGAACCCCTCCTTGAGGGCCGAGGGGCTGTCGCCCAGGCTCTGGAGCGCCTCCTCCAGGCGCTGGCGCTGGCCATGCGTCTCCTCGATGTGGCGGCGCAGGGCCTGCTCCATCTCGGGATAGCGTTCCAGGCGCTCGACCTGCCGCTCCATGATCTGCAGCGCCTGCATCTCCACAGCATGGGTGTTCTTCAGGGCCGTGACGTAGATCTCGCGGGCGTCGATGGTCATGGGGTTCACCTCGTAGCGGTTGCGAGCCCGGGGGCTCATTCAACCCGTAAACTCAGGCGCCGCACGGCCAAGTTCCGGTCGGAAGGTCGCAGGGGGCGGAGCCGCCCGGCCCGGCGGGGCGGCTCAGGCGAGCCCTCCTCCCGGAGCGCCTGCCGCACGGTCGCGCGGGCTTGACGATGCGGCAGGCGCTCGACGCGGATGCGGGCCTTGTCGGTCGAGGTCTGCCGGGAGGCTTGGCCCGGGTCCGCGCAGGGGCAGGCGTCGGTGCAGGAATTCGGGCTCTGGCTGAAACAGCGCGGCGCGGGGTGAGCGCCGCTCCCGATCGGGACCCCCGGGGGCCTTCGCGGGGTTCTGGTCGGGTGAGGGGCGCCCGGCATCCGGCCGGGGCGCTGTCACGGGCCCGGAGGCGCAGATGGATCAGGATCGCGAGATGTCGAAGGAGCCGCCGATCTCGGACGGGCCGAGCTACCGCCCGCGCGACGAGACCATCGCGCAGACGGGAGGCGGCCTGCCGAACGATACCGGCCAGCCGGTGGAGATCGACGACGCGGAGGCCGCGCGCATCGAGCAGAAGATCCGCGACCTCTAGCGCCCGTCCCGGTCAGTGCAGGGCCTCGCTGCGCTGGCGTGCCGCGAGGCGCCTGCCGATCTCGACCAGCAGCGTCTCGCTCAGCGCCACCAGGGCGGTGTCGCCGAGCTGCGAGACCGTGTCGTGCAGCGAGAGGCACAGATCGGCGGACCGGCTGAGGGCGTCGTCGATCGTCGCCCCGTCGCGCTCCGCGAAGGCCGTGCCGGCCGACTTGCTGTCGGAGATCTCGACGATCACCCCGCGGCCGGTGGTCGGCCGGCCGTCCTGGTCCAGGTAGAAATGCCCGCGGGTGAACAGCCACCGCAGCCGGCCCTCCGGCGAGCAGACGCGGTATTCCGCCGTGTAGGAGCCGCCGGTCCGGACGCAGTCCAGGATGACCTGCGCGATATGCGGCTGATCGTCGGGATGGACGGCCTTCAGGATCTCGGCGAGGCTGACGCCGGCCCGCGACCGGGCCGGGCTGATGTTGAACAGCAGGGCGCTCACCGGATCGGCCCGCGCCTCGTCCCGGAGGACGTCCCACATCCAGAAGCCGACGCCGCCGGAGGCTTCCAGCGCCGCGACGCGCGCCGCCTCGGACACATCGTCGTCCGCGTGGGCCATCCGAGGCATCCCCGAGCGCATCGCCACCACGGCCGCCGCGGCGGGCCGTTGGTGATCGTACATACTCCGTTTCCCGGTGAGATCTGCAACCGATACTGTTGTGTCTACAAGTATACGCGCGGGGTGTCCCGTCCCCGCTGCCGCGTCGGCGTCCCCTCCGAGCCCGGGCCGTCGCTCAGGCCCGGCCCTTCCAGGGCACCAGCGCGCGCTCCAGACACCGCATCCCGAGCTCGAACAGGCCCGCGAACAGGCCGATCAGCAGGATGCCCATCAGCACCACGTCGGTGCGCAGGAAGTTGGAGGCGTTGAGGACGAGCTGGCCGAGCCCGGCCTGGGCCGCCACCATCTCGGCGGCCACCAGCGTGGTCCAGCCCACGCCCATGCCGATCCGCAGGCCGATCAGGATCTCCGGCAGCGCCGCCGGGAAGACCACGTGGCGCAGGAGCTGCCAGCGGCTCGCCCCCAGGGCCCGCGCCGCGTTGATCTGGTCGATCGAGGCGGAGCGCACCCCCGCGCGCGCGGCGAGCGCCACCGGGGCGAGGCAGGCGAGGAAGATCAGCAGCACCTTCGACAGCTCGCCGATCCCGAACCAGATGATCATCAGCGGCAGGTAGGCGAGCGGCGGCAGCGGCCGGTAGAACTCGATCGGCGGGTCGAGGATGCCCCGGGCGATCCGGCTCGTGCCCATGGCGAGCCCGATCGGGATCCCGACGAGGGCGGCGAGCCCGAAGGCGCCGAGGACGCGCAGGAGGCTGTCGCGGATGTGGATGCCGAGCGGGGCGCCGTCGACCGCCCCGCGCCAGGCCTGCGCGAAGGCCGACAGGACCGCCTCCGGCGGCGGCAGGAACAGCGGCTTCACCCAGCCGGCGCGGGTGGCGACCACCCACAGACCGAGGGCCGAAAGGACGGTGGCGGTGCTGATCGCCGGCACCAGGATCAAGCCGCCGCGGCGCCCGCGCCGGGCCGGCGGAAAGGCTGCGGGGTCCGAGGCCGCGTGCGGCGCAGCGCGGGGCGGCCGGTCCGACCCGGTCATCGGGCCGCCTCGGGCCGCGCGGGCGCGCCGTGGCGGATGCGGTCGAGCACGCGCTCCCGCACGGCGATGAAGGCGGGGTCCGACTTCACCGCCCGCGCGTCACGGCCCTCGATGAACGCCCGGGAGAAGGGCAGGTCCAGCGTCTCGACGATGCGGCCGGGCCGCGGGCTCATGATCACCAGCCGGGTCGCGAGGAACACCGCCTCCTCGACGTCGTGGGTGATGAAGAAGGCCATCTTGCCGGTCCGGTGCCAGATCCGGAGGATCAGCTCCTGGATCTGCTCGCGGGTGAAGGCGTCCAGCGCACCCAGCGGCTCGTCCATCAGCAGGGCGCGCGGGTCTGCGGCCAGTGCCCGGGCGAGGCCGACCCGCTGCTGCATGCCGCCCGAGAGTTCGTAGATCTTGCGGTCGGCGCAGCCGGGCAGGCCGACGAGGTCGAGCATGGCGCTGGCGATGCGGCGGCGCTCCGGCCGGGGAACGCCCCGCATCTTCGGACCGAAGGCCACGTTCTCGGCCACGTCCAGCCAGGGCATCAGGGCGTGGCGCTGGAACACCACGCCCCGCTCGGCCCCCGGTTCCCGGACCGGCACCCCGTCGAGGAGGACGCGGCCTTCGGTGGGCGCCAGGAACCCCGCGATCGCCGAGAGCAGGGTGGTCTTGCCGCAGCCCGAGGCGCCGAGCGCCACCACGAACGCCCCGGGACCGATGGTCAGGTCGATCCCCGACAGCGCGGCGACCGCGTCGGCGCCCGCCCCGTAGCGGACGCTCAGGTTGCGGATCTCGATCATGGGCCCTCCGGTTCGGGGACAGGCTATTTCCGGGCCGCGTTCACGTAGTCCGTCGTGACGAACCGGGCGTAATCCGGCGCCAGAGCCTGCACGCGCCCCTGCGCCTTCAGGAATGCGGCGGTCTCGGTCAGGGCCTTGGCGGCGCCGCCGCCGAGCCAGGCCGGGGAAGCCTGGGCTTCCAGGGTCGGGAACCGGTAGGCCGCGAGACTCGCCGGCACCTCCGCGGGCGCCGAGCCGGTGATCCGGGCCACCGCGGCCACCTCCGGGGCGTCGCTGGCCCAGGGCTTGGCGGCGTAGGCCGCGTCCTGGGCGGCGATCAGCCGGACGAGCGTCACCAGGAAGTCCCGGTTCTGCGCCGCCCAGGCCCGGTCGACCACGAGGCCGTCGAAGGTCGCCTTGCCCCGGCGGGCGAGGTCGCCGGCCGAGACCACCACCGTGCCGGACTTCTTCACCCGCGCGAGCACCGGATCCCAGATGAAGGTCGCGTCGATGTCGCCGCGCTCCCAGGCGGCGGCGATCTCGGGCGGGCGCATGTTGAGGATCCGGACATCGGCCTGGCCCAGCCCGGCCTCCGCCAGGGCGGCGATCAGCTGGTAATGCGCGGTCGACACGAACGGCACCGCGATCGTCTTGCCGCGCAGGTCGGCCACGCGCGTCACGCCGCTGCCGGCGCGGGCCACGAGCTGCTCGGCATCGGCGATCTCGTCGAGGATCCAGAACAGCTGGATGTCGAGCCCCTGCGAGGCGGCGGCCGCGATCGGGCTCGATCCCGCTTCGCCGATCTGGACGCTGCCCGAGGCCATGGCGCGGATCACGTCGCCTCCGCCGCCGAACTTGCGCCACTGCACCGTGTAGCCGGTCGCCTTCTCGACGGCGCCCGATTCCATCAGCGCCCGGAACGGCACCACCATGTCCTGGTGGGCGAAGGTCACAGCCCTGTCGGCGGCCCGGGCGGTGCCGGGCCCGTGCGCGCCGAGAAACAGGGCGGCCAGGGCCGCCAGCGCGACGGCGCGGCGGTGCGGACCGGCTGATGTCATGAGATGTCCCCCTCTCCGGCCGGTTCGACGCGGATGCGACTCGGCCGGCCAGGTTCAGGGTCGGCCAAGCGTGGCGGCCAAGGCAAGGGCTCGGGCCATGATCGCGCCGCGCGACACCCCTTGGCCCGCGGCCTGGGCGCCGTCCGGGTCACGCCCGGGACATCCGCCGCGCAGCCGGGGGCGGTGACGGGATCCGGGTCGGAGACCGCCGCCCCCGGATTCAGGCGGGGTGGCGGCGTTGGGAGTTTCATCGCCCCAAGGCACGAAAACCCGGGTCCTGTTCTCTGGAACGCCGGGAGCGGAGGCGCCTGTCCTCGTCGGACCGGAGCCACGGAGCGGAGCCGCGGATCCAGCTGCGTCGATCCGCCAGGACAGGGCACGGCCTGCAGCCCCGGATTCCGGCCGCGCCGGGGCCGCGCGGGACTGACGGCCTGGATCCTTGTCCCTGGCCTTCGCGGGCGCGGGAGAAGAAAATTTCGGCGTGCAAAACCCGGGATTCGGTTCCTGGGGCGGTCCCGCATGCGGCACCGGCCTCTCCGGCCGCGCAACTGGAGAGCGGGCGCAGCGATCGGCGGTGTCGTCCGCTCAGATCCCGGTTCGATGATCCCGCCCCGGGGCGCGTCCCCCACACGGAGGCGATCCCGCCCCGGGGCGATGACGGCCGGATTTCGGCCAGCTGTCGGAGACGAAGCCCTTCCCGCCCGGCGGGACTGACTGATCATCGCGACGGTCGGGTTCAGGGGCTGAGCCGCACGGTCGTCCCGGCCGGAACCGCGCCACCCGCCTCGCCGATGCCGTCGGCGCCGATCCGGAATCCGACCCCTCAGCGCGCCAGCCGTTCGACGATTCCCCGCACCTGCGCCCGATCCGCCGGCTGCGGGTCGACCGAGCGGTGGATCGTCAAGCCTTCGATCATCGCGTCGAGGGCCTTGGCCGTCTCCGGCGCGAAGTGCCGCTCCAGGGCGGCCCGGCTCTTGGCCATCCAATCCTGCATGACCCGGCGCAGCGGCGGGTTTCGGGCCGCGAAGGCGTAGAGTTCGTAGCTCAGCAGCATCGTGCGCGGGCTCGCCCAGGCGTCGCTCACGACGAGGTCGACCACCGCCTCGCAGGCCTCGTCGAAGGTCGCGGCCGCGGCGAGGCGGTCGGCGAACCGCGCCGAGACCGTGTCGGCCAGCCCGGTGAACGCCTCCGTCAGCAGCGCGTCCAGGCTGTCGAAATGGTAGGTCATGGAGCCGAGCGGCACGTCGGCCGCCGCCGCGACCCGGCGGTGGGTCGTGCCGGCGACGCCGTGCTCGGCGATGACGTCGAGCGTCGCCTGGATGATGCGCGCCCGGCGATCCGGGTCGAAACGGCGCTGGGCGGCGGGCAAGGGCATCTCCTCGAATCCGGGATCACGGCAGCCGGGCCGTGACGCCCGCGGCCTTGATGTGTACATATGTACGCATAGCGAGCTCGCGCGGTGCCGGTCCTGGCGGCCTGAGCGGGATCGCCGTCCCGCCGCGGGCCGACGAGGCCGGAGGGAACCCTCGCCATGAAGACAGAGATCATGAAGACCCAGAAGCAGAAGATGCTGGCCGGCGAATTGTACTGCGCCGACGACCCGGAACTGACCGCCGACAACCGGCGCATCTCGGAATGGATGGACCGCTATAACGCCACGCATACGCGGAGCCAGCCCGAGCGGCAGGCTCTGCTGGCGGAGGCCTTCGCCCGCGTCGGCGACGGCTGCAACATCCGACCGCCCTTCCACTGCGACTACGGCTACAACATCAGCCTGGGACGCGGGGTGTTCCTGAACTTCGGGTGCTCGATCCTCGACGTGGTGTCGGTCACCATCGGCGACATGACGCAGATCGGCACGGCCGTGCAGATCCTGACGCCCGACCATCCGCGCGACCCGGCTCAGCGCCGGCAGATGCTGGAATTCGGCCGTCCGGTGGTGATCGGCGCCAATGTCTGGATCGGCAGCGGCGCCATCATCCTTCCCGGGGTGAGGATCGGCGACGACGCGATCATCGGGGCGGGCAGCGTGGTGACGCGCGACGTCCCGCCCGGCGCGACCGTCGTCGGGAATCCGGCCCGGCCGCGGGGCGGGAAGCGCGCGGCGGGGTAATGCGGGCTGCATTCCGGCCGCTCCGCGTCTGTCCCTTGCGGATCCGGCCGTGGCTCGCCGCATCATGCCGGATCTCTCGTCCGGGCGGGGTCGGTCGTAGATGCTGGGAGCCTCGATGCTGACGGCTTGCCGCGGCCGGCCCTTGAGGCTCGCGGCTGCGCTGAACGGGCCCGCGGCATCGGCGCGACGGCTTCGAATGGCGGGCGGGGCAAGGGCCCGCATCGCGGTGCCGGTAGCGAAGGGCTCGCATCGCGGTGCCGGCACTGCCGTGTCGGCACGGTCCGCCGGTTCGGCGCGGTCCGGCCCATCGCCCGCCGCGACGGAGCGGCCTCTCTCGGGCGTGGGCCGGATGCGGGATCAATCCTTTCGGATCAGGGCCTCCGGGCTCGCCGCTTCGCCGAAGCCGAAATCGGCCAGGCGGTAGGAGAGCTGTGCGAAACCGGCGTAGCGGCCGGTCTCGAACTTCATCGGACTGGGCGGCGAGAACGGGAAGGCCGTCGTATGCGCCTTGTCGGCCTGAAGCTGCCAGTAGCGGGCGCCGACGCCGACGCTGACGGATGGCGTGAGATCATACGCGATGATCCCCTCCAGGAAGTAGCCGTCGCCGTGACCCCCTTCCGGTCCCGGATTGATGGCGGGCCGCAGCCAGTGCCGGTCGACGCCGCTCAAGCTCACGACCGGCAGATAGGCGCCCTCCAGGCTCAGCCGGACCCGGTCGAACCGCGCCTCGCCGATCACGCCGACGCGCAGCGCGTTCCACTGCATGTTCTCGCCGAGCGTCTTCATGTTGGTCGGGTACGGTCGGGCGCAGGGCGCCCCACCCGCCACCTGACGGCAGCCGAACCCGTTATACAGCTCGGAGGCGTACTGGTAGCCGAGGAAGCCCCCGAGCTTGAACCCGTCCCGGCGCAGCACGTCGTAGCCGACATCGATCACGCCGTTGCTGATGTCCCCGTCCTTGATCGGCGACAGCGTCTTGGAATAGCGGCGCAGGGCGGGCGGGAAGTCCTCGTCGGCGAGACGACCGCCCGTGACGCCGCCCGTTCCCAGGAATCCCTTGGCGAACAGGCCGGTCGGGTTGTGCTCGAGCCGGGCGAAGCTCTCGCCGGCATGGGCCTGGCTGTTGTTGTAGGTCAGGCGGGAATTGAGCTGCCCGGGCACATCGGGATCGCCGAGCCTCTCGCGCGCGCGCCCGGAACCGAAGACGTAGCGCAGGCCGCCCTCGAAATCCCAGGTGGCCGGGCCGGCCGATGCCACCGGCGGCAGGCTGGGCAGCCCGGCTCCGAACCGATAGTTGAGGCCGACGCGGGTCAGGAAGCCGTCCGTCGCGATCCGGGTGCCGGCGTGATAGCCGGTCAGCACCGGAGAGGACGGGGCCGGGAGAACCGCCCGGGACCCGAGATCGTAGTAGAGACCCTCGACCTTGGCGGAGAGGTGCTCGCTGAAGGCGTGCTCGATGCCGGCGCCGGCCACGTAGCCGAGGCGCCCCTCGCCGCGACGGCCGTCGAACAGCGGGAAGCCGGCCAGCGACAGATTGTTGTCGGTCCGGACGTTGCCCGCAGCCAGCCCGCCCGTGGCGTAGACGAGGGTGCGGTCGACGGCGAAGCCGACCCTGCCGCGGATCGTGGCGAGGTCGTCCAGCCTCTGGCCGGAATGGGCGACGCTGCGGCGATAGAAGCCGCCGCTTGCGGCCGGAAAGGTGCCCGCCTGGCGATCGTAGCCCCACAGCCGGGTGACCTGGTAATCCGCGGCTGCGCCGGCGACGAACCCGGAATCCAAGTGCCAGTCGTAGCCGACCTCGCCGCCGCCGATGAAGCTGCCGTCCGAGGCCCGCTTCGCGGGAATGACCGGGCAGTACCGGGCGCCAGGCTGTCCGCCCGGACCCGTGCAGACGAACTGCGTGGCGCGATCCAAGGCGCCGTACCCCGCGAACAGGCCGGCATGCGCGCCGGTCCAGGAAAAGACCGGCGGCACGACCGGGGGCGCCGGAAGGGCCCTACGCGGAAGGTCCGCCGCCATCGCCGTCTGCGAAAGGAGAATGAGAATTAGCCCAGAGCCCGAGATTCGATGCATAGACCCCCCAGTCGCACGGAATATCAGTATCACCAGTCATCTTCTCCATCGTTTTGACGATTACCGGATGATGATCTGATGTTGTTCGACGATCCCGCGCGATCCATTCCGTTGCATCGATGGCGATAAGGCATCACAATCTGATTCTGAAGCCAAGACTCTTGGCGTCTTACTTTTGCATTGCCGTGATGGGGGTGCAGATATCAAATTTCATCTCCCGATGAAGAAGAGCACGATTGGCATCGGCGTTCGTCGAGCCAATGGAATCACAAATCCTGCCATGACGATTGCTTTAGGAATCCGTTGTGCGCCGACCGGAACGTCGTGGATTTCATGGCCGGTGATGCAGTCTTGCATCATCTGCGCCCGGCGCGTCTGTCTCCGGCCTCGTTCGCCGAAAGCCCGGTCCGGCGACATCGCTCGCCCGGCGGCGCGAACGACGCGACGCGCGATCCGGGGAACCATCCGGGCAGCCCGTGCCTTCCTGGGCGGGCTTCGGGTGGACCCGATCCGGCCGCGAGCCCGTGGGAAGCGCCTGCCCTTCTCCCCGGGCAGCGATAGAGAGGAAACCTCCTGTGCGTTCAACGATCATCACCGCCGCCCTGCTGGCGGTCCTCGGCGGCGCTGTCGCGATGCCGGCTTCCGCCGCGCCGATCGGCCCCGGCACCGGCGTGTCGGCGCCCGCCGACATGGTTTCGACCGTCCAGATGGACCCGATGGAGCGCCACATGATGCGGCGTCGCATGGAGCGCCGGATGATGCGCCATCGGATGGAGCGGCACATGATGCGCCGTGAGATGCGTCACCGGATGATGCGTCGTGAGATGATGCACCGCATGTGAGGGTGATCCGCATCGGGAGCCCATTCGTAACGGGCTCCCGGGTGCCGATGTGGCCATAACCCCGGCCCAGTCCTCAGAAATCGGCGGTGAGCGAGGCGCGGAATGTCCGGGGCGAGCCGGAACTCAGGATTCCTGACCCTGCCGAAGCCCAGTACCGCGTGCCGGCCGCGTTCTCGACGTTGAACCGCGCCGTGAGCGGCGTTCCATGCGCCGCGAAGCGGTAGCGGATCCCGAGATCGAGCCGCGCCCAGTCCGGAAGCCGCTGCGTGTTTGCCTGATCGTAGAACTGGGCCGACGTGTAGATCATACGCCCCGTCAGGGTGAGATCTCTCAGAAGCCAGGCGGGCAGATCCACCTCGCCGCCGAGGCTGATCTGTGCGGCGGGTGCGCCCGGCGCGACCCGCCCGTCGTACCCGCCGGCCGCCGTCCGAGCCAGACGCCCGTCGAGGAGCGTCAGGCCGGCCAGCACCCGTAGGCCCTCGGCGGGCGCCCCGAAGACGTTGAGATCGATGCCGCGATTGCGCTGTTCGCCGTTCAGGGCGAAGTTCAGGGTCCTGGGATCGAGGATGCCGAAGGGCTGCCGAATCTCGAAGACTGCGAGGGTGATCCCGACCGGGCCGAGATCGAGCTTGGCGCCCGTCTCCACCTGACGGGTCCTGACCGGCGGCAGCGCCGCCCCGGCGTTGCGGGCGTTGATGGGCGGAGTCGGCCCGAAGCCGAAGCCTTCCGCGCAGCTGGCGTAGAGGGAAAGCCGCTCCCAGGGCTTGACGATCAGCGCGGCGAGCGGTGTCGCCGCCGACTTGTCGTAACGCGACTGGAAGCCGCCGTCCGGCCGCATGTAGTCCCGCTGGATTTCCTGGAAGCGTCCTCCGGCTGTGAGCTGAATCCGCCCGTCGAGCACGGAGGCGGTCTCGGTTACCGCGATGCCGTCGTAGCGCGACAGGGTCGTCACCTCCGGGGATGCGATCGGCCGGTTCGGGCGCGGGACGGTGATCGGCGCGTCGAGCCATGTCCGGATCTGCGCACTGGCGGTCCTGAAGAACGGCTCCTGGCCTTCGTAATGCGTGGCGACGACCGCAACCGCGTGGTCGATCGGTCCCGTCTGGAGGCGGGCCCGCAGGCCGGTCTCGCCCGTCCATTGCCGATTCTCGGCGGAGATGGTCCCCAGCGTCTGCAGGACGGCCCCGGATCGGCTCGTGATCGTGGGGTTCGAGGCGAAGAAATCGCGCTGCGAGAGCGAGCCGCCGACGGCGCCGAACAGCGTCGCGTCCGGCGTGATGTCGTATTCCGCGCGCACGACCCCGAAACCCTGGTCGATGTCGCTACGCTCCCACGGCTGCTGCACGTTGCGCGTGAGCCTCGGCGCTCTCGGGATCGGCACGCCCGGGAGGACCGCGAAGCCGTAGCTCGCCGCGTCCATATCGATGTGCTGGTAGCCGGCATCGAGGCTGAGCCGAAGGTCCGCGCCGCGATAATCGAGGCCGAGCGCCAGGACGCCGAAGCCCTGCCTCTGGTGATCGATCGGCGTCGCCCCATCCCGGTAGGCACCGTTGATCCGGACACCAACGGCGTTGCCGTCACCGTAGCGCCGGCCGATATCGAATGCGCCGCCGACATTGCCGGTGGACAGATACTGCGTCGTGACGCGGGTCAGGGGCGGCTCGGGTGCCCGCTTTGGGACAAGGTTGACCACGCCAACCGCGCTTCCGGAGGGCGGGAAGCCGTACAGGAAGGCCCCTGGGCCGGTCAGGACCTCGACTCGCTCGATCCCCTCGACCGCGGGCTGATAGGGGGAGGTGATCCCGTACAGGCCGTCGAATGCGTAGTCCCGCGCGTTCACCCAGAAGCCGCGCACCAGGATGTTCTGCTGCGTCGTAAACGGAGGCTGCGCCGGGAGGATGGCGGGATTGTTCGCCAGAACATCGCCCACCGTCTGCGCCTGCTGGTTGCGGATCAGCTCCGCCGTGTAGTTGGCCTGCGTGAACGGCGTGTCGAACACGCTCCGGCTACCCAGGAACCCGACCCGCCCACCGCTCGCGACCTGGCCGCCGGCGAAGGGAGCCGGCGGCTGGCCGATCGTGCCGGTGGGCGGCGGCCGCGAGTTCGATGCGCCGCCCGGTACTTCCACCGAGAGTTCCTCAAATTCGACCACCTGCGCTGCCGACAGACCTCCGGGTTCGCGGGCGCGGGGAGTCCGGGATCCAAGAACCGGGGCGTTCCGTGCGCGCTGGGATTCGCCGAGCTGCGTCGGCTCGGTCCGGGACGGCGCATCCGGCCCAGCGCCGGACGTCTGCGCCGCCGCACCGGAACTCAGCGCCGAAAGCGAGACGGTCGCACACGCGGCCCGGAGGATCGAAAGGGGTGCGTTGATCCGGCGACGGCGTTCGGCGCGGAGAGAGGATTTTGGAAGCATCGATTCGGCCGTATCGGGATTTGATCCGGCGGTCGGCTAGCATTCGGACAAATGATTCTCAACACGTCATCCGTACATTAGAATTTTGAAATTTCAAAATACATCAAAATATCTTCAATCATCGCGCGGAGACGTTTGATTAAAGGGTGTTCTATTTCATAATGTTGCGACAGTAGAGGAATCAGATTGCTATCCGGTTGGGTGGCGGTCGGCTGCGACGGGCAGCGAGCCCGCATCCGGATCCCCACGCCCGGTAGAGGATGGATCACCACCCGATCGACGGGGCCGACGGCATGACGGCGTCTCGGCACGCGCCGCGACGCGTGCCGCCACGTCCGGGAGGATCGAACCATCCGTCCCGCTATGCGTTTCAAGGCACCGAATGGGAGGATTGGTACAATGAAGGCGATTCTGGCAGCGGCCGCGGTGAGCCTCGGGATCCTGAGCGTGGTCGGCCCGGTCTCCGCGCAGCCGCGCCCCGACTACGACGATTACGGCGGCCGCGGCTATCGGGATCGTGGCGACTACGAGTACCGCGACCGCGGCTACCGCGATCGGGACGACTATCGGGGGCGCGCCAATTACGGGTTCGACGAGCGCGAGTACCTGCGTTGCAACCCGGATGTCCGCCGCGCCGTGGCCAACGGCCAGATGGAATCGGGCGCCGCCCACTACAAAGTGTTCGGGCGCCGCGAGGGGCGGCGGCTGAGTTGCTGACCGGATCGGCCGGTTCCCGGCCGGGCGCGCCTATCGCGCGCGCGCCCGGTCGCGCAGCAGGTTGATGATGAGGGCCGTCCAGCCGGTCTGGTGCGCGGCGCCGAGCCCCCTGCCGGTATCGCCGTCGAAGAACTCGTGGAACAGCAGCGGCTCCTCGGCGCCCGGCGCCGGGGTGATCGGCGGCCGGGTTCCGAAGGTCGGCCGGCGGCCGGTCTCGTCCTTGGCGAACAGGGCGATCAGACGGTCCTCGAGGGCGTCCGCGATGGCGCTGAGTGTCAGCATCGCGCCCGAGCCCGTCGGGTACTCCACCCGGAAGTCGTCGCCGTAATAGGTGTGGAAGCGCCGCAGCGCCTCGACGATGAGGTAGTTCATCGGCATCCACACCGGGCCGCGCCAGTTCGAGTTGCCGCCGAACATGTTCGAGGTGGAATCGGCCGGGTCGTACCGGACCGTGAAGGAGGCGCCGAGCTCGTTGAGCACGTAGGGCGCGTCGCGGTGCACCTTCGACAGGGAGCGCACGCCGTAGGGCGAGAGGAACTCGGCCTCGTCGAGCATGCGGCGCAGCAGCGCCTTCATCCGGTGGCCGCGCAGCAGCGACAGCAGCTTGCGGTCCTTCACGCCGCCCTCGGTCCAGCGGGAGACCAGCCGGGCGAGGTGTGGCCGGTTCTCCAGCACCCAGTTCAGGCGCCGGGCGAAGTCCGGCAGCCGCTGGAGCACGGAGGGCTCGATCACCTCGACGGCGAAGAGCGGGACCAGACCGACCATGGAGCGGACCCGCAGCGGCAGCATCCCGCCGCCGGGGATGTCGACCTCGTCGTAGTAGAACGCGTCGATCTCGTCCCACAGGCCGAAGCCCTGCCCGTCCCCACCTGACCCGCCCATGTCGGTCATGGCCTCGGCGATGAGCAGGAAATGCTCGAAGAACTTGGAGGCGGTGCTCTCGTAGACGTCGTTGTGGAGGGCGAGCTCCAGGGCGATGCGCATCATGTTGAGCGCGTACATCGCCATCCAGGCGGTGCCGTCGGCCTGGTGCACCACCCCGAAGCCCGGCGGCGGGCGCGACCGGTCGAACACGCCGACATTGTCGAGCCCCAGGAAGCCCCCCTGGAAGACGTTGCGCCCCTGCGCGTCCTTGCGGTTCACCCACCAGGAGAAGTTGATCAGGAGCTTGTGGAACACCCCTTCCAGGAAGGCGAGGTCGCCGCGGCCGCCCCGCCGGTCCCGGTCGATCTCGAACACCCGGTAGGTGGCCCAGGCATGGACCGGCGGGTTGGCGTCGCCGAACTCCCACTCGTAGGCCGGGAGCTGGCCGTTCGGGTGCATGTACCATTCGCGGGTGAGCAGCAGGAGCTGCTTCTTGGCGAAGTCCGGGTCCAGCAGGGCCAGCGGCAGGCAGTGGAAGGCGAGGTCCCAGGCGGCGAACCAGGGATATTCCCAGGTGTCGGGCATCGACAGCACGTCGGCCGCCGCGAAATGGCGCCACTGGCCGTTGCGGCCGCCCGCGCGCGCCCGTGGGGGCGCTGGCTGGAGCGGGTCGCCCTCCAGCCAGCGCCGCACGTCGTAGCGGTAGAGCTGCTTCGACCAGATCAGGCCGGCGGCGGCCTGGCGGAAGATGGCGCGGGAATCCGGGCTCGCGATGCCGTCCTGCAATTCCTCGTAGAACGCGTCCGCCTCGGCCACCCGGCGCCGTACCAGGGACCCGTCGTCGACGGCCCGGGCGCGCAGGCCCGCCGACAGCCGCAGGCGGATCCGGACGGTCTCCCCGGGCCATAGCCGCAGCGCGTAGTGCAGGCCGAGCTTGGTGCCCGCGTCCCGTCGCACCGAAGCGGGATCGCCGTCGACGATCGCCGCGTGGAGGCCGTCCTTGAACGGCCCGGCGGCGTCCGGCTGCCCGCCGTGCAGCCGCAGGTTGGTGTCGTTCTCGCAGAACAGGAGGTCCGGCGCCCCGTCGAAGGCGAGCCGGTACGGCCCGAGCCTTTCGTGGGTGCAGATCGCGCCCCCGTCGGGCGCGCGGGCGATCCGCGGGCGTGCCTGCCCGGCCTGGCCGGCCTCCCAGGACCACGTGTTGCGGAACCAGAGCTGCGGGACGAGGTGGAGGTCGGCGGGCTCGGGCCCCCGGTTCAGCGCGGTGATCACCGCGTGGATGTCGTCGGCGTCGGCCTTGGCGTACTCCACGGTGACGTCGAAGAACCGGTCCCCGTCGAAGACGCCCGTCTCCTCGATCTCGTACTCGGGCTGCTCCCTCCCGCGCCGCAGGTTCTCGGCGACGAGGTCCGCGTAGGGAAAGGCCGCCTGCGGGTAGCGGTAGAGCATCTTCAGGTAGGCGTGGCTCGGGACCGCGTCGAGGTAGTGGTAGACCTCCTTCACGTCCTCGCCGTGGTTGCCCTCCTGATTGGTCAGGCCGAACAGCCGCTCCTTGAGGATGCGGTCGCGCCCGTTCCAGAGGGCGAGGGCCAGGCAGAGGCCGCCGCGCTCGTCGCAGATCCCCGCCAGCCCGTCCTCGCCCCAGCGATAGGCGCGCGAGCGGGCGTCCTCGTGCGTCAGGGCGGCCCAGGCGTTGCCGCAGGGGCTGTAATCCTCCCGCACGGTCCCCCATTGCCGCTCGCTGAGATAGGGCCCCCAGAGCGACCACGCCCGGTCGCCCCGGCCCTGCTCGGCGATCCGGCGGCGCTCGGCCCAGTCCACCGACGCGTCCCGGACTTCGTCACGCTCCTCGTCACGATCCTCGTTCCCGCGCGGCCCCATCAGCCGCGTCCCGGACGCGGGCTCGGTTGGCTGGGGCTGGGGGCGCGGCGGGGACAGAAGGCGGCCATCGGTCACGGCGGGTTGCTGCGGATGCGCCGGCCCGATGCATCATTGACGCCATCCCGGCCCGGCGGGTCCTCGCGGAGCCGCCGGCCGAGCGGCGCGCCCGCGCCGGTGAACAACCAGGGCCGTCCCGGAAACCTTGACCCTGGTGAAGGTGAGCGACAGGATCACGCCTCGTGATCTGCGACGCGACGCGCGGCGATCCGCTTTTGTCTGTCCGAATGCAGCGTTCGTCGGCGATCTGACCGGCCACATCTTGGGGGAGAGATGACGCAATTACTGATGGCCGGCTTGGCCGGGCTGCTGTTCATGACCGCGGCGCAAGGTCAGGAGGGCGGCGCGCCGGTGAAGATCGGTGTCGCCGCGCCCATGACCGGGCCGAACGCGGCCTTCGGCGCCCAGATCCGGAACGGCGCGAGCCAGGCGGTCGAGGACCTCAACAAGGCCGGCATCCTCAAGGGCACGACGCTGACCGTCACGGTCGGCGACGACGCCTCCGACCCGAAGCAGGGCGTCTCGGTGGCCAACAAGTTCGCCAGCGACGGCGTGAAGATGGTCGTCGGCGACTACAATTCCGGC
>Ga0316228_1001196_pt1 | contig 28648 bp, 23 predicted proteins | sample TBH18021metaG_FD_206005 | JGI IMG/M metagenome (GOLD analysis project Ga0316228, IMG submission 206005) | Freshwater microbial communities from Trout Bog Lake, Wisconsin, USA - TBH18021 | ecosystem: Environmental > Aquatic > Freshwater > Lake > Hypolimnion/Profundal zone | place: USA: Wisconsin... | reverse complement strand
GTGAAGATATAAGAAGGCGGGCCGATGGAGTGCTACGCTCTCCGCAACCGCGAACGGAATCCGCGGCCAAAGGAGCGTGATATGGCAGCGTGCAACTGGATCGGTATGGATGTTCACAGCAGTTTCTATGAAGGTGGATGGATGAACAATCGTGGCCAGGAGAAAGGCTCATTTCATGTGGCGACGAGGATCCCGGCGCTGGTGGCTGAGTTGGAGAAGGTCGCCAAGCCCCGCGTGGTGGTAATGGAGGAGGGTCCGCTGGCAGAGTGGTTGAACCGGGAGTTGTCGCCGTTTGTAGACCGGGTGATCGTAACCGACCCGTATCGCAACGCGCTGATAAGATTGACTGGCGGAAGCTGGCGCAGCTTGCTCGCGGAGGATATGTGCGTGCGGTTCATCACAATGACGATATAGATCGCAGCGTGCTGAAGCGGCGTGTGATGCTGTACCATCAGCGTGTCAAGGAACGTCACGCCGAGGCCATGCGTGTGGTCTGGTGGTGTCGGCAATGGGGCGTGTTCATAAAACAGAAGCATCTGCTGGATAAAAGGGAGCGTAAGGACTTGGTAAATGATCTGCCGAAGATAGCCGAGGTGCACAACGACTTTAAGTTGCTATTGAAGGGTTTCCTGGAAGTGGATGACCAGGTACGCAAGCTGCGTAGCCGGCTGGGGAAACTGGCCCGTGGTAACCAAGTGATCTGCAGGTTAATGCAGGTGCCGGGAGTGAAGGTGGTGCGAGCGACGACGTTTTATGCAGTTATTGACACGCCGTTTCGTTTCCGGAGCAAGCAGGCGTTATGGAAGTACATGGGCATCGGCCTGGAACACTCGCAAAGCGGTGTAGGCAAGCCGCGACTGCACGTGCCCTGGCGATGCAACCGAGTGTTGAAGTGTGTAATCCTGGGAGCGGCCAAGTCGGCGATCCGCGGCCAGGACAATGTTTTCGCCGAGCAACATGAAAGGTGGTTAGCGGATGGAAGTTCGGCCCGCATCTGCCGTCGCAACGTGGCACGGAGCCAATCGGCGGTGATGTGGGGCATGTGGAAGAGTGGCAGCGAATTTGATCCACGACGTGTAGCCGTCAGCATTGGTGGAGAACCCTTGACGGAGACCAGGCATCGGCGATGATTTAGAAGCTAGGCGGGGCAGTCCCCGTCCGCCGCATTGGACACGGCTTCAGGCCGTAGTCCCCTAATGTAGTGAATGGACGCCCCGCCGCTATTTTTGCTACGCTCGCAAATCCTCATGGACCCGGTCGAGGGAGGTCTCAGTTGAGCCCCGGAGTCCCCAACAGGTGCATTGGCGACGCCTTTTTGGAATTGAGCGCCATGAACGAAGAGGATGATGCCGTCGCTTGAATAGCTTGGGAGAAGACATCCAAGAAGGAAAGACGCCAAGAATGCAGCGGTGATCGTGGTGTGATCGAGGCCCGGCTGGTAATCGAAGGAAGGCCCTGCAAAAGCAATGAAGCGAATAGCAGTGGTCACGGGGGATTATTGTTGACTTTCGCCTTCTTACAGGTGCGGCGGCAACGCCGCTTTCCCTTCGATGGCCAAGCGACCCTCCCATGGCAACGGTCTTTCTCAAGTTCCCTCTCCGGTCAAGCAAGACCCCGTCCACCGCCCAAGAGATACTCTTGCCTCCTCTGTTATTTCTCTATCCGCGCCTCCGCGCGAACACTCTTCACCCAGCCGCCACCACCGCGGCGTCGCGGGCACAGAGGTCGGGATACCTAGCATCGCTTCCCACATCCCGACGACGCTTCCAACTGCGGGCGCAGGCCCGATAGTCGCTGCGCCGATCCAGAACCTTTACGGCTACCGCCGGGGCATCAGGAGCGGAACGGCCGGCGAAGGAATAGCAGCCGGCGCCTACCAGATCCTCAAGGTCGCAGCCATAGGCCTCCAGACGGCGCCGCAGATCGGCATCGTCAACCTCGAAAATCACCTCGGCGTCCAGGGCTTTGTATTTGCCAGCCTGGCGGGTGATCTTGTCTAGCTGGCCCAATGCCGCATCGCGCAGGTCCATCAGCAGTTTCCATTCCTCGCGCTGTGCGTCGCTGATGACCGTGCCCGAAGGCTCCGGCAGCAATGCCAGGTGTACGCTTTCCAGGGCGGCATCGGCGCCGCCGCGATGCTGAATATGCTCCCAGGCCTCATCGGCGGTGTAGACGCAGATGGGGGCCAGCAACTTGGCCAGGGCCAGGACCATCTGGTGCATGACGGTCTGGGAACGTCGGCGCAGGGACGAGCCAGCGGCCTCGCAATAGAGGCGGTCCTTCATGGCGTTGCCGTAGACGGCGCTGATCTGCACGGAACAGAAATCGTGCAGCAGGCGGAAGACGCGGTGGAGCTGGTATGACTCATAGGCGGCCCGGGCATCAACTATGAGGGTATCGAGTTGGGCCAGGGCCCAGCCGTCGAGGCTGTTGGTGGGAATGGGTTGGGAGTCGGCGTGGGGGTTGAAATCGTAGAGGTTGGACAGCAGGTAGCGCAGGGTGTTGCGGATCTTGCGGTACTTGTCGCCGAACTCGCGGGCGCTAGTTTTGCTGGCGGCCATGTCGCCCTCGTAGTCCATGCTGCAACACCACAGGCGCAGCACGTCGGCCCCGAATTCGTTGACCATCTTCAGGGCGTGGGGATAGTCGGGATTGGAGTCCTGCTCGCGCTTGCTCCACTTGGTGCCGTCGGGCTTGACGGCAAATCCGTGGGTCAGCACCTGCTTGAAAGGCACCTGCCCGGTGGCCCCCAGGGCCGCCAGACTGGAAAGCTGGAACCAGCCGCGATGCTGGTCGGAACCCTCCAGGTACAAGTCACAGGGGTATTTCAGATAAGACCGGCACTGCAGCACGGTGCGCCAGGAACTGCCACTCTCGAACCAGACATCGAAAATGTCCTTTTCCTTGCGGAGGTTGGCGATGGGGCCGAACTCGGGGGGATTGGCGAAGTCGCCGCCGAGGATCTCGGCGGGGGCATCGGTGAACCAGGAATCGGAGCCCTTTTGGCGGAAGTGGCGGGCGACGGCGCGGACCGAGTCGGCCGTCAACAGGGCTTTGCCCTGTTCGTCATAGAAAACGGGAATGGGCAGGCCCCAGGCACGCTGGCGGGAGATGCACCAGTCGGGACGCGATTCCAGCATGCCCAGGATGCGGGCCTGGCCCCAGGCGGGAATGAACTGGATCTGGTTGCGGCAAGCGTCCTGGGCGCGGCTGCGCAGGGAGCGCGGCTGGCCGGTCTGGCCGGCGGGCACGAATGGCTTATCGATGGCGATGAACCACTGTTCGGTGGCCCGGAAAAGGATGGGCGTGCGCGTGCGCCAGTCGTGGGGATAACTGTGCACGATCTTCTGCTCGACCAGCAACCGTCCGGCCTGGCGCAGATGTTCGGTGATCAAGCCGTTGGCTTCCTTGGTGCTCTTGCCGACGATAAACGCCGGGGCGGTTTCGTCGAACTTGCCGCTGGCCAGGACCGGGCTGTATATCGTCAGGCCGCAGCGCATGCCGGTTTCATAGTCGTCTTCGCCGTGACCAGGGGCGGTGTGAACCAGACCGGTGCCGTCGGTCGTAGTGACGTAATCGGCCAGAACGATGGGGCCGCGGTAGGCGATGAAGGGGTGGGTGTAGGCCCCGGATTTGGCCAGCTCCTCGCCGGTGATGGTGCGCGGGAGCACCACGACATCCTGGGCATCCTTGACCAGCTCGAAAACTTTGGCCTGGAGTTCTCGGGCGATGATACCCATGCGCCTTTGGCCACACCGGGTATATTCGACGCAGACATAATCGACCTTGGGATGCACCGCGATGGCCAGGTTGGCCGGAAGAGTCCAGGGAGTGGTGGTCCAGACCAGGAAATAGGCCGGCTTGTCGAACATGGCGGCCAGGTCCGTGCCATCGGCGACGGGAAATTCGACGTAGACGCTCTGGTCCTCGACGTCGATATATTCCAATTCGGCATCGGCCAGGGCGGTCTGGCTGGCGACCGACCAGGGAACGGGCTTGAGCTGCTTGTAGACCAGCCCGGCCTCGACGAAACGGGCAAAGACCTCCAGGGTCTCGGCTTCGTAATCGCTGCCCATGGTCAGGTAGGGGTTGTTCCACTCACCAAGGATACCCAGGCGCTGGAACTGGAGGCTTTGGGCATCGGCGTGCTTCTGCGCATAGGCGTGGCATTCCTTGCGGACGTCGAGTTTGCTCATCTCGCGGAACTTGTTCTTGTGGATCTCCTGGATCTTGTGTTCGATGGGCAGGCCGTGGCAGTCCCAGCCGGGGACATAGGGAGCCTCGTAGCCCTCCATGGTGCGGAAACGGATGATTACATCCTTGAGGGTCTTGTTGATCAGGTGGCCGATGTGGATGTCGCCGTTGGCGAACGGCGGGCCATCGTGCAGGACCCAGCGGCCCTTGCCCGCTGCGGCCCGGCTGGCAAGTATCTTCTCATACAGGCCCATGTCCTGCCACTGCTTGAGGCGGGTCGGCTCGTTGTGGACGAGCTTGGCCTCCATGGCGAAGGAGGTCTGCGGCAGGTTGAGAGTGGTCTTGTAGTTGCTCTTGCTCGCAGCGCCGCCGGTTTGTGGTGTCGTAGGCATATTCATTGCTTGTGTTCCTTCTGGTTTTACATCTTACATTTTACATTTGGCATTTTACATTGCCGCTTAGGTCCCTGGGTGAAGGCTCCAATCTGATCGTTCGCCACCGCCCGGCGCGGAAACGGCCATAAATCCATATCCCCAGGGAAATGCCGTAGATGGTGGCGACGAACCAGGGGCCGCCATAGCCAGCCCAGGGCGCGAATTTGGCGACCAACAACGCTCCGGCGACCAGGATTACCCAGCAGAAGACAGCCGTAGCCATGGCCGGAACAAACGTATCGCCGGCCCCGCGCAGGGCTCCGTTGTAGACGATGTACAGGGCGTCGAAAAACTGGTAGACGGCGGAATAGGTCATGTAGATGGCTCCGATGGCCAGCGTTTGGGGATCGTTGGTGAAGGCCAGAAGCAGGAAGCGCCGTCCGATGAAGAAGAGGCAACCGCAGCCGACCATATAGCTGGCGACGACAAAGAAAGCGAGCCTGGTGCGGGCCACAGCCAGTTCGGGCCGTTGCATGCCGATATATCTGCCGACAAGGGCGGTGACGGCCACGGAAACGCCGATGGCCGGCATGAAGCTTACGACCATATAGCGCATCGTAAATGTATTGGCCGCCATGGCTTTGGCGCCCAAGATGCCTATGACGGCGTTGCAGAAGACGCTCCAGGGCAGGATATCTCCCAGGAACTGGAGTCCGGAGGGAAGGCCTATGCGGAGGAAGGTCTTGATCTGATCGCGGCGCAGGCGCCAATCCAGCACCCCGAACTGCGTTCGCAGGGCCGGAGCGGTGGCCAGGGCGATCAGGACCAGCAACTCGCAGGCGACGCCGATATTCTGGGCCAGAGCCGCCCCGGCCACGCCCAGGGAATGGACGCCGTGTCCCAGCACCAATATCCAGGCTGCGAGGATGTTGACCGCGACGCCGCTGACCGCCGAGATCAGAACCGATCCGGGCCGGTCGATGGCCAGGAGGAACTGGCCGAAGGCGGTGGAGACCATTTTGATAACCGCTCCGGCCAGGGCGATGCGAAAATAGACCGCCTCCAGGGTTATTTGTTGGGGTTCATGGCCGAAGGCCTTGAACATGGGCCGGGCCAGGGGCATGGCGGCGACCGTGACGATAGCGGAATAGGCGATGCCGAACCACAGGCCCTGCCAGAGGGTCTGGCCGCAACGCCGGAAACGCCCGGCCCCGAAGTGCTGGCTGGCGATGGTGTTGACGATCCACATTACGCCCATGCCGAAGCCGAGCACGGAGAAGACCATCATGCCGCTGTTGGCAGCGGCCGTCGGGGCGTTTTCACCCAGAAAATGCAGCATCCAGGTGTCGATGAACTGCATTAGGGTATACGAGGCCATCTGCACAACCGTGGGTGCCGCCAGAGTCAGCAACTCGCGCAGGGGCGAGGGCTGGGAGGAATCGGACGGCGGAGGTTGGTGGTCTGGCGTCTGGGCCATAATCGCGTCAACAAAAAACCCTGAAGCCGTCGCCTCAGGGTTGGATGATTCCCAGTAAGAAATCGACCATTACCCGCGGCAGCGGCCGGTGGCGGCTATGCAAATGGTAATGGCGTGGTTCATCGTTGTCCTCTGTTTACGTCAGTGGAATGCTAGTCGAAAGTGGCATGGGCGTCCAGAGCCTGTGATTGCCTGTGATTGCCTTTGATCCCGAAATCCCCTCGGCCGAGAATCAGTAGGGTGTGTGTACTCGCACACTATCTTCCTCACACCCTCAGTCTGCGGTGAGCGAACCCGCGGCAACCAAGACTGGTCTGATTCATCGTCTCCTCTGAACCTGAGGATATCCAATTATCCTTCCCCCTGATGTAATTCATGACAACCGCCTGTGCACCGATTTTAGCGATCTGGTCTGCATCGAGAATATGGACAAACGCAAGGCCAACGGCCGGAACGTGGATGAGCTTGCTAATATCTTTGCAAGGATACCCCACGCTTCGTTCTGTTTTGACATTGGACATGCTCTCCAGCTGGCGCGTGCGGTTCATCCCTGACGCTGGCGGAGCACGGTCGTGCTGTTGACGCTCCAGCGGTCAAAGTTGCGGGCGATGAACTTGCGCAGGGCACAGGAACAGACCTGGGTGCAGCCAAAGGGATGAGCAAACTTGCAGGCCGGCTGGGGCGTTTCCAGACATTCGAGGATCTCCAACTCCGGGTAATACTTCCCTTGACACAGATCGCTCAAAGCGGTGTGGACACATGTGAAGGCCCGTTCGCATTGCACCTGGGCCTTGAGCTCTTCGAGTTGACGACGATCTTCATGATCCAACATGGGTATTATGGCTCCATAACCTTCTTGAGGTTCTGACGTTTGGCGGGCTGGTGATAGTACAGGAACACGCGCGTGGCGTCGGGCCCGTGACAGTTGGCGCACAGATCGGTGGCGATCGCCGGGCGAAGCATGGGACGGGCCGCGGCCAGATAGGCCCCGGCGGCAGCACCCTGCCCGGCCAGGGCCTGGCCCAGACCGGCAACCGCAACGCCGTGCGGCGTGTGACAGGTGGAACAAGTCAAGCCGGTGACGCCAAGCTGCTCCAGGCGAGCATGGCGAACATCATCGACGGAGACCTTCTCCAGGCCGGCCGGCGGCGTGGCGGCGAACTTGAGGCTCTTGAAGGCGGCCAGAGGATGCCGGAAAGCCGGCACCGGCTTGCCCGGACCGGTGGCGAAGTGGCAACCGAAACAGTGGTTTTCCTCGTCGTTGGCGCCCTGGTTGCCCAGCTTGACGGCCCAGAGCCCCGGACGCATGCTGCCCTCAACGGCATGAACGGCATGACAAGGACCGCAGACACTCTTGGGCGCGGCCTGATCGATCTGGTGCATTTCCCGCCGGTGCATGCTCTGCTCCAGCACGGTCGTGTCCTTGTGGCAGGTGTAACACAGGTCTTGCGGCCCCTTGCCGACCTCGACCCGCAACAGGCTGGGCGCAGATGGGCTGGCGTGGGGGTTGTGACAGGTCTTGCAACCGATGGCCAATGCCGGCGCGGCAAGGGGCATGGTGGCCGGAGACGTGCCGGCTTGCGTCGGGACAACGGTATTCAAGGGCAGCAGGCGAGCCAGAGCCGCCGGCTGCCCGCCGGCCGGCAGCGTGGAAGGATGCACTATGTTGCCGGGTTGAAGGGGGATGGGGCCGGTCCCGGCAACGGTCATATCGCCCAGATCCTGTGGCAGGCCGCCATTGGGCATCAGGCGAATCGCGGACAGATTGTCGGCGGCGACAGGCATGCCGGCCTGGGGCGGAGCCCAGCGCCGGGTGGGGTGACAGGCAATGCACACGCCATCGGCGCCGTTGGCCCCGGCGCTGGGCGCGACGGCCCAGAGCTGTCGCTGGGAATCGTTGCTGTGGGCGCGGTGACAGGCCATGCAGGCATCCTGCGCGGCCACCTTCTCGTGCGTCGGCCAGGGCTTGGCCGCCGCGCTCTCGTCATGGGGGCCACGAACCAGGGCCGCCTGCTGCGGGTGACACTGGAGACACAGCGCCGAGGTGGTGCTGGTCACACGCAGCAGCGACCGGGAGGCCTTCTTGCTGGTATGCGGATCGTGGCACGAAGCACAGGTGACGAATGCATCCTTGTCCGCGGAGCGATGCGCGTTGGGGTCGAACAGAGGCAGGGCCGCCGAGGGATGGGTGGTGGCGCTGGTGCGCGGGCCGGTCGGATGCGAAAAGGCAAAGGCCGGAACTTTGGCGGCCAGCCCGCCGGGGCGGTGACACTCCAGGCACAGGCCGTCGGGGGTCTGGGGGATGCCGCTGGTCGCAGTCCACAGAGCCGGGCCATTGGCGTGATGCACATCGTGGCAGAACCCGCACTTGCCGGTTTCGACGGCGGTCTTACCCTGGGCATTCTTCAGGTCCGCGTGAGTTGTGAAGTCGTGATCGCCGGCCAACGACTGCGACTGCTTAACGTGGCAGGCGCCGCACAAGTCGGCCCGGGCGAGACGCAGGAACTGCGCCTTGCCTGTGGTATGCGGATCGTGGCAGGTCAGGCAGGAGATGGTCTTATCCTTTTCTTGACGCTCTTTGCCGGCAAAGACATGGAGGGGAGAATCCAAGGGAATATCCCGGGATGCCACCGCTACGGGATGCCCAAAAGAGGTGCCGCCATGACCGCCGGAGGCGAGGTCTTTACCGGCGACCTTGCCCTGAGCATGGCAGGTCAGGCACTGGCCCTGGGGATCGGCAGCAGCGGTCTGGAGCGGGCGGGCATAAGTATGGAAACTGTGACAGGCCCCGCACGGACCGGATTGCTCGGCGGTCTGGCCATGCCGGTTTTCTTCCTTGGGGGCGGCGCGGCGCAAGTCATGCTGGGAGCCGAAAACGACCTTGCGGTCTTCGTGGCAGCGGAGGCAGAGCTTGCTATCTGCAAGCGTCTCGGCCAGGAGGTAGCGACCGGCTTGGCCATCGTGGAGCTTGTGGCAGGAGAAGCAAACGAGCGTGTCGTTGGGGCCGACCCGGGTGCCCATATCCTTGATGGCCTGGCGCTGGGCATCGTTCTGGAGCGGCGGATTGATGGGGTGCTTGAGGGCCACATCGGTCTGCCACATCTCCGGGCGCAGGCGATTGTGGCAAGACATACACAACTGGCTGGAAGAGGCGCCCATGACCAGCAGGTGGTCTTCCTGGGATCCGTGGGAGCGGTGGCAGCTCTGACAGGTGACGCTCTTGCCGTCCGGGGCGCTCTTGCCGCCCGCGGCCGTCAATTCCGGCGGCATGGCGAAGGAGGCCATCGGCCCCAGGGGATGGGTGCCATGGCCGGGGCCGCCGGACTTGTCGCCGTGGCATGACTGGCAGAGTTGGCTGGCGTCGTTGCGGACGCGCAGAAAGATGATCTGGGTGAGGTCGGGCTTGCCGGGGCTGGCGTGGGCGGTGTGGCAGGTGCGGCAGGCGAGTTTGCCGTTGTCCAGGGGGAAGTTGTCGGGAATTTTCATGCCGGCGGGCGGCGCGATATTGGTCTTGTGGCCGTGGCCGCGCCAGACGACGACCCTGGCATCGCTGGCTACTGCCCCATCGTGGCAGCCGAGGCAGGTTTCCTCATCGGCCTGCACGCCCTTGTCGGGCTTATCGATCAAGAGGATACGGCCCGGCTTGCCGAATGATTCGGTCCATTCCAGATGACAGATGGCGCAATCACGGCTGGAGTTGGGAGCACGATCGGCCGGCTGGGAGAAGGCGGTGGCGGGAAAGAGGAAGAAAAGGAAAGCTAAAGGCCAAAGGCACAACCTCCACCCCATCCCCGGCGCGAAGCAGCAGGAGAAAGGATGGAGGCCAAAGACCAGGCGTGGGGATGAAATTGTAAGAGTCACGGAGTTGCCCCCGTTTGGGCCGGGGCCATCCCGGCGGACTTGGCAGCGGGAGCCGTTAGAGTGACGATGGCCACGCGGTTGGCGCGGAGTTCGACTACGTAGAGACGGCCGGCCTTGTCGAAACAGAGGCCCATAGGATGCTCGAAACGAAGCAGGTTGCCATCGGCGTCAGTCAGGGCCCCCTGGATGGCGCCGCGCGGACCGAAGACCTGGATCACGTTTAGCGTGGAATCACTGACAAATAGGCGGCCCTGGACATCGACGGCCAAACCCTTGGGACGATAAAACTGGCCCAGTTCCACGCCCCAGGCTCCGACCATGCCCGCCCAGCGATCCTGGGGACTGAGCATCTGCACGCGGCCGCCAACCGACTCGGTGACGAAGACATAGCCCTCGGCGCCGATGGCCAGCATGAAGGGCCACTGGAACTGCCCCAGACCCTGGCCAAATTCGCCCCTGGCGGTCCACTTGCCGGAGGCTATGTCCGCGATGAGCATGCGATTGCCCTTATCCGCCACGTAGAGGCGCTTGCCATCGGCGCTGGGCATGGCGTCGGTCGGATCGCAGGGGCGGCCCTTGTCATCCGGCGGCGGATCGAACCGCTGGTCCAACGAATCATCGGGCTTGACCGCCAGGATGCGATGATTGCCGGTATCGGCGATCCAAAGGCGGTTCTGGGCGTCAACGTGCAAGCCCACCGGCTCTTTGAGCGTCTCGGTCCCGAAATGAAAGAGTCCGGCATCGAACTTGCCTTCGGGAGTGAAACGAACGATGCGGTTATGAGCGCCATCGGACACGAAAACACGTCCGGCGGCGTCCACGGCGACAGCGTTGGGCATGTACAACGACTGGGTCGCGGGAGCGGATAGCGTCGCTTGGACGGAAGCGGGAATGCGATTGTCAGCCGGAAGCGGAGGAAGAGCGAGGGCGAAGACTGGGAAAAGGAAGAAGGAATAAACTGTAAAATGTAAAACGGCGGCCGTCCACCGCGACCTTCCTGCGGAGCCCCGGGGAAGGGGAACGTTGCCAGCGATGATGGAGCGGTTGTGGGGAATCATTTCTGTTCGAGTATCTTGGAGAAATAGAAAGGCTTGCCCTCGCGGATGCGCTGCATCATGTCGGCGATGGCCACGTCGCTCAGGGCCTTGGAACGCTGGGCCGAATAACCGAGACTCTGGAAATCCAGGAATGGCGGCTGCTGGCCGTGGCAGGCGATGCAGGCCAGGGCGCTCTTGCGCAAGGGGGCGTGAATCTCGGCTTGCAGCCGCTGGCGCTGGCCACTGGACGGTGACGCGGCCAGACAGGTGGCGGCCCGGGTGGCGCCGCCGGCGTCGGGGCGGACACCCCGCGGAGCCAGTTTGGCGGCGTATTCACCGCGGGCATGCAGCGGCAGTTCGACAATCAAACCTTCCACGGCCCGCTTCCAAGCCGGGCCGCCGGGAGTCGACGTCTGCAGCAACATCAACAGATCAGCCAGGATCGGATCAGCGCCGATGCTGGCCAGGGTTTGACTCAACAGACCGGTGATTTTTTCGTGGGCCGCGTCCGGCTCGCTGTCGATGCGGTCACGCTGGGCATCGAGGTAGCTGAGCAATTGAAGAATGGGCGGGCTGTCCTGCGGCCGGCCGTTGGCGGTGCTGATCCATTGGACGCTTGCGCTCTGGCCGGGCTGGGAAGGCGCGTCCTGGTGGCACATGCGGCAATCAAGAAATGTCGCGTGGAAATTGGCGAAGGCCGGGACCTTCATCTTCGGGGTATGCGGCAGGGGCTGATGGCAACCGGCGCTGGTGCAGGTGTTGTGGAGATCGCTCTGGAACCAGCGATCGACGCCGTGGTAGTGAGCCAGCGGCGCCCGCGAGGCGGTGCCGGTCATTCCCGGCACGTTGTCGGCCCGCAGATCCGCCACATCCAACTTGCCCTGCCCAGCCAGAAACCTGGGCGGTACGTGTACGGGACGGAAGACGGTATCGCGAAGGTAAAGCACAGCCAGCACTCCCGCGCCGCAGACAGCCAGAAAAATCAGCAGGGCATAGACGCGAACGGCGACATCGGCGCCCAGGGAGAGAAGGGCCGGGAGTCGGCCTTCGGCTCTGAGGTCTTCGACACTATGGCTCAGACCCGAAGATGGGTCGGGAGTCGCGGGACAGGAGTCGGGGAGCGAGGGGCGGAGGTCGGTTTCGGGTGTTGTTGACTGCACCGCGGGGGCGGCGGGCGCGGAAGGGAGCTGGCACGCGGAAGGTGCCCTGCCAAGGCCCAGGGCCGCCAGAAGCTTGCGGAAGAATGATGGCTTAGGCATGGGAGTCCTCCTTGGGAGCTTCGGGAGCAACGGGCGGTTGCTGGAAGCCGGCCGAGGCGGCCTTGGCCTGGGCCTCGGCTTCGACTTCATCGAGCATGGTTTTGTGCGCCTCGGCCATCTCGTGGGCCGGGGTATCGCCGGTAAACATCGCCTTGGAGACGGGGAACACTCCCGGCGCAAAAATCACTCCCGCCAAATGCACGATGCCAATGTGCAGGACGGCCAGGAACGCCTCGAACGTGTGGACCAGAATGGCGATGGTCAGCACCCGGCCGGAAAGATGGCGGCTGGTCCAGACGTTGAACCACATCAGCATGCCGGTTGTACCCAGGACGACCGTGCCCCAGAACACGCCTATGTACTCGAACTTCTCTTCGGGATTGAAGCGGCCCATGTCCGGATGGGTCCGCCGCAGCCCCAGTAGATAAGCCACCAGGCGGTTCATGGTAAGCATGTCCGAGGGGCTGACCATCATCGGCAGACCCATAATCGCCGCGATAAGCCCATGACCCGATTGCCGCTTGCGGCGGATGAGCGCGCACGCAATATAGATCAGGTGATAGAAAAGCCCCAATATCAGCATCGCCCCGGCAAGGCGATGCACCAGGCGCGCCGTGGATAGTCCGCCGAAGAGGCCGATCAGCCAGGCGGCCCACGCCCGATCGGCGAACTTGATGGGGAAGCCGCTTAGCACGAGGGTCGCGAAGCAAGCGACCAGATACCAGTGCTGCAAGCGCTGGTGGACGCTGAAGCGTTTGAGTTTTTGGCGCGTGGCCGGATCGGCCATGAGTTTCTGGACGCGCTGGGCGTGGTGGTGGGCCTCGGGATCATGGCGGCCAATGACGATGTGCAGCATCTTAAGAGCGCACATGGTCAGAGAGGGGCCAAATGTGAAGACGATCAACAGGACGAACAGGATGGCGATATAGGACTCGGCGCCATGGTTGTTGGCCAGGTCCAGGTGAATGGCGGCGGTGCTGATGCTCGCCCCGGCGGCGCGGTGACAGGCCAGCGTGCGGCAGGTGTTGGGCAAGTGGCTGGAGTTGGTGGGAGCCTCGCTGTCGGCGTGGGCCAGCATTTTGTGGACGTTCTGGTCCGGAGAGACGTGGCAGTCGAGACATCCGGCGGTTTCCTGGTTGCCGAGTTGGGCCGCCTTGCCGTGGAAGCTGACGAGATAGCTGGCGGTGGCATCGGGCAACTGGAAAGCATCGCGCACCGCCTGGTTGCTGTGGCAGGTGGCGCACAACCGGGCCACATCCTCATTGCTGCGGGCCGGTTCGCTGCGGGCATGCACGTGCCAGTAGGCGTAGCGCGTGTCCTTGGGAAGCTGGGCATCGTGGCAGGAGTTGCAGCGTTGAATGGGCGCCTGCTGGAGTACCCAGCTCGTGCCCGAACGCCGGAAGGTCGGCTCATCGTGACAGAGCAGACACTGGGCCTGCCCGGGTTTGAGCGGATCGCCCAGGAGATGGTTGACGCGCGTCAGGGTGTCCTTGCCATGGATCGACTTGCCCAGCATCTGGCTGATGCCATCGTGCGAGAAACGGATCTCGACATTGGTGGACGACTCCAGATGGCAGAGCTTGGTGCAGTCCACGGGAGTCTTGACTTCGTGGGGGAAGTGATCGACTTCGGAGCGCAGGTGACAGTCGGTGCATTTGAGGCGGGCGTGGGGCCCCAGGGCCTTGTCGAAGTAATTGGGGTTTACATAGAAGAGGGAAATACTCTGGCCATCTTTGGCGATACGGCTGAGCCCACGGTACTGATGGCAGATGAGGCAACCTTCGCGGTCGGCGCCCAAAACGGGCAAGGCGACGGCACCAAGGATCATGGCGATGCAGCAACCGATCCAGGCACGACGCCCATACGCCGGGCGGCGCTGGCCTGTGACACTTGGGAAGCGAGCGTCGGCAAGCGATGATTGACGTTTGTTTTCGCGCATCCGCATCCATTCCTCAAAGGCTGTGGCAGTGCCGGCAGAAAGTCGGGTTATGCACCGGCGAAATCGTCCGGTTGCCGGTGGCCCTCATGGCCCGGTAGGCCAGCACGCTCTCCGGGTTGAAAACGCCCTGTTCATGGGGGTTGTGACAGGTCGAACAGATGATCGTTCCATCCGCCGCCGGCACCAACCGCGTCGGCTGCTGGTTGTCGGCCTTAAGCTGGTTCACGAGGTCGGCGCTGGGCGAATCCAGCAGACCCACGATCTCGCGGGCCCGCATGTAAGCCAGCCGCTCCGGCGGAAGCTTCGTACCCACGTGGCCGCCTTTGAATATTTCCTTGTGGGTGTGATGGCAGCTCTTGCACAGCACCACCTGATCGCCGCGCAGATCGCTCCTGCCGGTGCGTTGCATCGCCTGGGGGTTGGGCACGTTCTGGTGGCAAAACAGACAACGCTGCTCCACAATCTGGTTGCCGGAACTCCCGGCCACCAACATCACATGCGGGTTAAACTTGCCGGCGCGGTCCGCGCGGTGGCAGCCATTGCAGAAATCGGTAGTTACCACCCATTCCCGATCGTCACCCGCCGCCGTCCTGGGCCGGCGCAGGAATGCCGTGTTGAAGCTTGGCGCCGCAACCGCGGCATCGCACCCTTGCCGGACATCATGGCAGGTGATGCATCCCAGACGCCCTTCCACCAACGGCCATCCCTGGGGCAGGTCGTAATCCTCTTTGTTTTGTAAATGCCCAATCGGATGCATCTCGGCGCTGGCGCTCTGGCCATCATGGCAACTGAGGCACTTTTGGTCGATCGCGTTCAGGGCAATAGGTTGGACCTTGCCATTGACCATGGTGTGGCAGCTTGCGCAGGCATCCTTGTTCCAATGAGGTTTGATTTTTTTGCTGGTACTGGTCGCCGGAGTGACTTGGCTCAGGCCGCCGGTCGCCATCACAAAAACCACTGCCAGCACAATCCCCAAAACTACTTGACCACTCCGGCATATCAGCCAGTGTGGGCGATGGGGATTGTCGTGGCTACATTCCATGATGCTTTGCGTGATGGCCATACCGTATGGACGCACCTTCGGCGCTAAGACCCTGAGCAAGAAGCGTTCCAATCAGGCATGTATTTCCACGCCATTATGACACACGCAATTGCATATCCTGCCATGATTTAGCGGCGTGGACAAGTTTTCTCGGCGACAGAGCTACAGGGGTATTCTCAGGAATAGGAAATGAGTCCGTGCCGGGCGATTCAGAAGTGGGGGAAGAGGGAGCAAGGTGAAAGGTGGACAGCCGTGGCGGCACTGCAGTCTCCTGACTCCTAGCTTGCACCGAACCCACCTACCACCATCCGGCGTACAGAGAGAGGTGGGTTAAGGACGACATCGCGGCATTTGATTGTGGCCTGCCTTTTGCCTAGGGTAGTTGCCAACTGCCGTTGGAGTCTATCTCAGCCAGGTTTTCACATGATTGACATCAGCGTTCTTTACGGCGGGCTGGAAACACCCAGTACCCCGCACCGTTACGGGCGAGCCATCACCCAGATCGACCCACCCGCCCATCAGCGTATGGCCGTGGCCAAATCCGCTTCCCATCGCCGGCCCATCGTGGTGTGGAACCTAACCAGGACGTGCAATCTTCGCTGCGTGCATTGCTACACCAATTCCGAGGCCAAGAAGTACCCGGATGAATTGACTACCGAGGAATGCAAGGCCGTGCTTGCCGATCTGGCTGATTTCCAGGTGCCGGCCGTACTGTTCTCCGGGGGGGAACCACTGCTGCGACCGGACCTGTTCGAGTTGGCCGCCTATGCCCGCAGCCTGGGTCTGCACGTTGTCGCCTCGACCAACGGCACGCTTATCGACCGCACCGTCGCCCAGCGGTTGAAGGACCTCCAATTCGCCTATATCGGCATCAGTCTCGACAGCGCGATTCCGGCGGTACACGATGAATTTCGCGGGGTCGCCGGCGCCTTCGGGCGCACGATGACCGGGTTTAGCAACTGCGTGGCCGTCGGCCAGAAAGTGGGGCTGCGGCTGACGCTCACCCAGCACACCGCCGGCGACCTCAATGGCATCTTTGATTTTCTCGACGCCCAGGGAATAGATCGCGCCTGCTTCTACCATCTGTGTCCCTCGGGGCGCGGCAAAAACCTCCTGGCCCTGTCGCCTCAGGAAACCCGCAAGGCCATCGACACCATAATCGACCGAACCGGCGACTTGATGCGCCGGGGCAAACGCATCGAAATCCTCACGGTCGATAATCCTTGCGACGGGGTGTACCTGTACCTGCGGATGCTGCGGGAAAACCATCCCCGCGCCCAACAGGTGCTGGATATGATCACCTGGAACGGCGGTGGCCGGTACTCCAGCGGCGTGGGCATCGGCAACATCGACTTCTGCGGCAATGTTCACGCCGATCAGTTCTCCATGTTCCGCAGCTTCGGCAACGTCAAGCAGCGGAAGTTTTCGGAAATCTGGCAGGATCTCGGCGACCCGGTAATGGCCGGCCTGAAGAACCGTCTTGGCCTGCTCAAGGGGCGCTGCGGCGTCTGCAAGTATAAAGAAGTGTGTGGCGGCGGCCTGCGCGCCCGCGCCGAGCAAATCACCGGTGATCCCTGGGAGGCAGACCCGTTGTGCTATCTGACGGAGGAAGAGATCAGAGGCGGGGTATAGAACCTGGGAGCTGTAATTCTTAAGAAGCGGCGTTCACCACCCACAACCCTCAGTCCCGCATACCCGGGGAATGGGCAGCAGACGATGCGACCGGTCACGAATCATCGGCCCTTGACCTCTAGCCGCGCGGCACGGTTCCCCCGTACAATGAAGCCATGGGCAACACGATTCTGATCGCCGAAGACGAGCAGGTATTGCGCGAGTCGATGGCTGAGCTTCTTGCCGGGGAGGGTTTCGAGGTTCTTCAGGCCGCCAACGGCAAAGAGGCCCATCAGATCATTCTCCAGCGGCCGGTGGACCTGGTTCTTTCCGACGTGCGCATGCCGGAGATGGACGGAATCACGCTGCTGGGACACCTCCATCAGATCGCGCCGCAGACGCCGGTGATCATGGTTACGGCGTACGGCACCATCGAGAGCGCCGTCGGGGCGATGCGCGGCGGGGCCTATGACTACCTGCTTAAGCCGGTGCAGTTTGACGATGTGCTCATAAAGGTGCGGCGAGCCATCGAATTCGGCGAATTATCGCGCACGCGGCGGGTGATCACTGATCAGCTTGCCGAGGGCAGCGATTTCCACCACGTGGTGGGCAACTCGCGTTCGATGGTCAGGCTCTTCGATACCGTGCGTAAGCTTTCCACAGTCAAAAGCAACGTAATAGTCTGCGGCGAATCGGGCACAGGCAAGGAATTGTTCGCCCGCGCCATTCATTACAACGGCATCACCCGCGACAAGCCTTTTGTCGCCGTCAATTGCGGCGCCATTCCCGACAGCCTCATCGAATCCGAGTTGTTCGGCTATCGCCGGGGGGCATTCACCGGGGCCATACGCGACAAGATCGGCTATTTCGAAGCCGCGTCCGGCGGCAGCATCTTCCTCGACGAGATTTCCACCCTGCCCATCGGCGTGCAGAGTTCGCTGCTGCGGGTCCTGGAGGAAAAAGTCGTGGTGCCGGTCGGGGATACGCGTCCACGGCCCATAGATGTGCGGGTGATCGCCGCCTCCAACCAAGACTTGCAGAAAATGGTGGATGCCGGCCAGTTTCGTGAAGACCTGCTCTACCGCTTGAACGTCGTGCAGATTCAGCTACCGCCGCTGCGCCAGCGCAAAGAGGACATTCCCCTGCTGGTACACCACTTTCTCGAAAAATACACCCGGGAGATGGCCAAGAACGTGCCGGGAATCACCAACGGGGCCATGCGCGCCTTGCTGAATCACAATTGGCGCGGCAACGTGCGCGAGTTGGAGAACGTCATCGAGCGGGCCGTCATTTTCGCCGAGGGGCGGCAGATCTCCATCGAAGACATGCCTTTCGCCACCGATGGACTAAGCGATGATGTCAGCGAAGACCTCAAAGAAGCCATGAAACAGTTCGAGCGCCAGCACATCCTCTTCAGCCTGCGCCAGCATCACTGGGACAAGGCGGAAACCGCCCGGCATTTGGGAATCGGAGTTTCCAGTCTCTATCGCAAGCTCGATGAACTGGAAATAAAGGAGGATGCGCCTGGGGAGCAGGCCAAGGGATGAGAACGGGGGTCGGGGGACATCAGGCGCGGACCGCGAGGGCCGACTATCGCATGCGTACGGGCGTGTACCCGCAGTTGGGTTCTTCGGCCAGGTAGTCATGGGTTTCGGCATAGGCGCGGGCCCGGCAGCCCATGCATACTTTCTTGTACTCGCAGCAGCCGCACTTGCCTTCCAGCTTGCCATCGTCGCGCAGGTCGGCAAAGACATGGCTCTGACGCCAGATTTCTGGCAACGGGGCCTGCTTTACGTTGCCGGAACTGACCGGAAAATATCCGCAGGGAAAGACTTCGCCGGTGTGGGAGACGAAGCAGACGGCCTGGCCGGCCAGGCAACCCTTGGTCATGGCGCTCATGTCAGCGCCGCCGGGGTGGCCTCCAGCGCCTTGCGGATGGCCCATACCGCGATGGGGATGGGCGGCCGCGGGCATGGCATGGCCATCCTGTTTGGCACGCTGGCGCATGACGCGAAAGTAATGCGGGGCGCAGGTGGCTTTCAGATGCAGGCGGCCTTCCATGCTGCGATCGTATATCCAGTTCAGCGTTCGCTCGTACTCCTGATCCTTAAGCATGATCGATTCGCTCAACTCCATGCCGCAACCCACCGGCACGAGCATGAATATGTGCAGGGCGTCGGCGACCAGGTCCAAAGCCATACGGTAAATCTCATCGAGTTTTTGGAAATTGTGGCGGGCGATCGTGGTATTGATCTGCATGGACATGCCGGCGCCGCGCAGAAGCTTGAACCCAGCGATCGAAGCATCAAAAGCGCCCTCGATGCCGCGGAACTGATCGTGGGTAGGAGCATCGGGTCCGTCAAAGCTCATGGACACGCGGCGGAAGCCAACCTCGACGATGCGCCGGGCCAGAACGTCATCCATGATAGTGCCATTGGTGGCCAGGGCGATCGGCAGGCCGGCGCCGGTGGCAATCGCAGCCAGTTCGAACAAGTCGGGACGCATCATCGGCTCGCCACCGGAGAAGACCAGGATCGGCTTGCCGGTCTGAGGCAGGGTGCGGATGAAAGCGGATGCCTGCGCGGTATTGAGATCGTCGCTGGCCAGTTTCTGAGACACATCCAGACGCCGGCAATGAACGCAGGCCAGATTGCAGGCAGTGGTGGTTTCCCAAAAAACCAGACGTAGCGAAGGAGCTGGGGGCAGAACCCGACCAGGCTCCAGCGCTGCCGTAGCCAGCGGACTCGTGGCCCAGATGGCCTCCGGGGCATGGCCTCCGCGCGAAGAGCCCACCGACGGGGCAGCGGCGTTATTCTGAAGGACGGGCAACTTGGACGAAGACATGCAAACGCTCCTGCTTACGGTTTAGTCGGTCGCTCAATCATACTCCTCTTCGCCTCGGCTGGCGCGGGCCTCTGACATTAAACAAGCGGTATGCCAATTACCACAAGCCGCGATATAGGCTTCCCGCTTCCTGTACTTCGCGGGCCATTCCCAAACCTGAGAATGCACTTGACTGTAAAGATCGCTAACTTCTCAAAAAAGCCAATACCGCAGGTAATCCCAGCCATTTGTCAACAGCATTTTACGGCCCGCAAACGTCATAACCTGCCTGATCTGCTGACGATACGCCGGATGATAGCAATGTCTTGGACAGCGTTTGCACGCGGGCTTGGGTGTCATGAGGCACTCCGATCGCTTCACAAAAGCGTGCGCCAGGAGCTTACAGCAATCCTCGCAGAGGGTAAGCTTACGACCCCAGATGGCCTGGATATCGTGAGTTTTCATCTGCACGGCGATTTTCTGCGCGTCGGCGTGGTGATAACGACAGTAGACGTCGATAAACCGAGCCAATACTTTGAGATCCCGGCGCAGTTTTTTGCCGGATCTGTAACTGGGCGGTTGCGTCATGGTTAGCCTTCTGCTTATGGAATACGCCGTCGTCCAGGCTGGTGTTTGGTCCGCAGTTTGATTATAGGCACCGGGCAAACCCTGCCCGCGGCCCTTGCGGCAAAGCATGCGAATATTTCGGCTCATCCTCGCCATCTGCCTCACCGCCTTGGCCGTATGTGTGCTCTTGTGGTTGCTGCGCGTCCCGCGCTACTACCAGGCGCAGGAGCATCAGGCCACTGAACCTGCCCACGGAGACGCGGTTCCCCTGCACCTGGGCCTGATTCCCGAACGTGATATCTTCACCCAGAGGCAGCGGCACCTGGCCCTGGCCGACTACCTGGCCCGGTATCTGCATCGGCCGGTCGTGCTGGTGACGGCCGTCAGCTACCAGGGGATGTCCGATGACTTCGCCGAGGGCAGGATAGATGCCGCCTTCGTCGGTTCCTTCGTGGCAACTCTAGTGATGGACCGCTATGGCGGCCAGGTGCTTGTAAAGCCGGAACTGCCTGGCGGCATCAGCACTTATCATGGCGTGATCTTTGTTCCCGCCGAATCGGAAATACAGACCATTGAGGATCTCAAGGGATGCAGACTGGCGATGGTGCGGACCACCACCGCCGGGGATCTGTTCCCGCGCTGCCAATTGCTCAGTCGTAGCCTCTGGAGTTCCGTGGAACCCCGGGTGACCTGGTTTGGGACCCACGATGACGCGATCGCCGAGGTGCTTGCCGGTCGCGCCGATGCGGGAGCGGCCAAGGATAACCGTCTGACCGAGGTGGAAAATGATCTCCATCGTCAGGGACGCGGGCTGCGCCACATCGCCACCAGCAAGGCTGTGCCCGAAAACGCTCTGGTCGCCAGGCGTGAAGTTGCCGATGAACTGCGGCGAACCCTTCAACCGCTGCTGCTGCAGATGAACTCCCAGGCAGACGGCCGGGCAACGCTGGAAAAATTCGGCGCTGTCCGTTTCCTTGCCTGCGAGGCTGGCGAATACGCCGCCGTGCACGAGATGATCGAACAGCTTGGTCCCGCGTGGGACCAGATAAACGTCCGACCGGCGGCGTCACAGCCCCGGTGAAGTTCCGACCGCCGCCCCCTACCGGGCGTGCCCCGGGCGCCTTATGCTCAGACGCAAGCTTCTCTTAATCTTCGGACCTCTGGTGCTGCTGCTGATCGCCACGGCCGCCGGAGCCATCTGGCTGCTGGAAGATGTGCTTCAGGATATCCGGCAGATCGACGAGCAGGCCTGGGTGATCGTGGAACAGGTGAACGATCTGAGCATAACCGTCAACTCCATAGAAACGAAACTCTATGAACTTCACTCCGGCCGTCAAAAACATCTGGACGATCTGATTGAGCAGGTCAATGACTGCCAGAATCTCGTGGAACAGATCAGCCGCAGTCCCTTGGCGGCGCAGACGGGATTTGCGGGCATATTCAACGGCATCCGCTGGCGGATGCCGCAGTTCGTGCGGCAATTAGGGGCCATGGCGACGGCGCAGGACCGGGCCCTGGCCCAGGAACACCTGGATCGAGTCCTGGACACGGCAGTGGAACTGCGGCAGGCGACACTGCCCCTGAGCCAGTTGGTGCGTCAGCGGGCCCACACCAAGCAGGAATCGCTGGTGACCCGCTTCCGCTGGCTGGTGCTGGGCTTGAGCATGGCCTTTCTCATGGAAATCAACATCGCCATGCTGGTCTTGATATGGACGGCGGGCCTGGTGCTGCACCCAGTGGATAGACTTTTGTCCGCCAGCCGGGCCCTGACCCGTGGCGAGTTTGACCATCGCGTGCGGATCGAGGCCAAAGGCGAATTCCGCGAGTTGGCGGATGCCTTCAACGGCATGGCCGGACAGCTTCAGGAAACGGAGAAACGGCGCATGGAAATTCTCGGCCAGATCGCCTTGACGCTGAACCACGAACTCAACAATGCCATGGCCGTAATTGAATTGAAGATCGAGCCGCTACTGCGGCAACCCGGCGCCAGCCCCGTGGTGCATCAGAGCTGCGGGCAGATCCGCGCCAACCTGGCGCGCATGGCCCGAACGGTGGAATCGCTCAAGCACGTGCGGCGTATCGTTCTGACAGACTACGCCCAGGGGCTGAAGATGCTGGACCTGGAACAGTCGGTCCGCCCCGCTGAGCAGCATACAGACGGCAAGCCGGCCCCTGGCGAGGATACCGGCGACGTAATTTAAGGCCCCACACCAATGGCTGATCCGCAGCGCGTGAAGCGCAAATATCCTCTGGCGTCACAGATCGGATGGTTCATCAGCCTGCGTTGGCTGGCCGGCGCCGTTACTGTGGCCGGCGGGGCCATCGACTGGCTCTGGATCAAACGTTACCCGGCGGCACCGCGCATGATCGCGGTCGGAGTCGCCATCCTGCTTTACAATGCCTTTTTCTGGCAATTCTTGCGGCACTGGGCTGATCGCCGAGGCGTCTCCTACAGCCGGCGTTCTTCGTTGGTCCTGGCCGCCTGGGCCCAGATCGCCATGGATCTGGCCTGCCTGACACTGCTGACCATCGGCTCTGGTGGCCTTATGAGTCCGCTCTTGGGATTCTTCGTGTTTCACATGGTCTTCGCCAGTCTGATACTGCAGCGTACCGTGGCCTTCGGCGGCCCGGCGCTGGCGGTGGCCATGATGGGCAGCGGCCTGTGGTTCACGAAGCAATTGCCCTCAACATTGGAACAAAAGCTGATGATTGTCGGCTGGGGGGTGACGCTGCTGCTGACGGTGTACGTGGCCAATGTCATAACCCGCGACCTGCGCCGCCATCGCCGGAGGCTTCTTCGCAAAAATCGCCGTATCCGGACTATCAAGGACCAACTCGAGCGCCACCAGGAGATGATGATTCAGCAGGAAAAGATGGCCGGCCTGGGTCAGATGGCGGCCGGGGTGGCCCATGAGATCGCCAATCCCCTGGCCAGCATGGACAGCGTGCTTCAACTCATGCTGCGCAATCCCCAGAAGGTCACCACCCAGAACATCGAGACGCTTCGCCAACAGGTGGCGCGGATTCACCGGACGGTGCAGCAGATGACCGCCTTCGCCCACCCGCTGGAGAGCCAATGGCGAACGATGCCGTTGAACGAGGTTGTGGAGGGAGCACAGCGTCTGGTAACGATGGATGGGCGCTGGCGCCGGGCCCGGATCGAGGCGGACCTTGATCCGGCAACCGGCAGCATCGCCCTGCTTCCCCAGGCCGTGGAACAGGTACTGGTGAACCTGATATTCAACGCCCTGGACGCGATGCAGGGGACGGAGCAGCCGGTGCTGCGCCTGCGCACCTGGCGCAGCGAAAGATGGTGCTGCATCGAAGTGAGCGACAACGGGGAAGGCATCCGCCCCGAACACCTGAACCGGGTGTTCGAGCCGTTCTTCACGACCAAACCGGTCGGCAAGGGAACCGGCCTGGGCCTGTCGATAAGCTACAGCCTGATCCGCAAGCAGGGCGGCGACATTAAGGTCCATAGCGTTCCCGGAGCCGGCGCGACATTTACCATTCGCCTACCCGTGGCAACCGCAATGGATAAACCCCAGATCGAAGATTAACGCCCATTCACGCGTTTCACATGAAACGCGCCAGCCAGGGTGGCCGAAGGAACCGAAACGCCGTGCCGGCGCAGGGTCGAGACACAGGGGTGCATGAACTTTCCTACCAACCGGTCCATGGCCTGGGCGACAGCCTTCTTTTGCTCCTCGCTCAAATCGCCGCAACGGGAGAAGAGCCGCGCCAATTCCATATCGCGCACGCCGCGTGCATCCTCGTACATCTGCGCGATCAACGGCGTCACCCGAGTTTCGGTCAGCCACTGCTGAAAACTCGATACCTCCTCGTCAAGAATCTTCTCGCACAGCTCGATCTGGCCGACGCGCTGCTGCTGGTTCTCGGCGACAATCCGGCCCAGAGCGTCAATGTCGTAAACATAGACCTGGTCCAGAGTCATGGCCTCGGGGGCGACGTTGCGCGGCACCGAAAGGTCGATAATGAACAACAACCGCCCATGGCGTTTTTTCTGTGCCTCGCGCAGGCGTTCGAGAGTGAGGAACGGCGCCGGACAGGCGGTGGCGGCAATGACGATGTCGGCGGCGACAAGCTGCTCGTCAAGCTGGTCGAAGGGAACCGCCTGCCCCTGGCAGGCCTCGGCCAGGGCTCTGGCATTATTCAGGCTGCGGGTGGTGACCACAAAACGTGTGGCGTTGGCCTGGCGCAGGTACTCGCATACCAGTTGGGCCATCTCCCCGGCCCCCACCACCAGCGTCTGTTTTTGCGTGAAATCCGCGAATATCCGCCGCGCCACGTCGACAGCGACGGACGGAACCGACAGCTTGCCCTGGCCGATTTCGGTTTCCGTACGCACCCGCTTGCTGACCGAAAACGCGTGATGGAACATGCGATTGAGTGCCCGGCCGGTCATGCCCTGTTCGCTGGCCACGGCATACGACTGCTTGATCTGGCTGACGATCTGTGATTCGCCCAATACCATGGAGTCCAGGCCACTGGCCACGCGGAAAAAATGGCGGCAGGCCTGCTCGTCAGCCAGTTCGTACAGATACGGCCGGAACTGATCGACCGGCAGATCCCTGGCCTGGGCCAGGAAACGCACTATGTCCGAGGCGTCCGGACGCGGACCATCGGCGGCCACGAGCATCTCCACGCGGTTGCAGGTGCTCAGGATCGATGCTTCGCACTTGGGAAACTGGTTGCGAAAGAGCATCAAGGCCGTGGCCACCCCATCGCGGCTGAAGGCCAGTTGCTCGCGAACCTCCACCGGAGCCGTATGATGATTTAAACCCACAAGAACGATACTCATGGTTGCCCTCGCAACTGGCTGTGCTGCCGGCTCCCGGTCAGCGTGTCCATAGCGCCGGCGGCTTGCTGATCCGCCCCGCGGCTTTGCCGCCGCCGCCGCTTGGCGCCACACGCCGCCCACAGCGCTATTCCATACCCCAGCAACAGCCCCAGGCCGATTACGTAAGCCCCGACCAGATATTGCAGATGGGTGGGATTCATGCCGCCCCTCCCACGGTCTCCATAGCCCTCGTCGCAACCGACTCGGCACTGTCCCAGGATGAACTTGACGCCAGGGATCTGGTGATCTGCCGATTCAGTCCGTAGCGAACGACGATAAGCCCCACGGCCAGCAGGGTCATCGGAACGAACCACACCGCCAGCGTCAGGGTCATCGCCGGGGCCAGGGCGACATGGCCTGGATGCATGTCGGGCATAAGCCGGGCCGAGAGCCAGACCAGCGGAACGTCCAGAAAGGCGATGATTCCGTACACCGCTCCAATAACCGCCCGGCGCTGCCCGGAATCTATACCGGAGCGCAACAGCAGGTAAACCACGTAAAGAAACCAAAGCACCAGACTGAAGGTCAGGCGCGGGCTGAAGAGCCACCACACCCCCCACGCGCCGCGGGCCCAGAACATGCCGGTGAGCAGCACCACCGAGCAGTAGACCACCGCGACCTTAGCCGCGGCGGCGGCCAGATCATCCCACCAGAGCCTGCGCTGCCAGAGATAACCAATGCTGGCGATAAAGACCGTCAGACACGCCAGAAACGTATTGATGGCCACTGGAAGGTGTAGATAGAAGATTTTTTGGATAAGCCCCATGCTGCGTTCTTCCGGCGTCCAGGCAAATACCATGACGATGGCGGCCGCCAAAGCTACGAAAGTCATGAGCCAGTAGACGGTCGGGAGGACAGGGGCGGCTTGATCACCGACGGTGTAGTCCAGCACGCCGACAAAGCCCTTGGGAGCATTAGCTGAAGTTGTCAACGAATTGGACATGCGCATCTCGACTTATTACGTCAAACTTCCAGGACAAGATCGAACAGCAGCCAGCCAGCGGCCACAAAGATCGCATCGAAGGCAATGAGAATACCCAGACTCGAGGTTTCCAGCGGCCTGGCCTCCAGGAATATCCCGGTCATCATCCGCGAGGAAACTATCACCAGCGGAAGACTCACCGGGAAGATCATCATGGCCAGCAGTCCGCCCTGGAGCCTGCTCGATGAGACTACAGCAGCGAATAGCGTGCCGACCGCCGCAAAGCCGATGACCGCCGCGCCCACTATCATGATGAAGGATCCCAAACCCGCCGAAAGATCGAAGTTAAAGAACACAACTCCCGCTGGCGTAACGACTAACGCCACGGCCAGAATTAACACTAGATTGCTGATTAGTTTCGCAAAATAGATCAGCCCACGGTCCAGGGGGGCCAGCATCAAGCCGGCCAGCGCAGCATCGGTGCGTTCCACGTTCATGGTTTTCTCAAAACAGAGAACCCCAGCGAAAAGGTAGGCGACCCAGAGAACCGCCGTCGCGGAAAAGCCGGCGTGATTCACCTGCCTTTCCAGACCAGCCATACCCGACCTATCGGCGGCAGGTTGACCCTGCAGACCCAACCCCAACACTACGACAATCAACAGCCCCAGCACTATCACCAACCCGATGGTCTGACGACTGCGAGCCTCGATCCGCAGATCCTTGCCGACCAGGAGGAAGATTTGACGTAAGGAATACAACATTGGCACTTAACCTGCGCTGACAAGTTCGAGAATCCGGCCTCCGGAGACAGCGCCAGCGGGCTGATCCATCGCCACGGCGCCCTTGTGGAGTACGATGACACGCTGGACAAGGCGCAAAGTCTGTTCAATATCGTGGTTGACCAGCACCACCGTCTTCCCCAGTTGGTGCAACCGTCCCAGCAGTACTTCGACGGCCCGCGTGGAAGGGGCATCGAGGCCGGCGAAGGGCTCGTCTGCGAAGATCAATTCCGGATCATGTACCAGGGCCCTGGCGATGGAAACCCGCTGGGCCATTCCGCGACTGAACCCCCCCACCGCATCATCGGCCCGATCCAGCAGGCCGACGGCCCCGAGCAATTGACTGGCCCGCTGGCGGGGATCGGCCACGCCGTAGAGCTTGCCAAAAAATTCCAGGTTTTCCCGGGCCGACAGGTCGCGGTAGAGCATCGATTGATGGCTGACCAGGCCGATGCGGGCGCGCAAAGATGGCGTGTCTCGGCCCAGGGGCTGGCTGAACAGAAAAGCCTGGCCGGAGGATGGTTTGAGCAGAGTGGCCAGAATGCGCAGCAGCGTGCTCTTGCCGGCGCCATTGGCCCCCAACAGGGCCGTAAACTGACCGCGTGGAACCTCCAGACTGATCCGGCGCAGCACAGGACGCTGGTCGATCCATTTATTCAGTTCGCAAAGCTGGATGACCTGCTCTAACGCCACCGCAGTCGTGGCAACGGCGCCCCCGGGCCCATTCAAGGCGTTAAGGGCATCGGAATTTACCGAAGTCATGGTCACTAGCCATTCCCTGAGGTTTAGTCTTTGCCGCGGCGTTTAGGGCCGCGCGATGCCTGCGGCTTAGCCTGGCCTTTGGCGGCATTGGTTGAGGGCCTCATGAAAATAACGATGCCGCCTAAGAGAACTACGACCAAGCTGCCGATAGCAAGTATCCTGGGCAGTCGCGATGAAGTCGCCGCCGGCTCGACGCCAGACTGATTCAGCGCCGACATGCTACTGGCGGCAATGGTTACCACCGTCCCCGCCGGCAAGTTGGCGCCCTGATAACAGCGCGTCGCCTCTGGGCCCGTATTGGCCATTTTCCCCCCATCCAGGCCAGCGACTATCAGGTTGGCGCCATCTGCGGGGGCAAAGACCATCATGTGAGCCACTGGCGCCGGTGCCGGAACCGTGAAGGCAATGCCACCGGCCAGCAAAGGCAGGGTGTAGGCCACCTGCATCTCCGTCTTTCCAGGCGTCAGCGGTATGGCGCTGACCACGTGGCCGCCCAGGAATTCCGTACCTTCATCGCGCAGGTTGGCGGAAATCTGCACATCCCGGACCCCTGTCGGCAGTGGCAGGTCCAGGGTTACATGCTTGCCATCTTTGACCGCCCCGGTCCAGGTCTTGTCACTGGGATTAGTCAGGTAGAGCATATCCGTCACCTGCAAAGTATCCCCCAGGTGACGCACGATCACGTGCCGCATCTGCACGTTCCAGGCGGGTGTTTCCTCGGTCCGGTCGTAAACGGAAACGCTCATCGACGCGGAAGGATGATCCATATCCATGTCCGGACCGGGCGTCCCGTATTCCAAACCGACGTGGGTGACCTTCACCAGTGGCTGGCATGGCGGGACCAGCGGCAGGCCCTTCAAAACTAGATTGCCCCCATCGTCCACAACACCCTGAGCGCGGCGAATGACCTGGCCGGCGGCATAGAATTCCACGCCGATCTTGTCGCCGGCTACAGCCGAGCCACCGGAACTGCCCTGGACGACATGGATGGCCAGCGTGCCCGCGCCCGCAACACTGGGGCCGGTCGTCAGAAAAGCGGAAATGTCGGGGTGTCCCGCTGGCAAAACCGGCGCCGGAGCCGACGCCGGACCTGTCGCCGGCGTGTCGGCCAGGCCTGGCCTGGCCAGCAGCAGGAGCGCC
>Ga0316228_1001190_pt1 | contig 28704 bp, 32 predicted proteins | sample TBH18021metaG_FD_206005 | JGI IMG/M metagenome (GOLD analysis project Ga0316228, IMG submission 206005) | Freshwater microbial communities from Trout Bog Lake, Wisconsin, USA - TBH18021 | ecosystem: Environmental > Aquatic > Freshwater > Lake > Hypolimnion/Profundal zone | place: USA: Wisconsin... | reverse complement strand
GCCGAAGATCTGCGCGCGGCGGTCGACCGAGTCCTGTCCGAACCGTCTTACCGCAAGCGGGCGGCGGCAATCGCGGCGGACATGGCGGCGATCGACACGCCAGCCACGATCCTCGGCGTTCTGGACGGCCTCGTCACCCAGGCTCGCGGGACGGATCTCTCCGCAAATCAATGATCTCGCATGGCCTGCTCCCGCGGTTCTGCTGGAAGCGAACATGCCGACTTCTGCTGCGACAAGAGGTTGTCCCTCGTGAAGAATACAGATCGTTTCGCGGAGCTGATCGAGCGTGATGCATGGCTCGACTTGTTTGCCTCCGCCCCCGATCATGTGCGCGACAGCCTCGGTCTGGCCAGCACGACCATCGCCGACATGGGGCTGCTGGGCTGTCGGGCTATCCCGATTACGGAGCTGAATCGGGCGATGGCCGTCGGTGCGCAGATCGCACCATCAGCCGACGACCTCGATGCTGTAGCCTCTTGGCTGGACGAGCATGCGGTCTCCTGGGCGCTGCAAATCGCACCCGGTGCTCAAACGCCTGTCCTGGACGAGTATCTTGCGCGTGCCGCTATGTCGAAAGCGGGATCAGGCTGGGCGAAATTCGTCGCGACGGATGATCTTAGCCCGCGCGCTCCGAGCGATGGGCCGGCAAACATCGAGGTTTTGAGTGGCGTAGGGGCTGAGGCATTCGGGCGGGCCGTTGTGGAAGGATTTGGCCTGCCAGCGGTGTGCGAGGCCTGGTTTGCTGCCCTTGTTGACCGTCCGTCATGGCGATGCTTCGGCGCCCTGGTGGACGGTGAGGTCGCCGGCGTCGGCAGCATGTTCGTCCGAGACGGGGCCGCTTGGTTTGGGATCGAGGCGACCCGGCCAGCCTTTCGGGGTCGCGGTATACAGCGCAGCATCGTCGCCGCACAGATGAGCGCGGCTTCGTCAGCAGGCGCTACCATCCTCACCTGCGAGACCGCGCAGCCCGCTGATCCCGCGGACGAAGGGTATTCCTCATATCGCAACCAGGAACGGGCTGGCTTACTCCATCGGTACGTACGCCCAAACTTCAAACGGCCAGCCTGACAGTGGATCCGCGTCGAACCATGATCCTCACACGATTGCTGCCACTCATCTGACAGGATGAGAATATCATAATTTCAAGCGTAACCGAGCCGCTGATCTCTTGAAACAGAGCCGAAATCTGACTGAGTTAATAATTATATCGGTAGGTCGGGGGACTCGGCGCGCAATATTGATGCTTCGTACCAGCCAAGTCGAAACCGGCCGGCAAGATCCACCGTCGAATGGTGTTTGCGCATGAAATCCGTTGCTTCCCAGATCTACGCCGCTGGCGTGTTTTCGGCGTCCGTTGTCTGCGCCGGGTCTGTCCTCGCGGAGCCGCTGCCGCTGTCCCACGGCAATTACGTCCAAGCGGATCTGGCATGCGGGGGCGCGCCGTTGGCTGCTTTGCGGACATACGACGGGCAGGGGCTGGGTGGCCCGCACGACGGCAAATGCGTCAGCAAGATCATAGACGCCCATGGCAAGACGTACAAAATAGCGACCTCCTGCGCCGCCGCCGGGGACGGAAGCCCGGTCGTGCCCACGACCACGTCCGAGACGGTGGTCGTGCAATCGCGCGCGAGCTTCAAGATCGTGGATGCGTCAGCTGCCGATCGAGGGGGCGTATCGTTTAAGCTTTGCGCTGGAAGCAAATAAGTCCAGCAGGAGTATTGGCTGGCTTCTAGCCTCCGAGATTTGGCGCACTCAGTGCGCCGAATAGTTGGTGTTTCTCCATCGCGTGTGCGCGCGGGTGGTGCCGGGATGTTCGGGATTCTGATGCGCTCAAACGCATGGTACCATGTATAGCACTGGCCACCACTTCGGGCCTCCGGCGCCGCCGCTCGCACCCGATCGTGTCACCGGGCTCGGCGTCCTCATGCGGCTCCGCCGCAACGCCTTCTCGGCGTTCCCGGCACGGTGCTTCTCCGCGCCGGCGATAAGGTACCGCCTGGGCGTCACCGACCTGATCCTCGCCAACACCCCCGACGCCATGCGTCATGTCCTGGCCGATCATCCGGATCGTTTCCGCCGCGTGCGAGCGACAGGGCGCGTGCTCGGTCCCCTCCTCGGCAGGGGCCTCGCTGCGGCGGAGGGTGAGGCTTGGCGGCGGCAGCGGCGCACGCTTGCGCCCGCGTTCACGCCGCGGACACTGCCCGTCTTGTCGCAGCATATCGCGGCGTGCGCGGAGGCGATGTGCGCGCGGATCGAAGCCTCGAGTGACGGCCCGATCGACCTCTTGTCGGCGATGCAGGACCTGAGCCTGGACATCGCGGCGCGCTCGATGTTCTCGCTCGAGACGGACCGTTTCGGGCCCGAGCTTAGGCGCCTGCTCGTGTTCTATTCCGCCACGATAGGGCGTCCCCGCGCGAGCGATTTCCTGCTGCCATCGAAGCTGCTGACGCCGACAGATGTGCGGCGTGCCCTGTTTCGGCGGCGCTGGTCGCGAATCATCGCCTCCGTCATCGCGGAACGCCGCTCGACGGCGTCGCCGGATACACCGCGCGACATGTTCGACATGCTGGCGGATGCCTATAAGGACGAGGACGATGGCTTGTTGGCCGATGAGGTGTCGACAATGCTCTTCGCCGGCCACGAGACCACGGGACTAACACTGTTTTGGGCGTGCTTTCTCCTCGCTAACGCGCCTGAATGGCAGGACGCCGTGCGCGAGGAGGCTCGCGCATGCGACGTGTCGCCGAGTTCGGCCGGAGAGGCGCTCGCGCGCTTGCCGCTGACGCGGGCGGTGGTCGAGGAAACCTTGCGACTCTATCCCCCGGCCTACATGTCCGCCCGCGCAGTCATGGATCCGCACGACCTATGCGGGTTGCCGGTCCAAAGTGGCAGCCTTGTCCTCCTTCCATTCTGCATGCTGCATAGAAATCCCGCGTTCTGGGCCTCTCCATCGCGTTTCGATCCATCGCGCTTCCTCGACGCCGCGAGGCCTGACCGTTTTACGTTCCTGCCATTTGGCGCCGGACCGCGTATCTGCATCGGCGCTCAACTTGCCATCGCCGAGAGCATGCTTGTCCTCGCCCGGCTTCTGCGCGGCAACGCGATCGCGATGGAACACGCCGATCCTGTCCAGCCGATCGGGTCATTCTCGACACGGCCGAGCCATGTACCGATGTTCAAGCTTCGCCGCTACATGCCTCAGGCGCCGGCGAGCTAGCCTCTGAGTCGATCAGTCAAGCCAAGTTCCTTCGGCGGTGATCACACGACGTCGTTGAAACTGGGCCATTATTGTCAAGTGGATTGATAATTAAATGTTTTAAAATGCCGTCAATATAGATAAAAATATTATGTAGTAATGTGAATATTTCCGGTATATTTAGTTTCAACGGTATGATAACATGGAAAAACCGATGCCAAGATACTGGTTTGTGACAGGGAGTTCGCGCGGCCTTGGACGGGCGATCGTCATGGCCGCCCTCGATGCAGGGCACACCGTCATGGCGACCGCGCGCAACCCCGGTGACCTCGACGACCTGGTCACTCTGTATGGCGGACGAGTCGTCCCCTATGCGCTCGATGTCTCCGATGCCGCCGCTGTCGACCGGGCGATCTCTGACGCGAAGGACGCATTCGGTCGGATCGACATCGTCGTGAACAATGCAGGCTATGCCAGCCTGGCTTCCGTCGAGGACATGAGCCGAGACGTCTTCGCGGAACAGATGGCGACAAACTTCTTCGGCACGGTCCATGTCTCGAAGGCGGTCGTACCGATCATGCGCGCCCAGGGCACAGGGCACATCTTTCAGATCGCTTCTGTTGGAAGCCGTATCGCGTCGATCGGCCTGTCCGCATACCAAGCGGCCAAGTTTGCTGTTCGCGGCTTCAGCCTCGTCCTTGCGCAGGAGCTGGCTCCGATGGGGATCAAGGTCACGATCCTGCAGCCGGGCGGCATGCGAACTGATTGGGCCGGTTCCTCGATGGCGATCTCCGCGATCAGCGAGCCCTATCGGCAGACACTCGGGCCCTTCGCCGAGATGTTGCGGAACGGCTCCGGCAAGGAGCCCGCCGACCCGAGGAAGGTTGCCACGGCGATCGTCGATCTTTCCGGCCGTGACGATGCACCGGTCGAACTCCTGATCGGCGAGGATGCTTATGATTATGCTCGAAGAGCAGCCGATGCCGTGGCCGCGTCGGACCAGGCGTGGAAGGACCTGACTGTATCCGTCGCGTTCTGAGGCCGGTCGCCGACCGCGGTCCCGCGCCTAGAGGCTGTTATGGACCTGGGTGGGTCTGATGCTCAGATGGGTGGGGATGAGCCCTGCCCGCAAGCCGTATCCGTCCGACCTTTCCGATGAGGCGTGGGCGCTGGTCGCGCCCTACCTGAGCCTTCTGCGCGAGGATGCCGGTCAGCGTGAGCATGCGTTGCGCGAGGTCTTCGACGGGCTGCGATACGGTGTCAGGAGCGGCTGCCCGTGGCGGCTGATGCCGCATGATCTGCCGCCTTGGTTTGTCGTGTATCAGCAGGCCCAGCGCTGGCTATCAGCTGGCTGTTTCGAGCAACTGGCCGAGGATCTGCGCGCGGTGCTGCGCCTAGCCTCGGGTCGGGCGCCAGAGCCGAGGGCGGCCGTGCTCGACAGCCGAACCTTACGGTCCTCACCCGAGAGCGGCGAGCGGGCCGGCTACGATGGGGCCAAGCACAAGAAGAGCTCGAAGCTGCACATGGCGGTGGACACCCTCGGCCATCTCCTGGCGCTGCACGTCACGCCTGCCGATGCCGATGATCGAGCCCAGGTGGGCCGGCTCGCCAAGGCCGTGCAGGCTGCGACCGGCGAGAGCGTCGAGGTTGCCTTCGTTGATCAGGGCTATACCGGTGAGAAGCCGGCCACGGCAGCCCGCGAGCATGGCATCGCACTGGAGATGGTGAAGCTGCCCGAGGCTAAGCGCGGCTTCGTGCTGCTCCCACGCCGTTGGGTCGTGAAGCGCTCCTTTGCCTGGGCCACCCGCTTCCGCAGGCTCGTCAAAGATTACGAGCGCTATGCCAGCACCCTGGCAGACCTGCACCTCGTCGCTTTCGTCTGCCTCATGCTCAGACAAGCCGCTCAACTCGCCACAGGTTCATAACAGCCTCTAATCGGATGCCACTTGAGCGGCCCCGAGCGTGACGCTCTCTCGAACGCCGACGCTCGCACCGGTATGCAGCCGCGAATCCGCGGTGCGCACCTGCGCTTGGCCGCCCCTGCGAGCCGTCTGATGAGAGTGGAGTACTTCGTGCATGCCTCGTCAGAAGGCTCAGCGAGGCTGGAAATGGGCGCGCAGTCTGCTCGCCGTGTCCGGGGCAGTCGCGCTACTGTCCGGCATCGTCGGCGCGGCGGCCTTCGGTCCAGTCCTCCTCAGACCGAACGCCTATAAGGCTGTTGCAAATATCGAGACGCAGCCCTCGTTTCACCATCCTGCGCTTCTCGCACAAGCCCGGGATTCGCCGGTGGCCGAGAAGTACCGCCAACAGCCCTACGAATACCGGAGCAACTCCAGTTTCTACGGTCCGACCAGCGTGGCGAACCTGCTAAGCTCGCCAGCTGTCGATTGCGCGCAAGCTGATGTGAGCCGCGGCACGAAGTTCCAGCCATGGTTCGGCATCCTCGTGAACGGGCTGACGCTGGATGAGTTGGCGGATCTGATACGGAGGCGGCTCGATCGTCCAGTGCATAGTGTGCGCGATCTGTCATTGAACGCGTTTCGCGAGTCGATCACAGGCTGAGGTTCTTGGATTGAAGCAGACGGGGCGCGACATGAGCGTCCGGTACAAGGACGTCGACCGGCGGTCTCGTCGTCAACCTTCCGGAATGTTGACGGAGAACGTCCGCCGGCCCCGCGCTCAGGGCGACGGCCTCACCGCCGGCCCGCGACCGGTTCGTCTGCGCCTCTAAGGCCGAGTGGTTTCGACGATCAGCAACCCGCGCTCCTTGCCGGAGGTGCTATCGCGCGTCGCGACCGCGCGCCACAGGCGCTCGCTGCTGACCAGGAAGGGCCGGTAGTCGCCGTTGACATCCCCGACGAAGACCAAATCCGCGTCCGGCAGGTAGCCAAGGATCGGCGAGAAATGCCCGGCACCTCGGCCGAATAGCGGCCCGCGGTGGAAGTTGACGATCAGCCGCTTGCCGGGGTCGTTGGCACTCTTCATCAGATCGCGGAACGCGGGCAGCGCGAGATCGCGCACGACACGGACCGGACGGTCGAGCCGCCTTCGTATTAGGTCGGCCAGCTCGTCCAGCGTCAGCCCGTTCACGAGCACGCCGAACCAGGGCTGGAACGCCGTCCCGCGGAGCACATCGGCTTGCGAGAAGTCGACGCCGAGGGAGCGGAGCAGGTTCGCCACCGTGGCAGGACCGCAGAAGCTCGGATTGCTCTGGTACTCGTAGGGACGTCTCCGGTACGCCGCGGCGACCGGCAGGGCCCAGGCCTGCGCCAGCAGCGCGGCATCGTGGAAATCGGGCCGCGTCTCGATCGACATGACGGCCGTGTAGGCGTTCGACCTGAGCAGACGCGGACCGACGCTGGCCGCGCCAGCGAGTCCGGCAAGAAGTGCGGCCATTCCGAGAAAGGCCGCCAGATAGCGCTTCCGGCCCTGGCCTCGTCGAACCCGTTCGGCAATCATGCAGATCAGATCTCTGTCCTTCGGAGATTGCGCCCGGCCGCTACTGGGCCAGGGTGATAGCAAACAGGCGCAGGACGGCACGCGCGCCGCGCACGGGCTGAACGGCGACGATCCGCGCCTCGTCGGACCTCGCATCCCGCACGACGGCTTCCGAAGCGATGCAGTCGCAGGCCGTCATGCGCGGGTCATCTGCTCCAGGCGCCGGGCGACGTTGACGGTATCGCCCACCGCGGTGAACTCAACGCGCTCCGACCCGATGGCGCCGACGAAAACCGGACCACGATGGAGGCCGATCCCGATACGGACCGGCGGCAGGCCGACAAGCGCACGCTCGTGACTCCAGGCTCGCATCGCGGCGGTCAGAGCGTGGGCTGTCGCGACGGCTCGATCCGTATCGTCGGACGCCGCGTGCGGCACGCCGAAGACGGCCATGACCTCGTCGCCGACGAACTTGTCGACGAGGCCGCCGGCCGCCTCGATCGCCGCCGCGGCACGGCACCGGAATTCGGCGAGGAACGCCGCGACTTCGCCCGGTGACATGGTTTCACAGAGTCCGCTGAAGTCGCAGATGTCGGCGAACAGCACCGTCGCCTCCTGCTCCCAGCCGGCGCGAAGGGTGACGGCGTCGGTTTCGGCAATCAACCGGGCCACCGCCGGCGCCGCCAGACGCGCGAGGTTGTCCCGGTGTCGGGTCACGATCCGCGCGGCGGAGCGCAGGTGCCCCACCTGCAGCGCGAGCGACGTGAGGGCAAGCCCGGCGAGGCCGAGGGTGATGGGTTCCGACCCGGTCGCGGACGCGAATCCCATCAACAGCGGCGCCGGCGCCGCGGCGAGGAGCGCCTTGCCACAGGCCGCGGCTGCGCGGCGGCAGTCAGCCTGAGCCAGCTTGGCCGCTCGGCGCGGCCGGCGGAGCCAGGAAGCCGGGTTCGCGACCGCGGCACTGATGCCGGGGAGGATGATCGCCGGCATCAGCAGCCCGAGCAGATGCGGTTGATGATGCGTTGGGCCCGGAGGTGCTCGCGCTCGACCGTGGGCGAGCGGAGGTCCCGGATCGTTCTGTTCGGGGGCGGGAGCGACCGTGCGGTGAGGCTCGGTACGTCCGGCTGCGCGAAGCGTGGGATCGGTTGCGACTGCACGGCGGTCGGGACCGTAAATGTCAGGAGAAGCGCTCCCGCCGTCGCGCCGGCAAAAGTTCTTGTCCGCCTGATGATCATGATCGTCTGCTCCGGTGCGTGGAGCGTCAGGATTAAAGTTCCGGAATTGCGCCGTGATTTCGGAAGTTCGGAAAGCCATGACAGTGGAAATGTAGATGACGGGTACGATTGTTCGCGGGGCCACTCAGACAATCTGATCTTTCGCCGGGGGCAATCTAATACACTTCGTGCGGCACCCGGCCGGGCGGACTGGGTGCCGTCGGGCGCGCCGTGAAACGGCGGCCCGTTCCACGGTTCCTGGGTTAATCCGGTGCCCGGTCAGGCGGCGACCTGCATCGGACCGATGCGCCGGATGCCGCTGTGGCCGTGGAGGACCGGCATCGCGCCCGTCAGGCGCAGGCCCGGAGCGAGGCGCATCAGGGCGCCGAGACCCTCCTCCAGTTCGACCCGGGCCAGGGCCTCGCCGATGCACCGGTGGGCGCCGCCGCCGAAAATCGGATGCAGGCGCGGAAGGTCGGCGCGGCGGATGTCGAACGTGTCGGGGTTCTGAAAGGCCGCCTCGTCTCGCAGCGCCGACAGCGTCGAGAGCATGATCATGCTTCCGGCCGGCACGACGATTCCGTCGAGGTCGATGGCCTCCCGGGCGACCCGCCCCGCGGAGCCGACGCTCGGCTCGTAGCGGAGGGATTCCGCCACGGCGGCCGGGATCAGACCCGGATCGCGGCTCACCGCCGCCCATTGCTCCGGATGCTGCAGCAGCAGCGCCGCCTGCATGGCGCCGGCGACCCGGGTCGTATCGGTGCCGCCGATGATCATCTGAACGAGTTGAACGACCAACTCCTCGGAGGTGAGATCGCCCGCCGCCTCGGCTTCCGCGAGAAAGCGCGACAGAAAATCGTCCTGCGGTGCCGTCCGGCGCGCCTCGAGGATCGCGCGCACGTAATCCTGCAGCGCGACCGCCGCCGCTTCGAGGTTCGGGATGTCCTCCGGTCCGAAGGTGAAGCTCAGCACCCGGGAGACCTCGTAGGCGAGGTGCGTAAAGCGGGGGATGTCCTTATGCGGCAGACCGAGGATGTCGGCGATGGTCTGGGCCGGGATCAGCGCGGTGTAATGCGCCACGAGGTCAAGCTCCTCGTCCGGCAGCCAGTCCCGGACGAGGCTCTCCGCGGCCGCGCGGATACGGGGGCGCAGGCCTTCCATCATCCGGGCCGCGAAGATCCGGGTGAAGGGCGAGCGGCGCCGACGATGGGCCGCCCCGTTGGCGGTGAGCATCCCGTGCGCGAAAATGTCGAAGAGCCTGCCCTCCGGGATTCCGCGCGTCTCAGGGTAGAGCGTCTCGGTTGCCTGCACGCGCGGATCGCGCATCAGCCGATCGACGTCCCCGGCCCGGAGGACGACGAAGCCCGCGACCTCGTGGCCGACCACAGGCAGCCGAGGCCGCCAGGTGCGGAATGCCCCGTGTGGATCGGCCTCCAGTTCGGCCACCGTCAGCGTCGGGATGCTTCTGGAATGCTCGAGCGAGCCAGCCTGCCGCGTCCGATCTTCAGTTCCATCCATCGCCATAGCCTCGCTGCTGCTTTGCGCGAGAAGCCTCGAAGGCCGAAGCTACACGATCATGTCGGCTGCATAGCCGATGGTTACCATTATAACATGCGGCCCGCCGGATCGTCCGCGCGTCCGATGCGTGCGGAAGGAAACGTCCGGCGCGCATCGGACGCGCGCGTCAGATGTCCTGAAATCGTGCCGTAACCTGCTCCATCGAGAACGACTCCGCTTCACGAGAGAGATCCTCATGCGGACAGAGCAGGCGGACCACGACATCTTCGAGACGTTGCTGAGGCGCTTGATCACCGAGCTGAGCCCCCAGACCCTCCAAGTCATCGCGTCGGCGCGGCGCCTCCTCGGAGACCGGCCGGAGACGCGGCTCGCTTTGTGACACGGACGCGCGGTGCCGGGCGGCATCCGTTCTGGATGCCACCCCGGACACACGCATCGTCCGGCCTGATGCGGCGGGAAGGCGTGCGCCTCCTATCCGCCCCCGGCCTTCAGGCCCACGGCCAGGAACCGCTCGATCATCGCATTGACCTGATCGGCCACCTCGACCGTGTTGAAATGTCCCGCGAGCAGCGTCTTGGCGGTGACGAGTTGCGGGCAGAGCTCGCGCAGCCGGTCGAGATTCCGCGCCATCTCGACCAGGGGCACGTCCGCCGAGATGTACGCCATGGGGATCCGGCAGGCGCGCGCAGCCGGGACGGGGTCGTGGTGCTGGATCATGCTGCGCAGGGCCGCATAGGCCACGTGCTGCGGGGTCCGCTCGGCCGGGCCGCGGATGAACGTGTCGAACAGCGCCTGCCGCCGCGCCGGATGGTCGTAGTCACACCCGATCGCCCAGGCCATGTCGCGCACGACACTCCGGTAGTTCGGGCCGGTCACCCCCGCCAGCAGACCTTCGATCTCGGCGCTGCCCGCCACGTCGGGCGACGGCAGGACGATCGTGTCGATCATTACGAGGCCGGCGGCGAGCCCGGGATGGCGGCCGCACAATTCCAGGGCCACCGCACCGCCGAGGCTGTGACCGATGACGATCGGCTTCGCCAGGCCCAGGGTCCGGCACTGCCACGCGATGTCGTCGGCGAAGCCCTCCATCGTGTAGGCGCCTGCGGGCGCGTCGCTGGCGCCGTGGCCGCGCAGGTTGACCGCCACGACACGGCGCGTCCGCGAGAAGTGCGCGATCTGCGGCGTGAAGATACCGTGATCGCCGGTCCAGCCGTTGATCAGGAGCAGGGGATGACCCTGGCGCGTGACGGGTCCGGCCTCGATATGGGCGAGCCGGGTGCCGTCGCGGGTCAGGTGGACGGGCTGCCACGGGGGCGGGTCGAAGATCATACGGGTTCTCCGTGTTGCTGGGTGGGGGAGCGGGACGAGGCCGGACGGCCGACCGGGTGCGCGAGGCCGGCGAAGGCTGCGATCGCCGCGAGGCAGCCGCCGAGCATCACGGCGGCCATCGATAGGGCGGAACGCCCGTCGAAGAGCCGGGCGACGAGATCGCTGCCGAGGGCCGCCCCGACCATCTGCAGGCCGATCGCGATGGCGCCGGCGGTGCCGGCAGCCTCAGGAGCCGCCTCCGTGGCGCCGTGCAGGGCGTTCGGCGAGACGAGGCCGAAGGCCAGGCCCGTGCCGGCCATCGCGGCGATCACCGGCGCCGCCGCAGGCGGGCAGGCCAGCGCATCGACGAGGAGCAGCGTTGCCAGCAGGGTCGCCCCGGCGAGCCCGGCGCCGATCACCCGGGCGGGACTGATGCCCCGGGCGGCGAGGCGGCTGCTCAGGGCGGCGCCGGCCATCACCGAGAGGGCGCTCGCCCCGAAGACGAGCCCGTAGGCCGACGGGCTGAACCCGAGGGCGTCGATGAACACCAGCGCGGAGCCCGTGATGTAGGCGAAGACCGCGCCCGCCGCCGCGGCATTGCAGAGGGCGTGACCGAGGAAGACGCGACGCGCGAGGATCCCCCGATAGGCGCGCAGGATCCCGGCCGGCTTCGAGCCCGCCCGGTGCAGGGTTTCCGCGACCTGCGGGATCAGGGCTAGGGTCGTCAGGGCGGCCGCCAGCGGTGCGACGTGGATCAGGCGCCAGCCGCCGAGACCCATCAGGCTGGCCCCCAGCGTCGGGGCGACCATCGGCACGACGTTGATGGTCAGGACGACGAACGACATCCGAGCGCGCGCCGCCTCCTCGGCGAACAGGTCGCGCACCATGGCAAGGACCGCCATACCGGGACCAGCCGCGCCGATCCCCTGGATGGCCCGGAACAGCAGGAGTTGCGGCAGGGTCCGCGCCGCGGCGCAGCCGAGGCTGCCGCCGATCAGGAGGAGGCAGCCGCAGATGATCGCCGGCCGGCGCCCGAGCCGGTCTGAGACCGGCCCGTAGACCAGGAGCGCGGCCCCAAGGCCGAGCAGGTAGACTGCCATGGCCCCGCCCATCGCGGCGGCCGGGACATGCAGCGCCGCCGCCGTCTCCGACAGGCTCGGCAGGATCATGTCGATCCCGAAGGTCGGGAGCGCCGCGAGCAGCCCGAGCAGCGCCGAGAAGGCCCGCGAGTCGGGGCGGATGCGGGGCCGCGGCGACACGGCGCCCCCCCCTCACGCCCAGAGCCGGGCCCCGTGTCGGGATGCGGCATCCCGGTGCGCGGCGACCATCGCGGCGATCTCGCGAACGAGCCCGCCCGCGTCGAGATCGGCCCGAATGGCGGCGCCGAGGGTCCCGGCCGCCGTGCGGAAGCCCGGTTCAGCCAGGAGACGGTGGACCGCCGCCGTGATCGCGTCCGCGCTCGCCGTCGCGGACAGGCGCAGGCCGGCGCCGCGCAGCGCGATCCGGGCGGCATTGTCGGTTTGGTCGCGGGCGAGCGGGATCACCAGCAGCGGCACGCCATGCAGCAGCGCGCGGCTGACGGTCCCGTGGCCGCCCTGGCAGATCACCAGGTCGGCCTCGGTCATGAGGGCGTCGTGAGAGGCGGTCGCCACGACGCGGATGGTGTCGGGGGCGTCCAGGTCTCCGGCCTCGACGTTCGGGCCGGTGGTCACGATGGTCTCGGCCTCGACCGTCCCGACGGCGCAAACGATCCGCCGGAGGATGTCGGTCTGGTTCTGGGCGCCGGTGCTGCCGGCGACGAGGATGCGCGGCCGGCCCGCCCCGGACCACAGGGTCTGGGCGCCCCGCGACCAGACCGGCTCGTCGAGCAGCGGGCCGATGTAGCGGTAATTGGCGGGGAGCATCGCCCCCTCGAAATCGAAGGCCCGGCTGACCGCGAGGAGAACCCGCTCGGCCCGATCGTAATGCGCGAAGGCGCTGGCGACCGGCGCCAGCCCGAAGGCGCGGCGGGTGTCGTTGAGCGCCGGCCGGCTGCGCTCCATTGCCCGAACGATCGTGTCAGTCGCCGCGTCGACCGCGGCCTGCTCCGCGTCCGTCCGCGGCGGCGTCAGGCCGCTCGCGGCGGGCGGCATGCCGGGCAGCGGGCGAATGCTGATATGCGGCGACAGGACGGCGTGCGGGACGCCGGCCGCCTCGGCGGCCAGGGCGCAGCCGACCAGCAGGTCGATGCTGAGGACCGCATCGGTCGGGCGGCGACGGATCTCGTCGAGCGTGTCCGCGGCGTAGGCGCCTGCCGGGGCGAACATGGCTTGGCGCAGCCAATCGGCCAGATCCGAGAAGTCGACGGGATCGGCCTCCTGTCCGGTCGGGGCCCGGCGCCACCCGACGAACGGGAAGCCCGCCGCCTCGATCTCGGCGCTCATGGCCGGATCGGCCATGATGCGCGGGCGGTGCCCGGCCCGGTAAAGGTGCCGGGCCGCCGTGAGCACAGGGCTGAGATTACCCGTGGTTCCCCACGAGATGCACAGGACGTCGAGCGACATGGTGGATTTCCCAAGTCTGATCGCGCAGGGGCGCCGTATTCAGGTCGTGATGGGGGGACTTTGCCGACGTGCGGTCGCGAAAGCGCGCGGATCTGGTTCGCGGAACGACTGCAGCGTGCCGGCTCGAACAGGAGCGTGAGCCGGATGGATGGCGATGAGCTCTCGATCTAGAGCCGATTCTTACCGTTCAGGCCGCGCAGAAATTCGATGTAATCCGGATGAATACTGTGGATGCAGCCGCCGTAGGCGAAGCCGACCCCCAACACCTCGAGCCATCCGCGTACGAGGCCGTGGCGGGCCGGTCGGCGTTCCGGACTCGGCGACGAAGCCGGACCGTCTGGCACCCGCCGCCACTGAGCAGGCCGCCCGGCAAGATCACCTGAGGATATGTGGCGCACAGATCTGAAGAGTTGAAAGCGGCGGCGGAGCGTTCTTCGCTCGTTAATCGCGGCATCAATCATATTCGCCTCTCGAATTTGGCAAAATGACTGTGGTGTTCCTCAATTACGCCACCGTGTCGGACCGTGAGCCTTTCTGTTACAACGGTAATAATCCCATGTTCAGCTTGCGCGCTGAAGCCATGTCTAGTGCGAATGCTCACGCTGTGCCGCTCCGCACAATATGGAGGGCGCAATCCTTTGGGGGGCGTGATAGCAATCCAGCCGTGCAAGGCCCGACGTCCGGACACGTCTTGATAGGTGTCTGGCGCGGGCCGGTGACGGACGCGGGGGGCTGCCGGGGATGATCGCCCCGGCGTAACGGGCCTCCCCCGGTTCTCGAGCCGGCGCGTCGAGATCGTGCCGGCGCGGCAGGCTGCCGCGAGAGGGAGTTGGCGATGATCGAACCCAGTCTGGGCCGGGGTCAGGGTCGAAGCGCGCGGGCCGGTACCACCCGTATTCTCCTCATCGAGGACGATGCAGGGATGCAGCGCATCGTCTCGGAGCATTTCGCCGACCACGATGTCGACGTCACCCCGGCGACCGACCGGAGGGAGGCGGAGAGACGCCTTGCGGAAGACGCGTTCGACCTCGTCGTCCTCGACCTGCGCCTAGGGTCGGAGAACGGCCTCGACCTTCTGCGCGACCTGCGGGCCCGGAGCGACCTGCCGGTGATCATCACCACCGGCCATCGCCGGGACGAGATCGACCGAGTGATCGGCCTCGAACTCGGCGCCGACGATTACCTCGTGAAGCCCTATGGCCTACGCGAGTTGCTGGCGCGGGTCCGGGTCATCCTGCGGCGAGCCGAGGTCGCGCCCGCTCCGGCGCGCGTTCAGGACTCCCATCGCAGCCGCTTCGACGACTGGGTGCTCGACCGGCGCCGCCGGCGCCTGACTGACCCCACCGGCGCGGACGTCGCGCTCAGTAAGGGCGAGTACGCGCTGCTGGTCGCCTTCCTCGACGCGCCCCAGCGCCCGCTCAGCCGCGAGCAGCTCCTCCAGGCTACGCGCGTCCACGAGGATGTGTTCGACCGCAGCATCGACGTGCAGATCCTGCGGCTGCGCCGCAAGCTGGAAGTCGATCCGAGCGCGCCGCGCCTGATCGTAACGGAGCGCGGCATCGGCTACGTCTTCGCCGTGCCGGTCGAGAAGCTGTGACCGTGTCGCCGCCGCGCTTGATCCGTTTCCCCGGGGCGGCCCTCGCCGCCGCCCTCGTCGGCAGCGCCCTCGCCATCCTGCCGCCGGCCGCCGGGGAACGCCCGCCAGGCCGCCCCCTGCCGGCCGAGGCCGTGGACGCCCAGGACGTCATCACCCCGGTTCCGAGCAGCCTCGGGGCGGATCCGGATCGGGTCGCCCTCGGCCGGATGCTGTTTTCCGACACAAGGCTGTCGCGCGGGGGCGACCGGGCCTGCATCACCTGTCACGACATCCGCAGCAACGGCGCGAGCGCAGTCGCCCGGAACCTCACAGCCGACGGCACGCTGATGCCGCGCAACACGCCGACGGCCTTCAACGCGGCGCTGAGCTTCCGCTTGGGTTGGGCCGGCGACATACCAAGTCTGCCGGACCAGGCCGAGATCGCCCTGACGCACCCGGCATTCCTGGGCGGATCCTGGCCCCGCATCCTCGCGGTGATCCACGCCGACCCGGCGCTCGATGATCTGTTCCGGGCGGCCTATGGCCGGGAGGCCGATCGGGCGGCGGTGATCGACGCGATCAACAGCTTCGAGCGCAGCCTGCTTACTCCCGACAGCCGCTTCGACCGGTGGCTGCGCGGCGATGTCCACGCCCTCACCGAGGCGGAGCGGGCGGGCTACACCCTGTTCCAGGGCATCGGCTGCGCGGCCTGCCACCAGGGCGTCAATGTCGGCGGCAACCTGTTCGAGAAGGTCGGGATCTTCGTCACGATCCCCAACAAGGCCGCCGAGGTGCTCCGGGTGCCTAGCCTGCGCAACGTCGCGGTCACGGCGCCCTACTTCGACGACGGAGGCGTTGCCACGCTCCCTGAGGCGGTGCGGCTCATGGCCCGGGCGCAGCTCGGTCGGGAGCTGACGGTGTCGCAGACCGCCTCGATCGTGGCGTTCCTCGGAACCCTGACCGGCTCCTACGCGGGACGCCCCCTCACGGCACCGAACGCGCCCGGCGCCCCGCCGCGGCCATGAGGCTGACCGCGCAGGCCGCTGTGCTCGGGGTGCTCCTGGCCGCGCTGCTCACGTGGCTGATGATCAATGGCAAGGGCGAGATGGACGCCGCCTATGTCCGGACCCAGCGCACCGTCGATGCCATCGCCCTCGCCGAAACCCGGATGCAGCACGACGTGCTCCGAGCGCGGACCGGGCTGCTGCGCAACTACGATCCGATCGTGGCCCACCTCCGCGAGATGCAGGCGCCGCTGTCCGAGTTGCAGGCGGTGAGCGGGCCGGACGATGGCGAGATGCGCGCCCTGGCCGAGGCGATCGCGCGAGAGGCGCAGATGGTCGAGCGCTTCAAGACCGGCAACGCCCTCGTGCAGAACTCAATCGCCTATTTCAACTCCCTCGGCGATCGGCTCTCCGCGCCGGATATCGATCCCGACCTCGCCCGCGCGGTCGCCGCCTTGCAGATCCGGGTCTCGGAACTTGACCGCGACGCAAGCCCCAAGCGCCTCGACGACGTCCGCGCCCGGCTCAATGTCCTGGCGGCGGGCGCGCCTTCGGACCGGGGCGCGGACATCGCCGCCATCGTCCTGCACGGGCGCCAGCTCTTGGAGCTGCTGCCGCAGGTCGACACCGTCACCCGTTCCCTGCCGGACTCGTCGAGCGAGGCCGCGCGCCAAGCTCTCCTGGAGGCCCGCCGTGCCCTTCGGGACCAGCGGCAGGCCCGCGCGGACGGATTCCGTCTCGCACTCTACGCGGCCGCCTTGTGCTTGGTGGCCTTGGTGGTGCGCGTGGGCCTGCTGATGCGAGCGGGGACTCTCGTCCTGCGCCGGACGATCGCCTTTCAATCGGTGGTGGCCCAGGCGGCCAACCACTTCTCGGCCAGCCAGCCCGACGAGATTGCATCGCGCATCGTCGATGTCATGGCAATGGTGGGCACGGGGGCCTGCACCGACCATTGCTACATCCTGATGCTCGAGGGTTCCGATGCGGTGCATCTGTGGAACCGATCGGGGCTGCCAGAACCCCGCGGATGGCCACTCGCGCAACGCGTCCTGGTGCCCGACATCATCGCCGCATCGGAAGACTACATCTTCGTCGAGACAGCGGACGAGATCGGGCCCCCAGCACTGGTTCGCCCGTTGGCGGAGCGCGGGGTCGCTACATTCACGTGCGCGCGCCTGCGGCGGGGGGGACGCATCGTCGGTGTGCTGTGCTTCGAACGCACCATCAGCGTCCTGCCGCCCTGGATGCGGCACTCGCGCGGGCTCCTGCACGTCGTCGCCGAGAGCTTCGGCGCGGCACTGGAGCGCCAGCACGTCTGGGCCGAGCGCCGCGAGATCGAGGCGACCCTCCGGCGCGCGCAGCGGCTCGAAGCGATCGGGATCTTCGCCAGCGGTGTGGCCCACAACATCAACAACGTGCTCAACGTCATGCTCGGCCACGCCGAGATCGCCGCGGATGCCCTGCCGGTCGATCCGGGACGGGCGGCGGAGCATATCGGACTGCTGGTCCAGGCGGGCGGCCGGGCCCACGAGATCGCGGGGCAGATCCTCGATTACGGGCGGCGGGGCTGCGCAACGCAGGCCACGAGCGCCGTCGACGCGATCGTGGCCGAGACGGTGGACCTGATTCGCACATCGACCGCCGACCCGACCGCGATCCGCCTGACGGGGACCGCCGACGGCGCGATCGTCGACGGTGAGCCGGCGCAGCTGCAGCAGGTGATCCACAACCTGATCCGCAACGCCATCCAAGCCTCCGAGCCGGGCGCAGCGGTCGACGTGCAGCTCGAACACGTTCGGTTACCGGAGCGGCGGGTTCTCTCTCACGGCGAGCTGCCTCCCGGCGCCTACGTCCGCGTCCGGGTGTCCGATACGGGGCGCGGGATGGACGAAGCCACGCGCGCCCGGATCTTCGAGCCGTTCTTCACCACCCGTCCGGCCGGGACCGGCCTCGGGCTCGCCACGGCCTTCGAGTTCGTCCAAGAGCAGGCCGGCGCCTTCGACGTCCGGAGCGCGTCGGGCGTCGGCAGCACGTTCGAGGTGTGGCTGCCCGCACGCCCGGAAGCTGAGCCCGGCATCTTTCCCGCCGGCGGCACCGTGATGATCGTCGGAGCCGCCCGCTCCGCGCTGCAGGACGATGAGGAGACCCTCGCGGCCCTGGGTTACGAGCCGATTGGCTACACGGACCCGGACGCGGCGCTGACCGCCTTACGGGCGGAGCCGGGGCGCTTCGACCTGTTGATCGTCGAGAACCGGCCGTCGGGTTCTCTCGGTCTCGCCTTCGCCCGCCGCGCCACGCGGATCGTGGATCGTCCCATCGTGCTCTCGCTCTCGGGCACAGACACGGTGCGACCGGAAGTTCTCTCGGCGATCCCGATCGTCGACGTCGTGCACCGGCCCTGGCGTTCGAACGCCCTCGCGCTCACGCTGCGGCGCCACCTGGGGTCGGAAGCCCGGAGCGCGCCGCCCCGGCACGAGGACGTCGGGGAACGGGTGGTGGCGCAGTAGCCAGTCATCACGAAGTCCCCAACACGCAGCGGTCGCTTCGGACCCTGCGCGAAACTTCGGCGGATCGGTATCACCGCGACGAGTGACGCACGGCCGCCATCGCCCTCGATGAGGACAGTCCGATGGAGATCATGACCGAGGCGCCCAATACGCGTGGGCCAGCCGCCTTCACGCCGTCTATGCCGCCGCTGGCGCTGGACCACGTGGGCGCGCTCGGTGTCCTGGCCGGCCTGCGCCGCAACGCCTACTCCGCCTTTCCGCCCCGATACCGCGAGCAGGCGGTGGTCGTGCTGCCCATGCCCGGCCATGACGTCGTCGTCGCTGCCGGCCCGCAGGCGATGCGCGACGTACTGGCCACGCGCCCGGACCTCTACCGGCGCATCGCAGCCGGCGGCCGCATCTTCGGTGCCCTCATCGGGCGCGGCGTGGCCGCCGGCGGGGGACAGGCGTGGCGCCGGCAGCGCCGAATCCTGGCACCAGCCTTCACGCCTCGCACCGTATCCCTGCTGGCCCACACATGGCCGCATGTACCGAGGCGGCCCTCGGCCCACTGGAGGCGTCCCGCGGGGAGCCCGTGGACTTGCTTGCGGTGATGCAAGACCTCAGCCTCGCGGTCGCCGGCACGAGCATGTTCTCCCTGGAGATCGACACATTCGGACCGCAGCTGCGCGGCCTGCTCCTCGCCTATGCTGCCGGCATCGGGCGGCCGCGGGCGAGCGACTTCATCCTGCCCCGCTGGGTGCCGACGGTGACGACCGTCCGCCTCGCGCGTTCACCCTGCTGCACACCGACCCGCGCCTGTGGGCTTCGCCCGAGCGTTTCGACCCCGCCCTTCCTCGGACCCGAGAAGCCGGATCGCCACGCCTTCCTACCATTCGGCGCGGGCCCCCGTGTGTGCATCGGAGCGCAGCTGGCCACATCGGAGGCGGTGCTGGTCCTGGCGCGATTGCTGCGGGACAACGACCTCGTTCTCGACGATGACGGGCCTGTGCTGCCGCTCGGCGCGTTCGCCACCCGGCCGAACCGGTCTCCGACTTTCCGCCTGCTGCCATGAGCCTGAGAACGGGAGCCAACCGAGGCGGCATGCCGTTTCAGGTCGGTGGCGTCGGTGCTGCCGTCCTGGTGAGCGGAGCGCTCCGGGCGGCCTCACGCAAAACGATAATGCGCTGCCCTGTCACTTCGCTGCGCTCGCCTGACGGTGCGGGACGCGTCAAACGAAACGACGCCGAGACCGGTATCGGTGCTTCTCGAAAACGGTCAGACACTGTTGGCGAATTCCAGCGGCCCTCCGGCTCGGCATCTCGCGCGGCTGCTTCGCCGGTGTGCGATCCCTGCGAGCGCTCGCTTTTCGGCGTTCCGGCCAGAATTCGCCAACAGTGTCCGGTCATTCATCGGGCGTCCAAGTTCGGCTCCGCTGTGGGAGCCGAGCTTCGATCGCAGTTTTTCCGCCCTCACAGATCCGGGAACTCTTTCGCCAGATGGTCGACGAGGGCGCGAACGGCAGGCGGCAGGCCGCGCCGGGTCGTGAACACGATATGGACGATGCCGTCCCGGCTTCGCCAGTCCCAGAAGACGCGGACGAGCTTGCCGGCGGTGACGTGCGCCGCGCAGGCATGATCAGGCAGGAACGCGACGCCCAGTCCGTCGGCGGCCGCATCGCAGAGAACAGCGTAATCGGCGCATGTCAGTCGTGGCTCGTGGCGGAACTCGTGCCTCGCCCCGTCCTCGCGCTCCAGCACCCAGGTAATCTCGCCTGCCTCGTCGCTCGTGCCCATGGTCTGGACGGAGGCGAGATCGGTGATATCTGCGTTAAGGCTACTCGCGATCTGCGGGCTGGCGACGAGGATCCAGCGGGAGCGCCCGAGCGACCGCATGGTGAGTGAGGCATCGCTCGTTAGCTCGTGGCGGACGCGCAGCGCGACGTCGATCCGCTCCTCGATCAGGTCGACGGCCCGATCCGAGGCGACGAGTTGCAGCTGGACCTTCGGGTAGCGGGCGAGGAAACCGCGTACGATGGCGGATACGGCCTTCACGAGGTTCCGCGGGCAACTCATGCGGATGCGCCCATGCGGCTCGGCCTGGGCCTCCGCGACGAGCGCCTCGGCCCGCTCCGCCTCCAGCATCATGGCGCGGCAGCGCTCGTAGAAGGTCTGCCCGACCTCGGTGACGCGGAACCGCCGGCTGGAACGCTCGATGAGCCGGACCCCGAGTCGGGCCTCCAACGCCGAGACGCGGCGGCTCAGCTTCGACTTCGGCTCGCGGAGCGCCCGGCCCGCGGCCGTGAAGCCGCCATGGGCGACGACCTCGGCGAAGGTGACGTAGTCGTTGAGGTCTGGGCGCATCATCGTTCCTAGATTGGAACGCTACGTGCCAGATCTGCGGTCTGTTCGCATCATCGTTCTCGGAGCATCTCTCCCGTCAGCGGCTGACACGCAGCCGAACCGAGGAGAACGACGATGACCGGCAGGTTCCAGAACAAGGTGGTGGTGGTGACCGGGGGCACCAGCGGCATCGGGCTCGCCACCGCCCAAGCCTTCTCGCGGGAGGGCGCCTCGGTGTTCGTCACCGGCCGCCGGCAGGAGGCGCTCGACGCCGCGGTGAGGCAGATCGGCGGCCGGGTCACCGGCGTGCGCGGCGACATGGCGAACCTCGCCGACATCGACCGCCTCTACGACGCGGTCCAGCAGAAGCACGCACAGATCGATGTCGTCTTCGCCAACGCCGGCGGGGGTGAATTCGCACCGCTCGGCGCCATCACCGAGGAGCACTTCGACACGACCTTCGACACCAACGTGAAGGGCACCCTCTTCACCGTCCAGAAGGCGCTGCCGCTCCTGAAGGACGGCGGGGCGGTGGTGCTGACCGGCTCGACGGCCGGCACGGAGGGGACACCTGCCTTCAGCGTCTATTCCGCCAGCAAGGCGGCCATCCGCAACTTCGCCCGCACCTGGATCCTCGACCTGAAGGAGCGCCGCATCCGCGTCAACGTGGTCAGCCCTGGTGCGACGCGCACGCCGGGCCTCCTTGGCCTTGCCGGCGACGATGCCGAGAAGCAGCAGGGCCTCCTCGACTTCGCGGGTTCGCGCATCCCCCTCGGACGCGTCGGTGAGCCGACGGAGATTGCCAACGCGGTCCTGTTCTTGGCCTCCGACGAAGCGGGCTTCGTCAACGGCGTCGAGTTGTTCGTTGACGGCGGTCAGGCGCAGATCTGAGCGAGCGGCGACCAAGGTCGGCTCTGGAACGTCACTCTGTCGGAGCCGACCGACTGCAAACCATCCGTAGCGCGCCTACCGCTACCGACCCAACCCAGACGCTGGGACCGCTGATTGCGGTTCTCCAAAGCGGTCCTTTGTCAGCCGTCCAGCAACTTCGGCTTGGGGTGGGGAACGGTCCTTGCCCTACCCGCCGGAAGCGGACGTTCCGACTGAGACCCACCCACGCTATGGGGACTGCACAACTACCTACTCGAAAGCGATCGTTCGAACTCCCAGAGCGGTGCCCTTCTACCTTCCTGATGCCGAGACGGATGAGCGGCGAGCGGTTCGCTCGATCGCATCGGCAATGGCCCGGTACAAGGATGGTGGCAGATCATGGCCCATCCCGGTGATCAACATCATCTCCGCACCCGGGATCGAGGCCGCGGTGTCCTCGCCGCAGCCAGCAGGAAAGAGAGGATCGTCCGTCCCATGAACAACGAGGGTCGGCGCCGTGATCGCGGCGAGCCGTGAACGGCGGTCGCCAGCCACCACCATCGCTGCGAGTTGGCGTCCGAACCCACCCGGCGCACGGCCTCGCCGAGCTTCCTCCCAGAGGAGAGCACGGCAAGCTTCTTCGTCGAACGGATCAGCATTACCCGCGATGCACTGTGCAAAGGTGACGCCGTGATCGAGGAAGCCCGCCCTGTCCAACACGGGATCGGGGGCGGGACGCATCATCATCGTCATAGCGTGAGGCTTTGCAGACGGCATGCCCGGATTTCCCGTGGCGGACATGATCGAGGTGAGCGAGAGAACACGAGAGGGGTGTTCGCTCGCCAGGATCTGGGCGATCATGCCGCCCATCGAGCGGCCGACGATGTGGGCTCGGCGGATGGACAGGGCATCGAGTAGGCCGAGCGCGTCCGAGGCCATGTCGTCGAGCGTGTAGGCGAGTTCTGGCCGCCGTCCCTCAGTGAGCGCCGAGGCCAAGGTCGCAATGTCTATCGCACCATGCTCAGTGAAGTGGGTCGAGCGTCCTGTGTCCCGGTTGTCGTACCGCACGACACGATAGCCGCGCGCCTCCAACTCGCGGCAGAAGGGGACGGTCCAGCGGATCATCTGCGTACCGAGCCCAGCGATTAGTAGGATCGTCTCAGCCGCCTCATCGCCAAAGCTGTCATAGGCCAGGGTGATGCCGTTGGCCGCCAAACGGGCAGACCTGGGTTCCGGGCTCATATCCGGACGGCCCGGAGCTGCTCCACCCACTGGATGAGGCGCTCCCTCATCACCCGGTCACGGACGTACCCGATCTCTTCAGCGTCCAGTCGCTCGACGATTTCGAAGCTGAACGCCTCCGCCCCATGCACATTCCACGCGGTCTGGAGCGAACGGTGCGTGTTCGTGCCCTGCCGGAGGGTGAACCAGAGGCGGTTCTGGATCTTGGACAGGTCGGGCACACCGCCGACCCAAACCTCACCGGACGCCACGCAGCGGACGGCGTAGATGCCGCCTTCGACCTCCCGCTTCTTGTAGGCGCTCACCGCCGCCTTTCGGTCTTCGGTTCTCATCGCATGCCCTCGCAGATCGGCAGCGACGCTATCGAAAGCGGAACCTTCGCACAATATTACCCGGGTAAAATTGACGACGAGGTATCGCTCCGGCTATGGCGGTCAGGATGGAGGTGCCATGCCGGAAGATCCGATGAGGACATTCACCGCGTTCGTGGGCGTGCGGCGGCTGGCCAGCGGTCGCTTGATCGACGTGGCTCTTGCCGTGAAAGCGCGGCCGGCAGAAGAAGGCGACCCGATCTTGGCCTTCGATGATAGCACCGGTGCCGTCATCGACCTGGATCTGCGTGGAACCGAAGCGGAGATCACCGCACGGCTCGCCAAACTCGGAAATGCGGGAGACGCCCCGACCGGCATCGAGACCCGAGCGGATCCCGCTAATGCTCCAAGGAGCCGAGGTCGCCCGAAGCTCGGGGTCATTGCCCGCGAGGTAACGCTGCTTCCCCGTCAATGGGAGTGGCTCGCGTCCCAGCCGGGAGGCGCATCGCAAGCGTTGCGGCGCCTCGTTGACGAAGCGCGGCGGGCAGATGGTGGGCAGACCCGGGCGAAGGCCGCGCGAGAGGCCGCCTACCGCTTCCTTGCGGCATTGGCTGGCGATCTGCCCGGGTTCGAGGAGGTGATCCGGGCACTCTTTAGCGGGGATGCCGAAAGCTATGCCGACCGCATGACGGCATGGCCCCCGGACATCCGAGCTCATGCGCTGAAGCTTGCAGCCCTCGCCTGAGCCAACAACCGGAAGTTCGGCTGAGCAAGGTCAGCTTCTCAGGACCAAGTTTTGATAGACAATAATCTGGAAACCACCCGACCCGGTCAGTAGCCTGGAAGCTGACCTTTCCCAGGGCCTGCAATGGGTCGCAAGTGACACCCGCGGCTATGTCCGCCTGCATGCATCTGCCGTCTGAAAGCGGACCGGCAGTAAACCACCCATCTGAGACGTTCAGGCGAGCGGGTCGCGGCGCTAGATATTGGCCGGAAGCTGCCGGTCCGCTTCCAAGAAGGTCCACCGGTTAAGCGGACGGACTGCTACTGTTTCAACCCGGCCGCTCAGGCTGCCAATGGCGATTTTCCAACGCTGTTGTTCTAGGGGCGACTTTTATCCAGCGTGGAAGGCGACGCTCACCGCAGCCGCGTTGCGTCGATGACCAGGAAGTACTGGCAAGCCTCTGCCCCGAGATTGGTGAAAGCGTGCCCGGCATCGGCCTCAAAATACAGGCTATCCCCCTCCTCGACCACGAGGGACCGCTCACCGATGACGGCACGCAGGCGCCCCTTCAGCACGAAGATGTATTCCGAGACGCCCCTGCGGTGGGCGACGAACTCCCCCGCCGTCGCCCCCGGCGGCAGGGTGTTGAGCACCATGTCGATCCCACGGCCAGGCAGGACCGGCGAGAGGCAGCGGCGCAGGAAGCCCGATTCCTCATCGCGTAGCACCGGCTGACGGGCGGCAGGGATCAGCAACACCTCCCGGTCGGTGGCCGGCGACATCAGGCGCGAGAAGGTCACGTCCAGGGCCTCGGCGAGCCGCGAGAGCACCGCCGTCGACGGCACCGCCTCGCCACGCTCCACTTTGGAGATCATCGACCGGCTCACCCCCGAGCGGGCGCTCAGCGCCTCCAGGGAGAGACCCCGCTCCTTGCGCCGCCGCCGGATTTCCTCGGCGAGCACTTGGAGCTGCGAGCGGGCCTCCGCGTCGGCCTGCTCCCGCCGCCCCTCTGTCATGACCGTCATCGGCACGTCGTCCTGGTCCCCCGGCCAGAGCGCTCCCTCGTTCCCGGAAGCTCGTGGGAGGGACTTAGCACGACCGGCGCGGCCGTGTCCGGCGGAACGGCGTATCGGGTTGGCACGCGGCTTGTATCACCTCGAGTGGAAATTCCTCTTGCAAAGTGGATGTCCGGCATGCTCGACGCCGCTCTCCCTATGGATAGAACCCTGCTGGCCGCGCAGGATCCCGTGACCCCCGCGGACCGCCGCCAGATCGTCTGGTCGAGCGTCATCGGCACCACCATCGAGTGGTACGATTTCCTGATCTACGGCACTGCCAGCGCGCTGGTGTTCAATAAGCTGTTCTTCCCCAGCATCGATCCGGTGGTGGGGACCATCGCCGCGTTCGGCTCTTACGCTGTGGGCTTCCTGGCGCGGCCGCTGGGCGGAGCGGTGTTCGGCCATTTCGGCGACCGGGTCGGGCGCAAGGCCATGCTGGCCCTGACCCTGATGATCATGGGCATCGGCACTTTCCTGATCGGCTGCCTACCGACCTATGGGCAGATCGGCATCCTGGCCCCGGTGCTCCTCGTCGCCCTGCGGCTGGTCCAGGGCATCGGGATCGGCGGCGAATGGGGCGGCGCCGTGCTGATGGTGGTGGAGAGCGTGCCGCAGGAGCGGCGGGGGTTCTTTGGCAGCGTCGTCCAGCTCGGATACCCGATCGGGGTGATCCTCTCGATCGGCGCCTTCGCGCTGACCGGGCTCCTGCCGGAGGAGGCGTTCCTGTCCTGGGGCTGGCGGGTGCCGTTCCTGGCGAGCGCGCCGCTGGTCCTCGTCGGCCTGTTCATCCGCCTGCGGCTGCACGAGACCCCCGCTTTCCGGGCGATCAAGGCAAAGGCGGCGACGGCCCGGCTGCCAGTGATGGAGATCCTCACCGAGCATCCGGGCCTGTTCCTGAAGGCGGTGGGCCTGAAGGTCTCGGAGATCGCCTATGTGAGCGTCGTGACCGTGTTCTCGATCTCCTACGTCACCGGGCAGCTCGGGCTGTCACGGGGCGTGATCCTCAACGGGATCCTGATCGCGGCGGTGATCGAACTTTTCACCATCCCGGCCTTCGGCTGGCTTTCGGACCGCTACGGCCGCAAGACCCTGTTCGTGGCCGCCTGCCTGTTCTCGATCGCCTTCGCCTTCCCGATGTTCCAGCTCCTCGACACCCGCAACCCGACCATCATCGCCCTGACGGTGGCGGTTGCCCTCAGCTTCGGCCAGGGCATCATGTTCGGGACCGGGGCCGCCTGGATGTCCGAGATGTTCCAAGCCCGCTTGCGCTACAGCGGCGCCTCCCTCGGGTTCCAGGTCGGCGCGGCCCTGAGCGGTGGCTTCACCCCGCTGATCGCCGCCGCGCTCCTCGCCTGGAGCGGCGGAGCGACGTGGCCGATCTCGACCTACCTCATCGTCCTCGCATGCGTCACTCTCGTGGCGACCTTCCTAGCGCCGGAGACGGCCCGGCAGCCCATCGACTGAGCGAGGCAACGGCCACGTCATTGATGAGGAGCCACGCGATCCTGCAGTGGACATTTGTCTACTGTAGTGGAATAAAATAAGGCGGGAATGCCTTGAAGGACTGCGGCTTTGACTCGAACGATCATCGCGACGGAGGCCGCCGCGCCGGCGGTGGGACCCTATGCCCAAGCCACCCGGGTGGGCGACCTCGTCTTCGCCTCCGGGCAGTTGCCGATCGACCCGGCCACGGGGGCGTTCCCGGACGGGATCGAGTCGCAGACGCGCCGCTCGCTTGCCAACCTCGCGGCGGTGCTGGAAGCCGGCGGCGCCAGCCTCGCGAGCGTAGCCAAGACCACGGTGTTCCTGAAGGACATGAACGACTTCGCGGCGATGAATGCCGTGTACGCGGAGCACTTCCCCGAAGCCGCCCCGGCGCGCTCGACCGTGGAGGTGGCGCGCCTGCCGCGCGACGCTCTGGTCGAGGTCGAGGCCATCGCCCTCGCGACAGGGCCCGCCCGATGAGCACGACCGCGGCCGCTACCCATATCGAGGCCTTCGCCCACAAGGTCGGCTCGGTCGCTCACGGCGTGCCCGGTGGCGCCACCGGATGGCAGGGCAGCCTGCTCCACATCCACATCGCGCCGGCCGCGAGCTACGAGATGGAGGAACTGACGGAGGCCCTCTGCGTTGCCGGCCGAGGCATCGAGGGCGACCGCTATTACCTCGGCACCGGTACATACTCGCCCAAGGCGGACACCCGCGAGGTGACGCTGATTGAGCACGAGGTGCTCGACGCCCTCGCGCGCAACGATCCGCCGCTTCAGGACGGGCCGATCCACCTGGCGCCCATCGACCACCGCCGCAACCTGACGGTGCGTGGTGTGCCCCTCAACCACCTCGTTGGGCGCCGTTTCCAAGTGGGCGAGGTGATCCTGCGCGGGGGGCGGCTGAACTTCCCGTGCAAATACCTTGAGGAACTGCTCGGCCTCCCCGTCTACCTGCCGCTCTACAACCGCTCCGGCCTCAATTGCGGGATCGAGCGCGGCGGCATCATCCGGCCGGGCGATCCGATCACCCTGGTGGAGTGAGGCGATGTCCGCCCGCATCGTCATGAAGCTGACGGTCGTGGAGGCCCTTTCCACCACACCGGAGGTGGTGCGCCTCACACTCGTCCATCCGCAGCGCCCCCAGTTGCCCGCCTGGGAGCCCGGCGCCCATGTCGACCTCCACCTGCCGGACGAGCGGGTGAGGCAGTACTCTCTTTGCGGCGACCCCGCCGACCGGAGCCGGTACGTTTTAGCGATCAAGCGCGAGGAGGCGGGGCGTGGCGGCTCGGCCTGGGCGCATGCCCACCTCGCCGCCGGGGCAACCGTCCCCATCTCGCATCCGCGGAACCATTTCCCCCTGGCCGCCGGGGCGCGGCACCACGTGCTTATCGGCGGCGGTATCGGCGTAACGCCCGTCGCCGCCATGGCACGGCACCTGGCCGCGACCGGGGGCGACTTCACACTCCACCTCTGCGCGCGCTCTGCCGCGCATGCCCCCCTGCTGGAGGAGCTGCGCGCGGTCTGCGGTGAACGCCTGCACTGCTGGTACTCTGCGGAGGGCGAACGGCTCGATCCCGCGAAGCTCGGGCCACCGGAGGACGGCGTCCACCTCTACGCCTGCGGCCCCCAGCGTCTGACGGCGGCCGTGCAGGCGCTGGGCTGGCCGGCGGAGCAGGTGCATGTCGAGCATTTCGCACCTCTGATCGATGAGGGCTACGTGCCCGAGCCCTTCGATGTGCAGATCGCCTCGACCGGCGCGTCCCTGCATGTATCCGCCGAGACCTCGCTCCTGGAGGTCCTGCGCCAGAACGGGGTCAAGATGCCCTCGTCCTGCGAGATCGGCGTGTGCGGCGCCTGCGAATGCGGCTATCGGGAAGGCGACGTGATCCACCGCGACGTCGTGCTGCCCCAGGCCAGACGCCGAGACCACATGATGCCCTGCGTCTCCCGCGCTCGCGGGACCGTGACGCTCGCCCTCTGATCACTCGCAGCGCGACCCCGGCTCATTGACCGGGGCGCCTCAGCCCCGGCTCGGGCCGCTCGTGATGAAGGCCACCGTCTCGGCCATGCCCTGAACGAGAAGATGCAGCGCCACGAGCTGCATCGCCTTGCCTTCAATGAGTAAGCGACCGCCGCTGGCTTCGCCGAACGGGCGTTTCGAAGCGAGTCCGCTTTCAAGTTCTGCGGTGACGCGGTCAGATGGCTGCATTGGGCACGAAGCCGAATGTCCGGTCCTGCACGTGCTGACGATCCGGCGTGACGTAGTCTGGCCGTGTGTGGACGGCTCTCCGTTGGCAAGGGGTTTCTTTGAGGCTGCTGCAATCTGCTGGTCGGTGCGGCCATGTGTTCGGCCTGTGGTGCGGCTCTCACATGCGCCGCTGGCC
>Ga0316228_1001187_pt1 | contig 28830 bp, 24 predicted proteins | sample TBH18021metaG_FD_206005 | JGI IMG/M metagenome (GOLD analysis project Ga0316228, IMG submission 206005) | Freshwater microbial communities from Trout Bog Lake, Wisconsin, USA - TBH18021 | ecosystem: Environmental > Aquatic > Freshwater > Lake > Hypolimnion/Profundal zone | place: USA: Wisconsin... | reverse complement strand
ATCGGGGTTGGAAGTGCGCTGTATAGACAATCCTGAGGGTGATATTGAGATTGAAGTCACTGGACTACGCCCAGGGGAAAAGCTCTATGAAGAGTTATTGATCGGTGAAAATCCGCACCCCACTGATCATCAAAGAATTATGAAAGCCAATGAGCACTTTTTGCCGCTACCAATTTTGGAGCAAAAATTAGAGGCCTTAGGGCAAATTTTGCACTCTTGTAATGCTGGAGAAATCAGGGTGCGACTACAAGAGTTGGTGGATGGGTATGTGCCAGCAACTCATTGATTAGTGGGTTGGGTAAGGGTGTTGAAGGGTATTGGCCTCCTTATCCCTCACTTTGATCTCATTATATTCAAGGATTTAAGACTTTTTTATAGGCTTTACCACCTCTCAATTCGTTATAATCTTTGTCAATAACAGGATTATTCATTTAGGGGTTACTTTGATTTTTAATGGTTGGTCGCAACTTACAAGGAAACTTTTGTAAATGACTGATTTAATTGAAATTAATCCCAATATAGATGTTTTAGATCAAGTAGCTTCCTGTTTCTTGGAATCACTAAGTTGAATTCGGATCCCATACCCTCCTCACCCTTGATTGCCATATTGCTCTGTACCTACAATGGCGAGGAATTTTTAGCTGAGCAGCTCGATTCCTATGAGATCCAGACCCATAAAAATTGGGTGTTGATAGTCAGTGATGATGGCTCAACAGATGCTACGCTCCAAATTTTGCAAAAATATCAAGCTAAATGGCCCCTTGGAAAAATGACCATTCGCAAGGGGCCTCAAAAAGGTTTTTGCCAGAACTTTCTATCATTGGCATGTCATCCAGATATTCAAGCAAGTTATTACGCATTTTCAGATCAAGATGATGTTTGGCTCCCTGAAAAGTTAACGGCCGCCCTACAAATTATTATTGCCAATCAAAATATCTATGTCCCTTTTATGTACTGTGGGCGTACTCAATACGTAAGCGATCAATTGAAGCCATGCGGCATTTCACCACTTTTTATTTTTCCTCCCAGCTTTCGCAATGCCTTAGTTCAAAGTCTTGCAGGTGGCAATACGATGGTATTTAATTTGGCGGCGAAGCTTCTTATTGAAAAAGCTGGCCCAGTTAATGTGCCCTCCCATGACTGGTGGGTATATCAAATCATCTCGGGAGTAGAGGGTGATGTCTTTTATGATTCCGTGCCATATCTCTGGTATCGTCAACATCACGGCGCCTTGGTGGGCGGGAATAATTCCTTCTCAGCCAAGGTTGAGCGGGTGATGATGTTGTGGCAAGGTCGCTTTCAGTATTGGAATACACAAAACATTGCTGCTTTAAAGGAAGTAAGTCACTTACTGGTTAAGAACCATCAAGAGATATTGAGGTTATTCGAGTCGCTTAGGAATGCTCGCTTAAAAGACCGTTTTCGTTTAATGGAAATTTGTGGCTTATATCGTCAGACTCGTCGTGGAACTTTTAGCTTGTTTCTAGCGGCTTTATTTAAGAAGATTTGATGCAAAAATTTTCATCCTCCCCCAAGGAGATGTTTGCGAGTATTTGGCGTAACCGTGAATTAACCTCAACCTTAGTAAGGCGTGAGGTTTTGGGCCGTTATCGTGGATCTATTATGGGTATTCTTTGGTCCTTCTTTAACCCTGTTTTCATGTTGACCATTTATACCTTTGTGTTTAGCGTTGTATTTAAAGCCCGCTGGAGTGGGGGAGGCGACTCCAAAACAGAGTTTGCCTTAGTTCTTTTTGCCGGGTTAATTGTTTTCAACCTTGTTGCTGAATGCGTCAATAAGTCGCCTGGATTAATTCTGAGCAATGTAAATTATGTAAAAAAAGTGATATTTCCTTTGGAGATATTGCCTGTGGTTTCATTGGGGGGCGCTCTTTTTCATGCTTTAATAAGCTTGGCAGTTTGGTTGCTTGCCTACTGTATTTTTTTTGGAGTGCCTCACTTAACCATATTACTGGCGCCTTTGGTAATTATTCCACTCTTGTTTTTTATTCTCGGGATAAGCTGGATTCTCGCTGCTCTTGGTGTTTATATTCGCGATGTTTCACAATTTGTAGGAATGGCAATGACGGTCTTAATGTTCTTGTCCCCAATTTTTTACCCCATTACAGCCATTCCTGAAAAGTATCGGTTTTTTATTGAGCTAAATCCTATTTCCCCGGCTATTGAGCAAATTCGTGAGGTGCTTTTTTGGGGCGATGTCCCCAATCTTCAAATTTGGACTGGATATTTGTTGGTCTCTTTAGTAGTGGCATTTTTGGGGTTTGCTTGGTTTCAGCAAACCAGGAAGGGTTTTGCTGATGTCCTCTGAGATTGCTATAAAAGTCGAGGCTCTAAGCAAGAGTTACCAGATTTACGAGAAGCCCCATGATCGTTTAAAACAATCAATTTTTACAAGATTAAATCGCTTATTTGGAAGACCCCATAAGGAATACTTTCAAGAATTTTCTGCTCTTAAGGATGTTTCTTTTGAGGTTAAGAGAGGTGAGACGGTGGGGATTATTGGGCGAAATGGCAGTGGTAAATCCACATTACTCCAAATGATCTGCGGGACCCTTAATCCAACGCAGGGATCAATTCAGGTAAACGGTAGGGTGGCGGCCCTTTTAGAGTTAGGAGCAGGGTTTAATGCTGAATTCACTGGAAGAGAAAATGTTTTTACCAATGGAGCTTTATTGGGTCTATCAAGAGAAGAGGTAGAGCAAAAATTTGATGCAATCTTGGCTTTTGCTGATATTGGCATGTTTATTGATCAGCCTGTTAAAACATACTCGTCCGGTATGTTTGTACGCCTTGCATTTGCAATTGCAGCAAATTTGGATCCTGATGTCCTAATTATTGATGAAGCTTTGGCTGTGGGTGATATAGCTTTTCAAGCAAAATGTATGGGCCGCCTCAAGGCATTAACAGACCAAGGAACCACAATATTATTTGTCAGTCATGATCTGGGAAGCGTTCGGAATTTGTGTCAAAGAACATTATGGTTAAAAAATGGGATACCCATTAAATTTGGACCTTCAGCTAATGTGGTTGATTCGTATGTGAGGGATATGAATATTGAAATTAATCATTCGATATCAGCTGTGTCACAAATAGCTAATATTTATCACGCCGACTCTCAGGAATCTTACCTTCCATTTTCAGAGGCTCATAAAATATATGGAAATGGTCAGGCCACAATACTCGATGCAGTCTTAATAAATCCTCAGGGAGAATATATCGAGATTATGGAGCTTCATGAGCCGTTTAAGATTCGATTGGTAGTGCGTGCAAATGAGGACATAGGGAGGCCGGTAATAGGTTATGCATTTAGAGATCTTAAGGGTAATCAGGTTATCGGGGCCCTTACATCGAATTTCCCCACGCTTAATGTCCCATCATTTTCTAAAGGCGATGTTTATTGTGTAGAAATTCAAGGAGTAAATAAGTTAACGCAGGGGGCTTATGCATTGGTTGTAGCGGTTGAAAATATAGTTACCCAAAATTTGGTTCATGAATATTTAGAGGTTGTGGAAGGCGCTCGGATTTTTAGGAGTACTTACGGACCAGATGTAAGCAATATATTTCCTGCATTTGTTTGGCAGGATGTAGATATCTCCTTCCAAAAATATCTAGGGGGTTAAGTTTATCTTTCTTAGACCGTGCTTATTAGACTGACTCTTTGAATTCTAATTTTTAGGACTTGCCAAATGAAAATTGTGCTGTTGGGAGCGGGTGGTACTGGCGCTTCTTTTGCTATTGCTTCGAGAATTAGGGCTAACTGGGGTGAAAATGTTAGACTCATATTGACAGACATTTACGATGAGCATTTAGTTGCGACTTCTTTATTGGCGGATAAGTTTTATAAAGTTCCTTATGTGAGTGACCCTTCCTACAGTCGGATAATAGGAGATATTATTCTTAGCGAGGGAGTGCAGACATACATTCCAATACTTAATGATGAGATCATTCTTGCAGCAAATCTTTCACGGGAAAATAAGCTTAATCATGTTGATTTTTGGAGTTCTGATATATATGCCTCATGCATTGATAAGATCTTTGCTGATTCATGGTTAAAAAAAATTGGGGTTAGAACACCTCTAAAAATTAATTTATCCGACCTTAGTGGTGATTCTGGCCCATGGTTTTCTAAGCCCAGAGATGGCTTTGGTAGTCGAGGAGCCGCAGTTCTTACTTTAGATGAGGCAATCAATTTAAAGCTAGACTTGACATCTAACTTTTTGATTCAAGAGCTTTGTAGGTCTCCTGAGATTACGGTCGATAGTTTTTATGATGCTAGCGCAGATACCGGTTATGCTTATTGTCGGGAGCGACTGGAAATAAAGTCAGGTGTTTGTACTAAGGCGCGGTTATTTGCAGATCCGGAGTTGACTGATTTCTCAAGAAAGATAGGAAAAGCTCTCGGGCAACGTGGAACGATTTGCTTTCAAGTGATGAAAAGTAATGAGGGCTGGGCCGTTACTGATCTTAATTTGAGGCCGGGGGCCGGAACATCGATGACATGCTCGGCTGGTTTCGATGTTATTGCGGCTGCCTTTGCATGTCGTAATGGTGATGATTATTCCAAATTTATAAAGCCATTAGAAGCTTCCGAAGAGTTTTTTATTGCTCGCCAATACTCAGACTTTGTAACGCTTCGCACTTTATGAAATTTGCGTTTGATCTTGATGGTACGTTAATCACTGCACAGAATAAGCAGGTATTTTTATTGCTGGCGATAGCATCGCGGTATGGCATTCCCCTCAGTGCAGTTTATATTTGGGAGAGGAAGCGCGCTGGCCTATCAAATTTTGAAATTCTGAGTGAGTTTGGGGTGGAAAATAGACTGGCTCAGATGATATCAATAGGCTGGTTAAGTGAGATTGAGACGGCATATTGGCTTAATATGGATACGCTTTTCGCTTGGGTGCCTGAGATATTGCTTGCTTTAAAACGGCTTGGGTTTGAGTTGATTTTAATTACCAGTCGGAATAATAAATACTTAATGAGGCAGCAAGTTTATCGGTTGGGCCTGAATAATTTTTTCCAAAATATTTTTTGCGTTTCACCAAAAAATGCAGTGCTGGAAAAGTCTAAAATTCTGAATCAAGTTGGTGCGAAATTTTTTATTGGTGATTCTGAGATAGATTTTGAATCTTCCTTTCTTTCTAAGGTTCCTTTTTTTGGAGTTACTACTGGGCAAAGATCTGAAGAGTTTTTGAGATTATATGGAGTTGAAAATATAAGTAGTTCACTGGATATTGCGGTGAATAATGCGATTAACTTGATAAAATAAAAACCTCTGAATAATTTAAATTTTTTAGATTATTAATTAAAATATAAACCACATGATAATAAGAAAGTCTTGTATGAAAAATCAGGAAAGCAATAGATTGGATTTAATCGCCAAGAATTCACTTTATGCAGCCGGGGCAAATGCAATAACAATTTCTTATAGTTATGAAATTTTTAAACGTTTTTTTGTCAGTGGGTCAATTTTGGAATTGGGTCCAGCTGAAGGTTTAATGACAGATAAGATCGTTACCTTGGGAAGATGCGTAACCTGCGTTGACGGGTCAAAATTATTTTGCGATAGCATCAAGAGTAGACATCCTAGTATTGAGGTTATTAATTCACTATTTGAGGATTTTAATCCATCGGATAATTATGACAATATTGTCTTAGGACATGTTCTGGAGCATGTCGAGGATCCTGTTGCAATTTTAGACTTGGTTAAAACATGGTTAAAGCCAAATGGTATTGTTTTGGCAGCAGTTCCAAATTCAAGGTCTTTGCATCGGCAAGCTGCCACTATCATGGGAATGCTTGAATCTGAAAATTCTCTAAATAGCTTAGATTTACATCATGGACATAGAAGAGTGTTTAATCCAGAGGATTTTAGAAAAATATTTAGAGATGCCTCCTTAAAGATTAATTATTTCGGTGGTTATTGGCTTAAACCTATCTCTAGTGGGCAAATTGAAGAAAGTTGGAGCGACCAAATGCTACACGCATTTATGGTTTTGGGTGAGCGTTATCCAGATATTGCGGGTGAAATATATGTGGTGGCATCAAAATAAAAGTGAGTTTTAGGATGGTATTAAGGGGTAATTGAATATAATCTACCGCTAAAGTCTAAAATTAATTTCCCTGAATTTTGGGTTAATTTTTTGGGGAATAGATTGGTATGTCTAAAGCTATTCCATTTCAAATTTTAACTGCGTTTAGTGACTTAACTGAAAATTATAAGGTGCCAATATTAAATTGGCTGGCATTATTAAACATTTCTTTGTATTGCCCTGATTAAATATTTTATGAGTTGTTTTCACATTATTGAAAATTAATAACTTATGAGGTTTATTGATAAAATTTTTACAGTAATAAAATAACCAAATTTTTTTCATAAAAACCATATTAAAACTACTAATAAGTAATTTTTCCCCCTATGTAAATCTTTCAAATGTAATGTCTTTAATATTGCTTGAAGTAAAATAGCTTGAAATTCTAGCTTCAGGAAATAAATTGCGATGATATCTGCATGTAAATTAATAGATTTGCCAAAAATAACTGATCCGAGAGGTAATTTAACTTTTTTGGAGGGGTCTATTCATTTACCTTTTGATGTAAATCGCGTGTTTTATCTCTATGATGTGCCTACAGGGGCCAGTAGGGGGGCTCATGCACACAAAAAGCTAGAGCAATTTCTAATTTGCCTTTCGGGAAGTTTTGATGTTGAGGTTGATGATGGTATTTCCAAAGCCACCATTCATTTAAATAGACCTTGGAAAGGTCTTTATATTCCGCCCATGATTTGGGCTGCTGAAGTTAATTTTGATCCAGGTAGCGTTTGTCTTGTATTGGCTTCTGCCAAATTTGATGAAACGGATTACTTCAGAAACTATGAAGATTATTTAAGAGACAGGGCGACGCCTTAGTATGAATGTTCCATTTTTAGATCTCAAATCTTCTTACGAGGAATTAAGGGGTGAAATTGATACTGCCGTCCAGCGTGTCCTTGCCTCTGGTTGGTATGTACTTGGAGATGAAGTTGAGTATTTTGAAATTGAGTATGCGCAATATTGCAGCGTTAAATATTGTATAGGTGTTGGTAATGGATTGGATGCACTGCATTTGGCTTTACTGGCTCTGGGTGTTGGTATTGGTGATGAGGTCATTGTTCCTTCAAATACATATATAGCAACATGGCTGGCAGTTAGTCACTGTGGGGCAATCCCAGTTCCGGTTGAGCCAAATGCAAATACCTACAATATGGATATTGAGAAAATTGAGGCTGTAATTACCAATAGAACAAAAGTGATATTGCCCGTACATCTGTATGGGCAGCCTGCTGACCTAGGTCCCATACTTGCCTTGTCAAAAAAATACAACCTAAAAGTACTTGAGGATGCAGCACAAGCACATGGTGCTATTTATAAGGGGCAACCTATTGGGGGGCACAGTGATGCTGTGGCTTGGAGTTTTTACCCGGGAAAAAATCTAGGCGCTTTTGGTGATGCTGGAGCAATAACAACCAACTCCCCTGAAATTGCTGAGCGTATCAGTATTTTGAGGAATTATGGATCTAAGGAAAAGTATATTAACGAAAAATTGGGTTTTAATAGTCGCCTAGATCCAATTCAGGCTGCGGTGCTCAGGGTTAAGTTGAAGTATTTGAGTCAGTGGAATATGCGTAGATTAAAAATAGCGGAAATATATTTAAAGGAGCTTTCGGGAGGCAATCTTACTCTTCCAGCGTTGGATTTGAATACTTTACATGCCTGGCATCTTTTTGTTGTAAAAAGTGAGCAAAGAGACTTTTTGCAATTAAAGCTTAAGAATGATGGGGTAAATACTTTAATTCACTATCCGATTCCCCCTCACCTGCAGAAGGCATACCATTACTTGGGTCTTGTTAGAGGAAGTTTTCCAATTGCTGAGCAGATGGCAGATCAGTGTTTAAGCTTGCCTATTGGCCCACATATGGATCGCCACATGGTAGAAAACGTTTGTAAAATCTTGAATAAGTCCGCCCAATAATGTCTATTAATAGGCCTACATTTACCTCTATAAGTATCTTAGAGAGAGAGCTTAAGAAGTTGATTGAGAAGAAAAAAATTCAATCTGCGCTTGATTTAATTAAAGAGTTTGTTGAAAGCATTATAAACAACTCGTTATCAGTTGCTAAAGTTTTCGCGAGTAGGGAGCTAGATGAGCTGTGTGGAGATATTGGAAAGGTTGTTGCTAAAGGATTTGTGGAATCTATTAATTGCCCAGCAATAAAAACTGGGACGGTAATACTAGTTAGTGAATTTGTTGCTACAGGTGGACATATTGAAATAATTAAAGACATTATCAGGCTAAGGTTATCTCCTAGTCCAGTCACACTTATTGTTACAAATTTGTTTGACCGTGTCGATTATACGGCCTTTAAAGCATTTGATGAAAATTTTGATGTCAAGGTAGAGGTTGTCCCCAACTCCCCCTCGGACAAACGCCTAGATTGGCTTTTTAAACGTTTATATGGTTTAAGTCCCGCAATGTTAATTTTGCTTCTCCACAATCAGGATAGCGTTGGTATTGCTGTTGCGCAACCATCGGTGGCTGATAAGATTGTTTATATCCATCATGGGGATCATCATCTTTCCTTGGGCGTTACTGTGAAAGGTTTTGTTCATGTGGATCCGCATAATATTGGTTTTTTTAATTGCAAAAGACAATTAGGCTTGCGGAATAATTTCTATTGGCCGCTGACTTCTAATGCAAGTTGTGTTCGTCCAAAACAGAGTTCTTTTTTGAGTTCGGGTAGTCTGATTACTTGCACTTGCGGGCGACCCGAGAAATTTGAGGTTGGTACGTATCTCTATGATTACTTTGATATTATCCCCAAGATTCTTGCCAAAACGGGAGGGTGTCATATTCACATTGGAAGCCTAACTATAAGGATGAAAGAGAAGTTAGAAAGTAATTTAGTTGAGCGAGGTTTGGATTTATCCCGCTTTCTTTGTCTTCCTTGGGTACCGTCACTTGCCCAAGCGCTTATTGATAACAATGTTGATTTATACATCGGCTCCTTTCCTTTGGGCGGTGGCAAAGCTTCGATTGAGGCAATGGCTGCTGGCATACCTTTGATAATGCATGAAGGTTATCGGTCCCGCTTTCATGGAGGCGTCGATTTGGTTTACCCTGAGGCGTGGGTTTGGCGTAATGAGAGCGAGCTAATGTGCGAAATTGAAATGATTGACGAAGAGAAGTTAATTCACCACTCATTAGTTTCTCGATCGCATTATGAAAAATTCTACGGGGAGCGGGCCCTAATAAATTTGGCTAATTTTACAGATGAGCAAGATATCTCCTTGGTTCCACCTCTGAGAGAATATAAAAATAATCCCCTCCAAGTTCTATTGGATGATTGCCTAGAATTTAAAACTGTAGAACAGACCCTCGCTGTTAACTTTAACAAAGAATTAAGTGCTTATAAATTACAGGCACAAGAATATTCCCTTCAGATAGAGGGTGCAATCACCCAAATGGAAAATCTAAATCAAGAATTAATTAGTCGAGACAAAGAATTAAGTGCTTATAAATTACAGGCACAAGAATATTCCCTTCAGATAGAGGGTGCAATCACCCAAATGGAAAATCTAAATCAAGAATTAATTAGTCGAGACAAGGAATTAATGGACCTAAGAAAGCAATCAAAGGTGAAGGGGTCAAATGATGAATAAATCACCATCTTTTGACGACACTTTCAATGCAAAGAAAGACATATATATTTTGCCAGCAGGTTTTGATGGCGAAATATACCTTAAATTAAATCCAGATGTCCTAAAAATAGGGATGGATCCTGCGTTGCATTACTGCTTACATGGTCGTGCTGAGGGTAGGGCGTTTATAGCCCCTGTACTTGATTTACCAGATAACTTTGATGGCCCAACATATCTCAAATTAAATCCAGACCTAGATAGTGTTCAAGATCCTGCGTTGCATTACTGCTTACATGGTCGTGCTGAGGGAAGATCTTTTTCCATGCCTGATATTCATATCTTTGGGGAGGAGACTCTTAGGGAGGATCGCAAGACCATTTTAGTGGTTAGTCATGAGGCATCACGGACTGGAGCGCCCATTCTTAGTCTTAACATCGTTCAAAATCTTGTTGAGCGGTATAACGTAGTTGCATTGCTACTTGGTGGTGGTCCACTTATTGCGGCTTTTAAGCATTCAGGTGCAGTAGTTATTTCTTTTTCCTCTAGCATCAGTCAGAGCCCAGCTGTAATTTCTGAAATGATTGACTCCCTAAGTGGAAGGTTTGATTTTAAGTTTGCCATCGTGAACAGCATTGAGTCCCGCTTAGTTTTGCAGCCCTTGAATAAACATTCAATACCATCAATTTGCCTCGTACATGAATTTGCTTCATGCTATACGAATCCTCTTGAAATATTTAAATACACCTCTAATTGGTCCTCTGAAATTTTATTTTCTGCAAATATGGTTCTGGAAAATGCATTGCACGCGGCCCCCAACTTTACAAAGAAAGTTTTGAGTATTCTTCCTCAGGGTCGTTGTTTAGCCCCTTTAAGCGAGATGAAGGAGGGTGATGTTGAAGAGGAGTTTTCACGCATTCGAGCATTAATGCGGCCAAATGGCATGAGTCATGATTCAGTGATTGTGCTTGGCGCTGGTTTCGTTCACTTCCGAAAAGGGGTTGATTTATTCTTAGATTGTGCTGCTCGTGTATTGAATTCGCCGGGTGGTGAGAAATGCTTTTTTATTTGGATCGGGAAGGGGTTTGAACCATCAAAAGATGCGGCATATTCCGTTTATCTTGCAGATCAAATTGAACGGGCAGGTCTAAAGGAGAGAGTTCTTTTTATTGATGAAACTCCCGCAATTGAGGCCGCCTATCTTGAGGCCGACATATTTTTATTAACATCTAGATTAGATCCATTGCCAAACGTAGCTATTGATGCAATGGCCAATAATCTGCCTGTCTTATGCTTTGATAAAACAACTGGTATTGCTGACTTCTTGGATGTCAGTGATCTGAGTAATTATTGTGTTGCCAACTACCTTGATGTAGAGGATATGTCAAAAAAAATTACGATGCTTGCGTCGTCTAATATCCTTAGGAAAGAGATTTCACAAAAATCATATTTAGCATCAATTTCATATTTTAATATGGTTAAGTATATAGATTCCTTAGAAAAAATAGCTGAAAAAATTTCTAGTACTTATTATTAAAAATAATAGCGATAATGCTTAATGCTATTAAAAAAACTAGTGAAATAATAATGACAATATTTAGACGCTTTAGGGGAAAATTAAATTCTATAATTAGTAGAAATAACATTTCTCAGAATAATTTTGACGAAACGCAATTTGATGAAAAATTTTATTTAGAAATATATCCAGATATTAGCCGGAATGGAATCAACCCTTTGGAGCATTTCATGCTGCATGGTAGAGCTGAGGGAAGATTGGGTAAGCAACCCCACCTAAAAACAGTTGGCAACATCGATGATTTTAATTCAAGTTTTGAAAATATAGTTGTAGTTAGTCATGAAGCAACGCTTACGGGTGCTCCAGTTCTAGCTTTAAATATAGCTCATGAGCTAAGTAATAAATACAATGTATTTGTCATTCTCCTGGGATTAGGACCCATTGCAGATAGTTTTTATAAAAAAGGGATCATTGTCATTAGCGCGGAATCTATTAAGTCAAATGAAATGCTGGTCGAGTATCTGCTCGATGACTTTTTAGGACAAGTAAAAATCAAATTTGTTATTGTAAATACAATTGTTTCTTCCTCGGTATTGCCTTTTTTTGCCAAGAGAAATATTCCTACTTTATCCTTGATACATGAATTTGCTTCCTCAGTAAAGGAAAAAGGCAAATTTAGAAAGTCATGTTTTTGGGCTAACCAAGTTGTATTTTCAAGCAATATTACATATAAAAATATGGTTGAAGAAATTCCCGATTTGAAAGATGTTCCTGTTAATATTGTTCCGCAAGGTAAATGCAATATTAATTTCTTGAATAATAAATCGAAAAATAATGAAAATCATCAAAGATTAATTAAATTATTTCAATCAAGGAAGAGTGATGATAGCGAATTTCTAATTGTAGGAATTGGAACTATTTATTACAGGAAAGGTGTTGATCTATTTATTCAGTGTGCAGCGCATATCAAAAATATTCAACCTAAAAATAAATTTAAGTTTATTTGGATTGGAAAAAATGTAGATGAGGAACTTAAAACCGATTACTGCTCATATTTAAAGGATCAAATTCAACGCAATTCTCTCGAGGAGGAGGTATCATTTTTTGATGAATCGGATGATATTCAGTTTATATATGAATTTGCAGATGCATTGCTGTTAACTTCTCGCTTGGACCCGCTCCCAAATGTTGCGATTGATGCTCTCACAAGTGGCTTGCCGGTATTGTGTTTTGATAAAGCCTCTGGAATAGCTGACATCATGAAGGAGGAAGGTCTTGGGTCAGTCTGTGTTGCACCTTTCTTAGATGTACATGCTTTGGCAGAAATTCTTTTAAACTTATTTAATTCAAAAGAATTGTTAGCTAACGTTAAAAGCAAATGTCAAAATTTAGCTAAGACTAGATTTAATTTAAGTAATTATGTATGCGCCCTAGAAAAAATAGGATTAGCAGCATCGGAGGTGGTTGAGCAGTTCATGCAAGATGTGGCTGATATAGAAAAATCAGAATTATTTAGATTTGATTATGCAATCCTAGAACACTGGAAGGATCTGAGTCCAACCGATGTAATAAAAGCTTATGTGAGGGGTTGGAAAAGTGGGTTTGATTTAAGAAAGCCAATGCCAGGATTTCATCCGGGTGTATATAAGGAGCAGCATGGGCTGAAGTCGCAGTATTCAGATCCTTTTGCAGACTATATAAGAGCCGGTTGCCCTGAAGGGCCGTGGAACACCGAAGTGATGAGTGATATAGACTCTGGATCGATTGATGCCTCAAATTTAAAAACTAAAATTGCACTTCATATACATGTTTTTTATCCAGAAGTTTTAAGGGAAATTTTAGGTAGATTGGCATTTAATATAACTCGACCAGATTTATTTATAAGTATTTCAAACCCAAATATAGAGGATGTTGTTGAGAAAATAATCTCAACCTATGATGGCAGAGTTGTTAGAGCCGTTTTAACGCCTAACTGCGGCCGGGATATTGGCCCATTTGTAACAGAGTTTGGCAAAGAGATTATTGAGTCCTATGAAATTATTGGGCATGTCCATACTAAAATTAGTCCTCATGCAGCAAATGAAGTGGGAAAGAATTGGTCAAATTTTCTATTAGAAAATTTGTTGGGTAATGAATTTAATCCAATGGTAGACAAAATTCTTCATTCAATGTCTAACAATGAGAGTGTTGGATTAGTCTACCCAGATGATCCTCTCCCTATTGGATGGGATAAGAATTATAAATATGCATTCGAATTAGCGTGTAAGTTAAATATCCAAAAACCACTCGATAAGCATATCAACTTTCCTGTTGGAACAATGTTTTGGGCAAGGACAAAAAAACTTACCTCTCTTATAGAGTTGGGGTTAAATTGGTCGGATTATCCTGCAGAACCACTTCCAATAGACGGAACAATGCTACATTCTATAGAGCGATTAATTCCATACTTACCTACACAAGTGGAAATGAAGTCTATAGTGACTAATATAAGAAATGTTACGAGGTAGATTTTGCTTATAAATATTTTATTGAAAAAATTATATACAAAAAAAGACATTTTTTTCTATTTTTCTTTATTTCTAGCTGGAATAACTATTGTTATTATTACTGGGGATAGAGATATTTTGGCTACCAATTCTCCTCATGATGAATTTTGGTATATAGATACTGCTTATCACTTGTTTAGGCATCAGTCATACAGTCAAATGTCGTTAGCACATCTGCCAATATATGCATACTTTATAAAGATATGCTCTCTTCTAGGGGTTCCAGTCAGATTGACGATTGAATTTTTTTGGATTTTAGGATCTTTTTTGCTCTCTAAAACTATATATAAAACAACAAATAAGAATATTATATTATCTCTGGGTATTTATATTTATTTAATATTCCATCCATATGTTATAAATTATTTTGATAGAGCATTAGCAGAAAACTTATTGGCTTGTTTAATATTGGTAGAAATTTTTTTAATATTGGAAATTTTTTCAAATGAAAAAATTAAGTTCTACTCGAATGTATTAATAGTTTTGTTTTCGATTATTTTTTCAGTTGCCTATTTTACTAGAAATGAGGGAATAACTTTATTATTGCCGATAATATTATTTTATATATTTTATATTTTATTTAATTTAAAAAAAGGTATAAAAATAATTTTTTACTCTAAATTAAATAAAATTGTAATATCCACTATTTTATCAATTATAGCCTTATCGTTATTATTATCTGTTGCCAATTATTCTAAATGGAACTCTTATAATAAAGAGGAATTGTCATCCCCTGGCTACTCTGCCGCAATGAAATCGCTGATTAGTATAGACGCTGGACCCACCCCGTATCAAGTCTCGGTAACAATGATGATGATAGAGAAGGGTGCCCGGGAGAGTAAAACTTTATCGGAGTTAAGGCCATTCTTAGAGGGGGATGTAGGGAAAGGATGGGCCAGAATTTCTGATGATCCTATGCATACTTCAGGCGAAATTGGCAATGGATGGTTTTATTGGGCTATTAGAGACGCAGCATCTGCAGCAGGTTGGTATTTGACTCCAGAGTTAGCAAATGATAGGTTTAACCAAGTCTCCCTTGAATTGGAAGCGGGGTTTAACTCAGGCGTTCTAAAAAGAAGAAATAATGTTTTTTCTTCATTTATTGACCCTGATTATATGAAATGGGTAGATCATCTTATCCCCACTTTCAATGACTTGGTGAAGTTATTGCTTCTTCCTGATGTTGCATATTTAGAAAGAAGGGTTGAGGATGCTTCGCCTGATCAGCTAATGAAATATACCCAAATTACTGGAAGACGAAATCAATTGCCCTCCATGGAGCTAAAGGGCTGGGTGGTTGGGGATATTGAAAATAGTGGTTTTTTCTATGAGAAAAATCTTAGGGATATTGTCAAATTGGATTTACAGGAAAGACCGGATGTTAAAAATGCACATGGTTTTTATCTTAGGTCTAATTTTGGCGTTCTACCTAATAAAGTCTGTTTTTATAAAATAGCTGTTGATTTTGAATCATGCATAAACCTAGATCAATTAAAATCTGGTGCTATTATAAGTTTTGGCAATGGGAGAAATATCGTAGGTATTGATATGCTGAATATTTACAATAAACCTACTAGATTTTTTGATAAGTATTTTAAAAAACTCTGTCAACTATATGATGTAGCAAATATTGCATTGATTTTTATTTCGGTAATATATTTTCTAGTAGCATTAAAAAAATGCAAGCTAAACATTTATATAATAGCGTTTTATACTATTGTTTTTGTATTTATTTTTATGCGATTAGGTATGCTATCAGTGCTCGGGGCAAGCTCGTGGTCTGCTATTCAGGCGCGATATATTCTGCCGATAATACCTTTCTTTGCAATAACAATCTTCCCGCTTGGTTTTAAATTAAATTACAAAAGTATAATTAGATAAATAATGAATTTTAATAATAAAATAGTTAATATTTCTATAATCGTTCCCACATATAACGAAAGGAAAAATATCGAGGAGCTTTTAATTCTTTTGCAAAATGCATTAAAGAATTTAAGTTGGGAGATAATTTTTGTTGATGATGACAGTCCAGATGGAACACATTTTTTAATTAAAGAAATCGCCCAACAAAACCTCAATGTGCGATGTATTCGGCGTATAGGTAGGCGGGGGCTTGCTGGGGCTTGTGTGGAAGGTATTTTATCAAGCTCTGCACCAGTGGTAATGATTATGGATGCTGATCTTCAGCATGATGAAACAATAATTCCATTTATGAATGAAGCGTTGCAGAATGGGGCCGACATTGTAGTTGGTAGTAGGTATAGAGATGGTGGTTTAGCAGTAGATGGCTTTAGCAAAACGCGGCAGTGGGGAAGTTTGCTAGCTACAACCTTAGGTAATAAGTTAATCAAGGCAGATGTTAAAGATTCGATGAGTGGCTTTTTTATGATGCGCAGGGAGTTATTTGATGAGGTTGCACCTAACTTGTCTAAGGATGGGTTTAAGTTATTGCTTGATATTCTTGCATCAGTTAAAAGGCCAATAAAGGCAGTTGAAGTCCCCTATACATTTAGATCTAGATTAAATGGGGAATCAAAACTTGATTCACTGGTAACTATTGATTATTTAGGGCTGTTATTGTCAAAGATTAGTGGTGGTTTGGTGCCAGTAAGATTTTTAATGTTTGCTATCGTAGGAGCATCTGGCGTAATAATTCATTTGATTTCATTAAGCTTGTTTTTAAAGTTATCCATAAGTAATAATTTCAGCTATATACAATTATATGCAACTTTTATTGCTATGACTTGGAACTTTGTCATTAATAACATATTCACATTTAGGGATCTTCGACTTAAGGGTTTTAACTTTATAAGAGGCCTATTTTCTTTTTATTTGGCTTGCAGTATAGGTACCATAGCTAATATTGGAGCTTCAGCTTGGATTTATGATTTTAACCAAAGTCCTATTGCTGCAGGATTCGCTGGTGCCATACTCGGCGCTGTGTTCAATTATGTAGTGACTTCAATGGTTACCTGGAAGAAGTAAGGTATGATATTTTTTAAAAATTTTAAGAAATTAAGTAATTGTGATATTTATATTGCAATTATATTAGTTTGTAGCGGGTTTTACCTAAATATAAAGTGGATGTCCGCTAACAGATACGGGCTAGGGTTGGATATAGATGAGGCTGGATATATTGCTCAGTCTATTTCTTTTGCAAGGTCTTTAATTGGAGGTGGAGTTTTAGAATGGCTAAGGGCAATTGATTTGCCATCTCCTAATGCACCATTTTTGCCAGTTTTAAGCTCAATTGGAATGTATTTTTTTGGTATTTCAGAAAATATTGCGCTTGGTGCAAATTCCTTAATAAATGCCATTTTATGTCTTGTTATTTTCTTTATTGTAAGAAGGCTAGTTAAGGGGTATGCATCGATTATCAGTGTGATTCTAGTTTATTCGATTCCTATAGTCATTGACTATTCCCGTTCATACCAATTTGCATTACCCGCATCCCTTTTTTATATGCTAGCAATTCTTTCCTATATTTATTCGGAACGGTTCTCATCAAAAAAATGGTCAGTTGCAGTTGGTTTTTCTTTAGCCTCCATGATTATGTCAAGAACTATGACAATTGCTTTCTTACCAGCATTTGCCCTATGTTTCTTAGTTGATGGATTTCTTCTTCAAAAAAAGCGTAATACATCATATTGGTTAAATATAGCGATAGCTATATTAGCTTTTATTCTATTTTCATCGCTTTGGTATATTAGTCACTTTCGATATGTTTTTGAATATTTATTTTCTTTTGGATACGGATCACATGCTAGCGAGTATGGAAAAACAGCTGGTTTTTTTTCTATTGACAATATTAAATATAGAATTGATTTAGTATTCCAAGAAATTGGTTTTATAAATTTTATTATATGCGTCCCGGTTTTCATATATTTTTTACTTTATCAGGTTTATTTTTACATAAAATATAGAACGATTAAAAGCGACAACTCCTACATAGTCGCTGTTGGTATTTTAACAATAATTAGTAATTTTACATTATGGACATCTAAAAATATTGGGGGGGGGTTCCAAGCTCCAATTTTAATTTCGTTAGTATTTATTGCTGTAATAGCTATTTTAAAGCCCTCCAAATTTATTTTTTTTAGATACTTACTAATTTTAATATTGCTTATTAATTCTGTATTTATTTGTACGTTAAAATATTACACTCATCTCTGTAGCAATCCGATTGCGATTTCTCTAAGCGGCCTTAGAAGTGATTATTGTGGAAGTATTTACGGTAGGTATAAGCAATTTTTATATACGGATTATGGAAAAAGAATTGATGATATCAAGAATCAAGATTTAAATAAATTTTCTGAGAATTGGGTCGAATTAAATTCAAAAATGGTGGAATGGGTGCATTTGCAACCGAATTTAAAGGGATTAGTTGTATTCGCTTCAAGGCACATGTTCTTAAACGTAAATACGTTTACGTTGGCTGAAATTGAGAATTTTGGGACAATCTATCCAAAATCTCAAATAGATCCCTCACAAATGTCAAATAATCTTACCTCAACTATCGAATGGTTAAATTCACCACAAATCTCTAATGCTTGCACAATTGTAGTTTTGAGTAATAACTTGGGTGAGTTTTCTCCAAAAATTGACACGCATATTTTGGAGCAAGGGTTTAAAGAGAAAAATTATCACATTATCAAAACTTTTCCAACGCCTATGCCCGATCAGAATATAAGCATTTGGCAGGGGTCAAATGAAAATTGTAAGTGAGAATTTGATAAATTATTTTTGAGAGTTTTATATAAGGTGATAAATAGCAGTGAAATGCAAAAAATATAAATATGTTGTTTTAGGGGCCGGCCCAAGTGGATTAAGTCTAGCCAACTCATTAATTGCATCTGGTGTTTTACAGGATGAAATATGCATCATTGAAAAAGAGCCCATTGCAGGAGGTTTGTGTCGCTCAGAGATGGTTGATGGGTCCCCCCTCGATATAGGTGGAGGTCACTTTCTGGATGTTAAGCGTAAAAATGTATTAGATTTTCTTTTTAAGTTTATGCCCCAAGAGGAGTGGGCTCTTCACGATAGAGTTTCTAAAATTCGCATACGTGATTTCGAGATAGACCACCCCCTAGAGGCAAATCTTTGGCAATTCCCCACTGAGATTCAAATTGACTACCTAGAATCTATTGCTCAGGCTGGGTGTGTCCGTGGTGATGAAGAGCCTATCTCTTTTGCGCAATGGATAAATTGGAAATTTGGCAACCGTATTTCTCAAGATTATATGCTGCCTTACAACAGAAAGATATGGTCAATGGATCCAGATGCTTTGGGCACCTATTGGCTATATAAGCTACCGAATGTTTCTTTTAGGGAAACATTATTAAGTTGTTTAGAGGGTAGGCCTATGGGCTCTTTGCCTGCCCATGGAACATTCCTATACCCGAAAAAATTTGGCTATGGCGAAGTTTGGCGAAGGATGGGCGAAGCTTTAGGCGAATCTTTAGTAACTAGTTACAGCATAAAATCACTAGACTTTGAAAACCGTATAATCAATGATGAAATTCACTATGAAACACTCATCACATCGATTCCGTGGATTCACTGGAATGAGTATTGTGTTTTACCTACTGAAATTAGTCTATCTATCGGCCTTCTGCAAAATGCATCAATTGATATAGATTACATGCCTGAAACGCTCGATAATAAATCCCATTGGATATATGAGCCTAATGAATCTCTTTCTTATCATCGCATATTGCTGAGATCTAATTTTGCGACCGGTTCACGTGGTTATTGGACGGAAACCAATTCGAAGCGTTCGCCTGAACTGAAAGAGAGTAAGGCTCGGTTTCACAATGAGTTTGCATATCCAATAAATACAATCGAAAAGCCTGCTGCAGTTGAGAATATATTAAGCTGGGCCAAAAAGCATTCTATTGTTGGCCTTGGTCGATGGGGCACCTGGGAGCATATGAATTCAGATGTAGCAGTTGATCAAGCTCTCCATTTGGCTCATAAACTCTCCAAAGGAGTTCATTCTTGAAAACTACACTTTGTTTAATTGTATGGAATGAGCTTGAGGGATGTAGGCTGGATGTACCCAAGCTACCACGTAACGACTTTTATGAATTCATTGCGGTGGATGGTGGTAGCACTGACGGAACTGTTGAATACTTAGAGTCTCAAGGTATAGCGGTTTATGCTCAACCAAAACGTGGATTGAATGCTGCTTACGTTCATGCTAATAAAGTAGCTTCCGGAGATGCAGTTGTTGTTTTCTTTGCCAAGGGCACTCTACCAACTGAAGATGTTCTTAAATTTAGACCATTATTTATTTCTGGCTATGACTTAGTAATTGCTAGCAGGCAATTGCCGGGCTCTATCAATGAGGAGGATGCCCATTTTCTTCGTCCACGCAAATGGGCTGTAATTAGCCTTGCATATTTAGTGGCATTTATTTGGCGTCGCGAAGGAAATATACCTCGCGATGTATTGCATGGCTTTAAGGGTTGGAAGCGCGATGCCTTTGCGAAAATGAGGGTTCTTGATACGGGCCTATCAATCGATGTGGAGATGGTTGTTAGAAGCTATAAGTTAAAGCTTAAGCGCATTGAGTTTCCAACTAAGGAGTTGCCAAGGGGATATGGAGAAACCCACTTTAAAATATGGCCAACAGGAAAGAGATTATTGGCTTATTTATGGTACGAACTTGGGCGCGCAGATTAATGGCGCTAACTTTGCGAAATTTAAGGTCTTTTAGGTTTTTATCTTCTACTCCTTTTAAGTTTATTGTTGCATTGGGTGTGATTGGGGCATTAATCCATTTTAATAAGCTCAATCTATTATCTATTCCAAATTTGGAAAATCGTTGGCCATGGCTAGTTTTGGCCTTCTGCTTGACTATACCGCCATTTTTTATAGTGGCGTATAGATTTCTAATTATTTTATTAAGCCAAAATATTATCGTTCCATATCATGTGGCTTTACGTTGGACGATGATTGGTGCTTTTTTTGACCTGATGATGCCAAGTTCGAATGGCGGTGATGTCATTAAGGGTGCCTATGTTACTAAGTTTGTGGGTCCTGGATCAAGACTATCTGGAATTATGGCAGTTGGGTTTGATAGGGTTATTGGCCTTCTAGGGTTATTTATATTAGCTTGTTTAGCCTCAATTCTCGGTTGGTCTTATTTAGGGGATTTAGGTTCAAAAAAAGAGATTATTGGATTCTCTTTTCTTTTGGGATTTGGACCATTAATTTTTTTTAGAATACTGGGGTCCAATACCGTCTATCATAGCGTGAGAGTTAACCAGTTTTTATCCTCACATAGCGTGGGAAAGCGTATTTTGCAATTAATAGGATCTTTTAATGCGCTCCGAAAAAATCCAAAATATTTCTTATGCTCACTTGCTTTGTCAGTTTTGAACCATCTATTCTGGTGTTTTTCATTACTAGCAATTAGCTATTCACTAGGGCAAGAAATTAACCCAATAAAAGGGCTAGTGGTATTTCCAATAGCTATTTTCTGTGGCATCTTTGGCATTGCTGGTGGTTTTGGTGTTGGTACGTTTGCATTCGAATACATTCTTTCAAAAACCTTATTAATCAGTAATGGCGCATTAATTGGTTTGGTATTTCAATTTTTTGGGATGCTTTCTAGGCTTCTTGGGTTGCCCTTTTATTTGATAAATAAAGGAAGTAAACCGAATGATCGGAACCATTTATAATAGTAATTATATTTTTCAGAATAAAAAACCATGAATATCATTCCCGTTATTCTCTGTGGAGGTTCCGGCACCCGTCTTTGGCCACTTTCCCGCTCAGGCTTCCCTAAGCAATTTTTAGTGCTCTCTGGCGACGGCTCAAATCAAAGCTTATTTCAACAAGCTATTAACCGTATTCATTCGATTGGTAGCAAAGAGATTACCTTAGATAGAACCGTAATTGTCACAAATGAGGAGCATCGTTTTTTAGCGCTTGATCAATTGCGTGAATTAAAAAATGGCTCACAAGCGATTCAAGCAACCTTATTATTAGAGCCTTTTGGAAGAAATACTGCGCCAGCATTAACTCTTGCTGCATTGTATGCGCAAGATCATGCGAATAATGTAATCGACATTAACAGTGACTCAATTCTAGTGGTGACACCGGCAGATCAAACGGTTACCAATCCTGTGGCATTTACTAAAGCGCTGGCTAAGAGTATTGCGATTGCTAGAGAAGGTGCAATTGTTATTTTGGGAATAACTCCCACTGCGCCAGAAACCGGTTATGGCTATATCAAAGTCGCCAAATCAAATACTCTAGAAAATGACTATACCGTTGAACGCTTTGTTGAGAAGCCCAATGAGGTTACTGCTAAGCAATATTTAGCCGAGGGAGGCTATTTTTGGAATGGAGGTATGTTTGTGCTCAAAGCTAGCGTGTGGTTAGCTGCCTTAAAATTATTCCGTCCCGACATTTTTGACGCTACAAACGCGGCGTGGGTTGCCAAAACGCAAGATTATTCTGGCGACGCTGCTTTTGTGCGCCCTAATGAAATTGCCTTTGAAGCAATTCCAAGTGAGTCAATCGATTATGCAGTGATTGAGAAATGCCCAGGCAGCATATTTCCAATCAAGATGGTAGAGCTTGACGCTGGCTGGAATGATTTGGGCGCCTGGGATGCGGTATGGCAAGTGGGCAAACAAGATGAGCGAGGTAATGTTACCAGTGGTGATACTTTACTGGCTAATTCTAAGAATTCACTGATCCATGCAAGTAGTCGTTTGGTGAGCGCCGTCGGTGTTGAAAATCTCATAATCGTGGAGACTGCTGATGCTGTTCTTGTGGCCGATAGAAAAAATAGTCAAGATGTTAAAAGTATTGTTAGACAGTTAGAAGCGCAAAAGCGCGAAGAAAAGAATTTGCACCGCAAGGTATCTCGTCCCTGGGGCTGGTATGACAGTGTGGATGAAGGTGAACGTTTTAAGGTCAAACGTATTCAGGTAAAACCAGGTGCTAGCTTATCTTTACAAATGCATCACCATCGCGCTGAACACTGGATTGTGGTTAAAGGTACGGCGGAAATTACTAATGGAGATCAAGTGCTACTCTTGACTGAGAATCAAAGCACTTATATCCCACAAGGACAAACTCATCGTTTGGTCAATCCTGGAAAAACACCCCTAGAGATTATTGAAGTGCAGTCTGGAAGTTATTTGGGCGAGGACGATATCGTCCGGTTTGAAGATACTTATGGCAGAAGCTAAATAAGCGATTGAAGTAACCCATATTAAATAGCTAATAAATATTAATAATTAAGATGAAATATAAAGAATCAATATGAGCAAACAAAAAGTTGCCCTCATTACCGGCATCACAGGGCAAGATGGCTCTTACCTTGCTGAATTCCTTTTAGAAAAAGGTTATATTGTTCATGGCATCAAGCGCCGAGCCTCATCGTTTAATACTGACCGCATTGATCATATTTACCAAGATCCCCATATGAATCACCCAGATTTGATTCTTCATTATGGTGATTTAACTGATACCAGTAATTTAGTGCGCATCATCCAGCAAACGCAGCCCAATGAAATCTATAACTTGGGCGCGCAGTCTCATGTTGCGGTCTCTTTTGAGTCTCCAGAGTACACGGCCGATGTTGATGCAATCGGGCCGTTGCGTATGCTTGAAGCAATTCGCATTTTGGGTCTGGAAAAGAAAACACGTTTTTATCAAGCCTCAACTTCTGAGCTCTATGGTTTGGTGCAAGAGATTCCACAAAAAGAAACAACCCCGTTTTATCCACGTAGTCCATACGCTGTGGCCAAGATGTATGCCTACTGGATTACAGTAAACTATCGTGAAGCCTATGGCATTTATGCCTGTAACGGCATCCTCTTTAACCATGAGTCTAAGCGCCGTGGAGAAACCTTTGTAACTCGTAAAGTCACCCGTGGTTTATCCAATATCGCACAAGGCCTTGAGAAATGCCTCTTTATGGGTAATATAGATGCCTTGCGTGACTGGGGCCATGCCAAGGACTATGTACGCATGCAGTGGTTGATGTTGCAACAAGAAAAGCCGGAAGATTTTGTCATTGCAACGGGTGTGCAGTTCACTGTGCGTGAATTTATTAAACGCAGCGCAAAACAATTGGGTATTACTCTCAAGTTTGAAGGCACTGCCCAAAATGAAAAAGCCATTGTTGCTTCTATTGAGGGCGATAAAGCTCCTGCGTTAAAAGTGGGCGATGTGATCATTCAGATCGACCCACGCTATTATCGACCCACAGAAGTGGAAACCCTGTTGGGGGACCCAGCGAAAGCCAAAGAAAAGCTCGGCTGGGTTCCGGAGATAACTCTGGATCAAATGATTATAGAGATGGTGGCTAGTGATTTAGATAAAGCGAAGCAACACGCCCTACTAGAAAAGCATGGCTATTCAGTTGCAGTTGGTAAGGAAAATTAAATCATATGTCAATTGACTTTAACCAAAAGATTTACGTTGCAGGCCATTGCGGTATGGTTGGTTCTGCCATTGTGCGTGATTTACAGGCGCAAGGTTATACGAATATCATTACTCGCACCCATGCGCAGATGGATTTAACTGATCAAGTGGCAGTGAAGGCTTTCTTTGAAGAGGAGAGGCCTGATCAGGTGTATCTGGCCGCCGCAAGAGTAGGCGGCATCCATGCAAATAATACCTTTCCAGCAGAATTTATATATCAAAACTTGATGATGGAAGCTAATGTCATCCATCATGCGTTTGTTGGTGGGGTGAAGAAGCTTTTGTTTTTAGGTTCAAGTTGTATTTATCCCAAGCTAGCTCCTCAACCTATGAGCGAAAATGCACTCCTCACTGGAAGGCTAGAATCCACAAATGAGCCCTATGCGATTGCTAAGATTGCGGGCATAAAGATGTGTGAAAGCTACAATCGCCAATATGGCGACTCACATGGGGTTGATTATCGTTCGGTGATGCCTACAAACCTGTATGGTCCAGGTGATAATTATCACCCAGAAAATAGCCATGTCATTCCAGCGCTCATCAGACGTTTTCATGAGGCTAAAGTTACTAATGCGCTAGATGTAGTTATCTGGGGAACGGGGACTCCAAAACGCGAATTTTTATACGTCGATGATATGGCTGCCGCATCAATATTTGTCATGGAGTTAAATAAAGCCGCCTACAACTCTCAAACCGAGCCTATGCAAAGCCATCTCAATGTGGGTTATGGATCTGACATCACAATTGCAGAGCTTGCAAGAGCCGTGGCAAAGGCAACAGGCTACTCGGGAAAAATTGACTTTGATACTAGTAAGCCAGATGGTGCTCCTAGAAAGTGGATGGATTCTTCGAAGCTGAATCAGTTGGGCTGGAAGGCGCAAGTGGCTTTAGATGAGGGTCTTAGCAAGGCATATTATGATTTTTTAGATCATTGTGATGTGAAGCATTGATAACCTTTGGACTAAAAGCTAAATGAATAAGAAAAAAATCGCAGTTTTTGGGGGTGGAGGATTTATAGGGTCGACTATTTGCGATCGTCTACTTAAGGAAGGTTATCAAATAAAGGTATTTGAGCGCCCAAGAATAGAGCCTTACAGAACCTTTTCTATGGATGAGAGTGTTGAGTGGGTCACTGGCGATTTTTCAAGTGAACATGACATTGAGGCTTTTATTGATGACGTAGATGTTGTTATGCATTTGATATCCAGTACGCTACCAAGAGGTTCAAATGAGGACGTAGTTTTTGATGTGCAATCAAATGTAATATCAACATTACATTTACTTAATTCAATGGTGGTTAAGGGAATTAAAAAAATTATTTTTATTTCATCTGGGGGGACTGTTTATGGTAAGCCCATCTATACTCCATTGGATGAGGAGCACCCTACCAACCCAACTGTTTCTTACGGGATTACTAAATTAGCGATTGAGAAATACTTGCTCTTATTCCAAGGATTGCATGGTATCAAAGCTACTATTTTGAGGGTTGCCAATCCATATGGAGAGCGTCAAAGAGTGGAGACAGCACAAGGCGCTGTGGGTGTTTTTTTAAGTAAAGCACTTCGCCAAGAACCTATTGAAATTTGGGGTGATGGTGGCGTTATTAGAGATTATGTTTATGTAGGGGATGTTGCAGATGCTTTTGCTAAGGCCGTTGAATATGATGGTACAGAGTCTGTATTTAATATTGGGTCAGGAAGCGGTAAAACTCTAATTGAATTAATTAATACCATTAAGGAGGTTGTCGGGCTTGATTTTGGCGTTCGATATCTCTCCTCTAGGTCGTTTGATGTGCCCATCAGTGTTTTAAATAGCTCTCTAGCACTAAAGGAGTTGGGATGGGCTCCTAAAATAGATTTTCATGAAGGTATCAAAAAAACGGCTACTTGGATGTCTGCCAATTACAGCAAATGAACCACGCTTACTTTAAGGCATCTGTAGTTATACTCACTAAAAATGCGGGTCTAATCTTTGAGTCCGTATTAGAGCGAGTTTTGCAGCAAGAAACGACTTGGCCATTTGAGGTTTTGGTAGTTGATTCTGGATCTTCAGATGGTACATTGGAGATTGTCAGGAGATATCCTTCTATTCGATTAATTGAAATAGCGCCTTCTGAGTTTGGCCATGGGAAGACTCGAAACTTTGCCGTGGAAAACACCAGCGGTGAATTTATTGTCATGATTACGCAGGATGCAATCCCAATTAATAAATTTTGGCTGGCTGAGATGGTCTGTGTTGTTGAGCAAGATGCAAACATAGCCGGGGTATTCGGCCGTCATATTGCTCATGCTGATGCTTCACCGTTTACTAAGAATGAGTTAGAGCAGCATTTCATGGGTTTTTTGGCGCAACCAATTGTTGAGTTGGACGACCCAATCCGATATCAGATGGATCAGGGATATAGGCAGTATTTATATTTCTTTTCTGATAACAATGCATTAATCCGTCGTGCTGTCTGGGAAAAAATCCCCTATCCAGAGGTTGACTTTGCAGAGGATCAAGCATGGGCTCGACTCGTTATCGAGGCGGGATATCGCAAAGCCTACGCACATCAGGCCACAGTAGCACATTCGCATAATTATGGGTTAATAGAGCGGCTTCAGCGTAGTTTTGATGAAAGTTATGCGCTTCAAGGGTTATTTGGGTATGGGGGAGAGTTAAAGTTTAAGGATGCTATGAAAAGTTTTCTTGCGATCACGCGTAGAGATACGATTATTGCAATTCAGTTAAGCCCAGATAGCAAAGCGAGCTTTAAAACCCTAATTCGCATGCCTGTTGAGAATTTAATGCGCATGCTAGGCTCATATCTAGGGGCGCATGGAAAAAAGATTCCTCATAAATTCCGCATTCATTTATCGCGGGATAAAAAATTGATGAATCTATAGACTTTTTAAGTCAACCTAATATCAAGGCTATTTTGCTACACAATATTTCAAAGGCAATAAATTATGCAAAAAGACATGGTTGGGCTCCTATGCTCAAAGTGGCATGGGTAAAGGTTAGATCTACACCCAAAGCCCATCTATCTGTTATAGAAAAATACGAGCAATTTATTGCCCCTAGTTTTGGAGCCAAAATAAGCGACTATAACCTTAATAAAAAATCGATTAATTGGTTCATACCACCTGTCGGAAAGGGATCTGGAGGTCATCTTAATATATTTAGATTTATTAAAAATCTTGAAGATTTTGGATACCAAAATTCTATAGTCATAGTTGGCGATCCACAGCCAAAGTCTGCTGAGGTTGCAAAGAAAAATATCCACGAATGGTTCTTTCCTCTAAGGGCGGATGTTTATATAGGTGATGATACTGAAATTCCACCAGCCTTCTTTGCTATGGCTACTGAATGGCGCACCGCTTATTTTGTTAAGCGTTATTTGAGTTGCATATGCAAATGTTATTTTGTGCAAGATTTTGAACCCTGGTTTTTCCCAACTGGGACAGACTTTATTTTTGCTGAAAATACCTATCGTTTTGGTTTTTATGGGTTTACTGCTGGAACGTGGCTGGCAAAAAAGTTAGCAGAAGATTATGGAATGCGTACAATTCCTTTGGGATTTTCCTATGACCGTGATTTATATAACCTCAATGGTTATGAGGTCAGTGCTCGCGAGAATACAGATGCGCCAAAGTTATTCTTTTATGCGCGTCCACCCACTTCACGTCGGGCATTTGAATTAGGAATGCTAGTTCTGCGCGAGGTAGCAAGAAGGATGCCTCACCTATTGATCGTTCTGGCTGGATGGGATATGCGTAGTTATAAAATTCCCTTCAAATATGAAAATGCTGGATTGGTGGAATTGGATCAATTAGGACGGCTATATAAACAGTGTGATGCAGCTTTAGTTTTATCTTTTTCAAATGTCTCCTTATTGCCTCTTGAATTGATGGCATGTGGAGTGCCAGTGGTTAGTAACAAGGCGCCTTATACCGAATGGCTCCTGAATAATGAAAATTCAGTATTGGCAGACCCAACCATCGAGTCATTATCACAAGCGGTTTTGTCGGTGCTTGAGGATGCAAGTTTGGCGAAACGAATAAGACAGGGCGGTATAAATTTTTCTAGTCAAACCTCCTGGGGGCTCGAGGCAAAAAAGTTGTCCACAGGCCTTGATCAAATTGCAAATGAATGTAACTAAAAATTAAGTTTTTTTGATCTCCCTTGTAATTGAACTCAACTATTTAACAAAGAATTCTCGCAATTGAAATTTGCTCATTATTTAATTCTTTTGTAATTTCAATTACATTATTAGTTCTTGGAAAAAAGTTATCAACTGGCTTGACTTGATCTATTTAGTAATTAATTGCCACTATTGAGCTCTCGGTGTGAAACTCCCGCCCGCTAAGAGGCCCCTTATTTTTTTGCTTTGAATGCTAACCTCCGACAGTTAGGCGATGTGTCTAACTTAAGGGGTTATGCACTTATAAAAAAGCTGATTTACTCGGCAATTCTTTCATGATCAAAAACCTTCAGCTTCAACTGTAAAGAAATTGCCCCATGCACCCGATCTCCAACCGTAGGGATCACAAAGACATTAGCCCCAACCCAGTCGCCCTCCCAAGTTAAGGCTGGTAATACCGCAGGAAACCAACCGCCATTATTGGCACCGGGATAGCCAT
>Ga0316228_1001185_pt1 | contig 28843 bp, 16 predicted proteins | sample TBH18021metaG_FD_206005 | JGI IMG/M metagenome (GOLD analysis project Ga0316228, IMG submission 206005) | Freshwater microbial communities from Trout Bog Lake, Wisconsin, USA - TBH18021 | ecosystem: Environmental > Aquatic > Freshwater > Lake > Hypolimnion/Profundal zone | place: USA: Wisconsin... | reverse complement strand
GCCAGGCCGGCGAGGACTACGCGGCCCTATTCGATATCCCCTTCCCACCGGAGACCGAGGGGACCGGCGATTGGCGGGCGATCCCGGCCGGGACGGACCCGAAACGGCCCTGGCTCCTCGATTTGCTCAAAGCGTTGGGTGGCGAACAGTGCGTCGCCTACGCCCGCACCTGGGTGTATTCTGAGAAAGCCACCTCGGCGCGATTGGAGATCGGCGCTGACGATGGCGTCAAAGTGTGGGTCAACCACAAGTTTTTGCATGGGAACAACGCCTCGCGCGCCCTCTCGCCCGGCTCGGACAAGGTGCCCGTCCAACTCGAAGCTGGCTGGAACCTGGTGCTGCTCAAGATCACGCAGAACAACCAGGGCTGGGAATTCTGCGCCCGGTTCGTGAACCCGGACGGGACGGCCCTTGCGGGTTTGAAGGTGGACGCGAATCGCTAACCATGCTGCCGGTTGTTATGGCATTGGATTCCTGCGGCCCGATCGGTTAGTTTAAGCGGGTGCTGACCGACATCCGATCACAAACCGCGGAGGAGTTACAGGCCCAATTCAAGGTCTGGAACCAGCCCGCCTACCGTGTAACCCAGTTGCTGGACTGGCTGTACCTTCGCCGCGTGAGCGAGTGGGACGCCATGACCAATCTGCCCCGCGCGCTCCGCGACTCGCTGCGCGAACATTTCGCCCTGGGGTCGCTGGGTTTGGTTCGCAAGCAGGGCTCGCCCGAGACGACGGAGAAATACCTGTGGCGGCTCAAAGACGGCGCCCTGATCGAGAGCGTGCTCATCCCGGCCAATCCCGCCCTGTACGGCGAAGATAGTGACCGCCACACCTTGTGTGTGTCGACCCAGGTGGGCTGCGCCTATGGTTGTAAGTTCTGCGCCAGTGGACTGGAGGGATGGAAACGGAACCTGGAGGCCGACGAGATCGTGAACCAGGTGATCGCGGTCGAGCGCCTGGCCGAGGCAGCACCCGCGGTGGCGACGGAGGTGCCGAAGGCGCCCAAAACTGACACGCGGATGGTCAGCAACCTGGTGATTATGGGGATGGGGGAACCGTTGGCAAACTACGAGAACCTGATGAAGGCCTTGCGGATTCTGAACGCCCCGTGGGGCGGGAAGATTGGGGCGAGGAAGATAACTATCTCAACCAGCGGCCTGGCGCCGCAGATCCGCCTGCTGGCAGATGAGCCGATGCAGTTCCGGTTAGCGATCTCGCTGCACGGAGCCACGGACGAAGTGCGCAACCGGATCATGCCCGTCAACCAGAAATACCCTCTGGAGCGGCTGGCGGCCGCCGGCGAGTATTACCAGGAAAAGAAGGGCCGTCTGATCACCTTTGAGTACATTCTCATTGCAGGGGTAAACGAGGGCCTGGACCAGGTCAAACCGCTGGCGGTGCTGGCGCGGCGGCTCAACGCCAAGATCAACCTCATCCCTTACAACTGGGTAGAAGGGCTGCCGTGGGAACGGCCGACTCGAGAGGCTCAGGAACGGTTCCTGGCGGTACTGGAACGGGAAGGCGTGACGGTCACTTTGCGGCACGAAAAGGGGCACGATATCGATGCCGCCTGCGGGCAGTTGCGGCTCAAAACCGAGCGCGAGTTGAGAGCCCCGGCCGGTTGAGGATTCCGCGTGCATTCCGCCCCGGTGATGGTATATCCTGAAGTCGTACTGGCAAATCGGACGAACACGCAGCAAAGACTTATGAAGACCTTCAAACTGACGACGGCGTTGCTTCTAACAACCCTCCTGTTCAACCTTGCGCTGGCGGCGGCGCCCGCAACGGAATCCGCCACCGAACATGATCAGCGTATGGCGTGGTTTCGCGAGGCGCGATTTGGGCTGTTTATCCACTGGGGCGTCTACTCGGTCCCTGCGGGCGAATGGCAGGGGAAGACCGGCTATGGCGAATGGTTCCTGGAGGAAACCAAAATGCCGGTGAGTCAGTACGAGAAATTCGCCGGTCAGTTCAACCCGGTCAAGTTCAATGCCAAGGATTGGGTGGGCATGGCCAAGAACGCCGGGATGAAATACATAGTCATTACCTCCAAGCACCATGACGGTTTTGGCATGTTCCGCTCCGAGCAGACCGACTGGTGCATCAAGTCAACCCCCTTCGATCGGGACCCGCTCCAGGAGTTGGCGGCGGCTTGCAAGGACGCCGGGATCAAGCTCTGTTTCTATCACTCGATCATGGATTGGCACCACCCGGATTGGGGCACCCGCCGCGCATGGAACGACAAGGCCAGTGGCACCCCCGACATGGACCGGTACACGACCTACATGAAGAGCCAGATCAAGGAACTTCTGACCCGCTACGGTCCCATCGGCATTCTCTGGTTTGACGGCGAGTGGGAAAGCCCCTGGACGCACGAGCGCGGAGTTGACCTTTACAATTACGTGCGTGGGCTGCAACCGGGCATCATCGTCAACAACCGGGTCGGCAAGGCCCGTTCCGGGATGGAGGGGATGGACCAGGGCAAGGAGCGGATTGGCGACTACGGCACGCCGGAACAACAAATCCCCGCCACCGGTTTCGGCGCGGGAGTGGACTGGGAATCGTGCATGACCATGAATGGCCATTGGGGGTATAATTCACACGACCAAAACTGGAAATCGGCCACCACCCTCATCCGCAACCTGATCGACTGCGCCAGCAAAGGTGGCAATTACCTGCTGAACATCGGGCCCACTTCGGAGGGATTGTTCCCCGAGGCCAGCATCGAGCGCCTCGCCGAGATTGGCAAGTGGATGAAGGCGAACAGCGAAGCGGTTTACGGTACGCAGGCCAGCCCGTTCGAAAAGCTGGCCTGGGGTCGCTGCACCCAAAAGGCCATCACTGGCGGCAAGACGCGCCTCTACCTGCACGTCTTCGACTGGCCAAGCAGCGGCAAACTCATGCTGCCTGGGTTAGTGAATGAGTTGGTGCGCGCTTATGTCCTGGATGGCGGCGCGAAAGTCGAAGCCGTCGCGGGCGATCACCAGGTCGAGCTCTCCCTCCCCGCCCTCACCGCAAACCCCCATGCCACCGTGATCGCCCTGGAGATCAAAGGGAAACCCGAGATCTACAAGCCCGACCCCTACGCCGACGAAACCCCCGCGCAACGCGATGCGCGGATGAAGTGGTTCCGGGAGGCCCGGTTCGGAATGTTCATCCACTGGGGTGTGTATTCTGTGCCCGCCGGGACGTATAAGGACAAGCAGATTGGCGGCATCGGCGAGTGGATCATGAATAGCGGCAAGATACCGGTTAATGATTACCGTGAGTTCGCCACGCACTTCAACCCGGTGAAATACAATGCCGACGAGTGGGTGAGCCTGGCCAAGGAGGCTGGGATGAAATATATCGTGATCACCTCCAAACACCATGACGGTTTCGCCATGTTCGATTCGAAGGCTTCGGACTGGAGCATCGTGAAAGCCTCTCCCTTCGGTCGTGATCCGCTCAAGGAATTGGCCGCCGCCTGCAAGAAGCACGGGGTGAAGCTCGGCTTCTATTATTCGCAGGCGCAGGATTGGAACAATCCGGGGGGCGCCGCGGCCGGCGGGCATTGGGACAAGGCACAAGACGGCGACATGACCGACTACATACGGAAGGTGGCCGCGCCGCAAGTGCGCGAGATTCTGACTCATTACGGCCCCATCTCCGTCCTCTGGTGGGACACCCCGGTGGACATGACGCGCGAGCGGGCGGACCTGCTGCTCCCGTTGCTGCGGCTGCAGCCGGGCATCATCCACAACAACCGCCTTGGGGGGGGCTACCACGGCGACACCGAGACACCCGAACAGTTCATTCCTCCGACCGGCTATCCCGGGCGTGATTGGGAAACCTGCATGACCATGAACGACACCTGGGGTTTCAAGAGCTACGACCAGAACTGGAAGAGCACGGAGAGCATCATACGGAACCTGGTGGATATCGCCAGCAAGGGTGGCAACTACCTTCTGAATGTGGGCCCCACTTCCGAAGGACTCATCCCCGCCCCATCGATCGAGCGCCTCAAAGCCGTCGGTCAGTGGATGAAAGTCAACAGCGAAGCGATTTATGCGACCACGGCGAATCCGTTCAAACGGCTCTCGTGGGGACGCTGCACGAAGACAGCCACACGTGACGGCGTGACGCTCTATCTTCACGTATTCCAATGGCCAACCGATGGGAAGCTGCTGGTGCCGGGCCTGAAGAACCGGGCGGAAAAAGCCTGGCTGCTCAGCGATGCCAAGAAGACCTCGCTCGCGCTGGAGCCCGGACCTGAAGGAGTGACCATCACCCTTCCGGCCACTGCACCGGACCCGATCTCCTCCACCGTCGTGTTGAAGGTCAAAGGTGCGCTGGATATTCAAGCCAGCACGATCACCCAGGAGGCGGACGGCTCGCTTGTCCTGCCGGCGATTGAAGCCCGCCTGCACGGCGACCAACTCAAGTATGAAGCCGGAGACCAGCACGACAATATCGGTTACTGGCTCAACCCGGATGAGTGGGTGGACTGGGAGTTTAAGGCCACCAAGGCTGGCAAATTCGAGGTCACGGCGGACATCGCCGGCCTGGACACGACCTCGTTCGTCGTGGGGTTGGGGAGTCAAAAGGTCAAGACCACGGTGAACGCGACGGGCGACTACGCTAAGTTTCGGGTCACCAAGATCGGGACGCTGGAGATCGCGGCTCCCGGGCCGGTCATGCTCACGTTCCGTCCGGTCAAGGAAGGTTGGCACCCCCTTAACCTCAAGGCGGTTCGGTTCAAACCCACCAACTAGGTCCTGGGGCCGCGGAACGTGCTTTGAAAGATCGTGATGTCATTTCCCCTCACCTGAACCCTCTCCCCAGCCAGAGGGAACAGCATCTTTTGGCGCTCGCGGTTTCGAAACTGGCTAATGTCGTCGGACGACTGCGACAGGTGTGGTCTGTCGTGGGGGAGATGTACGCGGTGAGGGGAAACCGGCGTGCCAGGCCAGGAGCTTACCCTGCGGGGCTGAGTTTTGACTGGCAGCACCTCGCACTGGCGTTCGTCCTGATCGGCGGCTCCGTTGCCAGCGCCCAAGTCGTCACGAATCCCCCCGCGAAATGGATCTCCAACTCCTTCATCATGGGCCGTTCGCTGGACATCTCGAGGGTCGAACTCCCCCACAACTCGCCCGAGGCGGTCCGCGCGGAGATCCTCGACCCGGCGCTGTTGCAAGCGATTGCCGCCGCGTCCGAGCTTTCCACCCAGGAGATTAACGGGCTTAAACTAGCCAAGAACCCTGAGAACTCGCTGGTGGAGCTCTACCAGGTGGACGCCGGGCTCCGCGCGTTCAACGTCATGGGGGATCGCCTCCGAGCCTATGTGGATGGCCGCAAGGAAGGACACACCCGCGAGTATATGTTCGCCGCCATGACGAACCGGTCCATCCTGCATCTCTCTCAGCCCGATACCGATTTGCAGATCCTCCTGCTGGCTCACCCGATGATCCCCGAGGCGCTAGTCAAGAAATACGCCTCCGGAACGCATACTAATCGCGCCGTTCGAGCTCGCGGTCAACCTTACGATGAGTCGCCGGGCACCAATACGATCTCCCGCTGGACGGCCTATTGCGTCATCGACGGCCCCGTAGCTTGGGGTTACTACCTCTACTTCAACCCCGATGGGAGCTACGACCACCTTGAGGAAGTGAAGTGCGACGCTCGCGAGCTGGACGCTAACTCCGCGCCAATGCTCAAAGCAGTGGATGCCCAGGTCGAGGCCCAGATGAAGCGAGAGCAGACCTATGGCCGTTCTGGCTCGCTCCACACCTTCTGGCGGCTCCGCAAGCAACGCCTCAAGGAACGCGGGATCGACTGGCGATCGCCTGCGGAGCTGAATCCGAATATCCGGTATGAGTAACATAGAGAGCTCCAAACCCAGCCTCGAGGATCTGCGCATCCACCGCCCGGATCGGCCACCGCCCAGCTCCCGGATTGGGTTGATCGTCGCGGTAGTGCTCATGGCACTCCTGGGGGCAGGGGCTTGGTTATTCGCTCGCCCACGCGACCTGACGGTGGCCACCGCCCAAGCTCGCCCCTCAACGGGGGCCGGCGCCCTTGACCACACCGTACTGAATGCCTCCGGCTATGTGACCGCCCGGCGCGCCGCCACCGTCTCGTCCAAGGTTACTGGCAAGGTGGTGGAGGTGCTGATCGAGGAGGGGATGAAGGTCAAAGAAGGCCAGATCCTCGCCCGGTTGGACGATACGAACGTGAAGGCCAGCCTGGATTTGGCGGTGGCCCAACTGGTATCGGCCACCAACGCCTTGGCAGAAACCCGCGTCCGCATCCGCGAGGCCGACCAGGAGTTAGAGCGCCAGGCAAAACTGGTGAAAAACCAGATCGCCACGCAGGCCGATTACGACCACGCGGAGGCCAACTCCCTGGCCTACAAGGCCCAACTCCTGCGGCAGGAGGCGGATGCGATCGTCGCGGAGCGGACCGTCGCCACCTGGGCGCAACAGATGGATGACACCATCATCCGCGCCCCCTTCACCGGCATCGTCACTTCCAAGAACGCCCAACCGGGCGAGATGATCTCCCCCATCTCGGCGGGTGGCGGGTTCACTCGGACCGGCATTTGCACGGTCGTGGACATGCAGTCGCTCGAGATCGAGATCGATGTCAACGAGAGCTATATCAACCGAGTTGAGCCCGCCCAACCCGTCGAGGCCACGCTCGACGCCTATTCGGATTGGAAGATCCCCTGCAAAGTGATCGCCATCATCCCCACCGCCGACCGCCAGAAATCCACCGTGAAGGTCCGGGTGGGATTCGATAGGTTGGACCCACGCATCCTGCCCGAGATGAGCATTAAGGTAGCGTTTCGGGACACCGCCACCTCAGGACCTACGGCCGCCAACCACGCGGTGGTGGTGCCCAAAGCGGCGCTCCAGCAACTCGAGGGCAAGGACGTCGTGTTCGTGGTGCTCAGTAGCCATGCCGAACGCCGGGCGGTCGCCGTCGTCAGCAGCACCGGCGAGGAAGTGGTGTTGTCCGCGGGGGTAGCGGCTGGCGAGCGGGTGATCGTCGATGCGCCCAAGGGGTTGGCCGACGGCAGCCCGGTGCGCGAGCGGGCGGGCCAGAACTGAACGCCAGATTAGGTTGAGTCATCGGCGGTAGCCACCTGGCCCGTCAGATTTTCTATATTTACCTTGGTTTGCGTCCGCACGTTGGTTAATGCTGAGCCATGGTCCGACCCAACACTGAGGCGGCGCCACCGAGTGAGCCGGGGGCCGTAACCCGACGGACCGCGCTTAAACTCGCGGCGGTGGGCGGTTTCGGCCTGGTCGCGGGGCTTGGTGCCTCGGCGGCCGTTACGCAGTGGGGCCAGAGTGCGTCCCAGCGTTACCGATTTTTTTCCAAAACCGAGGCGGATTTACTGATCGCCATTTGCGAACAGATAATTCCTCGCGATGACACTCCCGGGGCAACCGACGCCGGGGTGATCCATTACATCGATCGTCAGATCTGCGGCCCGCTCGTACGCCACCAGCAGAGCTACCGCGTGGGGCTCGAAGCCTTCCGCAAGACCTGTATCGCGCTCTACCAGACCCCCTTCGAGAAGCTCGCATTCGAACGACAGACCGAGGCGTTGCGCCGGATCGAGGCAGGCAACGCCCCCAAAGCCCTCTGGGGCGACCCGTCGCCGCAGGCCTTCTTCGGCATAGTGCTGGATCATACGCGCCAGGGGTTTTACGGCAGTCCACGGCATGGCGGCAACCGCGATTACGTGGGGTACCGGATCATGGGGCTGGCCGCGCCGAACTTTCTCGGCCCGGACCATGCCGCCATGGGCCATCCCGCTCCACTGGGTTGAAGCGAACGCGTATGTCCCTTCCTAAAGTCAACGCAGTCATTGTCGGGGCGGGCGCTGGAGGCGGGATCGTCGCCAAGGAACTGGCGCAGGCCGGCCTGAGGGTCGCTGTGTTGGAGCGCGGGGGCTGGCCGCAGTATGACCAATACAACGACGACGAGCTGCATTCCCAGCGCACCCCGGCGCTGGGCAATCCCTTTGGACCGGACGACGAGCGCCATCGCCGCGTGGTGGTGGGCGCGAACGGTTCGACCCGGATCGTGTTCCCCAGCGAAGGCGCGTATTCCAACAATGCCGGCTGCGTGGGCGGCGGCACCGCCAGCTACGGCGCGATGGCGTGGCGATTCATGCCGCAGGATTTCCGGCTCCGCTCGACCTATGGCGAGGTGAAGGATTCCACGCTCGCTGACTGGCCGATCGCCTACGAGGACCTGGAACCTTTCTACGAACAGGCCGAATACGAGATCGGCGTCGCGGGTGACTACACGAACAATCCGTTCGGGGGTCCACGAAGGAAGCCGTTCCCCATGCCCGCCTTTCCCTACGATAAACAGGCGCGGCGCATCGCGGAAACGGCGACGCGCATGGGCCTTCACCCGTTTCCGATTCCGATGCTGCGCAACTCCGTTCCGTACCAGGGCCGACCGGCCTGCATCCATATGCGATCGTGCGTGGGTTTTGCCTGCCCCATCGGCGCCAAGGCGGGCACGCAGAACACCGTCCTGCCGATCGCCCTGGCGACCGGCAACTGCCAGGTCCGCACCGGCTGTGTGGCGGCGGAAATCGTCGTGGACGACACCGGTCATGCGCGAGGCGTCCGCTATTTTGATGCGGCCAACGGAGCTTGCGAGCAACCCGCTGACCTCGTGGTGGTCTCGGCTTCAGCCACGGAGACCCCGCGCTTGCTCCTGAATTCGAAATCCAAGCTCTTCCCCCAGGGAGCCGGGAACAACCACGGGTGGGTCGGGCACAACCTCCAAGGCCACTGCTACGTGGGCGCCTGTGGCTTGCTGGAGGAGGCGCTTTACGAGGAGGCGGGCCCTGGGGCCACCCTCGCTCTCTGTGATTTCAACCACGGCAACGCGGGCCTGGTGGGGGGCGGGATGCTCGCCAACGAGTTCATTCCCCTGCCCTACCTCTTCTGCAACCAGCGTCCGCCCGGCGAACCGCGCTGGGGCAAGGTCCACAAGGACTTCCAGCGCCACCAATACAAGCACTTGGTTCGCATCCAAGGTCCGGTCCAGGAAATCCCCAATTTCGCGGCGCGCGTGAGCGTTGATCCCGTCGTCAAGGACGCCTGGGGAATCCCGGTATGCCGGCTGGAAGGGGTCCGCCACCCCAACGACCTCCTGGTGGGAGAATTCCTCTCCCGAAAGGCGGAGTCGATCCTCGCCGAGATGGGGGCCACGCGCACCTGGCGCAGCGTGCCCGGGCTCGGGCTCAGTGGAGGTCAGCATCAGGCCGGGACCTGCCGCATGGGCGATGACCCGAAGACGTCCGTCACGAATCGGTTCGGGCAGGTTCACGAGATCGACAACCTTTTCGTGGCGGATGCGAGCCTGCACGTGACCAATGGCGGGTTCAATCCTGCCCTGACGATCATGGCCCTGGCCTATTGGGTCTCGCATCACCTCAAGTCTGGCTGGAAAGGAAGCCAATTCCGATGACCGTCTTGCGCCGATCCCGGCTGCTGTGGGCAGCCGCGCTGTTCTCCGCGGTGTTCTTCATGGCCTCCGGCATTGGCGGCATGGCCTGGTTCCATTTTGGCAACCCGGCCAAGACCTGCGCGGCCTGCCACGAGATGGCCGAGGTCCACTCCGCCTGGTCGGAATCGTCCCATCGCACTCTGCATTGCCGGAACTGCCATGGAGGTTCGCTGACCCTCGATGCGCACGCCCTCCACGCCCACCTGAACCGCGTCGTTCAGCACTTCCGGGCTTCGCCAGACCAGCCGATTCGGCTGCGCGAGGAACAGGTGCTCGCGATGCAGGAAAGCTGCCGGGCCTGCCACCCGCAGAGTTTCGCGGATTGGCAGGCCAGCCGCCACTCCGCCCCATATGCCCGCATGTTTCTGAACGCAACCCACAACGAAAGCCAGCAACTGGCCCCCGAGTGCCTGCGGTGCCACGGGATGTTCTTCGATGGCCACATCGACGACCTGGTAATGCCCATCTCGACCCAGGGGCCCTGGGCCTTGAGGGACCCGACGAAGGCAACCCAACCGGTTATCCCCTGCCTGGCCTGCCATCAGAACCATACGCCTGCGGCGGGTTTCCGCTCGGCTCAGCTCTACGTCCGCCACGAACGGGCGTCGCTGCCCGCTGACCGACTGCCCATCGTGGCGGTTACCCAGGGCGAACGTGCCGTCCGGGTGTCATCGGATCCCCGCCAGCGGCTCTGCGCCCAGTGCCACACGCCCAATGCCTTCCGCCGGCTCGGTTCCTCGATGGACCGCACCCCCGCGGGCGTGCATGAAGGACTGAGTTGCCTGGATTGCCACTCCTCACACTCAAACTCGGCCAAAGCCTCCTGTGTCGCCTGTCACCCCGCCCAATCGCATTGCGGCCTGAACGTCGAGCAGATGGATACCACCTTCGTCAGCCTGGAGAGCAAGCATAACCTGCATTTCGTGGGCTGCGGCGATTGCCACAACGGACAGCGTCCGCCCGCCAGGAAATAGCGCGCCGCGTGCCCCGTGAGGGAGCTTCCGAGGAAAGGAGATCGTTTCGACCTCATTGGGGCCGCCCGGGGATCATCGCAGAAGAACGGTGGCGGTTGTGGGTTGGGGAGATACGGCAGGAGCAGGCTCATTCTGCCTAGGCCGGTCGGCACTTGCCGCACCTGGCGCAGACGGCGGGCCCGCCTGCGCAAGTCTGTCCACCGCCGAGTCGTAATCCCATTGTTTGTTTATGACCGGCTTGAGGATGCTTTGGACGGCTGCGAGTAACTCCGGATCGAACAGCTCCTCATGCCACTGAACGTTGCGCCGCACGAACTCAGGGTGAGAGCTGCTAAAGAGCGTCGTGGGAAAGTTTGCATGTTGACTGGAGAACTGCAGGGCAAGTTTGCTGATGGGCACACCGCGCCCTTCGCAGAAGGCGGCAGCCTCGCGAATGAGTCGGCGGTCAGCCTCCGTCGCCGGATGCCACTCTGGGGCTTCACGGTCGCTGAACAACCCGCTGCCAAAAGGAGCGCCGTTGATGATACCGATGCCTTTCTGGCGGGCCACCGGTAACAGTTCCAGCGCGCGCGTATCGCTCAAGGTGTAATGATTGTGGACCAAGCCTGCATCCGCCGGCAGTGTGTTGCAAATTCGATGCCAAAGGTCCATCGGGTAGATGCCGAAGCTGACGTTTCCGAGGCGGCCTTCCTTCTTCAGTTCCAGCAGCGTCTGCACACCCTCGCTCAAGGCCCACTCCGTGTGCTGGCGGTGCTGGTACTCGAAGTCGTGAAGGTGGACCAGGTCGAAGTAATCAGTGCCGAGTCGGCGGGCACTTTCGTCGAGTGAAGCGCGGAGGCGAGCGCGGGAATAGTCCAAAGTGTCCTGGCCGTACGCGCCGGGGCGCGTGAACTTGCCGACTTTCGTCGAAAGGTAGTAGCGGTCGCGCGGGATGCCCCGAAGCGCCTTGCCCAGGACGGTTTCAGCCACGGTGCCGCCGTAAGCGGGGGCCGCGTCAAAGTAGTTGATGCCAAGGTCGAGCGCGGTGTGGACGGCGCGAATGCCTGTGGCTTCGTCCACCGGGCCATAAACACCGCCCAACGCGGAAGCGCCAAAGCTGAGTCGGGAAACGTTGATCCCAGTTTTGCCGAGAGGGTTGTATTTCATAGAATGTGATGCCTTGAAGTCATGCCCGAATCACCGCATCAGGCAGTAGAGCACGCCGACGACGGCGAGCAGAATCAAAGTCACAAAACGAGGATCGCCTGCGCCCATGAGCCGGCCCCTCAGAAAGGCTAGCGGCTGGTCCCAGCAGACCTTGGCGACTGCTTGCGGATCCATCGCGGGCGTCAGCAAACTAGTGATGATGTAAATGACCGCACACAGTCCAGCGATCAACGGACCGACCAGCATGAACGGAATGCCCAGGCCTTGCGTGGCATCAGTCACCAATCCGGCAAAGCCAGGGTGCGCCTTGCCGGCCAGGATCATTTTCCCGATCCCCGGTAAATCCAGCAGGAAATAGACCACGCCGATGATGGAGCCGAAATAAAGCGTAGCCATCGCGGCCTGCTTGGTGCCGCGTTTCCACATCACGCCCAGGACAAAGACGGTCGTGACGGCGGGGGCGAAAGTCATGGGGATTTTGTTGATGGCCTCGAAAATGGTGCCGAACTGGTCGCCCTGCGTGGACCAGAGCATGGCTAGCACCATAATTATGCCCGTAGTAATCCGTCCGATGGTGACCATGCGCTGGTCGGGCATTGCGGGCCGGAGACGTTTGACGATGTCCATCGAGATGAGCGTGGCGCAACTGTTCAGGGCCGCTGCCATGCAACTCATCAGCGCGGCCGCCATGCAGGCCGCCAGCAAGCCTTTCAACCCGACGGGTACCAGGTGATTGATCAAGGCCGGCAGCATCGTATTGTAGTCCGGGTCGTTCGTTCCGGCGAGGTTGGCTAATTGAAATGCGCCCTTCTGCCAGAGCACGTATCCGATCACGCCGGGGAGCACCATGAGGAAGACCGGGGTGACTTTGAGAAACCCGGCGAACAACGCCCCGTTTTGTCCATCCTTCAAAGTCCGCGCGGCCAGCACGCGCTGAACATGGGTCTGGTCGGCACACCAATACCAGATGCCCAGAATCGGATAGCCGAGCAGCACGCCGAGCCAGGAGAACTCGCTTAAATGGCCCTGCGCGTTCACGACGGGATGCAGCATGTGCAACTGACCCGGCACCGCCGCAGCTTTGAACGCAGCGAAGTCATGCACGCCCACCGACGGCAGCGCCCGCAAGCCGAGCACCGTCACGAGCGTCGCGCCGCCGAGCAGCAGGCACACCTGAATGTTCTCGGTCATCACGACCGCCTTCAACCCGCCCAGCGCCGTGTAGGTCACCGTGAACAGTGAGAGCACGATGATGGTGTAGGTCATCGGCACGCCGAGGAAACTCTCGAAAACCTTCGCCGCAGCGAACAGGCTGATGCCGATGTGAATCAGCAGCGCGCCGATCAATCCTATGAACGCCAGGAAGGTCCGTGCCGACGGACAGTACCGGCGTTCCATGAACTCGGGCAGCGTGCGCACCCCCGAATTGATATAGAAGGGGGAAAAGACCAACGCCAGCAGGATAAGCGTGAAGCAGGCCATCCACTCGAAATTCCCGATGACCATGCCCTCCTTCGCGCCGCCCGCCGCCAACCCCACCAAGTGGATGGTGGAGATATTGGAGGTGAACACCGCCGCGCCGACGGTGAACCAGCCGAGCGATTTATTGGCCAGGAAGTATTGATCCGTCGAGGAGTGCCGCCGGAAGCCAATCCAAATGCCGAAGGCGGTGATGCCGATGAGATAGACCGCGATGACGATGATATCAATCGGTGAGGTAGTCATGGTGCTGGGCTGCTGACTTGGAGTTGAACTTTGAGCGCCTGGGCCTTGTCAGCCGCCAGCAAGAATGCCTGAGAAGCTTCGCGCAACGGAAACACCCGGCTGATCAACGGCCGGAGGTCCAACCGGCCCGACGCCACGAGGCGGATGGCTTCGTCAAACACGTTACCGTAGCGGAAGCTGCCGACCAATTGGATTTCCCGGACCATCAACTGATTCGCAGGCAATGGCACATCCTCGGTGCCCAGCGTGCCGATCTGCACGATGGTTCCCCCCGGCCGCACCAAGTCGAACGCTTGCCGCAAGGCCGTGCGCGCTCCCGACGCCTCAAAGATGACATCAAACCCGTCGCCCGTGAGGTGTTTCACTTGCTCCATCAAAGTGCTGGCCGCCGGGTCCAGTGCCACATCGGCCCCGAGGTCCAAGGCCGTCTTTCGGCGGGCGGCCACGAAGTCACTCAGCGCCACGGGCGCGGCGCCGAAGGCGCGGGCCGTCATTCCCAGCAGCAACCCGATCGGGCCGGCGCCGAGCACGAGCACCCGTTTGCCGGACACGCAACCGGCGCGCTTCACCGCGTGCAACGCCACGGCAAGCGGTTCCATCATCGCGCCCGAGCCATCGTCCATTTCCGCGGGCAACTCGTGGCATTGGTCGGCCCGAACAGTGACGTATTCGGCAAACGCCCCGTCGGTCGGCGGGGTGGTGCTCCCACTGCCGAGCATGATGGTTCCGCGACAGAGATTGGAGCGACCGCCCTTGCAATACTCACAAATGCCGCAGGCCCGGGGCGGATTTACGGTCACGCGAGCGCCCACCGCCGGCCTGGTTACGCCTTCGCCCACGGCCATGATGTCGGCCGTCAGCTCATGCCCTAGGATGAATGGACGCGTCGGCACGAACGGTCCACAGTAGCCATGCTCGAAGTAGTGCGAATCCGAGCCGCAGATGCCCGCACGCCGCGCGCGCAACAGCACCAGGCCGGGTGCCAAGCCGGGCACCGGGCGGGATTGGACACGGATGTCCTTTGCGCCGTGGAGCACGGCGGCCAGCATAGTGTTGCTCATGTTGCTTGGGGAGTGATCGTGAGGTGATAGAAGCGCGCGCAGTTTCCGCCGAGGATAGCGTTGCGGACTGGAGCGGAAAACTGCTGCGCGTAGTCCGTGACGATGCGCATGGTAGAAGCATAGTCGCCGGACAGCGTGCAGACGGGCCAGTCGGAGCCAATCATCACGCGCTCGGTCCCGAAAGCTGCGATGACGATGTCCAGGTAACGGTGGAAATCCCCAGCCTGCCATTGCTTCCATTTCGCCTCGGTGACCAGGCCGGAGAGTTTGCAGCAAACATTCGGGAATTCTGCCAACCGCCTGAGATCCTCCTGCCAGGGCGAAACGCCGACGTCGCGAATGGCCGGTTTGGCGAGGTGATCCACTACGAACGGCCGTTCCGGGAACTCCCGGACGAGTTTGACGGCGACCGGCAGGTGGCGAGGAAACAGCAACAGGTCGTAGGTCAGATTGAACTCGGCCAATTGGGCGATGCCCTCGCGGAACGCCGGTCGCAGCATGAAATCATCGTCCGGTTCATCATGCACCACGTGCCGCACACCGACGAGCTTTGGATCCGCTGTGACTTTTTCCAACTGCTCGCGGAGTTTCGGCGAGCGCAGGTCCACCCATCCTACGACGCCTTTGATAAAGTCGTATTGCTTCGCAAGCCCCAACAGCCATTCTGTCTCCTCGACCATCTGTCGCGCCTGCACGGCAACGGTACCTTCAAAACCGGCTGCTTGGAGCAGCGGTTCGAGATCCCCCGGTAAGTAATCTCGTCGCAACACGTCCATGGCATCGGTCATCCAGACGTGCTGCGCGCGGTCGTACTTCCAGAAGTGCTGGTGGGAGTCGAGGTTCATTTGAGCGCGCCGTTGTGCGGCACGGTGGATGCGCCGGGCTTTGCCGCGCCGTTCCGCGGCTGAGCTGGGCCATGCCAGGAGGTGTCGTAAGCCTTCATAACGGTTCCAGCTCCAATAGCTTTTCGTTAAATGGGGGGGCGGGCACCGTTTGCCACACTTCCGGTTGGAGCTTGTCGTCGCAACCGGACGTGCCCAGCGCCACGACTTCCAGAGTTTCCCCAACCATTTCCGGGGTCACCGGAAAATAGTAGGTATAGTTGCTGTCGCGCTTGCAGTTGGGGAATTCCCAGGGGTTGCTGGGGTAAGAGGTGGCACGGTCGGGAGCGCCGATGACCTGTCCATTGGAGGCGCGGAGGGCGGCATAAGCTCCCTCAACGCCGTGGCGCCCATTGAGCGCGACACAAAGATAGGCGCCCCTGACCCGATCGTCCACGCGGATGGTTCCGGTCCATGCCTTGCAGAAATCCATTCGGGAAAAGCCGCCGAACAGGTTGGACGCCCGCCATTTGTCGCGGGACAGCGGCCGTCCACCTGCGTAAGCGTTAATCTCGGAGATACGGTAGGGGAATTTTGGGATGCGAACATAGCGCACTCCCAGCCCGGTCGGGATCGGGATCCGGTTCTTCTCCCCGTGAATAAAGGGAATCGAGGTCCAGGTTTTCAAATCGGCGGAAACTTCCGCGGTTGAGCCGCCTTCGCCCTCAAACATGTCATAAAGCGAGTATGCGTCCGGGATAATCAGCTCGACAGTTTCGGGATGCAGCACCTCGCCGACATCCAACCGCAGGGGAGCCTCCGCGTTGATGCGCAAATCAAGCCCCCAGCGCCGAGATGGATAGAAACTGGTGGCGGCTTGGCCGTCGAACAGGTAACGGTCCCACAAACCGCGTCCGACGAAAACCGGCTGGTTGAAGAACGCATCGCGCGCACCCCTGACCGCCGGAATTGTTGTTTTGCCCGCACGCGCCAGCGAACGGACCTCCAGCGCGTTGTTGTCCGCGGCGAAACAGGTCGCTTCGTAAAGCGCCTCGGCGTCAGCGGGAAGCGCGGTTGGGCTCAGGACGGCCAGTTTGCGGTGCCAAGGCCGGGTGAGCGCCGCGCCCTCAAACTTCACGGGAGCGGCGTCTCCTTTGGTGAAGCCCGGCAACCGCCGCCCCGCGAGCATGGCCCCTTTGAAGCGGCGGTTTCCCGGCAGCAGCGACACGGTGGCTTCCGTTCCCGGCAAGCCCAGCAGGCGCACGAGCACAGGCTTGCCGGCGGTGTCGCGCACGACCTCGTAATCGCAACCGCTGACCCCGATTTCTGGGCAGGGTTTGGTCGTTGCGACGAGGAGACAGGCGCGGAACGGATCGACCGTGACGGTCATGTTATCGCCGTAACGGCAAACGCCAAGCGCTCTTTCCGTGGGATGAAACTGACGCCATTCCACCTTTTCCGCGTTTGCCAGCCCGATTTCTTGACCGGAGGAAAGCGTGTAAGTTACCGGCTCCCACGACAAATTACGCAAGGTCAACAGGCGCGTCGAGGCGTCCCCGCGCGAAACGGCGTTTGCGCCGTACCGGCCGGACGGCAAGGCTATCGCGTTAACGAGAATGTCCCGGTAGCGCCGAACCAGGTTGAAAAGGCGGGCGAACTTGGGGAACTCGTCGTCGCGCAGCAGCCAGGGGTTGCCGTAAACCTCGGGCGCCAGGATCAGATTGCGTCCGAATGCCTGCAGTACCATGTCGTCGTCGAACTTGTCGGGGCAGGACGAAATACAGACGCCGTGGTCTTCGAACAGGCGGGAAAACCCGGCGGTGTTGGCACGGCAGAGCGCTTGGGCGCGGTGGTGGGGAGCGGTCACGCGGTTACCCAAATGAACGTCCACGTAGGTCTCCTGGCCGTCCCACAGGCTGGTGGTCATCAGCGCTAGCCCCTCCTCCCCCAATGGCAGCCGGTGGTTGAGCGCTATAAGATCCGGGCTGTAATGGCGGCATTCTCTCATCATGCGGATGAAGGCCGATTCCTTTTCCGGCCGGAGCTCTCCGCAGACGCCGTCAAACTTGAAGAGCGACCAATGGTAGTCCCGGCACAGGCCAACCATCATGTCCACTCGTTGCTGCTCCTCCTCCGGTGTGTTGCCGAAGCCGTCGGGTCCGCCCCAATGACCGAGCCGGGTACCCATCTTTTCCGCCGCACGCACCAACGGGCCGAGGCCGTGTGCAAACTGGCCTTTGAAACGCTCGGACTTTCCCATGATGGCGCTGAACTTCTTGCCGTCCACGAATCCGGCATCAAAGGCGTAGATATCCAGCGTCATCCCGAACTCGTCATGGAGCCACTGGAAGAAGGCGAGGTTCGCTTTCGTTTCGTTCTCGGTGGCGCCTTCGTTGGTGTTGTTGATCCAGGAAAAATACTGCGCTCGCGACGGCGTCTGCTGATCGGCTCCGGCCACCGGCGCGGCGGCCCACGCCTCCTGCCCCAGGCCGGCACCCAGGGCAAGTGACACCGCAAAGGCCCGCAGCCCGGTGAACGATGCTCGCATGGGGCCGCTCCCCGTTGGCCGTATTTGCTTCATCAAGCCTCCGGTTGCTTTACAAACTCCATCTATCACGATAGGGAGGGTGGACGCAGGCGTTGGCTGCCTCGTGGTTGGTAAATCGGGCGTTGGCGTCGTCCCACTGGAGCTTTTGGCCCGGGAAACGAATGGCAATGGCGCCGAGCAGCCCGGCCTGGGTCAGCGGACCGCCGTAACCGAAATGCGAGCCTGCCTGGCGGCCAGTGCGAATCGCTTCGATCCAGTCCCAGGCGTGGTTCTTGACACGCGGGATCTTCTCGGCCGGTGCATTCTTGCCCGAATATTGATCCATGAGCGCGTCCGGCGTCAGATAACAATCGTCGCCGCCGTGCGAACCGTGGATAAGCATCCCTTTGTCGCCGAACAGGATCGCTCCCGTGGTGGGCGTCTTGTCGTCCGCAGAAAACTGCTCCGGGCGCGGAATGGGCGTCTTTCCGTCGTGCCACACGACCTTGACCGGACCGCGTCCTTTCCTGGCGGGGAACTCGAAGGTGATCTTCGTGCCGGGGGGATAAGTCAGACCCTGCTTGACCGGGTCATAGTCCGTTGCCTCAGCCTGCACGCTGGTGGGCGCATCCAGGTCCAGCGCCCAAAACGAGGGGTCCAGCACATGGCAAAACCAGTCGCCTATCGTGCCCGTGCCGAACGGCAGCCAGCCGCGCCAATTCCAAGGCACCCAGAAGGGGGTGTAGGGGCGGAACGGCACTGGTCCGAGCCACAGCTCATAATCGAGGCCCTTGGGGACCTCGTACGTTTGGTTCAACTTGTCCAGGTTGCGAATCTGGCAATACACCTCCTGGTATTGATCACAGCCCGCATGCACCGTATGCACCGCGCCAATGGCGCCTGCCCCGACCCACTCGCATACCCGCCGGATCGAAGGGAAGGAATGGCCTTGGTTGCCAAGCTGGGTGACCACCTTGTTCAGGCGGGCCGCCGCCATGAGCGCGCGCACTTCGTGGACACTGTGGGCCAGCGGTTTCTCGCAATAGAGATGTTTGCCCCGCTTCATGACCTCCATGGCGATGACGGCGTGCGTGTGGTCGGGCGTGCCGATTACCACCGCGTCAATCTCCTTGCCCATCTGGTCAAGCATGACGCGGAAGTCCTTGAACCGCTTGGCCTGGGGATATTTCGCGAGGTTCTTGGCGGCGTAGTTGTCATCCACATCGCACAGGGCGACCAGGTTTTGGCCTTCGCCCGCCACTGCGGCGACGTCGCTTCCGCCCCGGCCACCGATGCCGATGCCGGCAACGTTGAGCTTCTCGTTGGGAGAGAGGTTTGGTGCTCCCGCCAACACACGACCGGGAAGGACTTGGAACAGCACCAACCCCGCGCCGGTGCCGCGGAGAAACTGCCGACGGCTGAGCCCCGAAGAGGTTGAACCGTTCAGTCTCATGTATTTCATATGTTTTGCCAGCTCGTTTTCCAAAGCACAATCCGCTTCGCGGCGCAATTCAACTGCGTGCGGCCATATTCATCCATACGCGAAAACCACGTGGAGGACGACACCCATTTTGCGGCGATGCGTATTCCATTTTGCGCCAAAGGCATCGCCCTAACATTTCGCCTAACATCCTATCGCCGTCGGGTCGTGGCCATTTCTTCGAAATGATGCAAAGCCTGGCAACGCGGAACAGGGCGAGCTATGTTTAGAGTCTGAAAACCATGAACCAGTCCGCGCTGGTGGCGTTGACGGCCCTACCCCACGGCTTCTCCAGAGGTGGTGCCCGCTACCCCCGCGAAACGGCGCATTTTCTTGTCCCCAGACCGACGCAACACCGCAAAATGGGACGCGGATATTCGCAAAATGGTAGTGGGCGGGCACTCGTGGTGGTATATAATGCCGTAACTCGTTCCCAGCATGTTTACCAATTCAGTGACTCTAACAAAGCGCCAGCCAGCGCAACCTGTGGTGGAGCTGCTTCTCCCGTTCCTCACATTGGTGCTGCTGGCTCTGCCCATCGCCTCGCGTGCGGCCGAAGGGCCCCCGCCGACGAAGCCCAATATTCTCCTCATCCTCGCGGACGATCTCGGTTATGGTGATGTGGGGTGTTACAACCCAGAGGCGAAAGTGCCCACGCCTAACCTGGATCGACTCGCCCGCCACGGCATGCGTTTCACCGATGCGCACAGTCCGTCCACGGTGTGCACCCCGGCCCGGTATAGCCTTCTCACCGGGCGGATGGGTTTTCGCGCCAAGTGCTGGAGCGTTTTCGTGGGGGTCGGCGGGCCCTGCCTCATCGAACCCGAACGACTGACCTTGCCGCAAATGCTGCGGGCGCAAGGTTACGCCACGGCGATGACCGGCAAGTGGCACGTCGGCCTGACGTTTCTGGACCACGAAGGGCAGCGCATTACCCAGCGCGGTCTGGAGGGAGTCGCGTTGATAGATTACAGCCGCTCTATTCCGGATGCTCCGATTCACCGGGGGTTTGATCGCTTTTTTGGGACCGCGTGCTGCCCCACCACCGATTTTCTGTATGCGTTCATTGACGGCGACCGCATACCGGTGCCGCCTACGGGGCCGTTGGATAAGTCCAGGATACCGAAGAATCCCTACACGGTGGACAATCGGCCCGGCCTCGTGGCACCGGATTATGATCTGGAGGAAGTGGACATGACCTTCTTGAAGAAGAGCCGGGAGTTCCTCGAACAACACGTTAAAGCCAGACCGGGGAAGCCTTTCTTCCTTTTACACGCCAGTTCCGCGGTGCATCTGGCGTCGCTTCCCGGTCGTGATTTCAAGGGCCAGACCAAAGCCGGGCCTCACGGCGACCTGATCTTCGAGTTCGATTACCTGGTTGGCGAATTACTGAAAGCCCTGGAGAACCTCCAAGTGGCCGACAATACCCTGGTCATCGTCACCAGCGACAACGGTCCGGAAACCACCACGGTCGTCCACATGCGCGCCGACTATAGCCACGACGGGGCTCGCCCCTGGCGCGGCTTCAAGCGCGACCAGTGGGAAGGGGGCCATCGGGTGCCGTTTCTGGTTCAGTGGCCCGGCAAGGTGCGGCCGGGCAGCATCTGCGACCGCACCCTCTGTCTTACCGATGTGATGGCCACTTGTGCCGGCGTCAGTGGAGCGAGCCTCCCAGACAACGCGGCCGAGGATAGTTTTGATTTCTCCCCGGCACTACTGGGTCGCGGAACCGAGCAACCTCAGCGCGCGTTCACGCTTCACCAGGCGGTCCTTAACCACCCGCTGGCCATTCGGCGCGGCTCATGGAAGTACCTCGACCACCGGGGCTCGGGCGGGAACGACTACAATGATCCCGAGCTGAAACCCTTCGCCCTGCCCGACACCGCCCCGACGGCTCCAGGCCAGCTCTACAACCTCGCGACTGATCCGGGGGAAAGGACGAATCTCTACTTTGACCGAAGCGAAATCGCCAAAGAGCTGAAAGCTAAGCTCGACGATTGCCAGCGATCCGGCCGCAGCGTGCCGCTGCCCAGGCCGGCGCTCCCATCAAACTAGAACCAAACCTATGAACAAGCTGATTTGGCCCGTCGGCTTCACCCACTGTTCGGCGATGAGTGTCTCCTTTTGGGGCCAGGGCATCGGCCCTGAGATGGAACGCGCATCCCCTCCGCATCCGGCCTTCCCCCTTTTTCCGAACTTACGAAAAGCTGGACATTGCAGCACGGGGCGACCAACGTTCGGGTATGAAGACGTTGAAGCGCTCCGTCCTGGTGGCGTTGACGGACACACACCACGGCTTCTTCAAAGGTGTTGCCCGCTACGCCCAGGAACACCAGTGGCACCTGGTTGCGGACATGATCTATACGGCCAAAATCCCGGTCGGTTGGCGGGGCGACGGCATCGTTTCTTTCATCGGCTATCGGGACGATCTGGCGGAGTTCATCCTCTCCTCCCGACTGCCCACCGTAGAGATTTCCATGGTGCGCAACGAGATCAACCTGCCCCGCGTCGAGGGTGACAGCGAGATGATCGGGCGCCTGGCGGCGGATCATTTCCTGGAGCGCGGTTTTCGCCATTTCGCTTGGGCGCCATTCCTGGATGACGTGGTCAACGCCGAGCGCTATCGTGGTTTTGCCAATCGCCTGGCTCGGGAAAACCTCACCTGCCACTTGCTGCCGGCAGCCGACACGCGGCATGGCGATCCAGCCGCGCGCGACTGGGCGGTGCGGCGCAAGTTGCTGACGCGCGAACTCATGCACCTCCCCAAACCGCTGGCGGTCTTCAGCTATAACGACTGCGTCGCAGCGGACATTATTGACGCCTGTGGCGAGGCTGGATTGCTCGTGCCGGAGGCGGTTGCGGTCATGGGGGTGGACAATGACGTCGTTCTCTGCGATAGCGTGCGTGTGCCCTTGTCCAGCGTGTGTCACGACCTCGAGGGCATGGCCTACCAGGCCGCGGCTTTGCTCGACCGCCTCATGGCTGGCCGCAAACCGCCTCGCGAGGTGCTCCGGGTGCAACCCAAAGGAGTCGTCACCCGACGCAGCACGGACATCGTGGCGATTGACAATCTACAGGTCGCCCGCGCATTGCGCTACATCCTCGACCAATACCCCAACTGCTTGCTAGGGGTGAACGACGTGGTCAGCGCCACCGATCTTTCGCGCCGCGAGTTGGAAAAGGCGTTTCGCAAGGAGCTTCATCGCACCATAAACGAGGAAATCACCCGTGTGAGGATCCACCGCGTAAAAAGCCTGCTTTCCACCACCACAATGAAAGCGGTCGAAATCTCCGCCGTGACCGGTTTCTCACGCACCAACCATTTTTTTCGCACCTTCCGGAAACTCGTCGGCCTCAGTCCAAAAGTTTATCGGGCAAAACTGGCTTCCGAAGAGCGGGCCGGGCGACGCGCGACTTAAACGGGGGGATCCGATACCCGGACGAGGCGCCGCCCTCGAACCGACTGATGGCGGCGCACCATTCGACGCAGGTGGAGTTTCGTAGAGAGCGCCGCGCGCGGAACGACGATCGCACGGGAGTTGGTGCGTTGGCGCTAAGAACTGGAAGCCAGGGAACCTCCGGGGTATTGCCCCCAGCGAAATGGCGAAGGCCCCCCAACGCCACGCCGCAAAATGGGACACAGATGTTCGCAAAATGGTAGTAGGCTCGCACTGAACGGCGGTGGTATATAATGAGAGATTAAGCAACTCATGAAATCGCCAGCCAGTCCCCGAAAGGGAAAGAACGAGAACTATGAATAACCGAGACCGACATAATCTCACGAAGGACCGAACGACCGCCAAACCGAGCAACGACGCCACACGGCAATCGACGCGAACCCGACCCAAGCCTGCACGGGCTGCCGCAGGGCTGGCGGCTGCCCTCTGTATCCTGACGGCGGGTTCGGCCTTCGCCGCCAGCAACTATTGGACCGGCAGGGGGGCCCAAGCCTACGGCCAAGCCATCTATGGTGGGGTAAATAACTGGAATGGCGGCTCTCCCGCCAGCGGCGCCAACAACATAGCCTATTATACCAACACCTTCGTCAACGGTTACGTCTGCATCATCAATTATGAAGCTTACTTTCCGCTGGGCGGCATTTCCTATAACGACCCCGCGGACGCGAACGATTTTCTCTTCTCAAATTCAGGCTATCCCAGCGCCTATATTAGCCTCGCGGTGAGCAACGGTTTTCCACAGATCAACGTCCTCCAAGCGGATCGCACCGTCACCATTCAAGCCTTTATCACGGGCAACAACGGCCTCGCCAAGGTGGGCCCCGGCACGCTGATCCTGACCAATGCCAGCACCTACACCGGCTGGACGGTGGTCAGCAATGGCACGCTCAAACTGGCGTCGACGGCCTACGCCACCTCCGCGGTGATAGTGAATGGCAGTGCCACGATTGACAATTTGGTCAGCGCCACGGGTGCGCAGTTGGCAATCCCGGGTCCCTGGACGAACGCCGACAACAGTGCCCTGATCATTGACTATGGCACCAACTACCCGAGCACCACGGTCGCGGCGGTCTCGGTTACCAGCTTGTCACTGGGCACAAACCTGACGCTGCAGGTCAGCGGCAACTCATTCGTGGCCGGTCAATCATTACCGTTAATCAACTGGGCGGGCGCCGGCCCGACCAACACCGCGGCGTTTGTCACCTTGCTTACGCCCCCCGGTGTGGGCGGCAATTTCACCGTCGCGCACAGCAACCTGTATTTTAATGTGACCTCCAGCCGGGAGCCGTTGACTTGGAACACCGGAGCCGGCGTTTGGAATACGAACACGCCCAACTGGCTGGATGCCACGCTGGCGTCCGCCACCTTCGTTGACGCCAAGGATTTGGTGTTGTTCGATGACGCCGGCGGCGTCACCGGCAATCCGACCATCACGCTCACCAACACACTTTCGCCGTTGAGCGTGACGTTCAAGAGCACCAGCCACGACTATACCCTGAGCGGCTCGGGCGGGGTCGGGGGCGCCGCCTCGCTGACACTGGACGCGGCCAATACCCAAACCCTAACCCTGGCCACCACTAACACTTACAGCGGCAACACCGCGATTAACGCCGGCACGCTACAACTGGGTGCCGCCAATGTTCTCCCCAACGGCCCGGGCCTCGGCTCCGTGACGATGAACGCCGGCGCCACCTTGGACCTTAACACTTTCTCCGTCGCAATCAACAGTTTGAACGGCAGCGGGGTGGTGGACACCATCGCCGGCGGCTCGCCGAGTCTGGCGATCGGGGCCAACAATGCCAACAGCGTATTCAGCGGAGCCCTCCAGAACACCGCCGGTAGCCTCAACCTCGTCAAGAACGGCACGGGTCAGCTCGTCCTCCAAACGCCGAACACCTTCACCGGGACGGTGACCATAAATGCTGGCACTTTGACCTTGGGTGATCCGGATTCCCTTTCCACCGCCACCGGGATCTCGCTGGCGGGCGGCGCCATCCTGCTTCCAAACATGGGCACGGGACTTGCTCCGACTATTAACGCACCGATTACCCTGGGTGCCAGCGGCACCACCTCCATCATCGAAGGCGACAAAGCGGCAGACGCCCATTTGATACTAAACGGGCCAATTACCGGGGCCGGCAATTTGACTTTCCAAGGTGAGTGCGTGAGCGGTAATAATCCTTACATCATTCTGAACTCTCAAAGCACGTACACTGGCAGCACGCTGATCACTTGCGACGTGAATGGCAACGCGGGTCTCAATCTGTATGTCCAGCTCGGCATCGATAACGCGCTGCCGACGAACACGGTGCTGACATTGGATGGTCTGGACAGCATCGGGCGGACGGTAGCCCTGGATCTGAACGGATTTAGCCAGACCCTCGCCGGCTTGTCCAACGTCCCGCGAAACAACCGGCTGCAGCAAATCCTCAACAGCAGCGCCGCACCTTCGATCCTGACGGTGAACAACACCAGCAACTTCGTATTTTCCGGGCAGATCGGCAATGCGAGCAGTGGTAACCTCGGGCTGACCAAGACCGGGGTCGGCACGCTGACGCTCGCCGGCGCAAACAGCTACACCGGCCCCACGGCCATCAGTGCCGGGGGCCTCACGTTCTCGACCGCGGGGTCCGTCGCGACGGACATCACGGTGGCCAGCGGCGCCACGAACGGTTTGCTCGTGGCCACAGCGGGCAGCCAGTGGGCCAACCCAGGTAGTATGACGCAGGCCAACCGCAGCGCGGTGTATCTCAATTACGGAACCACCTTGCCCAGCACCAACGTCGCGCCGATGCAGGTCGCCAACCTCACCCTCGGGTCCAGCTTGACCCTACAGATCACCGGCATCGGCTTCGTGGCCGGACAAAGCTACCCGCTGGTGACCTGGACGGGCATCGGTCCGGCTGACGCTAGTGCGTTCACCACGCTGGTTCAACCCGCCAGCGTCATTGGCAACCTGAGTGTCTCTGGTAACACCCTTTATTTGAATGTGACGAGCAGTCTGGAACCGCTGTCCTGGAATACGGGGAATGGGACTTGGGATACCACCAGCCTGAACTGGCTGACGGCCACGCTCCTGCCCAAGGCTTATACGGACACACAGGACCTGGTTCTGTTTGACGACGCCAGCGGCGTTAACGGCAATCCCGCCGTGACGCTCAACTCGGCGCTCTCCCCGCTGGGGGTGACGATGAGGAGTTCGAGCCACAATTACACTCTCAGCGGACCGGGCGGCTTTACCGGCAACACGGTCTTGACGCTGGATGCGGCCAATGGCCGGAGCCTCACCCTGGCTACCGCAAACAACTACACCGGACCGACAACGGTGAACGGCGGCAACTTGAACCTGGCAGGGATATTGAATGGATCGAGTATCACCATCAATGGCAACGCCACGTTTACCGAGACATCCACCGGGGTGATCGCGGGTGCGGGCGTCTCCTTCAACCAAAACAACTCGGGCACCAACCTCCTGACCGGCGCGAACACCTACACCGGCGGCACCACCATCAGCAGCGGCACGCTGCAACTGGGCGACGGCACCGGCGGCCACGACGGCACGATTGCCGGCAGCCCGACGGTGGAGGACGACGGTACGCTGGTTTACAACACTTATGGCAACACTACCTATGGCGGCACGATCAACGGCCCCGGCACGGTGGTCAAAAACGGCCCCGGCACCCTCACCCTGACCAACCAGAATGGCTACACCGGCAACACGAGGATCAATGGCGGCGAGCTCGTGGGGTCCACCTCCGGCGCCTGCATCAACAGCACGGTGACGGTCGCGACCCCGTCCGCCACGCTGGGCATCGCCCCAGTCGACACAGCCTCATCTTGGCAGTGCTCCGGCGTGACCTTCGCCGCCGCCGGCACCTTGGATTTCAACTTCGGCTCGGTAACCCCCAGCCCCGCGGGTGCCCCGCCCTTGCTCATTTACGGCGATTTAGACTTCAACGTGACGCCGAGGACCATTGTGCGGGGATCGGCGATCGGGTCGCTTCCCACTAACTCCTATCCGCTCGCGGCCTGGAGCGGCTCCCTCAACGGCACGGCGCCGACCAGTGTCATCCTGCCGGCCGGCATGGCCGGCAATTTAACCGTAAGCAGCGGCCAACTCTTCTTGAACGTCACGACGGCCACCGCTCAACCGCTCTTCTGGACTGCCAATTCCGGCGTTTGGGACATCAACACCAGCACCAATTGGATTGACTCGAAAGGGGTCGCCTCCACCTACCTGGAGAACCCCACGTTGGGCGGTGAAGCGGTGGTGTTCAATGACGCCGCCAGCGGCACGGGGCCAGGCATCACTGTCACCCTGAACACCAATGTGGCCCCAGTGAGCGTGACGTTCAGCAACGTTGCCAAGACTTTCACGTTCAGCGGCGCGGGAGGCATCACCGGGTCCGGCAGTCTGAGCCAGATGGTCGCGAGCACCAACATTGTTGCCACGACCAATACCTACACCGGTCCAACCACGGTGAGCGCGGGCACCCTTCAATTCCTCGGAAGCGGAGCTTTGTCCAGCGGGTCGCCGATCTCATTGGGGAGTGCCACCCTGCGGGTGCGTAGCGACGGTGCGGGAAGCAACGGCACGATTGCGCAGGGCAATTCCATCACGCTCTCGGTGGTGGGCTCGACCGACACGATCGACGTGGCCAACAACGGCAGCGCGAACACCAACAACACCGTCGCCTTTGGCGCTCTGAACAACGGTACCACGGCAAACGCCTTCAACAGCACTCTCAACTTCACCGGCGCCAACGGCTATCTGCAAAGTTACAGCAGTCTCGGGCTTTCGGGTTTGACCGGCAACGGCACCACCCTCAACCCCACGACTACCTCGGTCATTATCACCGGCAATGTCATCAACCAGGAATTCGGCACCGTGTCCGGCCACTACGACACGCTCACCTTGAACGGCACGAGCACGGGCAACGCGATCAACGGCCTGATTGCCGACAATGTAAACTACGCTTCCGTAGGCAACGGCGATACCCGCGTGACCAAGTCCGGCACCAGCGCCTGGACGTTAGCGGGCAACAACACCTACCACGGTCCGACGACCATCAGCGCAGGCATCCTGGAAGCGGACAGCAGCACGGCGCTGGGGGTTTCGGCGGTGACGATGAGCGGCGGGACGTTGTCCAACAATGTGAGCGCCACACTAGCCAACAGCGTTAGTTTGAGCTCGGCCGCCACCATTGGCGTGGGGAGCGGGCAAACGCTCACGTTGAGCGGCGCCGTCTCCAGCACCGGCGCCCTGACCAAGACCGGGGCCGGCACATTGTCGCTCACCGGAGCCAACACCTATAGCGGCGCGACCACCGTTAGCAGTGGGGCGTTACAAATCGGCGGTACTGGCAGCTTGAGCAGCGGCAATTATGGCGGGGCCATCGCCCTCAGCAGCGGGGCGACTTTGCAATACAGCAGCAGTGCCGCGCAGACCCTTTCCGGCGTTATCAGTGGCGCTGGAATGCTGGTCAAGGACACCAGCAGCGGCACGCTGACACTAGCGGGCGCCGCGAATACGTTCACCGGCGGCATCACCGTGAATGGCGGCACGCTGGACATTCAGCACCCCTTCCTCGGGTCCCTTTTTGCCGTGGTGCTGGCCAGCGGAGCCGTGTTGCAATTGGATGGAGCGGCAACGAACCAAGTGGGCGCGCTGGTGCTCAACGGTGTCAGCCAACCGAACGGGGTTTACAACAGTGGCAATTCGGGTGGCTACATTACCGGGTCCGGCAGCCTGCTGGTGGGTCACCAGGACTTGTGGGCAGGCGCGCAAAGCGGCGAATGGAGCACCCACATCCTCTCGCCCTCAAAGAACTGGACGACGGGCGGCTTTCCGACGGATTACGTCGACGGCGACCCGGTCACGTTCGACGACACGCTCACCGGCACCAGTACGGTGAACGTGTCGGTGGCGAATGTGATGCCGGCCAGTGTGACCTTCAACAACAACAAAACCAACTACACGCTGCAAGGCAGCGCGGGCATCGCCGGTCCCACCGGGTTGACCAAGAACGGCACCGGCACGGCCACAATCACCAGCGCCAACACCTACACCGGCGCCACCACCCTCACCGCGGGCACCTTGCAATTCCAGGGGAGCTCCCTGCCGAGCGCC
>Ga0316228_1001182_pt1 | contig 28863 bp, 20 predicted proteins | sample TBH18021metaG_FD_206005 | JGI IMG/M metagenome (GOLD analysis project Ga0316228, IMG submission 206005) | Freshwater microbial communities from Trout Bog Lake, Wisconsin, USA - TBH18021 | ecosystem: Environmental > Aquatic > Freshwater > Lake > Hypolimnion/Profundal zone | place: USA: Wisconsin... | reverse complement strand
GACTCCCAAAATCTTCGGCGGTATCGAAACATGGACGAAATTAGGGGCAGCAACAAATTTCGTTGGTATTGGCTTCGCTCCGGCTTTCTTTGGCTTCATGGCTGCCATAGCAGAATTCGGCGGAGGCGTACTGCTGATTTTAGGGTTTTTGGTTCGTCCGGCCTGCGCCTTTTTGGTTATCAATATGACGGTTGCCGCGGCTCTAAAATTTGGAACCGGCGCAGGACTCGCCGGTGCATCGCAAGCCATTGAGCTTGGCATTGTGTTTTTGAGCCTGATTTTGATTGGTCCCGGCAAATACAGTGTCGATGAAAAGTTAGCTGCTCCGAAAAGCCGCTAAGCAGCTCCCTGCCGTATTGTAAAAAATTGATGACACTGGCAACAGTGTCATCAATTTTTTATATCGATTTTTGATAGCGGTCCGGGGTCACCCCCGTGTGGCCCTTGAATACCTTGATAAAATGACTTTGGTCGTAAAACCCTGCCTCTTGGGCGATATCGGCTACAGGCCTGGATTTCCTCAAACAATCCCGAGAGAATATTCTTCCGGGTCGGTAGTTTCGGTTTACAGGGACCCGAACGATACCATAAGCATATTATGTAATAGTTGGGCAGGATTGAAAACTTGTCTATCGGAGATATAGGTATGACACAAAACCGGCAACCCATAGCAACTCACAGGATTGATTTTGCAGCACTCCAGGCAGCGGTGATAGAAAACCTTATCGATGAAGGTACAGGCAGGAGTGTTTTTGCTATCCCCGGCGGTTATGTGCTGAAAATAGCCAGAAACAAAAAAGGTCTGATTGAAAATGGAAATGAAAATTTTGTCTTTCAGACCATCCCTGACAAGTACCGGGAAAGTCTCTGTCCGGTTATCGGCTATCAGGCAAAGCATCTGATTATGCCGAGGGCCCTGCCGCTGATTGTCACAACAATCAACCTTGACGAAGTCTTAGCCCTGAACAAGCCTTTTCTCAATTACTTGCAGGAGCGATATGATCTAAACGAGCTTGACCTGTTCTATCCCGACAATTGGGGGATCTATCATGGGAAGCCGGTATTATTCGACTACGGAACAACATATATCAAAAGCTTGATTAACAGGTAATCCTCCCCGTTTCAGGCCGACACCTCCATGGAGGATAGCGAAGACTTGGTTTTCACTCCAGGCAGGGCCTGCTCGATGCAGGCCTGGTAGATCAACCATTATAGGAGGAGTAAACATGCCTAAAAGACCTCATTGGGAAGCTCCTGAAGTCATAGAGTGGGATGAGGACTCTGCCAGCAGGCAGGGCTTCGGCTGCCGCCCCCGTTTTGGATTTTGTTCCCCTACTCAAGGATTCGGCTGCCGCCCGCGTTTTGGATTCTGTTTCCCCAGGGAAGGATTCGGCTGCCGTCCGCGTTTTGGATTTTGTCCCCCCAGGGAAGGCTTTGAATGCCGTCCGCGTTTTGGATTTTGTTCTCCCAGCCAAGGATTTAGCTGCCGCCCCCGTTTTGGATTTTGTTATCCCAGCCAAGGATTTGGCTGCCGCCCCAGGTTTTAATTATTTACCCAATCCGCGGTTACCCATACAAGGACAATTCCTGTTAATAAGAGCAAAGAGGCGGTATCCCGCTCTGGGAGGCCGCCTCTTTAAGTTCCCCCGCCGGATGCCCAAAAGCGGCCCGGTGGATATCCTGCGAACGCGAAGCGGCGGGGCATTTTGTAATGGTAGGCAAGTACTCATCATGATATAATGATCCTGCAATCACGATAACACCGGAGGCGACAATGGATAAGTTATTGGTTTATCGCTGCGACCTTTATCTCGCTTTGTCCGAATTGTTGAAAGAACCGTCAGCCGAGATTATCCATGAGCTGCCCGACATTGTTGCTTTTTTAGAAGAGGCTTTCTCTATCCTTTGTTGCCCTATACCCCCGTCTCTTTTCCAAAGTTGGCCGGCACTGGCTCCTGATCTTGTCGTGCTACGCAAAGCTTATTCCCAAAGCTTTACTTACCCCCCTAATAAAAGAGTGTTCCCGCTGGAATCGATGTATCGTCCCTGGACCAACGCTCAGTCCGCCGGGCTGCCCGGGGCCCATGACCTCGGTTATCTGCTGAGTGATGCCGCGATTCATATGCTGACGTTGTACAACATTTACGGGCTGACAGCCCCGGAAGAATATCATGCTGCCCCCGACCATCTCTGCCTCCAGCTTGAATTCGCAGCCCACCTGCTTACCTCGGGCCACGAGGATCGTCTGCAGACGTTTCTTGCAGAACACCTGGACTGGGTGAAGAAATTGGCTAATGACGCGGCTGCAGCTCCCATCAACCTGTTTTACAGTCGGGTTATAGCCGTAACTGCCCTATTCCTGGACTACGAACAAGAACGAATGGGAAACAAAGAAACCGACAGTATATAAAGGGAATTGAGAAAAGCCGCCAGTCAGGCGGCTTTCCCAGTTCATGGAACAAAGTCATAATGATAAAGGAACTCCCGGTTCGTGAAAAATCAGGGTTTAAAGACATGGACAGCACAGGCAAGGCAAGGATCGAAAGAGTGGATTACTCGAATTACCTCCAGCGGATTGTCCGGATCTGCAACCGGCAGCCCCGTTAGAGCGGCCTCAATCGGTCCTGTCTGCCCTGCGGCATCACGAGGCGAAGCGTTCCAGGTTGTTGGCACAACAGCCTCATAACGCTCAATACAGCCTCGACCGATTTTCAGCCAGTGCCCCAAGGCCCCGCGCGCCGCTTCGGACAGTCCGACTCCCACAGCATCGTCCGGGATCTTGACCAGGGCTGCGGCTTCTCCTCCCGGCTCCAAGCTTGTCAGCCAGCGATCAAGCGGCCCAATCAGCAATTTGGCTTCCAGCATCCGGGCCTTGATCCGATCCATAGCCGAGATACCTCCACGGTAATGACCGGCTATCCACAACCTGCCAAGCGGACCTACTTCACAGGACGCTCCTTTGTAGCGGGGCGCCTTGACCCAGCTATACCCCTCTTTACGGCCGAGATCGGCCTCGGTGGTTGTGTTTGCCGGGTGTCCGCTGGCAGCGCCGGTGTACCAGGCATGAGATACATCTTCCTCAATACGGTCAACCGCCAGATTCTCATACGCGCCATTAAGATATACACCCCGCGGAAACAGCAGCTTGTTTCCGGCATCATCTTCCGGAAAAGTTCCATAGACCAGCAGGTTGCCGCAGCCCCGACCGTAACCAAAATAGTCACTGTAGGCAGCAGCGATAAGTTCGACATCTTCCTGATAAGTTTCGTTCACGAATTCATTAATTTCCGCGAGCAGCGACCGAGCTGCCGCAATACGGTCCCCCTCCGGAATCCTGGTGACTCCGCCGGCGATGATCGCCGCCTGGTGGGGCATTTTCCCCCCGAAATGAGCAATAAGTTCCTGGCATTTGCGGCGCACATTCAAGGCGGCAAAATAGTGTTTCATCAGCCGTTCGCCGTCAGCGGCGGATAACCGGTAGTCTCCGGTATAATGGGGAACAAAGGGTGCTATTTCCGGACCTGTCACATAATCAGGCAGCGACAACTGATAAAAGTGGGTAATATGGGACTGCAAGAAGTTGGTAGCCAGGATAATATTACGAACCAGCCGGCCATTTACCGGAGCTTGGATGCCACATGCGTCGTCAATCGCGAGCGATGACGCCACGGCGTGGTCGGCGGGGCATACGCCGCAGATCCGCTGGGTGTAAAACACAGCATCGCGGGGATCGCGACCGGCGAGAATCTTCTCAAAGCCGCGGTAAAGAGTTCCGGCCACCTCGGCTCGTTGGACCTTTCCACCGTCGACATCGACCGAGACCTTAAAATGACCTTCTAAACGAGTCACAGGATCGACTACGATTCGGCGCATCAGACCTCACCTCCCAGCAGTCTGGTTTTGTGACCTTCCGGAGGCGCGGTCCCCGCCGGACCATATTGGTCCATCCTTACGAAGAAGGGGCTGGTCACATCCGGAAAACCAGGCTCTACGCAACCCAGACAGGGGGAGCTCGCGCCAACACACCAGTTAGTTCCGCCATTGAATTTTCGTTTTGGGCAGTCGGCGAAAGTCATCGGTCCTTTACAGCCCAGCTTGTAAAGACAGCCCCGCTCCGAAAACTTGGTGGCAAAAACTCCGTCATCAAAATCCTTGCGCCGTTCACAGGCATCATGGATACATCGGCCATAAAACATCGTCGGCCGGAGAAACTTATCAAGCTTGGGTACCCCATACTTGACAAGATGAACTACCGAGCCCAATATCCAGTCAGGATGACTGGGACACCCGGGAAGGTTAATCAGCGAACGCGAAGACATAAAATCCCCTAGCGAAAGGCTTTGGGTCGGATTTGGCCCACTGGCGGGAATACCGCCGAACGAGGCACAACTACCCACAGCAACAACCGCTTTGGCGTGTCTTACTGACGACTTTACCCAATCGGCGAACAGAAGTTCCCGACCGGACTGCTCTCCCAATGTGGCGAATCTTCCTTCTCCTCCGACAGGCACCGTGCCTTCAACGATCAGGATATACTCGCCGTCGAAACGGCGCTGGACATCGCGGATAGCTTCCAGGGCCATGTCTCCGTTAGCGCTCATCAGCGTCTGATGAAACTTGAGGCTGACCACCTTGGTCAGCACCTCACCGATTTCGGGAGCAACTGAATTCAGCAGTGAAATTGAGCAGCCGCTGCACGAGCCGCCCTGCAGCCAGATAACTGGAGGATTTCCGGCCTGAGGTCCGCTGAAAGCTTGGATGATATCTGGCAGCAACATCTCCGAGAGGCCGAACGCTGCACCGGTAGAAACACACAGCTTCAAGAAATCGCGTCTACTTAGGCTACCCATTGTTCACCCTCCCTTTAGGCATAATATAGCGGAGTGTTGGCTTGGTTTCGAACTCTGGCCGAATTGGTTTGGCGAACTGCAACATTGTTGCAAATTCTCCCTGCGGATGATCAAGATCGCCAAAATAGCGCGCCCGGGTTAAGCAAGTGGAAACACAGGCAGGCTCCTCGTTTTCGGCGACCAGCGACAGGCACATGTTGCAGGCTGAGGCCACCCCCTGCTGCGCAACATAGATCCGAACATTGTAGGGGCAGGCCGCTACACAGCGCCGGCAACCGATGCACTTCTTAGGGTCAACTTGGGTTAAGCCGAACTGATCCTTATCTGAAGCCGTGGTCGGACACGCCTCCACACAGGGAGCTTCGGCGCAGTGCTGGCATTGAAAGGGCGCTATCGAATAGCTGGCCTTTGGGTAGCGTCCGGTTTCGCGATCTTCAAAGCGGATAAAGGCGTTGCCCAGCGGCAACCCGTTCTGGTTCTGACAGGCCACCATACAGGCGAAGCACCCAACGCATTTGCTGACATCAATAATCATGCTGTAGCGCGGCATAAACTACTCAACCACCTTTCGCACCTTGACAAGCACTTCCATCATCATGGCGTGACCGGCAATAGCCTCGACGCGATGTGGTGTAAAGTCATTGGGACTGACTCCGAACTTGTAGGCTGTCTTGAGCCAAGGTGAGATATTGCCGTAACCTGCCGGCAAAAAGGCTGCCTCGGGGTGAATCCGTTCCGTCACCTTGACCCGAATGCGTCTCGTCGCTCGCGGCGACTCCACCTCGACCAGATCGCCGTCCTTGATTCCAAAATGCCGGGCACGATCGGCATTAATCCATAGCCGTTCCAGATCATAGGTTTTAGCGATATTGAGCAGTTGTGGCAGATTTGCGGTCGCAGTATGAGACATAAAACCTTGTTTACCGTGGATAAGAACAAAGGTATCCTCGTCTGCCTTGGACAGCGGCGGCTGCCAGACAGGAACCGGAGCATAACCGTTGTCAGCGAAGGCTTGGGAGTAAAACTCCACTTTTTTACTGTCGGTGTGAAATTGCAGTGAGTTGGCTGGAGAGGGTAGGGTTATTGTCCCCTTCCGGCGCAGATCGTCAAGGTTTATGTTGAGGGGCTTCAGCATGGCTTCGGCCAGCGTTTCACGGGTAAAGTTGAAGTAATGGCCTAGATCCATCGCTTCAGCCAGTCCTGTGACGATGTCCTCGAAAGACCGGGTTTGCACATGCAGCAAATCAATGGCCTGGCAGCGTATGCCCACCGCCGGCGCTCCTCCGGCGATTCCTGTCGGCAGATCCTCCCGCTCGGCGAAGCTGCATTCCGGCAGAACATAGTCAGCGATCATGGCTGTTTCCGACCATTGAATGTCGGAGACCACCAGCAACTCCAATGCCCTATAACCTTTCACCATCAATTGCGGGTCAGGCGCGTTGCGGACAGGATTGAAGCTGTAGATAAAACCGGCTTTGGCCTTGCCGTCCAGGGCGCGCTGAGGCATAATGTGCGGGATGCCCTGACTGGTCTGGCACAAAGGATATTCTCCCTTTACCCCTACGCCGTCACAACGGGGAATCTTGGGTTTGGCGGGAGCAGGATAAACCTTCGGGTCCAAAGACCCCAGCCTTGGTCCAACCGGAAACTTCATGCCGCCATCTTGATTGTAGTTTCCAAGCAGGGCATTGACACAGGCCAGCATCCGGAAAGTTTGGGTCCCATTGGCGTAATTCGCCCCGTTCGGGGCCTTGTACCCCTGTTCGATACAGCTAGCCGGCCGGTTTGCTCCCAGGCCCCGGGCTATCCGGCAGATGGTATCCGCGGAGATCGTGGTTACTTCTGCCGCCCATTCAGGAGTATATTGGGAAATTGCTTTCTGAAATTCCGCAAAACCGATAGTATATTCACTGACAAAGGATACGTCATAGAGATTCTCCCTGATCAGCACATGGGCTATCGCCAGCATGAGGGCCAAATCCGTGCCCGGGCGAATGGGTACCCATTCGTCCGCTAAGATGCACGAGGAATTCTGCCGGGGATCGACAATGACGATGGTCGCACCGCGGGCATGGGCGGCGGCCAGACTTGCCGTCGCCGAGGGCGAAATTCCGTCGGCATAGCTGCGGCCCAGAAAAAGGACATATTTCGTCTTGGCCATGTCCGCTGTGGCCATCCTGCCGGTGGTCCACTTATTGGCGACATCCCGCGCCGTACTGCAGAGCGCGTGGTGAGAATGGATGGTCGGCGCTCCTATGGCATCCATAAAACGAGGCATATAAAAGCGGCTTGTGGGCTTCGGGTTTTCACTGTAGAATACCGTTCCCGGTCCATACTTTTCGATCACTGCCCTAAGCTTTACCGCAATCTCACTATAAGCCTGCTCCCACGATATCGGCTCAAACCAATTCTCACCCATCCGTTTCATAGGATGAGTAATACGATCCTTGCTATAGGGCCACATCGCTCCGGCGTGACCGCGGGCGCAAAGCCGGCCGCGGCTTGACGGATGATCCTTCTGACCAGTCACTTTCCATATCCGCCCGTTTTTTACATGAATCCACATTCCGCACCAAGCGGAACAGGCGCCACAGATCGAAGGAATTACTGTTACCTCGGCAGCTTCCGCCTGCTTGGACCATGTCCCGAAAGAAAACAGGTCACTGCTAACCGCCGTTACCGCTGCGGCTTTGAGAAAGGTCCTTCTGGAAAACTGCTTTCTCAGCATCTGGCCACCCCCGTTTTGTGATTATTCTTACAATTTCGATTCAACTCTGCTCATAAATCTCCGTATTGCCCACTTCAACACCCAAACGGATTCCCCCTCTAGGAAGCTACTACCAGCAGACACATGCGTATTTTATAGCAGCATAATAAAACATTATGAGGCAACCATCCCTTCTCGCCTCATATCGAAGGTTGCGACTCTACAGCCTTGCATAGGTGTGTTTCAAAAACAAGGCATCCCGTTCCACCCAAGGACCCTCGCAAATGACGCAGCCTTGCACATTATAGTCCTTTAGCGCCCTGAGACAGGCTGTATAGTTAAAATCACTTTCCCGGACCGGCAGATGGTTTCTCTCCCCCTTATGACTGTATTCAACCCCGCCCATATGGATATGCAGGTCATCCAGGGCCTCTCTGCCCAGTTGGTTCAGTACCAGCTGCAATATGTCGGCAAAATCATCATAGCCTTTTAGGCTGCCGTTATTTCTGGCATGAATATGCGCAAAATCGATGCACAATTTACAGGAAGGGATTTCGCTGCAGAGCGACACCAATTCTTCGATGGTGCCGAACTGGGTTCTTTTACCGGTTGTCTCCAGTCTGTAGTCGATCCCTTGATAGGGAAGTCCGGCCAGGTTGTCCCGGATCGTAGCATAGGTCTTTTCCGGCGAATCCTGCAAATAAAAACCAGGATGAAAGATCAGGCTCCGACCACGAACTTTGGCCAGTGCCTCTGTCGCCGCCAGTATTCTGTGGATGGACTGCTCCTGCTTCTCCTGCTCAACAGCGTTCAGATTGATATAGTACGAGCCATGAGCCGATAAGTATAAATCATTTTCCAGCTTGGCGGCTAAAATTGCGTCTTTGTTCTTGTCTGTCACATTGACGGACTGAACAAATAGGAGCTCCATGGCGTCCAGCCCAAAAGCCTTTACATAGTTTATTCCGGAAGCATAATTGAATTTTTGCTTACCTTCACCAATTGGAAGGCCGGATATGCCGAATAATAACCCGCCGATAGTAATCTCCCTCATCTTTCTGGATTGGATTGCCATGTACCATCATATATTCTGTCCAGACTTATCGTAAACAGGTACAAAAAAGCAACCCCCAGCCCCGGTGAATCCAGGGATAGGGGTTGCTTGTCAGGTCTACAGGGCAGCCAAACCCATTACTAATTGGATTTGCGTCTCTCCCAGCCCTGCTTGAAAAGCGGCAGCCAATTGCCCTGCTGATAAGGATGTTTCAGAATTTCCTCGATATTGAGATCAGTCCCGAGGCCCGGGCCTTCCGGGGGAACTACATATCCGTTTTCAACCTTCATGGGGACAGTCAGGATATCTTCTTCCCAGGGCTCGTTAAATTCATCGAAAATCTCGTGGATGAAGAAATTGGGGGTGGCCATGTTGAGGTGGGCGCAGGCGATGGAGCAAAGGGGTCCCTGGGCGCTGTGGGGAGCGGTTACTCCGTTGGCGGCGTGAACCATCCCGGCGATCTGTTTCGCCGCGCTGATTCCGAGGAACTGCGGCTCCAGCTGGATAATATGCACAGCGTCATGCTTCAATAATTCGGAGAATTGTTCCCGGCAATAGTAGTCTTCACCACAGGAGATCGGAACCGGGCTGCGTTTAGCCACTTCAACGATGGAAGATATTCTTTGGGGCGGTACCGGGGTTTCAAACCAAGCCGGTCTATAGGGAGCCATCGCCTCAGCAAACCGCAGGGCGGTATGTACGCTGAACCGGTTGTGCCCTTCGACGAGAATGTCAACCTCGGGTCCGACAGCCTCACGGACAGCTTTGATAATCTCAATCGCCAGATCGAAGTCCTTGAGTTCCACTGTTCGCCAGGCGTTGCCGAAGGGATCGAATTTGAGGGCAGTATAGCCTTTTTTCACAGTGATCTTGGCTTTTTCGTAATAGCTTTCCGGAGTACGCGGCCCGCGATACCATCCGTTGGCATAAACCCTGAGCTTGTCATGGTTGCGCCCGCCGAGAAGTTTATACAAAGGCTGATTGCAAACCTTGCCGATGATGTCCCAGCAGGCGGTTTCGATGGCCGCCAGAGCAGAGCCCTGTATTTGTCCGCCGTCGGAGTATACGTCCCGGAACAGTTTCAGGGACAGAGTCTCGGTATCAAAGGGATCTTGCCCAATCACCAGATGGCTGAGTTCATGGATGGCGGCTTCTACGGTTTTGGCAAAACCGTTCAGGGTACCCTCACCGATGCCATGGATGCCTTCATCAGTGTGAACCTTGACAAACAGCCAATTTTTCCAGGGATTCCCGGCAATAAATGTTTCGATTTTGGTAATCTTCATACTACACTCTCCTCCTCATGCCTGACAGCCACTGATGACTGTCGGTTCCGCCACTTGATAACATTTTCAATTCCCTGACCAAGTTTCGAATACCTGCAAAGCCAGAATTTTTTTCCAGTTCCGAAAGGTTGCGGATATTGTTATTTTTTCAGTCCTGTGCCGGTCAGGGGAACAACAATTTTGAGATTGCGATCATAGCCTTCTTTAAAATACGCTAACGCCCCGGCGACCGCGGCACCGGCTGTTGCTTCAACATAAATGCCGATCTCGCCGAGCATTTCCTGGGCTTTCAGGACGCTCTCGTCGTCTACGGCGACAACGTCGCCGTTGCTTTCGCTGACAGCCTGGAGCATTTCTTCCATTCGCTTTGGCTGACTGATAGCAATACCTTCGGCCACCGTTGCTTTGATTTCGCCGCCAGGCTGATGGTGGAACCGGTGATACAGCGGCGCGCAATTTTTACTCTGGACGGCAATGATGCGGGGAAGTCGGCCTATCTCCTTAAAGCCGATGTAAGCGCCAAGCAACATAGTACCATTGCCTGCCGGCACGACAATATAGTCGGGAACACCCATCTGTTCTTCAATTTCATAGGCCAGCGATTTGGTGCCTTCAAAAAACAGCGGGTTATAGACATGGGAGGCGTAGTAAGTCTTTTCCGCGGCTTGTAAAATGGCTTTGGCCGTATCATCCCGCGTTCCCGGCACCTTTACCACATCCGCCTTATAGGCGCTGATCTGCTTTATCTTCCCTGGCGACGTACTTTCCGGCAAATAGATGTGACATTGAATTGCCGCCGCCGCGCAATAACCCGCGATGGCGGCTCCGGCGTTGCCGGAAGAGTCTTCCACCACTTCCCGGATACCCAGCTGCCTGAGAACATTGATCATGGCGAAAGCGCCGCGATCTTTGAAGGAACCGGTAGGGCTCAAATAATCGAGTTTCAGCAAAAGGTCAAGGTGCTGCAGCCTTCTCGGCACCAGCGGCGTTTTTACTTCACCCAGAGCTATTTCGCGCCCCAGCTTCTCGCCCTTCGTCCGGTGCAGTTTGAACAGCCCGCCACATTCGCACTGATAATCGAGGCCCCCGACCGGATAGGTTTTTTCACAGTTTGAACAATAAAAATGCAGGATAAACACCACCTTGGTTAACTATATTTTTACAATGAGCTTTTAGATACTATTCGGCGGATTTGCGGCTTGTCCCTGTCAGTCGGCAGCTTTGGGGCCCATAAAAAAACCTTGCGGCAAAAACGCCTCAAGGCACTCCGGTTATGAGCGGCTTTCCGGTGCTTTACATTCCTTATTTACTCCTCAAGGAATTCGGTATAACATAGAATCAGGCGTAATATTGAGCCGCAGGATGTCTTATTAGCATCACCGCAAACACTGACAATAAAACCAACTGTTTCGATGGAGGAACAAAGATGAGTGTGACCATTAAAGATATCGCAAATATAGCCGGGGTGAGTTACTCCACAGTGTCGAAGGCTTTGAACGCCAGCCCCCTGGTTCGCCCTGACACCAGAGATAAAATTATCCGCATCGCCCAGGAAATGGGGTACCAGCCCAACATCCTTGCCCAAAGCCTTGTTTCCAAAAAAAGTTCGATCATCGGGGTTGCCTGGCCTTCGGTCGAGCGCCTGTCATGGTCCACCCTTGTTACCAAAGTCAATGACGACCTGGACAAGCACGGCTATAACATGCTGCTTTCCATCAACCCTATTCAATCGGCTGTCAGCATTTTCAACCGCCTGCATGTCGATGGCATTCTGGTCTTCCCCGGACATGATATGACCACTGCAGCAACTGTTTTTCCTAAATCCCATGCACCCATCCTGGTGTATGGGAACCCCAAATCACGCCACTATCCGGTCATTAATGCCGACCGCCAAAAAGCTATCTTCCAGGCGGTAAGTCATCTAAGCAACCTTGGTCATAGCAGAATTTCTTATATTGCCGAGTTGTCGCCTACCAACGCCACCCAGCAGGAAAAACTCAAAGGGTTTCTGGGCGGGGTCGCACACTGCCGGCTTTCGTCCCATCCTGACATGACCATCGATTCGGGAGGCCGATCCCCGGATGCCGGCTATGCGGCAGCAGTGCGGCTTCTGGACTCCTCCTACAAGCCTACCGCGGTTATCAGCGGAAGCTATGATTTGACCGCCGGCATGATCCGGGCCCTGCAGGAACGGGGCGTCAGCATCCCCCGGGATCTCTCGGTCATCAGTTATGACAACATTCCCCAGATGAACAACTTCGCTGTCCCCATAACGGCGGTAGGGGCGTCGCTGGAAATGATGGCTGAAACCATCGTGAAAATGATGCTCGATTTAATCAACAAGTCGAACTTGTTCTCCTCCCATTTCGAAGTTGATACCGAACTTGTCGAGCGGGCATCAGTCAGGGCCCTTTAAAAAGTGGCCATCCTGGATATCCAGGATGGCCGCTTTTTTGCCGCCCAATAGGTAAGCACCTATTGCCAAGATTCAATTTTTGCAGCAACATCATCATGAAAAATACGCATCCGCTCGGGATTTAACAGGGCAAATACCGGGTAAGGCAGCTCTTTGCTGCTCAGCCAGTGCTCGACACCCGCGGCGTGGGAAAGCAGTTCTTTCAATCTTTCCTGCAGCAATTGCCGCAAGTTTCCGAGCTCGGGGGGCTGTGCCGCGAGAACTCTGGCCATGATGGCAATCTGGCCGACAAGGCCGAACCCTTTCACATAGACGGCAAAGTACTTGAATTGTTCCAGCAGACGCTGGTGGGCGCTGTCCGACAACCCCCTGTTGACTGATAACAGGCTAAGCAGTTCCCGGACCTCTGCCACCGCCTGTTCCTTTTCGACGACAATTTTCCCCAGGTTTTCCATCGTGCCTCGAAGCGTTTTATCCTTGCCGGCATGCCAGTCAGAGAGGCTATTTTTCTCTTCAGCCAGCCAGAAAGCGTGCTCCAAACCGACAGGCAGAGCGCTGCTGTCGCTGAAAACATACTCGTCCATAAAAACGGTCTTCCGGATAACATCCCAGGTCCTGTCGAAGATGCCACCCAGCCATGTCACGCATTCCTCAATCATGGCATTGGCAGCGCCCTCGGCTATCAGTCCTTCCGCAACAAGCCAGCGCCTGTAGACATCGCTGCTTGGCCTGGCGGCGTCTTCGGCCAGCAGCGCGGCGGCATAGGCGTTGACGATATTCGGAGTGTCAAAACAGGAATGGCCAGGCAGCCCCTCCCAGTCGGTTCTTACAACCATTCCACAAACCCGGTTAGCGGCAGCGTGTCTGAATCGCTCCTGCCAGTCCCGGACCAGGCTGCAGATTCCAATTCCCCAGCCGAAGTACTGACCCATGGCGTCAAACTCGACCCAAGTCTCGTTTTGGCGCGCTTCACCTATTTTCGGATTGTTGGGAAAGGTAGGATAAAAATCGTGGGGTGTGTTTTTCAGCGCCAGGACAATGTCGGCGGGAAACCGGTCCATCGCCGCCGACAGTGCCTGCTGGCTGCCTGAGTCGAAGACGAAATCCCTGACAACCAACGTCTTGCCGGCCTGATGGATTGGCTCGTGGATGGCAGTAATTAATTGGTAATACCATTCACTCGAATCAAGGGTTTTGCAGGAATTACATTCACATCGGTTGCTGGTGACCGACAGTTTGCTTTCCCGGCTGCCTGGCGAGGTAATCACCCCGCCCAGTTCGGGGAAGTCAGCCATCAGCTCGCTGTATTTCACCCTGATGAATTCCAGCCAGAAGGTTTCGCTGCAACAAAAGTGTCCGTTCTTGCATACGGCCGGGTGAACCTCCTGAATATAATCAGGGAACCACAATTCCTTATTCTGCAAGAATACCAAAATCCCCATCCCGGCGGCCTTCCGTATCACCCAGTGCAAGTAGTCCCGGCGATGAACAGGCATGTAGCGCCGCGAGGCCGTCAGCTTGTATAATTTTTTGTAGATGGCTTTATAATGCTCATAGAACGTCTGGTTGGAATTCTTTTCCCCATAATAGTACGCCGGCCACACCACAGCATCGACAATATCGTTGGCGTGCAGGATGAGGGTGTTCATGTTGTTGGCTGCCATAAAATCCAGCACCCTGGCAACATGCTCTTGATCCCAGATCCGGTCGTGAATCTCCATGGCTCTGACCGCAAAACTGTCTTTCATATAGCAGCGGCCTCCTCATCAATACTTTTGCAGCGTCAAAGTCGTTGCCACAGCCAGACCGAGGACCGCCGTACCGACAAGAAAGAACAGGCCGCCGGCGTAACTGCCGCCGCTCAGAGCGATGCAAAATCCGATGATGGTCGGCGACAGTGCGCCAATCCCTGTGGCAATTCCGTTGAGGGTACCGGAAGCTGTTGATATGGCTTTTCCGGGAACGAGCCGCTGGGTCATCGCCCAGGCGGCGGGGATTCCTATTCCGGTCATACCCATGCCAAAGGAAATCAGCACCGCTGCGGCGTTGTTATTCACCGCCGCAACCCCGAAATAGATGCTAAGGGCCGACCCGAGCATCGCCACAATACAAAACGGCGCGTTTCGCCCGGCGCGGTCAGTGGCCCAGCCGCCGGCGACTTTGGCCACAACCGACAGGACGAAGGGCAGTGACGCGATCCAGCCCATCTGCTCCCAGGAAAAGCCCCGGGCTGTTTTAAGATAAGAAGGTATCCATGACGCCAAGCCCCAGAATATCGTGCTATGGCAGATATTATAGAATACCACCAGCCAATAGCGATAGTTGTAGATAAAGACCTTGGCGTTTTCCCATACCGTTGCATTCGGATCGTCCGGCCCGGACTGAATATCTTTGGCAACGCCCTCTTCAATGTACGCCAGTTCCAGGGCGTTGATTTTTTTGTGCTCCCGGGGAGAATCGGTAGTATGGAACCAGAGCAGGTAGATGGGGATAATGCCCAAAACTGCGCAGATAAAGAAACTGGGACGCCAGCCCATATGGAAAACCAGCCAGGCAAAAAACGGCATGGCCGCCGCCGAAGCCAGCGACTGGCCGGTAAGCCAGACCGAATTGGCCCGGCCCCGCTCGTGGGGCGGAAACCACTTTTTAACGAAGATGCTTTGCATCGGGTAGTGCATTCCTTCGCCGATCCCCAGGACAATCCGGGTAAAGATCATCGCGGTGAAGGAGCCGACCAGGCCGCCCATAGCCATCGATATTCCCCACAGAAAAATCGAAATCACCATGGCTTTACGGGCTCCCAAATAGTCTCCCAGCGGACTGAGAACCACGTTGGAAATCCCGTAAGTCAACAGGAAAGCCGTCATCAGCAGGCCGATTTTTATCGGTTGGCCTTTGATGCCCATATCGCTGAGAAATCCGTCGTTGGCCACCAGGACTGCCATGTTGGAACGGTCGAAATAGGCTACAAAGATTGTGACAAGCAAAATCGCCGCAAGGACGATGCGCTGTCTGGTCGGTTTCGCCGCGTCGCCGGCTGCAGGATGAGATATGGCATTGTCGGTTGACATGGTATTTCCCTCCTCCCGTTTTATCAGCACCTAAACCTTCTTTGACGGCACTCTATCCAGTACTGCGCCCTGACTGCGCAAAGCCGCTTGGACCTCGCTGACTGGGACTGCCGCAGGGCTGCAGTCCTTTGCAGCCGCCAGGGCCGCAATCACTCCGGCGGCGTGGCCGGTAACCAGGCAGACGGCCTGGCCGCGGACCGACCCTGCTGCTTCATGGGTAGCCGAAACAAGCCGGCCGGCGGCAGCCAGGTTATCCACCCCCAGCGGAATCAGACACTGGGCCGGAATCGAATAGGATTTGTCGATGCGCCAGAGGGTCACCCCGCTCCCTTTCACCTGGCTCCCAAGGACAACGGCGTTCTGCTTTACGTCATGAATATCCAGAGGATACGCGCCGCGCCCGATCCGATCCGCGAAGTCGCGACCGCTCAAAACATCCTCTTTGGTCAATATATACTCGCCCTTGATCCGCCGGGTTTCTCTGACCCCGACCTGATAAGGGCTGGATACGACATAGGCGTCCTCAAAGCCAGGCATATACTTCTTGAGAAACCGGATGGTCTCCAGCATCTGCAACTGGGTTTCCACCTCGGCCCGCGACAGGTCTATGGCGCTGAGGCCGTTGATATCGTGGACCCGGGTGATGTTGATGGCGACTTCCTTGCGTCCCGGCAGAGGATTAAACCCCATCCTGTCGCGGGGAATATGATAATCGCCCGCATCCCGGGCTTTTTGAATCAGGCTTTTGAAGCCCTCGACCCCGGCGCCGGGAGTGTTGCGCAGGAACTCGACGGTATAGTCGTCTCCTGTCCAGCCCTCAGGGGTCCCCAGGTCCTCCGGATGCTGCTCCAGGTGGCACCAGAGACCTTCCAGATTCACGCCTCCCACCCGGAATATCGAAGAAACCGGCTGGGTCAGGGCGTCGGTTTCGCGGCCGAAAGAAGTCCCGCCGCCAGCCAGAGCCGTCAAGTCAGCGTCGCCGGTGCAATCGACAAAACACTGCCCTCTTACGACTTCCAGACCGCTTTTATTCGCCACCACTATTCCTTGTATCCTGCTGTCTTCCATGGTCACATCAACCAAGAAACTGTGGAAAAGAAAGTTAACTTTAGCCTCATAGGCCATGGCCATGAGCAGCATTTTTACCGCCTCCGGGTCTTGCCCCAGAATTGCGCCATGCCTTGGGTCATAGGAAGCATCAGTGGCGCAGCCCATGTCTTTGGCCCGGTTGATCAACTCTTCCCCAATCCCGCCTAATACCTTGGAACCTTCACCATCGTTGGTTCCTTTGATCGACATCCCCAGATTCAAAGTTCCGCCAAGGTTTCCGTACTGCTCGACAACCAGCGTGCTGGCCCCCATCCTGGCAGCGGCAATGGCCGCAATAGCCCCTGCATTCCCCCCGCCGACGACCACGACATCATAAAATTCGTTACTTCGCACAATGCTTCCTCTCTTTCTCCAGTAGACTAGACCGGCCAGAACCCTGGCACGACGACAAAAAGATATTCTCCCCCGACTCATCCGCGGGAGCAAAACGGTTACCGTCAGTTTCCCTGTCATAATAAATAACAACGTTGTTATTTATTATATCCTGCTACTCCGACGATTGCAACAACATCCGGGGGATTGGGGAAAAGTTATTATCTCCTGCGAATATCGGACAGCCATCAGTTGGCGGCAGTCACGCCAAAAAGCCTTCCGGCAAGCCGGAAGGCAGTGCTGAAACACGGTTATGTCGATCTGAGATGGCCGTAGCGGCAAACGCTTATTTCTCGTTGTTGCGAATATGGGCATTATACCACTGCACCGTGGCCTGCAGGCCATCAGCCAAGGTAGTCTGTGAAACAAAGCCGAATTGCTCGGCAGCCCGGGTGACATCAAGCACCCGCCGCGGCTGTCCGTTTGGGCGCGATACATCCCAGCGGATACGGCCGGTATATCCGGTCAGATCAGCGATCACTGTCACCAGGTCTTTTATACGGACTTCCCGGCCGGTGCCGAGATTCACCGGCTCACTTTCATTGTAGTGCTCAGCAGCGCGGACAATGCCCTCGGCGGCGTCAGCCACATAGAGGAACTCCCGGGACGCCGAACCGTCGCCCCAGACTGTTATTTCATCTTGTCCGGCGTCGATTGCGTCACAGCATTTCTTGATCAGCGCCGGGATGACATGGGATGATCCAGGATCAAAATTGTCACCCGGACCGTAAAGATTCGCAGGCAGCAGATAGATAGAATTAAAGCCGTATTGCTGCCGATAGGCCTGACTCTGAACCAGGATCATTTTCTTGGCCAGACCATAGGGGGCGTTGGTCTCCTCAGGATACCCTTCCCAAAGGTCGGCCTCGCGAAAGGGAACCCGGCAGTACTTAGGATAAGAGCACACCGTTCCGATGGCAACAAACTTTTTCAGCCCGCATAAACGGCCATATTCCATAAGCTGGGCACCCATCGTCAGATTGTCATAACAAAATTTGCCGGGATTGATTTGATTTGCGCCGATGCCCCCAACAACCGCCGCCAGGTGGATGACCATATCAGGGCAAAAACCGTCATACATTCTGCTGACCTGATCGGCTTGGGTCAAATCGTATTCTTTGCTTCGGGGGATGAATAGGTTCCGGCAGCCACGCTCAGCCAGTTTTTTCACCACATGCGTCCCCAAAAAGCCGGCGCCACCGGTGACCACCACCCGACTGTCAGCGAAAAAGTCACTCATCGCCGACCCTCCTTGCCTGACGGCTCGTCTGCCGACCCGTCGCACAGCTTCTGGGCTTCTGTCCGCCTGAGATCTTCCTTCACCATGAGACCGACCAGTTCGGCAAAAGAAACGCCAGGCTGCCAGCCCAACTGCCGCGCTGCTTTGCTGTAATCAGCCTGGAGGATGCTGACCTCGGTGGGCCGGAAGAACCGGGGATCGACTCTGACCAAAACCCTGCCGCTGACCTGATCAACCCCGCTTTCCTGGATCCCTGCTCCCTGCCAGGCGATGCGGATACCAACACTGTTGAAGGCCTGTTCAACAAACTCCCTTACAGTGTGGCACTCCCCGGTTCCGATCACGTAATCTTCGGCCTCGGCCTGTTGCAGCATAAGCCACATTGCCTGCACATAGTCTCCGGCGAAGCCCCAGTCTCTTTTCGCGTCAAGATTTCCTAAATAGAGCGCCTGCTGCAGGCCAAGGCTGATCCGGGCCACTGCCTGGCTGATCTTTCTTGTCACAAAAGTCTCGCCGCGCAGAGGCGATTCGTGGTTGAAGAGAATACCATTACAGGCAAAAAGCTGATAGGCTTCGCGATAATTGACGGTAATCCAGTAGCCGTACAATTTGGCGACAGCGTACGGGCTTCGCGGATAAAACGGCGTGGTCTCCCGCTGGGGTACTTCCTGGGCTTTGCCGAACAATTCGCTGGTGGAGGCTTGGTAGAACCTTGTTTTGTCTCTAAGGCCAAGAAGCCGGATGGCCTCAAGAAGACGTAGTGTCCCCAGGGCATTGGTGCTTGCCGTATATTCCGGGGTCTCGAAGGAAACCTGGACCTGGCTTTGCGCCGCCAGATTATAAATCTCGTCAGGTTGTACTTCCTCAACAATCCGCATGATATTGGTCGAATCGGTCAAGTCGCCGTTATGCAAGCTAAGTTGTTGTTTTGCGCCGGTTTCCTGCAGACACAGATGGTCAATCCTCTCGGTGTTGGATACCGAGGAGTACCGCTTTATTCCATGGACTTCATAGCCCTTGCCGATGAGCAGCTCGGCAAGATAAGCGCCGTCCTGACCGGTGATGCCGGTAATCAGGGCCTTTTTCATTTGCCGCCATCATCTCCTGTTCGCTTGTTCCAGCCTGGTCACTGGCGGAAAAGACTTTTCCCCGCGGAAAAAACCTCCCCCATCATCCTATTCCGTCCGACGGCTTCAGGTACATTGTCAGCCATATTGCGTAGCATCCATAAAAGCGTCCCGCCGGCCAAAACTCTGGCAGGCGGGACTTTCTGACTGCGGCGGAAAACCCGGCGATACGTTATGGTTAATAACCAATTCGTCACGGCCGCTTCCGTATTTGCGAAACCCTTCATAAACTAGTAAGAGAATATCTTTCAGTGATAACAGCAACGAAAAGAGATTCTTAGAGGTAATGACATGGAGACTTTTTATCATGTTTCAGCCAATAAGCTGAGCCGGGGACAAACAGTAAAACCTTACGGCCGCAAAGAAAGCTTCAACCTGATGTTCGATTTTTGCTCCTCCCTGGTGGAGAAAGACCCTGAAAAAATCCCCTACGTATCTGTCTTTGAAGACTTTATGCGGGTAAAAGGCATTTGCTTTCCCAATCCTTATTCCCTGGGATCAATTCTGCGGGAGGTGTTGGCGGAACAAGTGCGCCGGGCCTGTTTCGCTGACAAGCCCTCGCGGATCGGCTCAGCATTCGTGTTCAAGAACTATATGGATGCCTATCGTTTTCGGCTGGATTACCGCAAGGAAAAAGGGGTGATCTTCCGCTGCGAATCCGTCGCCGATAGTGTATTCACAGGCGATATGGCGATCATTACCCACGCCCGGTTGTCGCACAACGACTGCAGGAGCGATTTTCAAGTCTTTAAAGATTCGATGATGGAATACTGGGCAGGAAACGAACCAATGAAGTATCCTGAGACAATCTGCTCTGATCCGGTCACCATCATCGAGCCGGCCTATCTGGCCTTCCAATACGCCCCCGAATCCGGCCTGTACACAGGCTCAACCCATATTCCCCTTGACTCCTTATCCGGACAGCCGATGCTCCCGGTTGCCTGCACCTTGGAAGCACCGGTCTTCACTCCTGGAAAAACCCCTGTGTATAAAAACGGTGTCTGGGTCAGCGAGTAGAAAGAGAGAGGACGACGAATGGTTCCCAACAGCTTTTGGGTTCATAAACTGTACGGAAGAACCTATTTCACAGGTACGAGGTTTCAGCATGAATAACTGTATAGATTTAAAGTACGAGCTTTACCGCCTGATCGTGGAAGCTGTGGAGCAAGATGACTGTCACCGGGCCCTCAAGCATTGTCAGGAGCTGCTGCTGCTGGTCGCTGACCCCCGGATTGACGCGCTGCGGAAAAGTCTCAGGAACAAGCTGAAAGACGACAAGATCAATGATAACATCCGGCAATTCACGGCTTCGTATCATAAACCGCTTCCGCCCAGAGAAGCCTTCTTCCGGCCTGAAGTTCTGATCCCCTGCTTCAATCAGGGCCTGTTGCTCGGCGACGCCCTCGCCTCACTGCCTGCCAGCGTGGCTGTCACTGTAATCAATGACGCCTCCACCGACGACACCGCCGAACATATCGACGCACTAAAAACAAAGTATCCTTTTAAGCTGCTGACCAACACCGTCAATCTAAACCAGGGGGGCAGCCTGAACCGCGCTATTACGCTGTCGGATAATAATCTGTTCATCATTCTCAACGCCGACGACGCCTTGGTCCGCTATGCGATACCGACCGTAATCGAAGTGCTGGGACGTCATCCTGCTGTGCGAATGGTCGGGGGAGACTGTTGTCCCTTCGACGATGCTGCGGTTTTGGATCGCAACCGGGAACTGCCGGCAGAGCTGCCGTATAGACCCAAGCCTCGAATCTTCTCGCCCGCCGATGCGCTGGCCTTTCATCATCCCAATGACATCAATATGACCATGTCCGGCTGCTCATTTTTACGTTCAGCCTGGGAAGCGGTGAATGGCTTCTGGGATTTCGAACAAAGGATTTGTTCTTTTGACGACCGGGACTTTCAGATGCGGGTATGCGCGCTGTTTCCTGTCTCCGTGCTGCAGGAAACACTGGCCTTTTACCGGGTAAACAGCTCGGTCGGTCGCGGCCGCTGCCTATAACAGGAGGTTTGCCCATGTTTTTTGCCAACAAGGTAAAATCAACGGAACTGCAGGTGCTTGTCTTCAGTAAGGATCGGGCCATGCAACTCGACGCGCTGCTGTCTTCCCTGCAGCTGCACTGCTTCGATCCTCAAGTTTTGCGAACCCAGATACTCTTCGCCTGTTCTACCAGCCGCCACAGCGCCCAGTACCGGGAACTGGCGGCTGCTTATCCCCAGGTTTCCTTCACCGCTGAAACCGACTTTAAGGCCCAGGTGCTGAGTGTTTTGAACCACCCTGAAAAAATCTTGTTCCTTGTGGATGACAGTCTTTTTGTCCGGAATTTTTCGGCGCAGCAGCTGGTGGAACTGCTTGACAGGCATGGCGAAGCTGCCGGCGTCTCTTTGCGGCTGGGTCAAAATACCGCTTACTGCTACCCGCTTGCGCGGTTTCAGGTCATCCCCCGGTTTGAAAATCTGAATAACGGCTTTCTGGGTTACGACTGGTCGCTGGCTGAGGCCGACTTTGGCTACCCGCTGGAACTATCCAGCTCTTGCTACCGAACAGCAGATGTCCTGCAGGTACTCAGCAGCTGCAGCTTCAAAAATCCTAATGAGCTGGAAGGAACACTGGCTGCGAACGCCCGAAATTCACTTGTTCCCGGAAAGAAACTTTTGCTTTGCCCCAAGCAATCCATTGCATTTTCTTGTCCGATCAATGTTGTTCAAACCTGCTGCCCCAACCGCCACGAATTGTCTCAGGGCTGCACCGCCGAATCTTTGGCAGACCTTTTCGACCAAGGGAAAAGGATCGCGGTGGACCCTTATCGCGACTTCCTTCCGAACGCCTGCCATCAGCCGGTGGAATTGATCTTTAAATGATGAAAACGGGAACCTGCGGTTCCCGTTTCGGCTGTTCGACAAACCTAAATATGGATAGGGGTGGAATTGTCGCGTATCGTGTAGAACAGCAGCTGCTGGTATTCGGCCATCTTCTCGGGAGTTACGGCAAAATCGGTCTCGGCGTAGCACGACAGCAGTATCCCAAGCTTGTTCCACAGACCGACATCGGCTGGCACGGCGTGTTTGACGTGATAGGCGACCGGCGACGCCAGCAGCTTACCCGGTATATCATTGGCGATCGCCATCAGAATGAGCCAGTAATCCCACCAGTATAGACCGAGACAAAAGCTTTCAACCGGATAACAGCCGGTCTTGTTTTTATCAAAAAAGATGTAGTCAAAGCCGCCGGTGTGCGGGGTTCCTTCCGGTGCTTCCAGGGATTCGACATCCAGGCGGGAACCGAATACGATCGAACCTGCAGCTTGTTTGGCCAGATAAGCCGCCAATCCCTCATTCCGAAATACAGTATCAGACTTCACGATGCCGCAGACCGCAGTTGGTTGCCTGGCGCAGCAGTCGAGCAGGTCCTGGAGGTAGGCATAGCATTTACCGTAGGCGTGCCTGCCGTCCCGGTAAACAGGGACAAACTCCGTGTCCGGAAAGTGGGGCTTCAGGGCCATGATATCATCAGGAGCGTTTAGAGCGACAGCTCTAAAGCCGCATTGCCGCCAGCTCCGGACAGCAGCCTGCTGGCTCAGTATGTTGTCCGGGGCAAGTGAAGTGACGATGGTTACTGCCGGTTCAGGCCGTTGCCGGGAAACTTGGGAGCCGGGGCAGCCCAGATATTCCAGAACTATGTTGCAGAACTCCCGTCCGCGGGCTTCCACCGCCGCCAGCGCGCCGGCCTTGGCCTGACCTTCGGCTGCTTTGTCCGGTCCCGGCCGGCAGGACGACAGCAAAACATCCATTTTCTCCGCCAGATCCTGGGGCTCGCTCCGCCGGAAAGTGGTGCCATAACGATATTCCCCATGAACCTCAAGATCACTCAATACGATAGGTTTGCCCAAGGAGCGGCACTCCTGGACCACCAGGCTCAAGCCCTCAAACAGCGAAGGCTGAACAACAAACAGGCTGCGCCGAAGCAGCTGCATCTGCTCTTCTCGGGGAATCAGACCAAGTATGGAGATATTTTCGCGTATTCCCAGCGCATCAATTTGGCTCTGCAGGGTTTCAAAGTAGCCGGGAATACGGTAATCTTCGGTTGGGCCGGTACAAGCCAGGTGAATAACGCGGCCCGATTTTTTGAGCAGGCTTACCGCCTGAAACAGGGTCAGGTGATTTTTGTGTACCCAGAACTGGTTGGAACAAAGGACAAACCGCTCCGGCAGCCCATACTTTTGCTGTATTTCCTCCGGTTCCCCGGAGTACCAGCTTTCCTCCGGATAGGGCGAGGCAGACAAAACCTTGGTAATGACGCCTGATTCCGGATAATATTTCTTGAAGTCTGCTTCAGCGGCGCGGCTGTTAAGAATCAAGAGGCCTGCCTGCTGGGCAATTTTACTAAACTGACTCTCCCGGGCCTGGTATTCGTAGTTGGAGAAAAATTCCGGCAGATAGCGATGCTGAAAGTCAGGTATCCAGGAGACTGCCTGCTTGTAGGGAAATACGTCGCTGTTTACCGGGTAGTAGAAATCCACAAGCGAAAACAACTCATCCAGCGACTGGCAGTGTACCGGGGTGACTCCCAGTACGGTCTCCAGGCCGGAAGCAGACTGCCCGAGAAAAATGACGCCATCGAACAAGTGGACGAAAGAGCGGTAGCAATCGAAATCAGCCAGGCTTCTTTCACTGATGACCAGGTACAGCTGCGGACGTTCGGTCCTGGCCAAAACCGACAACGACCTGACCAGCGTTTCCACGTAGGAGACGCCGCCGTACCACTGCTTACCACCGGTAAGGGGGATACCGACGCGGGTGTTGGCAATCATACAAGTACTCCTTTTCTGCACCAGATGCGAAATCGAGGGTATATGGCGTTCAGATGGACTACCCAGCAGCCCGGTCAGCGCCTTGGATACGGACAGGACATAGTGCCGCGGATTATAGCGCTGCTGGATAATCGCCAGCGACCGGAAGGCCTGGCTGCGGAGCCACTCGGCGGATGTCGCCGCGAAATACCGGATCGTGTCCCTGATCCCCTCGACGCTGCACTCTTCTATGAGATGAGCTTCATCCTGCTCCAAGCCGCAGGCCCGGCTGACGATAGGGATCAGCCCGGCGGACATGGCAGCCAGCACACTGCCCGATATTCCCTCCGAACAGGAGGGCAGGATAACATAGCTGCAGCGACGGACAATTTCCCGGAACATTTCCCCCTGAACATCGACGAAACCGACAGATTTGATGTTGGGCCGGTGAAACAGCTCCGCTTCGTACGCTTTGCAAAAATCCGGTTCCTGGCCAAATAAGCTGCATACATACAGATTGGCGTCCGGACTTGCCGCGAATGCCTCGAGCAGCAAGTCGAGTCCTTTGAGCACCTGGGGCTGACTGGCAAAAAAGAGAAAGTCCCGGGGTGATTTCTGCGAGAAATTTATATTCGGCGGCAGAATGTACCCGGTGTTCTTGATTAAGGACACCTGAGCCGAGGTTACCGGGCCGAATGTATCCAGGGTGTGGCGGTTGCCCACAAGAAACAGCGCCTGGAACAAATCAGGGTGGGGGTATTCGTAGGCAGCGGATGTCCTGGGCTCCAGCCTGACGCCACGGCGGCGGAAGATTGCGTCCAGACGCTCCTCTTCCCGGTGACGTTGCCAGGATGGACTCGAGCCTGTGGCATATAAAATCTGCGGGCAGCCAGGCTTGAGATATTGTTGATAATCCTGGCGGTTGTGGGGCGATATGTCCAACAGCAAGTCGTAGCACTTGTTCAGACTTATGTCGGCGGTGTTCCAGTTCAGTACATCCACGTTATAGCCGAAACAGCCCAACAGCGCAGCCAGCATGGGTACCTGCCACAAGTTTTGGTGCCACTGGCAGGACACAGATTCGTCAAAGGGCTGCACGATGTACTTGAGCAGACAATGCCGCTCAAAATCAGTCTGATTAACATTGACCCGCGGCTCAGCCATAATTCCACCTGCTCACACCTATATCTGTGTTCACATCATGATATCCCTGGCATCCCGGTTTATCTTCAGCGCGCATTGCTGCAGGTAGGTCATCGTTGTCTCCGGCGTCAGAGGCGCAGACGGGGAAAAATGCCTCGCCAGAGCACTCCCGAGATACAGCCATGTTCCCTGATCCCACGCCGCCTGATGGGCCACATGCACCACCACTGGAGTGACCAGCCGCCTCACCGGCCACTGACGCTCCAGGGGGATCAGGGCGGCCCAGAAGTCCCACCAGGGCAGTCCCAGACAGAAGACCTCCGGCGGAAAGCCTGCCAGCAGGTCCTGGTGAAAGAAAAAGAAGTCAAAACCCAGATGATAAACTTTACCTTCCCTGGCATCAGGAGAAGTCGCGTCGAAACGCGAGCCGAAGATGACCGGACTGCCGGTCTGGGCTGCGAGAAAATCATGCAATTTGTCGTTGACAAGATGAAGATCGGAATTAATGATGCCGCCCAGCCGCGCCCGAGTCTGGGCCAGACAAGCCAGCAGATCGTCAAAGTAGATATAGGGTTTATGAAACTGACTCCGGGCGTCCCTTCCGGCGGCTACGAACCGGACATCAGGAAAATGAGGCCGCAGTGTTTCGATCTCCTCGGCAGGATTGACGGCCAGAACCTGAAATCCGCCCTGACGCCAGGTATTCAGAGCCGCGCGCTGGGCGGCATAGTCCCTGGGGGCGATGGAGGTTGCGACAACCATCTGTTCCGGACGAACCAGGGAAATAGACCCCAGTTGTTTCAGCAGGGTTTTGGGCGCAGTTTGATTTTGCCGCTGCTGCGCCGCGGGTACAAGCGCCTCCGACCCGGTCTGAGCCATATCAAGCAGCGCCGCCTCGAAAGCCGGCTGAGCGGCCTTGCCGTTGAACAGCACATCCTGTACCCGGGATTTAATTGTTTGGGCCACTCGCCGGCGGAGCTCAGCATCCTGGGCAAACCTCACTGCCCAGGCTACATACTCTTTCTCGTCGGCAGCTATGCCCTCCTCGACGCCCAGAGCCCTCAGCATGCCTCCGCCCCAGCGGCTGCGGGACAGTTCCCCCTCCTGAGTTACCACCGGCAGACCGACATATAATGCCTCCATGTTGGTGGTCCAGCCGCCGTAGGGGTAGGTATCCAGCTGCACATCGGCGATTTCCAGCAAACCAAGGACACTGCGATAATGTCCGATGGATGGCAAAAGAACAAGGCGCTCGTTCACCCCCGCCTCGACGGCGGCCGCCCTTAAGCGTTTAGCCAGCTTGGCGTCGATGCCGCCCGGGGTGGTGTACGGTTTGAGCAGCATCCAGGCGTTGGGCGCCTGCCTCAGTATTTCGAGATACATACTCTCGCGCTCGGCGCGGTGCTTGATGCCATTGGCGCAGGAAATGAACAGCACGGCATCCTCGGGAACGCCGAGATCTTTCCTGGTCATCGATCTGAGCGGCTCATCAGGCAAAAACTGCGCCGCCCCCAGCTGCGGCAGGCGGATAAGTTTTTCCCGATACTGGGACTCGGCCGACGGCGACTCGAAATCGCCGCTGATATAGTAATCCATCGTCGGCAGCCCGGTGGTAGTCCCGTGGCCGACCATAGCGCACTGGATCGGCGCCAGCCGTAGTCCACCCAAAATATAGGTAACCACATCCATGCCGATATCGGTAAAAATCAGGATATCCAGCTGGCTGCCCAGAACACTGTTGATAATGGCGCCAAAATTTTTCAGATCAGTGAATTTTTCAAAATGGTCGCAGTTGCTGATGAAGATGTCGGTGAACTCGTCTTGCCGCTCCGCCAGGGAAAACATGAATACCTCAAACTTGCTGCGATCGTGGTGAATAATCCGGTTGATCATATAGTAGGGTACGGCCTGACGGTAGAAATTGCGTGAGATATACCCGATCCGGATACGTTCCCCCGGCTTTCGCTGGCGGGGTGCCGGCTGCGGCAGACCGGGGCATAACCGGTTGATGGTGGCGTGGATTAGATCACCAAAAGCTGACAAGTCTGCAATATTATTGCCGCCGATGTAGGAAGCCCGCCAAAAGCTGGTCATGATCTCCTGCACCAGGCTGATAAAGTAGACGACCCCAAGCTTCTCCGGCCGTTCCAGCAGGGCGCGGCACAGTTCAGGCACATAGCGGGCCAGCCGGTCGCGATGTTTCATATCGCCGTTGAAATAGGGTATGTTGATCAGCCAACAGACAAGAATATTCCTGCAATGAAGCGGCAGCGCCGAGTCAAACAGTGCGCCGCTGTCTACGTCAAACTCGTCGGCATCCAACGGAAAATACATACTGGCCGCAAGCAGGCCGGAGATGCCCCCGCCACGCAGCTTGGCCACCATAGCCTGGTCGGGCCGCCCTTTGGCGCTGTCCCACAGCATATTGTGCGGTGCGGCCATATTGAGAAACACTTGCTGCCACAGGCTCAGCATGAGCCTCTGATACTCCTCGCCCAGCGTCTGCAGTTCCTCGCAGCCGGCTTCCAGCAGCCAGTCACGGAAACTGTCCCGCAGCCGGAGGGTGACGAAGATGGCGGCGGCTTGTTCGTCGGAAGACGGTTTGACGGCACCCTGGGGAGGTTTGCGGTGCTGAAACCATTTTTCCAGCATCAACCAGAATCCGCCGCTATTTTGCCGCGGCGACAGGTAAGCCAGACAGTGGCTATAGAACAAGTCGAGAAAGACATTTTTCTCGACAGCGTCTTGGAAGGAATGGTCCTTCAGTACTTCTTCCAGCTTCTCTCCCACCTGTCGCCAGCCGCCAGGGTTGGCCGACCTGACTAGGTCAGCCAAGCCGTAGCGGTCCATCAGCGCCAGGCAGGCGGATTCGGTACCGGCATTTTCCTGCACTGATTTCACCTCGGAATTTACGATTTCAGGTTATAGTATTCAGGTGCCGCCGGCTTTGTGCAGTGAGAAACCCGGCCGTGAGGCCGGGTTTGCTCTTAAGGATCGATACCATTGCCAAGCTGCGGCGCAAAATCGATGGTTATGAGCTGAGTCGCGTCGATGATGGTATTGCCTGCGGTTGTTTGTATAGCGGAGGGATAGAGTCCCGGTGCAAGATTTGCGATTACTACCTGGAATTCAGTCACTGAATTCGCACCCGTTCCCAGATCGATATGGTCGAATTCGTTGCTGCACAAGCTGTTAACTGCCAGAGCGTTGGTGAAGATCAGACTCTGCGGGCAGCGGTCGGTTCGGAAAACCTTTACAAGAACAGTAGACGGGGACGAGTTGTTGTTCAGCACTTTCACAATAAGGAACCTGGCGTTAGAGGAGGTAAATATCGGGCCGCTGGTGACATCGGCAAAAGTGTGGAGGACGACATTTTCGATCAGACGGATCTCGTTCTTGATTTCGTTGAGACCGATAACGCCGTTGTTGATGGTATTGTTGATTAGAATAATCTCGGCCTTAATCTCGTTGAGGCCTACAACGCCGTTGTTGATGGTGTTGTTGATGAGAAGGACTTCGTTGAGGATTTCGTTGATGATCGGGCCGAGGTTGACGTTAAGGTTAAGCTGACCGACCTGATTCCCGATCACGATGATCTCGGCCTTGATCTCGTTCAGACCGACGATCGGGCTATTGACGGCGTTGTTGATCAGAATGATCTCAGCTTTGATCTCGTTGAGGC
>Ga0316228_1001173_pt1 | contig 28983 bp, 32 predicted proteins | sample TBH18021metaG_FD_206005 | JGI IMG/M metagenome (GOLD analysis project Ga0316228, IMG submission 206005) | Freshwater microbial communities from Trout Bog Lake, Wisconsin, USA - TBH18021 | ecosystem: Environmental > Aquatic > Freshwater > Lake > Hypolimnion/Profundal zone | place: USA: Wisconsin... | reverse complement strand
CCACACGATCTAACAAATGCAAAGGCACCGTGCCTTTTTTAACCCCATCTTCATATAACGCTAAGGTTTGACCATCTAACTTGATACCCAGATTTTTACGATCCAAATATAAACTACTCATCCATTACCCCACATAAAAAAATGAACCATCCTGTGGTAACACGGCTTTACCCAGCGTGCGAATATGCTTTGCACCCAACAACTTTAATAAAATAAAGCGATCTTCTACCGGATCAATAATTGAATTAATATCATCCAATAATTGCGCTTTTTCGGCGGGTGTTAAAAAGCATTCAAAGACCGACTTTTGCCCGCCAGAAGCATAGCCTCTTACTACATACAGGGCTTTGCGCAACCGCCTATTACAAGAGATGTCATAAGCGGCAATATAAAGTTGCCTGTTTTTCATGGGCTAAAGCTTAGCAACTTTGGCTACTACTGCTTTTCTTTAATGTAAGCCCCCAGGTATTCACCTTTAATTTTGAGTCATAAGTAGCAATCCCAGTACACGTTGCACTATCTAATAAACTGGTTTCTATTGGATACAACACAATCTCAGCTAAACCTAGGGTAAAGACATCCGCGGCTAAGTAAGGTAAAAACCTTACTTTTGCGGCTTCATGAAGACCGGATTTAAACTCAAAAATATCTTGCTTATCGCCATTAGCTGCCACATCAGTTATTTTTGGCGGCCCCAGACGTTGAATTAACTCTTGTCTTGTAGAGCCAACCCCCAAGCCGTTAAGATCAGCGGGGCCGTCTTGAGACAATACTTTGTAAACAGAACAGCCAGATAAACTGAGTATGCCTAACGCGATTAATGTTTTTTTCATTTGCAAGCCTATGTGTATCGTTATTATCAATTTTTCATGGGCTAAAGCGTAACAAACGATTTTGTTTTTTACAGAGTTGACAAGCTTGTCAACTATTTTATAAGGCACCTTAGCTAATAGTATTAATGCCGCCGGAGTTTAATGAGCTAGCGAATTAAAATGAAATACTGTTAAAGTAATTGACGCCAGACAAAGTGAAAAATTAATGTAATAATTCTTTCGGTAATTAAGGGCTAGTAACTAGCTTATTGACTGCTTTTTAACAAGATAACTTTTAAACCATGAAAAATATTGGATACCCTGTTTTTAACGTATTGATTTTAAATACTGAAAAAGACCTGAGCTCTAAGAACCAACGCCCTGATTAAGAAGGGATTAAGACCTTGTGATCGCGGGTGTTGTAATACCTACCCGCCTAAGAACCAACGCCCTGATTAAGAAGGGATTAAGACATCTTCCTTTTCATGATCATACATATCTTCCATTCCTAAGAACCAACGCCCTGATTAAGAAGGGATTAAGACCCATCCATTTTGACGCCCTTAATGTTTCTTCGTTTCTAAGAACCAACGCCCTGATTAAGAAGGGATTAAGACTCATATCTCTTACCACTATCACATTCACCAACCCCTAAGAACCAACGCCCTGATTAAGAAGGGATTAAGACAGTTAATGTTAGGGTATTATCATCAATTGACGGCTAAGAACCAACGCCCTGATTAAGAAGGGATTAAGACAGCTATTTGATACATAACCAACAGCTAGGCTAGCTAAGAACCAACGCCCTGATTAAGAAGGGATTAAGACTGTGTAGCATTTTTAAACCCTCGATTTTGTTAGCTAAGAACCAACGCCCTGATTAAGAAGGGATTAAGACCTGGAATTCATCCCGTACCAGTATTTCTTCGATCTAAGAACCAACGCCCTGATTAAGAAGGGATTAAGACTTGATGATTGCGCCAGATTCATTAATGAACGCTTCCTAAGAACCAACGCCCTGATTAAGAAGGGATTAAGACAAATAGCACTTGAGGCAATGATGCCAATTGTTTTTACTAAGAACCAACGCCCTGATTAAGAAGGGATTAAGACTCTTCTTTTGAAACGTATGCCATTTTAAAACCCCCTAAGAACCAACGCCCTGATTAAGAAGGGATTAAGACACTAAAATGGTGTCTATATCATTAGGTATAACATTCTAAGAACCAACGCCCTGATTAAGAAGGGATTAAGACAATAGATGATTGTTCATTGTCTAAAATACCTTCTGCTAAGAACCAACGCCCTGATTAAGAAGGGATTAAGACTTTAGTGCTATAGCTGATGTTATGATGTCTTGTTTCTAAGAACCAACGCCCTGATTAAGAAGGGATTAAGACTCAACTGGTGGTGCTACTGTTGTGGCATCTTCTGCTAAGAACCAACGCCCTGATTAAGAAGGGATTAAGACTCTGTTATCTGCTTAACAATAAGCTGATTGTTGTTCTAAGAACCAACGCCCTGATTAAGAAGGGATTAAGACGGCGTCATCAGGGTGAATGTTTAGTGCTATAGCTCTAAGAACCAACGCCCTGATTAAGAAGGGATTAAGACAAGCTGATTGTTGTTAGTCTTTGTAGCCATTTTACTAAGAACCAACGCCCTGATTAAGAAGGGATTAAGACGATTAATTTATGCATACTTAGTCCTCGATTGTTCTAAGAACCAACGCCCTGATTAAGAAGGGATTAAGACCACCTCCAAACTAAGAACCAACGCCCTGATTAAGAAGGGATTAAGACCTTCCCACTCCGAAGAATGAGAAGTCCAAGCGTGTCTAAGAACCAACGCCCTGATTAAGAAGGGATTAAGACAAACCTAAAAGCATAGCACAGGCTCTAGGAGGTTACTAAGAACCAACGCCCTGATTAAGAAGGGATTAAGACGAATCAGCGCCATCTGTTGCAACCCGACTTGAACTAAGAACCAACGCCCTGATTAAGAAGGGATTAAGACGACGATCCTGCGGTTTGCTAATTGAATCTAATAGCTAAGAACCAACGCCCTGATTAAGAAGGGATTAAGACCCTGAATTTTGATAGGCTTGCCATTTTGCTACTCTAAGAACCAACGCCCTGATTAAGAAGGGATTAAGACGGCATCTTTTGCATCCTCAATCGATTTAATACCTAAGAACCAACGCCCTGATTAAGAAGGGATTAAGACGTACACAAAATCGGACGATCCTGCGGTTTGCTAACTAAGAACCAACGCCCTGATTAAGAAGGGATTAAGACCTGATGTACACCAGGTTGGTTAGTTGACATTACTAAGAACCAACGCCCTGATTAAGAAGGGATTAAGACGCTTAGCATAGCTCTTAATACCATCTGAATTACTCTAAGAACCAACGCCCTGATTAAGAAGGGATTAAGACCTCAAATTGAGCTCTTGTAATAGCTCCTTGTGTTCTAAGAACCAACGCCCTGATTAAGAAGGGATTAAGACACGTTTTCCTCTCGGTTGATTTAAAAGTTCACGCTAAGAACCAACGCCCTGATTAAGAAGGGATTAAGACCCGTAATTTATGAGTTAGGCTATTTTCTAATTAATCTAAGAACCAACGCCCTGATTAAGAAGGGATTAAGACTTATTACTATTACTGTTAACGTTATTACTAAGAACCAACGCCCTGATTAAGAAGGGATTAAGACTACTTGACCGATTACTACCCAACCTGATTGAATTACCTAAGAACCAACGCCCTGATTAAGAAGGGATTAAGACTAAAGCTATCTACATGTACTGACTCGAATCTCTCTAAGAACCAACGCCCTGATTAAGAAGGGATTAAGACCTTTTAATAGCGGTTTGATTAATACAGCTATAGCTAAGAACCAACGCCCTGATTAAGAAGGGATTAAGACGGGCAAATAATGACTTTATTATTGTTTGGTGTCTAAGAACCAACGCCCTGATTAAGAAGGGATTAAGACGCCTTGAATTCCAGTAGCACCAGTAATGCCTTGAATGCTAAGAACCAACGCCCTGATTAAGAAGGGATTAAGACTTCGGTAGTTATAAAAGAAAACCCGGACAAGTTAATTGTCGCCGAACAGTTGGTGGATTTTTATGCTGATCTGGATAATGATTGTCCTTGCAGGTGTAGATATTGAACCACGGGGTTTAATACCTAGACCTGCTGGTCTAGGCATTAGACCCCGAGGTCTGATCATTGCACCTGCAGGTCTAGGTATTAAACCCCGAGGTCTAAGCATTGCACCTGCAGGTCTAGGCACTGAACCACGGGGTCTGATCATTACACCTGCAGGTCTAGGTATTGAACCCCGAGGTCTAAGCATTGCACCTGCAGGTCTAGGTATTGGACCACGAGGTCTAGTCATTGCACCTGCAGGTCTAGGTATTGGGCCACGAGGTCTAAGCATTGTACCTGCACGTCTAGACATTGGACCTCATGGTCTGTTCCTTAGGCTAATGATAAATCCATCGCAAGCATTGCCATTAATGGGCTAATAATGAGGCTATTTAAAAATTATTTTCTCAATCACCAATATTTCTTAAGATCTTAGGGTGTGCGGGGGCTGTAGAGGTAATTAAGTTTAAAATTAGCCAATAAAACCTATTATTTATGAGGATTAATGTGGGTCGGCGGAAAATAAATGCTAGCTTTTTGACTTTACTGCGTATACTCAAGGCTCCTTCCTAAATGATTACCTTGAGGTTCTCCCATGAAAAAAACGAAAGTTTCGTTGGATTTTATAAAACTGCCCGTGCCACAGAAAATTGTTTTTTATCGCAGTGTATTAGTTTATATGACAGGGAGTATTATTTATCAGACGCCGGATGTGTCTTTAGCTGAGGCCAAACTGGCTGTGGATAATCTAGAAATAGCCGCATTAGCTGCAGAAGGTGGTGGGCCATTAACAACCGCGCAAGAACATGCTAAAGAAAAGATTGCGGATGACATATTCCATAATTTAGCCGCGTATGTAGAGAGAATTGCCAACGGTGATGACGCTAAAATTCTTTCTAGTGGTTTTCATTGTACTTTGCAGCCCGCACCTATTAATAAATTACCCTTGGTGATTAATGATGGCTTAGTTTCTGGTACGGTAGATGCGGTGATGAAAGCAATTGAAAATGCAGGGGCTTATTATCTAGAGATTGCCACAGGTGAAATACCCACTGCAGCGGCAGGTTGGAAGTTAGCGGGAAGTAGTACCAGTGCAAGAATGACTATTTCTGGTTTAACGGTCGGCTCAAAATGCTTTTTTAGAATGAATGCATTGACCCCACTAGGCCTCACCGATTTTTGTGATCCGGTTTCAAAAATTATTATCTAAGTATTCTTCGTTGGGCGGTATTTATAAATAACCAAGTACCGCGTTTTGTTATTAATCTATAAAAGGGTTTAAGAGTCTAATACCAGTATTCTCAAAGTCTTTGGTATTTCGTGTAACAACAATCAGTCCGTAGTTTAATGCAGTGGCGGCAATCAATTTATCCAGCGCATGTTGAGGCTCCGGCACTCTTAATCTTCCCCAAAGCAAGGCAATTTGATAATCTATATTAAGAATGTTGTTTTGGTATTCATCAAGAATTGAATTTAACCAATTCTCTAATAATCTACCTTGCGTAGCATCACCACGATGATAAATTAAATCGACCCCTCTCCTTAATTCACCGATGGTTATTGATGAAATATACAGTGGTGTACTGTTTTGGTTTGCGGTATCAAAAAAATGCTTTACGCCTTGATCAGCTTTTTCACCTTTTCTAATTTCACTAATAATATTGGTATCAATTAAATACATGGCTTGCAGGGGTGTCGTCTTGTATTCTGACAAAATCCTCATCATTCCCAACATCAGGAATGCTTGATAAGGCTTCAGCAAAAGATTTACGCTTAGGTTTGCTTAATACCTCTGCCAAAATCGCTCTGTGTTCCGCTTCTGTTGACCGTTGATGCGCCACAGCTCTTTCTTTTAGTGCAATAACGATAGATTCGTCAAGATTTCTAACGACTAGACTAGGCATGATTTATCTCCAAGAAAATAATTGATATCAATGCTATCATAGTTCTACTATATCCTTCTAATATCTATCAATGATAAGGTGAGAAGGTGCTACTGGGTTATCAAGAGCCAAAACCTTAACCGGACTTCCCCATAGTTGCGAAAACAGGGGCTGGGCATGTTCTGGAGATCCCGTGGTCATAAATACTTCATGACCTGTCGGTTCGTTTAGGCTGTTAGCCTTGTTAATATTAAGATAGCGCATCGTTTGGCGAGCAACCGCTGCTGATGACTCTATGATATGGACGTCGGGGCCGGCGATTTGCTGAATAGCGGATTTTAAAAACACATAATGTGTACAGCCAAGGACGAGGGTGTCGGCATGTTGGGCAAGCAATGGGCAAATAAGTTTTCTGAGGTACTCATAGGTTCCATCGGAGGAAAGTTCACCGCGTTCGACCCGTTCCACCAATCCTGGACAGGGTTGTAATAAGATATTTACGCCATGACCAAATTCCGCGCATAGTCTTGCTACTGTTTGACTTTCTATCGTTCTTTCAGTGGCCAGAACACCAATGACTTTGGTTTTTGTGAGTGCGACTGCGGGTTTTATGGCGGGTTCCAACGCGATAATCGGGACAGTCAGTGTTGCGCGCAACTTTGCAACCGCTATTGCCGTGGCGGTGTTGCAGGCGATAACGATAACTTCTGCGCCTGCGTCAATTAGAGAATGGGCAATATGAGAGGCTCGGCTTTCAATGAATTCTGCTGACCGACTGCCATAGGGGGCGTACCCCGAATCTGCGATGTAGATGAAATTAATGCTGGGGTGTTTTTTTCTGATAGCTTTAAGAACTGACAAGCCACCAACGCCAGAGTCGAAAATTCCGATGGTTCGAATAAGGGAGGACGGATGGGTCATGGTGTTAGTGGGCAGTCCTTACACATTATTAAATAAGCTAAGTAAAATACTTAGCTTACTCTTTTATTGTCAAGGCTTTCAACACCCATTAGCGTTTTATTGTTATAGATCTTCTTCAAACCAATGGTAAATCGCGGGTATCATCACTAAGGTTAATAACGTTGATGTAATTAACCCACCTATCACAACAATGGCTAAAGGCCGTTGAACTTCTGAACCGGGCCCCGTAGCAAATAAAAAGGGTATTAAGCCTAATAATGCGACCGTTGCCGTCATCATGACCGGTCTAAAACGTTGCGCGCATCCTTGGCGGATGGCTTGTTCTTGGCTAAGGCCACTGATTCTAAGGTTTCTGATATAAGACACCAAAACTACGCCATTTAAGACGGCAATGCCCCATAAGGCAATAAAGCCAACCGATGCCGGCACAGAAAGGTATTCACCGCTGATAAACAATGCAAAGACACCGCCGATGGAGGCAAAAGGTAACACCAATATAATTAAACTCGCAAAACGTAAAGAGTTAAATAATAAAAATAATAAGAAGAAAATGCCGGCAATCGTAATCGGAATAATGATTTTTAGATGGGCTATTGCACGTTCCATATTTTGAAATTGTCCACCCCATTCTAAATAATAGGACGCGGGTAATTTAACGTCCTTAGCTACGGCTTTTTGGAGCTCTGCTACAAAACCACCTAGGTCTCTATCTCGCACATTAATACCCACTACGATACGACGCTTGCCCATTTCACGACTAATTTGTGAAGGGCCATCATTTAAACTAATATCGGCAAGATCACCCAAGGGAACGCGGGCGCCATTGGCAGAGGTGAGTAAAATGGCATCAATCGCTTCTATGCTATTACGAAAGTTTTCTGGGAGACGTACTGAGGCAGAAAATCGGCGTTCGCCTTCATAAATATCCGTGGCTATTTTTCCTCCGATGGCTGTTTCAATTACATCATGAATCTCTGCGGCATTAATGCCGTGTCTGGCAGTGGCTTGGCGATTAACATTAATGGATAAGTATTGTTGGCCGGTGAGTCGTTCTACCCGAATATCTTGGGCGCCTTGAATAGAGTTTGCGATGTGGGCAATTTCATTGGCCGTTGCTTTAAGGGTTTCTAAGTCGTCGCCAAATACTTTTATGGCTAAATCAGAACGCACGCCGGTCAGCATCTCGTCAACACGATCTGATATCGGTTGCGCCATCACTATTTGAATGCCCGGCAGGTGGGTGCTTAATTTATCTCTAATTTCATCGGCAATTTGGTCTTGTGTCCAGCCCTCTGGCCATTCATTTCTTGGCTTTAAACTAACAATGGGGGTGGACTCATTTTGGCTTTGTGAATCTGCAGGGCTTTCGCCTCGGCCAATATTGGTGACTGCTAGGCTAACCCCGGGAATGGTCATAATAAGGCGCATGGCTTCCATCTCAATTTTTATGCCTTCTTGTAACGAAATATTAGGCACCCGATTAATGGCGGGCACAATAGAGCCTTCTTTCATTTCTGGGATAAAGGTACTGCCTAGATAAGGCAGTAATAGGAGTGCGCTTGAGAATAATAAGCTGGCAACTAGAACGACCTGTTTGCTTTTTAATAAAGCCAAATTGAGCAGTTTCAGATAGGGCTTTTTTAGGAAGGCAACAATACGGGTGTCATGCTCACCCGAAGATTGGCCTTGTAATAAATAGGAACATAATACGGGGGTTAAGGTGAGTGATAAGATGAGTGAAATCAGTAGTGCAATAGCGATGGTATAAGCGAGAGGGGCAAACATTTTGCCTTCCATGCCGTTTAAGGTCATCAGGGGTAGAAAAACTAAAACAATGATGACGACCCCAAAAATGACGGGCGTCGCCACTTCTTGGGCGGCAGCCAAAACCACGTTAACACGACTGGTGGATTTGCCTTTGCGGAGGGTTAATACACTGAAAGCATTCTCAACTACCACGACCGAACCATCCACAATCAGTCCTATCGCGATGGCTAAACCGCCTAAGGACATTAAATTAGCTGAAATGCCGAGTTGATTCATGACGATAAACGTCATTAATGGCGTCACAATGAGCGTGCAAACCACAATAAGACTGGAACGAACATCCCCTAAAAATAATACGAGGGTAATAATAACCAGGGCGATACCTTCTAAAAGAACGTGAGTTACCGTGCCTAATGCGGCATCGACTAATTCACTGCGGTCGTAGTAAGGTATGATTTTTAAATCTTCCGGTAGCATGTTATGGCTGTTGATTTCGTCAACTCTGGCTTTAATACGCGTGACTACATCTTTCGCATTGCCGCCTCGTAACATCATTACGACGCCACCGACTGACTCTGTGTAGCCATTTTTAATAACAGCGCCCACGCGTTCTTCATAGCCAATTTTGACTTCGGCAACGTCATGCATGTGAATAGGGGTGGCGTTTTCTTCTTTTAGAACGATATTTTCTATATCTTTAATGTCGCGGATAAGGCCCACGCCTCTGATGAGGTATTGTTCGGCATAATGCGGTAATACGCCACCACCACTGTTTGCGTTGTTGCGGGTAAGTGCGTTTAATACGTCTTCACTGGTGATTTGGTAATGAAATAATCGGTCAGGGTTTATGAGTATTTGATACTGCTTGTTATAGCCGCCCTGTGAGTTAATTTCTGCAACCCCAGCAATACCTCTTAATAGCGGACGTAAAACCCAATCTTGAATTTCTCGGCGCCGCATGAGTTCATCTGTACTGAGGGCGCGATTACCATCATCGCTACGCTCTAATGTATATTGATAGACTTCACCTAATCCTGTGGATACGGGGCCTAAAATGGGATTAATGCCATCAGGCATTCTATGACTCACTTCTATAAGGCGTTCCATCACTAACTGTCTAGCAAAGTAAACATCCGTTTCATCGGTAAACACTAAAGTGATTAAAGACAGACCGTTTTTATTGAGTGAACGCATTTCGGTTAAGTTAGGCAAACCGGTCATGGCGATTTCCAAGGGCGCCGTAATAAAGCGCTCTACTTCTTCGGGTGAGCGTCCCCGAGATTCGGTGGCAATTTGAACTTGGACATTAATAACATCAGGAAAAGCATCAACCGATAAGTTTTTGAAGGCAAAAATGCCAAAAACAATCATACAGACGGCGAGCGCTAACACCAGAATACGACTATTTAAACTGCCTCTAATGAGTGCTTCAAACATGGCTTAATCCGTTTTCTTATTTTGTAGCTCACTGTTTAAATGAAAGCTACCCTCGGTGACTATTTTGTCACCTTGTTGTAAGCCACTGATGATGGGGCGCACATTGTCATGGCGAGGACCTAACTCCACGGGAATCAGCTCAAATTCATCAGCGTTAATTTCTTTAAACACATGGTCTTTGTCATTAATTCGGATGACAGCCGTATCCGGTAAGATGAGTTCTTGCGTGCCTTGCTTTTTAATGAGTAGGCTCGCCAACATGTTCGGTTTTAAATCCCGATGGGGGTTGGGTAACTCTATGCGCACTGTAACAGTGCGCGTGCTGGCATCCACCATATCTGCAACATAGTTAAGTGTGCCTGTTAAGTGGGCTTCGGGTAATGCAGGGATGTTGATTTCAGCAGCATCACCTTTATGGGCCCAACTGGCTTGTTGTTCTGGAAGCTCTGCTACGATCCATACATGTGATAAATCGGCTACGGTAAATAACGCATCTGCCGGTTGCACAACTTGGCCAACTGTCACTTTACGCTCCACAATGGTGCCTTGTATGCTGGAGGTGATGGGTAAAATGGAATGTATGATTTTGGCTTTTGATAATTGGCTCAGATCTTTATTGTTCATGCCCAAGGCACGCAGGTGGTCTTCTGCTGTATGCAAATTAACTTGGGATTCTTCTAGGGCGGCCAAGCGTTCTTGTAAGTTAGCGGTAGCAATAACGCCATTATCCAGTAAGCGTTCTGCTCTATTAACAGCCAATTGTCTTAAATGCGTTTGAGAGGCGTTTTTTAAATACATGGACTGCGCTTCAGCTAGTTCATTGCTATTAAGCGTGGCGAGTTTTTCGCCTTTAGCGACTTCTTGGCCCAATACGGTTTCTGTTTGGATGATGCGTCCTGTGACGGTAGCGCCTATTCGGGCCACATGTTGTTGATCAAGTTCTATGCGGGCCGGCAGGCGAAAGGAATCGTGTATTTGACCTTCGCCTAGGGTAATTATCGTGAGTTGTTTGGTTAACGAGTAGGGGGCTTTTACCGTGTGAGTGGATTTTGCAAAACTTACAGTGCTGAATAGTAACGTTAGGCTGGTCAGTAAAACGGTAAAAATACGCATAAATACAGGTGCTCAATGATTAAATAATGTATCAAAAGCGGCATGCAGTTAGCGTGCCATTATTACATTAAGGTTAAAAAGGTTTAACCACCGCCAAAATAATAATACCGACTAAAAATAATACGGGGACTTCATTCATCCAGCGGTAATAAACATGACTATGCTGATTGCGATCATGTTTAAAGGCTACTAGCCATAGGCCACAAAAAATATGATAAATAACCATGATGAAGAGTAGGCTGAGCTTTACATGTAACCAGCCACTTTGACCATAAATAGCCCACGCATAATCAGTTAACATCCAAATACCAAAGATAAAGGTGATGATCATCCCTGGCGTCATAATGCCGTAGTAAAGTTTACGTTCCATGATTTTAAAGCGCTCATTGCTGATTTCATCTGAGCTCATGGCATGATAAACAAACAGTCGAGGTAGATAAAATAAACCCGCAAACCAAGTGACCATAAATATGAGGTGTAGCGCCTTAAGCCAAAGCATGAGTTATCCTTTTATATATGTTTCGATATGCGTTTTTAGTGCGTTAAAATCAATTTTACCGATTATTTTCAAATCAATAATACCTTGAGGATTAATTAAAAAAGTCGTCGGGGTGACTTGTACATTATCAAAAGCATGTACGACTTCGGTATCTAAATCTAGGGCAATCGGGTAAGGGATGTGTTTTTCTTGATTGAGGGCAATAACATGATTAGGCGGGTCATAGGGCATGGCTACCGCAATAATCTCTAAACCTTTACTGTGATAGTTTTCATAAAACTCTGTAAAGATAGGGATTTCTTTAAGGCATTCGGGACAATCTGATGCCCAAAAAGTGACTAATACCGGTTTGCCGTGGAGTGCCTTTAAGGCAATTTTTTCACCGGTTAGCGTAGAAAAAGTAACGTCAGGTGCTAATCGGGGTGAGTAGTTTTGATAGATATTAATGCTAACGGCGATGATTAAGGGAATTAATACGGTCGCCAATAAAGCACTTTGTAGGCTAAATCCGCTATTTTTAACGTAAGGCTTGAATAATGGGGTCAATTTTTGCATAGTTGTAGCCATTGGGTAATACCGAGATTATAGCAAAGCTGGTAAACTGCACGCTTTAATTAAACGTTGTTTTTCGGGAAGTTATGAGTTTTGATGTTATTTGCTTTGATTGTGATAGCACTTTAAGCAAAATAGAAGGGATTGATGAGTTAGCGAGCAGAGTCGGCATGGGTGCTGAGATAGCCAAATTAACGGATGCGGCCATGAATGGTGAGTTTTCTTTAGAGGCTGTTTACGACCGACGTTTATCATTAATTAAACCGGATAAAGCCAGTATCGACTGGGTGGCTGATTTATATATTGCTGAAATAGTGGCGGGTGTTAAAGAGGTATTTAGCACTTTGTTAGCGCAAGGTAAAACGGTACACATTATCAGCGGGGGTTTAAGGCAGGCTATTTTGCCTTTTGCAACGTACTTAGGTATACCCGAAGATCATGTGCATGCGGTTGATCTTTATTTTGATGCCGCAGGCGCTTATGCAGGTTTTGACCAAACGTCTCCCTTGGCCAAAACCGGTGGTAAGGCGATTGTAGTCGCTGGATTAAAAACAACGGCACCGCTGGTGATGATTGGTGACGGTAAAACAGATTTAGAGGCGAAACAGGCCGGTGCTTATGTGATTGGTTTTGGTGGCGTGGCTGATAGAGATATTGTGCGAGAAAATGCAGATTTTTATAGTACAGATCCGTCATTATTGTTTGTTTTAGAACATATTTTATAATTCAAACACAGAGACTTGATGAGAATTTTAGGGATAGATCCAGGTTCAAGATTAACGGGTTATGGCATTATTGAAAACACATCTAGAGGCTATCGCTATATAGCCAGTGGCAGTATAAAAATTAAAGGGGATTACTTTCCTGATCGACTTAAGCAGATATTTGATGGGCTCATAGAAATTGTTGATAACTATCAGCCGGAACAAATGGCGATTGAGCAGGTCTTTATGCATAAAAATGCGGATTCGGCTTTAAAATTAGGCCAAGCGCGTGGCGCGGCAATTTGTGCCGTGCAAACTCAATCGATTCCTGTTTATGAATATGCGGCTCGCCAAGTCAAGCAGGCGGTGGTCGGAAAAGGGGCCGCTGATAAAACTCAAGTACAACATATGGTAAAAATATTGTTAAATGTACAAGGTGAATTATCTTTAGATGCCAGTGATGCCTTGGCTATCGCTATTTGTCATGGTAATTATCAGCAAACCGCAACTATGTTAGCCAAACAAGGAATGACGAGATGATCGGGTTTTTACGCGGTAAATTAGTGCATAAAGCGCCGCCTTTTTTGGTGTTAGACGTTAATGGAGTCGGTTATGAGGTTGAAGCGCCTATGACCACGTTTTATGATCTTCCGGCTTTGAATCAAGAAATTAAGTTACACACCCATTTGGTGGTGAGAGAGGATGCTCACATTTTGTTTGGCTTTTCTGCCGAAGCTGAACGAAGTTTGTTTAGAACATTAATTAAAGTGAATGGTGTAGGCCCTAAGTTGGCTTTAACCATTTTGTCTGGACAGAGTGCGGAAGAATTTCATCGCTGTATTCATGATAATGACACACAAGCCTTAGTGCGTTTACCGGGTGTCGGTAAAAAAACTGCAGATCGTTTAGTGATTGAAATGCGTGATCGATTACCTGAATTAAGTGAATCATCGGCGGCGAATTTCACTCAGGAAGCCGGAGGTCGATCAACGGCGGTCGCTAATCCAAAACAAGAAGCGATCAGCGCCTTATGTTCTTTAGGCTATAAACCTTTGGACGCCGGCAAAATGGTGCAAAACATTAGCGCAGAAGATAAAACCTGTGAAGACATTATTCGATTGGCCTTGCAAGGTACTGTTAGATGATTGAAAGCGACCGATTAATCACTGCACGCAGTAATGTTGACGAAGAGCGCCAAGATCGGGCTATTCGACCTAAAAGGTTAGCTGATTATGTGGGCCAAAAAGAATTGCGCGCCCAAATGGAAATTTTTATTCAAGCGGCAACAGCGCGCCAAGAAGCGTTGGATCATGTACTTATTTTTGGGCCGCCAGGCTTAGGTAAAACGACCTTGGCTAATATCATTGCGGCCGAAATGTGTGTTAAAATTCGCCAAACTTCTGGGCCGGTATTGGATAAAGCAGGTGATTTAGCGGCGCTTTTAACTAATCTTGAAGCGCATGACGTATTATTTATTGATGAAATACATCGTTTAAATCCTGCTGTTGAAGAAATCCTCTATCCTGCGATGGAAGATTATCAGTTAGATATTATGATTGGCGAAGGGCCCGCTGCTCGGTCAATCAAATTAGATTTACCTCCTTTTACATTAATTGGCGCTACGACAAGAGCGGGTTTATTAACTTCGCCATTACGCGATCGTTTTGGTATCGTGCAGCGCTTAGAGTTTTATACCGTTAATGAGTTGGCGAGTATCGTGACTCGTTCTGCAAGTGTTTTGGGCATTGCAATGGACCAAAAAGGTGCGCATGAGATTGCTAGGCGCTCTCGTGGTACCCCCAGAATTGCGAATAGATTGTTAAGGCGTGTGCGAGATTACGCAGAAGTCAAAGGTGATGGCACTATTACAGAGGCGGCCGCCATGCAGGCTTTGGATATGCTGAGAGTGGATAATAATGGTTTTGATGCCTTAGATCGAAAGTTATTGTTAACCATGATTGAAAACTTTGATGGTGGTCCAGTAGGGTTAGATACGTTGGCTGCGGCAATCAGTGAGGAACGGGGCACTATTGAAGATGTTCTGGAGCCGTATTTATTGCAACAAGGCTTTATCATGCGGACGCCGCGCGGACGCGTAGTTACCCGAAATGCCTACCTTCATTTTGGATTGCCCGCACCCAAACAAATGGGTGACTTTGAAGATTATTTTGAATGATTAAGCATGTCTCTTAAGACGTTTTATTGGCCAATTCGTGTTTACTATGAAGATACTGATGCGGGTGGTGTGGTTTTTTATGCTAATTATTTGAAGTTTTTTGAGCGTGCTAGAACGGAGATGCTCAGAGCTTTGGGTTTTGAGCAAGATGATTTAATTGCAAAAAACGGTATAATTTTTGCTGTGAGATCTGTAGAGGTGGATTATCTTCGTCCAGCCTTGTTTAATGAACAAATTTTGGTGAGTGCCGAAGTGGTGCTGGCTAAAAAGGTAAGCGTTACGTTTGAACAAAACATTACCCGAGGGGATGACATTCTATGCAAAAGCACTGTTCGCATTGCGTGTTTAGACGCCAAAACCTTACGACCTAAAGAAATTCCTGAAAACTTACTAGAGCTGTTAAAGAATGAATACTGATTTATCTATTTTCCATTTAGTCAAAGATGCTAGTTTTGTTGTGCAATTTGTTATGTTTTTGCTGTTCTCAGCATCATTAGCTTCTTGGACATTTATATTTTCTAAGCGTAAAGAGCTTAATAGAGCGGTTGAAATTACCGATGAGTTTGAAGAGCAGTTTTGGTCTGGCGTTGCTCTGGCTGATCTGTATAGAAAATTATCGGCAAAAGATTTTGAGCCAGAAGGAATAGAAAAGATTTTCTTGGCGGGTTACAAAGAATTTTCAAGAATGCGTCAGGCAGGTAATGTTGAGCCAGGCGTACAGGTTGAAAGTGCCCAAAGAGCGATGCGTATTGAATTATCACGTGAGCTAGAACGCTTAGATGAACATTTATCATTTTTAGCGACGGTCGGTTCTATTAGTCCTTACATCGGTTTATTTGGGACCGTTTGGGGGATTATGAATTCATTTATGGCCTTAGGTAATGTTAAGCAAGCCACATTGGCGCAGGTTGCACCGGGTATTGCTGAAGCATTGATTGCAACAGCGATTGGTTTATTTGCAGCGATTCCTGCTGTTATTGCGTATAACCGTTTTTCTACCCGTTTAGATAGATTGGTAGGCCGATATGAGTTATTTGTTGAAGAATTTGTCGTCTTATTACAAAGACAGGCCCATCAAAAATGAGTGCGCCAATAGGTAGAAAAAATGGGCGTAGACGCCCCATGGGAGAAATCAATGTAGTACCTTACATTGACGTGACCTTGGTGTTATTGATTATCTTTATGGTAACGACACCTATGTTACAAACCGGTGTCGAAGTCGATTTACCTCAAGCAGAATCTAAAATGGTTGAGTCTGAGGGCGATGGCAACACACCGCCTATCGTTATCTCTATTAAAGAGTCGGGCGAATATTTTATCAAATCTGATAATGACGATGATTCCCCCGTCTTACCTGAAGAAATCAATGCTAAAGTCGCGGCTATTTTGTCTAATCAGCCAAAAACGAAAGTTTTAATTAATGCGGATAAAGGCGTGAGTTACGGCACTGTAGTGACTGTGATGGCCTCATTAAAAAATGCGGGTGTTGAAACTGTGGGTTTAATGACTAAGCCTGAAGACAAGTAAACTAGATGGAAAAAAAGAATAGATTTACTAAGCCTACGTTATTAGCGATTGCGTTACATGTAACGCTACTGGGTTTATTTGTCTTAAGTGCGCTTTATAAGCCTACGCCTAAAGAAGAGGCCGCTTCTGAAATTATTCATGCAACGATGATTGATACGGCAAGCCTTCAGGAAGAAGCGGCCGCCATTAAAGAAGCTGAGACTGTTAAAGAAAAAGCAGCGCCAGAAGTAAAGGAAGCCGACCAAGAAAAGGCTGATGTTGAAAAACAAGTAAAGGAAGAGGCCGCTAAAGAAGCTAAAGCAGAAGCGGCAAAAGCAGCGCAAGAAGCTAAAGAACAGGCAGCTGCACAAGCTAAGGCAGAAGCCGCAAAGCAAGCTAAAGCAGAGGCCGCCAAAGAGGCGAAAGAACAAGCGGCTAAAGAAGCCAAAGAACAAGCCGCGGCTGAGGCTAAAGCAGAAGCCGCAAAGCAAGCTAAAGCTGAGGCCGCCAAAGAGGCGAAAGAACAAGCCGCGGCTGAAGCTAAAGCGGAAGCTGCAAAATTAGCGAAAGTTGAAGCTGCGAAAGCGGCTCAGGCTGCCAAAGAGCAAGCGGTTTCAGAAGCCAAAGCAGAGGCCGCTAAACAAGCCAAGGCAGAGGCAGCAAAAGCAGCGCAAGAAGCTAAGGAGCAAGCGGTTTCAGAAGCCAAGGCCGAAGCTGCAAAACAAGCTAAAGCAGAAGCGGCAAAGGCAGCTCAGGCTGCCAAAGAACAAGCCGCCGCAGAGGCTAAAGCTGAAGCTGCTAAACAAGCCAAGGCAGAAGCAGCTGCCAAGGCTAAGGCCGATGCAGACGCGGCCGCGGCAAAGGCAAAGGCTGATGCCGCGGCAAAAGCTAAAGCGGAGGCTGCTGCAAAAGTAAAAGCTGATGCAGAGGCGGCGGCCGCGGCTAAAGTTAAGGCTGAAGCGGCTGCAGCTGCACAAGCTAAGGCGGCTGCAGATGCCGCTGCCGCAGCACAAGCTAAAGCCGCTGCGCAAGCGGGTGAAGCAGAGCAGGCCAAGCAAGCGATTATGAAAAAGGTTGATCGAAGCTGGATCCGTCCTGTCGATGCGGCTGAAGGCTTAAAATGTACTATTAGGGTGCGTTTAATGTCAGATGGTACTGTAATAGATGCTGAAGTCATCACAAGTAGTGGTGATGAGATATTTGATAGATCGGCCGAAAATGCGGTTCATAAAGCGTCTCCCTTACCCGTTCCTGCAGATAAAGAATTATTCGCTAGAGAATTTAGATCGTTTACATTCACATTCCATCCTAAATAATATTTAGGCATTATTAGGTGTGTGTTAAATTAAAAAGATTAAAGCATTACGTGATGCTCATTAATTTGGACATAAAATAAACCAAGAACATGATAGAGGTGAGAGTGAATTTTTTTAGATGGTTGTTATTGACAGCTTTATTGGGTTTTAACATTGAAGCTAGCTTTGCAGAATTAAATATTGAAATTACTAAGGGGGTTGAAAGTGCTACCCCTCTCGCAATCGTGCCATTTGGCTCTGATAGCGCCCCTGTTAATGTTAGTGGCGTTGTTAATGCTGATTTAGAGCGTAGTGGGTATTTTAAAATGATGGACGAACAGTCCATGGTTAATCAACCCAGCACCGCGTCTGCTATTAACTTTAAAGAATGGCAGGGTCTAGGCCAAAATTATATGGTGATTGGTCAAGTGGTGAGTGCTGGCCCTGGTCAATACAATGTTCAGTTCCAATTATTTGATGTATATAAGAGTAGTCAAATTTTAGGTTACAAGATGGCTTCATCGGGTGCAGACCTAAGAAAGACAGCACATTACATTAGTGATCTTATTTTCGAAAAGTTAACCGGTAAAAAAGGTGTGTTTGGTGGTCGTATTGCTTACGTAACGACTAATGCTCAGCGTGTTCATCAAGTACAAGTTGCAGATGCTGATGGCTACAATCCACAAACGGTTGCTGCTTCTATCGAACCTTTAATGTCCCCGGCTTGGTCTCCAGATGGAAAAAAAATAGCTTATGTGTCTTTCGAAAGAAAAACAGCGGCGATTTATATCCAAACGTTAACAACGGGCGAAAGAGTTAAAGTGGCTGAGTTCCCTGGTATTAATGGTGCACCTGCATGGTCACCTGATGGTTCTCGCTTAGCATTAACCTTATCAAAAGATGGTAGCCCTGATATTTATGTTTTAGATTTATCGTCACGTGCTTTAACTAAATTAAGTAGAAGCATGGCTATTGATACAGAACCTAATTGGTCTCCTGATGGTAGCAGCGTTGTGTTCACTTCAAACAGAGGCGGAAATCCACAAATTTATATCGTATCTAGTCAGGGTGGCCAAGAGAAAAGACTCACTTTCTCAGGTAACTATAATGCCAGTGCTAGTTTTTCTTCAGACGGTAGAAGTTTAGTGATGGTGCAGGGCAATGGCAACAATTACCGTATTGCAGTCATGGATATGGGGAATCATTCAGTGAATGTATTAACCTCGGGTCCTTCTGACGAGTCACCTAGTTTTGCTCCTAATGGTAGTATGATTTTGTATGCGGCTAAAAAAGGTCGGGTAGGATTCTTATCGGCAGTGTCATTAGATGGTAAAATGCAACAGAAGTTAGTATTTAACAGTGGTGAGGTTCGTGAACCTTCTTGGGCACCTTAGGTTTTTGATCTAAGACGCACGTATTTTTAAAGTTTGCACTTAATATTAGGAAATAAAAATGAAATTAAATAAAACATTATTGGCTTTTGCTATCAGTGCGGTTTTTTTAACTGCGTGTACTGATGATGAAAAAGACGCAAGTTTAACTGATGGTAGCCAAAACGCATCAAGCGGTATTAATGATGCTTCTACCAATGGTTTAGGTAATGGATCAGGTATCAACGGTTCTGGTTTTTCAGGTGGTGATTACGCAAGTACATTAGGCCCTGAGTTTAACGATCCTAATAACCCATTATCAAAACGAACTGTTTATTTTATGTTAGATAGCAGTGAAGTGATGCCAGACTTTATTCCTGTTATTAATGCACATGCACAATACTTAGTGGCTAATCCAACTCAAAGAATTACTCTTGAAGGTAATACTGATGAGCGTGGTGCACCTGAATACAACATCGCTCTAGGTGAGCAACGAGCTAAATCAGTAGCTAGTATGATGAAAGTGCAAGGTGTATCTGATAGCCAATTAAACGTAGTGAGTTATGGCGAAGAAAAACCTGCGACTATAGGCAATGAAGAGTCTGCATGGGAAAAGAATCGTCGTACAGAAATTGTTTATTTGCCTAAATAATTTACGTAATGAAAAAAACGAGCCTTATTCTAATACTAGCTGCTTGCGGTAATGCGCAAGCAGCCGATTTGCCTGCCGTTATTGATAATTCATCTTATCCAGCGACAGCAGCGGTGCCTGCTAATACTGGCGCTTCTGCTTCATCAAGTGCTATGTATGAGTTGATGCAGCGTTTAGAGCAAATGCAGTCAGATGTTCAGCAGTTAACAGGCAAGGTGGATGAACAAGCCTTTTTGATTGATGAATTAAAGAAGCGTCAATCTAAGTTGTATTCGGATTTTGATGAACGCTTGCAAAGTATTGAGAATAAGGGGAGTTCATCCACTCAAGCGACTCCAGGTGCCACACCTGAAACGGTACCAGCTGGTCAAGCACCTGTTGCTCCACTTCCTTCTGTGCCAGAAGTAGCGCCCGCAACTAAGTCCACGCCTGCAATTGAAGCGCCGGTTGAAAGTGCACCTGTTACACCTAAGGCTGCAGCTACTAATACGGAAGTAACTGGTCCCGAGAAACAAGACTATTCAACAGCTTATAATGAGCTTAGAACAGGCCATACACCGCAATCAATTGAGCAATTTAAAGCTTTTTTGAGCAAGTATCCTAATAGTTTGTATGCTAACAATGCTCAATATTGGCTTGCTGAGGCTTATCGCGTTCAGCAAAATAATAACGCGGCATTTCAAGCGTTTGTTGATGTCGTTGAGAAATATCCAAATGGTGCAAAGGTACCTGATGCACTATTAAGATTGGGTATGATAGAGATGGAAAAGAATAATTCGGCGAAGGCGAGAGAATATTTCACGCGAATAGCCACGCAGTTTCCTAAATCGCAAGTTGCACCTATTGCTGAAAAAAAAATGCTCAAATTGGATGAAGTTAAAAATTGATAGTGAGCTCACTTAGAATCACTGAGATTTTTTATTCGCTTCAAGGTGAATCAAACACGGTAGGTATTCCTACTGTATTTATTAGATTAACCGGTTGTCCTTTGAGATGTACCTACTGTGATACCGCTTATGCATTTACAGGCGGTGAAAAGATCACCCTTGCCGATATTGTTAAGCAAACGGCAACATACGGTACAAAATATGTAACGGTCACCGGTGGTGAGCCTTTGGCTCAAGTGGCCTGTATCGATCTGATTAAAGAATTGTTAGATGCCGGTTTTATCGTTTCGTTAGAAACGAGTGGGGCATTGGATGTTTCTAAGGTTGATAAAAGAACAGTTAAGGTCCTAGACTTTAAAGCACCAAGCTCTGGGGAGCTGAGTAAAAATCTTTATCAAAATATTGATTTTCTAACCGCCAAAGATCAAATTAAATTCGTTATTGGTAATGATGAAGACTACGAATGGTCAAAAAAACTTGTGGAAGAACATAAGTTAAATGATCGTTGTCAGATTTTATTTTCACCGGTGATGGGAATACAAAATCCAACTGAACTTGCCGAAAAAATTCTGCGTGATAAGTTGCAAGTTCGTTTTCAAGTTCAATTACATAAGTTGCTTTGGGATAACGCTCAGGGTAAATAATTTACATGCAAAAAAAAGCTATTATTCTTTTATCGGGTGGACTCGATTCAATTACTGTACTGGCACTTGCAAAGCAGCAAGGTTATGAGTGTTATGCTTTAAGCTTTGATTATGGTCAACGTCATAATGCAGAGTTAATCGCAGCCAGTAAAATAGCAGCGCACTACCAGGTTAAAGACCATAAAATAATTAAATTAGGCCTAGGTGCCATTGGTGGATCTGCTTTAACAGACGAGCATATTGCAGTCCCTAATACGCCTCAATCGGGTATTCCTGTTACCTATGTACCGGCTAGAAATACAATTTTCTTATCTTTTGCACTCGGTTGGGCAGAAGTGGTCCAAGCACATGATATTTTTATTGGTGTTAATGCGGTAGATTATTCGGGTTATCCTGATTGTAGGCCTGAATTTATTGCTGCTTTTCAAAATTTAGCTAATCTTGCGACCAAAGCGGGCGTAGAGGGTGAGGCTGTCAAAATACATACGCCATTAATATCCTTAAGCAAAGCTGAAATTATTAAGACAGGGTTGGGGCTAGGTGTTGATTATCAAATGACAGTTTCATGCTACTCCGCAGATTCTGAGGGTCATGCCTGTGGTGTTTGTGATGCTTGCCGTCTAAGAAAAGCGGGTTTTGTGGAAGCGGAAGCAATTGATACAACAAGGTATCAACCCTAATGAAAAAGCAGTTGCAAAATTTGATATTTTCACTATAATAGTCGTTCTTTGTTGGGTCGTTAGCTCAGCCGGTAGAGCACCGCACTTTTAATGCGATGGTCGCGCGTTCGAATCGCGCACGACCCACCACCAAAGATCAAAACAAATTAACCAGTTAGCTTTATAGGCAACTGGTTTTTTTATGCCTATTTATAGCATCCTGACTGTGCTACAGTTATCTTCAGTTTCATGTTTGTCCAATAATTATATACGGCCCCATTTTGACATCATTGGTTTATTTTAGGAGTTATAGATGAACTCCCCATCACTGTTACTGTTCGATCTCGGCGGTGTATTGATTGAGAGTTCTGTATTCGAAAATTTGAGCGACTTATTGCCGGACTCTCCTTATCTCACCCCTATTAAAGATCAATGGCTGTTTTCACCCTCAGTAATTCGATTTGAACGCGGTGAAATATCATCATGTGAGTTTGCCGAAAGTTTTATTGCGGAATGGGGACTTCAGATTACGCCTCAAGTCTTCATTAAGGAATTTACATCTTGGCCTAGAGAATTATTTCCCGGTGCGCGCGAGACAATTCATCTTTTACGAAAAAATTACCGGGTAGGATGCCTGAGTAATTCGAATTCATTGCATTGGGAACGGTTCAGAGGGTTGGAGGATGATTTTGATTGTACCCTATTGTCGCACATGCTCGGGGTCACCAAACCTGATCCAGAAATATTTAGGTTTGCACTGCGCGAGTGTGATGTTGATCCCGCCAAAATCTATTTCTTTGACGATTGTTTGACCAATGTCGAAGCGGCGCAAAGTCTTGGTATAACAGCGTTTCATGTTGACGGCTTTGAAGCGCTCCAAGATGTCTTAATCTGTCAAGGATTGCTTCCAATACAACCGAGTTAAATTTCAACAAGTGTCCCCATTCTTCTTGTTAAGGTTAATGAATAAAGGCAAAACACGGGGACAAATCTTGTAATCACACATTCAGCCTAATAATGCTAAACCTGAGTAAGTTTATAATGATTAAAAGACACTGCAGTTCGATCAGATTAAAAAATTAAAAATAATCAAACCCGAAGCAATTGTAATTACATTAAACGTCAGTACCATACCAAATACTCTAAATCTAAAATCCTCATCTATCTTACTTAAACCATACGCATGTATGATTCTTCCAAGCAGAAAAAGGCTGAGTAAGATATGTACAATAATTTCGTTGTATTTCAAGCTTTCAACAAACCCAACTAAAATAATTGCGATTGGTGTGTATTCTGCGAAGTTAGCATGTACACGCATTGCTCTTTGTAATTGCGGTTTATTTCCATCGCCTACAGCCACTTTGTTTTTTCTTCTGATGATAATGGTTTTTATGCTTAACACTACAAATATCAAGCCTAACAATGCCGCATAAATTGGCGTAATTAAAAGTCCCATTGCAACCTCTCGTTTTAAATTAAGTATAGGTGGCGATTATAAATGAGAGTATGCAAGGGATGAGTTTTTTATGCCGGTTTGTGGCATACTTAGTAGCTTACTACCTAAAAAATTATTTATTATTAGATTCGAAGATTATGATTAATATCGTTATTGAAGGTCCGGAAGAGTCGGGCAAAAGCCATTTAATGGCTCTGATAGGAAAGCATCTCAGAGAGCAGGGTTTGGATGTTAATATTCAATCAGAACACACTCATAATGCGGCGGTAATGAAAATGAATACTGCGGAATTAGTTGAGCATTTAACAGAAAGAAAAATTATTATTACGGGCTTAAGAACTTTTTCTTAGTAATATAGAACCTTTAATTGCTAACAATAAACTAAGGAAAGTTAATCATGGCTTTAGTCTCATTAAGACAACTTTTGGATTATGCTGCAGAACATGGTTTTGCCGTTCCTGCTTTCAATATTAGTAATATGGAACAAGTTCAAGCGATTATGCAAGCGGCGGATGCCAGTAATAGTCCTGTGATTATGCAAGGTTCAGCTGGGGCTAATCGATATGCTGGAGAAGTGTTTTTAAGGCATTTAATTCTCGCGGCAGTTGAACAATATCCTCATATACCCGTGGTTATGCATCGAGACCATGGCCCTAGCCCCGATATTTGTGCACAAGCAATTCAGTCTGGTTTTAGTTCTGTGATGATGGATGGTTCCTTATTAGAAGACATGAAAACACCAGCTACCTTCGAATATAACGTTGAAGTGACCCGTACGGTGGTTAAAATGGCGCATGCCTGTGGCGTTTCGGTTGAAGGTGAAATTGGCTGCTTGGGTGCTCTAGATAGTCATCATAAGACAAGTCATAGTCAATTATTGACTGATCCTGATGAGGCTGTCGAATTTGTCAAACAAACTCAAATTGATGCTTTAGCTGTAGCGATTGGAACGAGTCACGGCGCTTACAAATTTAGTAAACCACCCACAGGTGAGGTGTTAGTGATTAGTCGCTTAAAAACCTTACAAGAACGTTTGCCTAATACGCATTTTGTAATGCACGGTTCAAGTTCTATTCCACAAGATTGGTTGAAAACCATTAATGATCATGGTGGGAATATTTCGCAAACTTATGGCGTTCCGGTTTCGGAAATCGTCGAAGGAATTAAATACGGGGTCCGTAAAGTCAATATTGATACTGATTTACGTATGGCATCAACCGGTGCTATTCGACAGTTTACAAATCAACCAGAAAATAAAGCGGAATTAGATGCGCGTAAGATTTATGGCGCTGCTAGAGATGCGATGCAAACCTTATGTCAATCAAGATATGAGGCATTCGGATCGGCCGGTCATGCAGATAAAATTAAAACTATTCCATTAAGTAAAATGGTTAAGCGTTATCAGTCAGCATCATAATTTATAAAGTCATTTCATCCCATTTTGGTGCGTAATAGCGGGTGGGTTGGTTTTTGGTTCGTTTTTTAAGATTTAAAATTTAATAATATCCTACTCGTTTGAATTAACTTATTCATTTTCTGGCCGGTTAGTTACACTTAATTGTTTGTGGCCTGCAATTTGCTAATTCATGATTATGTTTAACAGAATACTTTAGGTGATATGAATTCTTTAATTTACCCAATTCAGGGAGATAAATATAACTCTTCTTGGTTTAACGAATATTTGATCAAGTTGTTGGAAGATCGTGATCGGATTGGTCTAACGGATATGATTCGGCAGGTGGATGCCTTAATAATTAACGTAGAGCCAGGTTGCTCCGTGAGTTATGTCGGTGAATTGGCGTTGATGACGCCTTATAATTATTTAGTCACTTTAGAGTCAGAAACTTACTCTACTCATGTTTTAAGAATTGATATGAGTGTGCCTGATATTTTAGTCCGTGAGGTCCGTAACCCAGATTATCATGGCATTTTTAGGAGTTTAAATGAGGTCTATCCCATCGGCGCCTTTAAGCCGAATGCGCGTTATATGGGGGAGATATTTAGGGTTACTAACTTACGTGATGTGGTGGAGATTCAAAAATCTCGTGAGATTCGTTTCTTTAGTCCAGAGCAAATGCAAGATCTCGAATTGCCCGCAAACATGGCAATCGTTAAGCCTTCACCTTATACGCATAATATTGTGGGTTACTGGGAAAGACCGGAACAAAATATTCGCGTGTATGATTTAGGTGTGAGTGTTATTAGGGATGATGTGAATCAGGCTTATATTAATGCTAAAAACATTCAAAAGAACTTGGGTATTGAGAACTTAATTCTGCCAATTGATCATTTGGCGACCCGCGTATACAGCCAAAATCGTGAAGTGGCTATTTTGGAATATTTAACGCTCTCTAGTTATTACTATTGGGGGTCTTATGATATTCACGATCAAAACTCATCTACTAATGTGACCAAAAGTATTCATTTTAAAGATGAAAGAAATAGCCCAGCTAAAGTATTTACCGCGGCTAATAATCCCTACTTTTTAAATCATATTGATGGATTGCCTTCACCCACGGAAAGCTTTGTGCGAAATTACGGGCCTAGGTTACATCACGTTGCTTTAATTGTGGCGGATGGTGAAACTAATGGCATCGCTAATATAGATTATGTGGTTGATGTGATTCGCGCAAATGGTAAAGACTTTTTGTTGGATGTTATTGGCTCTAAAGATGAAGGGTTGAAGCAAATCTTTTCGAGTGCTTCTGAGCATTCGTCTTTAATTGTGGAGTATGTCCAACGCTTTGGTGATTTTGATGGTTTCTTTACTAAAAAGAATGTGGCTGGCTTAACCGCAGCCGCAGGCGTAGAGGAAAATCTAAAGCTTATGCAGGCTCAGGCTTTGCGTTAATAAATATCTGTATTCATCTTCAATTGTTTGGGAAACAATTTTTAGCGAATTTGTTTCCCAACGCCTAAGCTAATTTTAACGGCTAGTCTTCTTGTGTTATTCTGATTTTGAATAACTATCTTTATTGTCTTACTTCTTCATATCTTAAGGAATTTCTATGGTGGATCTGCTCGGTGGCATTGGTGTGTTTTGGATTTTATTTTTAGGTGCGCTTGGTGTTTTGTGGTTCTTATTGCCTTTCGCTGTGTTTGGGATTAAAGCTCGTCTAGATGCCCAGATAGCGGAGCAAGAGAGGACAAATCGATTGCTAAGAGAGTTAATTGATATGAACAGTCCGCTTAATCATTTGTCTAGAAACAATACAGACTTGGAACAATAAATTAAATGTCAAAATCTAATGATACAGAAGTGAACTGGTTGCTAGAAGTTGAGGAGCATGATTATCCTGCAGCAACGTCTTATTTAAGTATTATTTATAATCGTGAAAAAGTAAGTCAGATTGTTGATGCGTTAAGAGTGACTGGTATTGTTCAATTTAAAGCCAAAGATATTTTTAGAGCTTCACAGTTGTCTTTGTTAGGGGTGAGTAATTCACATGTCCAGAAAGATTGTAAAAAAATTGATAAAGGTATTGCGCTATCTCCTTTGTTATTAGTGAGGGATGAGGTCAATGGACGAGTCATTATCGCTGATGGATATCATCGTTTATGTGCTGTTTATGAATTTGATGAAGACGCCATGATTTACTGCAAAATTGTTTAAATTAATCATTATAGATAATGAAGTGTGCGTTCTCAGTCAGCAAGCAGCGCCATTTAAATGATGGTTTTCAATTTTCTTTGGACGTATCCGATTAAAACACTTTCGAAATATATATTATTGGCTGATTTAGTCGCGGGATTATCTGTGGCTTTTATTCTATTGCCAGAGGCGGTCGCCTATGCAGCCATTGCTCATCTTTCAATTCAAGCTGCAATTACTGCGGCATTAATTGGTTTAGTGGTATACGCATTATTGGGTGATAGTCCTTTCGCAATAGTGGCTCCAACTTCTTCTGCTGCAGCTCTTTTGGCGGCTGTTGTCTTGTCTATGCGTCCACCTGATGCAGACAGCATTGTAAGTTTAGGAGCAGCTTTAGTAATGCTTACGGGGTTGGGATTGTTGATTTTTTCAAAGGCTAAACTAGGTAAGTTGTCTGCTTTTGTATCAAGACCTGTATTACATGGATTTTCTTTTGCATTGGCTATTACAATTATCAGTAAACAATTGCCAATTATTCTAAGCATTACTGTACACACGCCAAATCTATATAAATTGTATTTGGAGTTGTTTGATAAATTTCATGAGGCTTCTCTATGGAGTACCGTGATTGGTGTGGTTGCTCTATTTGCGCTATCCATTTTAAAACGCTGGCCAACTTTACCTAGTGCTTTTGTGGTTTTGGTCTTAGGCATTATTTTAAGTTATACCATTAATTTGTCTGAATATCATGTCGCGACTGTCGGTACGGTTTTAATAAAGTTGCCCAGTTTGAATATTCCTCAGTTGCCTATAGAAAAGTGGTTGCAGTTAGCTGAGTTGGCTTGTGGCTTAATGGTGATTATTGTTGCGGAGTCTTGGGGAAGTATTCGTAGTCTTTCTTTAATTCATGGGGATAAAGTTGACTCTAATCGAGAGCTATTAGCTTTAGGTGCGGCTAATTTAGGATCAGGACTACTCCAGGGTATGCCCGTCGGAGCGGGATTCTCTGTAAGTTCTGCAAGTGAAGATGCGGGTGCAAAATCTAAGATGGCTGGAGTTTTTGCGGCAGCAGTGTTGTTGATAATGATTGTTTTTGGTCAACAATGGATCGCTTTAATTCCTCAGCCTATAGTCGCAGCCGCGGTTATTAATGCTTTAAGTCATGCTTTAAACCCAAAAGCATTATTGGCTTTGTGGCGTATGAATAGAGATCAGTATTTGGCTTTGGCCGCTATTATTGCGGTGTTGGCTTTTGGCGTTTTGCATGGGATGTTGATTGCGATGGCTTTATCGATAGCGGCAGCTATTCGATCTTTTAGTCAGCCAGTGGTGAGAGAGCTGGCTGAACTAGGCAATTCACGTGATTATGTGGACAGAGAAAATCATCCTAAAGCCGTTCCTCAAGATAAGATTTTAATTTTACGACCTGAGGCACCTTTATTTTTTGCAAGTGTTGAAGGGTTATTGACTGAAATATATAGGCGATTAAAGGCCAGGAAAGACGTACGAATTCTTATTATCAGTCTAGAGCAAAGTGCGGATCTTGATAGTACTGCCGCAGAATCTTTAATAGAGTTTGCCGAGCATTTGAATAAACGAAACAGAATTCTTTTATTAGCTCGAGTTAAAGATCCCCTAAGACATTTGCTGTTAAAGTTAGCGCCAGCGCAATTTCAGCATAAATTATTTTGGAGTGTTGCGGATGCAGTGGTTGGGGCTCAAAAAATAAAAAAGAACTAATTGTCATATTTTAGGTCTTTAATGTTCGGTTATGAGTAATTGATGTGTCAACACTTTTCCGGACACGTTGTTAAGCAACAATTTGCTGCAGTTCGTAATTAACCGGAGACAAATATCCATTGGCAGAATGGCGTCTTTGGCGGTTATAAAATACTTCAATATAT
>Ga0316228_1001170_pt1 | contig 29032 bp, 28 predicted proteins | sample TBH18021metaG_FD_206005 | JGI IMG/M metagenome (GOLD analysis project Ga0316228, IMG submission 206005) | Freshwater microbial communities from Trout Bog Lake, Wisconsin, USA - TBH18021 | ecosystem: Environmental > Aquatic > Freshwater > Lake > Hypolimnion/Profundal zone | place: USA: Wisconsin... | reverse complement strand
GCCTCCAGCACCGTGGCGCGATCGGCGTATTGCAGGGCCACCGTGGAGTTCTGTTCGGCCACAAGGATCGACAGCCCGTCTTCACGATTGAGCTGCCGCAGCCTCGCAAAGATGTCCTGCACGACCAGGGGCGCGAGGCCCATCGACGGCTCGTCCAGCACCAGCAGGCGCGGGCGTGACATCAGCGCGCGCCCAATCGCGGCCATCTGCTGCTCACCGCCCGACGTGAGGCCGGCGGCCACCCGGCGCCGTGCTTTCAGGCGCGGGAAGATCGCGTACACGCGTTCCAGGTCGGCGGCAGTCTCCGCGCGCGAGGCGCTGCGCCCGAGCGCACCGGTAACGAGGTTCGCTTCGATGGACAGGTTCGGAAAGCAGCGCCGGCCCTCCAGCACCTGAACGAGCCCCAGGCGCACCAGCTGAGCAGGCGTGGTGCGGGCGACGTCATGCCCGTCAAAGCGGATCGTGCCGGCAGTGACCTGTCCGCGTTCGGGCACCAGCAGGTTCGAGATTGCCTTGAGCGTGCTGGACTTGCCCGCACCGTTCGCGCCGAGCAGTGCGTGCACCTCACCCCGTTGTACGGTGAGGTTCACGTTGTGCAAGGCGACGATGGCATTCTGGTACGTCGCTTCGACACCGTTGACGTGCAGCAGCACAGCAGAATCGTGCATTGCCATCGCCCTCAGGCCGCTTTGGCGATGGGCGGCGTCGCCGTGACGCCGGGCCCGGCACCGATCTGCCAGACATATGGTGGTTCGGTGCCGTTGATGTGCCAGTCGCCGATGATGCGCGCCTTGTAGATCAGCGGATTGTGCGAAGCGACCGTGCGCGCGTTGCGCCAGTGACGGTCCAGCGCCTTGCTCGAGGCCGTGGCCGACGCACTGAGCGCATTGAAGAACTGCGTGGACGCGCGCAACACGAGATCGGAAATCGCCACCTGCCCTTGCGCGGATTCGAGTTCAGCGTCGATGTTGGCCTGGCGCTCCAGCGCAGCGTCGCCGGCCCAGCGGGCATCGTAGGCACGCTGCGCGGCGAAGGTGGCGCGAATGGCCGTGGCCTCCGCCGCGTAGGCCAATGCCGATACCTCACCAACCACCTGTTGGACCTGGACGTCTTGCGCCACGGCGGAGGCATTGCCGGTGCTGAAGATGCGTTTTCGCTCGCGCACCTGCTGCGCAACTTCGCGTGTGATGGCGCGCGCAATGCCGGCCAGCGTGGCGAGGTGGAACAACTGGTAGAACGCCGTCTGGTACTTGAAGCGGCTGCTGAACGGGAAGATGTTCTCGTCTTCCACGGCGGCGTTCTCATACACCGAGGTGCCGCTGCCGGTGGTGCGCTGGCCGAAGCCGTTCCAGTCGTCGTGGTGCGTCACGCCCGGCTGATGCGAGCTGACGGCGGCGATCACGTCGGTGCCGTCTTCCAGGCGCGCATACAGGTCGACCCAATCGGCAAAGATGCTTCCGGTGCTGTAGTACTTGCGCCCGTTGGCAACCCAGCGGCCGTCCCTTTTTGAGATGTGCGTGATGACATCGCCAATGGCCACGTCGCCGATTTCCGTCCAGGCGTTGCCGACCAGATCGCCGGCCACGAAGCGCCGCAGCCAGACTTCGTTGCCCGCGTCGCGCGGTGCGTTCAGGCGATCTTCCACGAAGGCGAAATGCCCGCGCAGCGCCTGCACGATGTTGGAGTCGGCGTCGGCCAGCTCAATCAGCAACTGGAACAGTTGGGGCAGCGTGGCGCCATCGCCGCCATATTCGGCGGGCACGCGCACCGCGCCGAAGCCCGCCTGCTTGAGCCATTGGATGGCGTCGACGCCGAGCTGGCGGTTGTGCTCGCGCTGCAGGGCGGTTTCGCGAATGCGCTGGAAGACCGGGCGGTACTGCTGCGCAAGGGTTTCGTAGGGGGCGCCGAACAAGGTCTCGGCGTGCGGCTGCGTCATGGCGAACCTCCAGGTGGGTCGGGCAGGGTGGAGAGACAGCGGAATTCAATCGTTGATGCTCGTGCGCACCTTGATGTTTTTCTCTTTGGCGTACGCCAGCGACGATTTCTCGATAATCGGCCGCAGCAGTTTCCAGTCCGGCGCGATCCAGTCGGAGATCACGTTCCATTTCGTGCCATCCCACTGCTGGAAGGCGACGCGGCCATCGCCCTCATGGTTGTCCCACGTGACGTTGATGGAATGGAACAGACCCTTGGCGCCAAGCGCAGCGGCGCGGGCTTCGTCAATCTTCAGGTTCTCCAGGCCCCAGCGGACCTCGTCGCCAGTCAGCGTGCGCTTGCCGAACTTGGCCTGCGCGATGCGGATGGCTTCCACGTTCAGGATGCCGTTGAGCACACCCAGGTTGTGGTACACGCTGCCGATGCGCTTCTTGTCCTGCAGGTTGCCCTTGCCGTGGTCGTACAGCGTCTTGGTGATCTGCTGGAGCACCGGGTATTGGGCACCCGCTGCCACCGTCGTGATGGCGACGTAGCCCTTGGCTGCATCGCCGGCCGGAATCACATCTTCCTCCGAGTTGGACCACACGTTGCCGATGATGTGGTCGGCCGGAAAGCCCGTCTTCTGTGCCGTCTTGAGCGCCACCGGGTTCATCACGCCCCAGCCGCGCAGCACGACGTAATCGGGTTTGGCGCGGCGGATGGCCAGCCACTGCGACTGCTGCTCATTGCCCGGGTGCGGCACTTCGATCTGCTGCACCGTGAAGCCGTATTTCTTCGCCAGCAGTTCATAGATGGGGATCGTCTCTTTGCCGTACGGCGAGCCGTGATACAGCACGACGATCTTCTTGCCCTTGAGCTTGTCGACGCCGCCTTCCTTGGTGCCGATGTAGTTGACGATGCCCGAGGTCTCGCTGTACGGGTTGAGCAGCAGCGGGAAGATGTACTTGAACACGCGGCCGTCCGTCGTGTCGGTGCGGCCGTGGTTGATGGTGAGCAGCGGCACCTTGTCGGCCGTCACCCGGTCGAGCAGCGCATACGCAATGCCGACCGACAGTGGATTCCATGTGGCGATGCCGGGGTGCGTCTTCAGGCGTTCGTACACCTCCACGCCGCGTTCCACTTCGTACTGCGTTTCGCCTTCTTCCCAGGTCAGCTTGACGCCGCCCACGCCGCCGTCTCGCGTGTTGACGAGGTTCAGGTAGTCGATGAAACCGCCGAAGAACCCCGTGCCGCCGGCCGCATATGGGCCGACGCGGTAGCTTTGCAGCGGGAAGAACTGCTCATCCGCATGGGCGGCTTGTATGCCCAGACCGGTCAGGCTAGAGAGGGCCAGCGTGCCGGTCAGCAGCGCCATCTTGATGGTGCGGGGGAGGGACATGGTGCAGATGCTCCTGATATCGATACGACGTAGGTTGCGTGGAGAAAGGAAAGAGGACGGAATCAGCGCCGGGAAGCTGGACGCGCGACGTTGCTTATCCGGCGCAGCACCCGCTGCCACAGGGCGGCAAGGCCCTGCGGCTCGGCAATCAGAAAGGCCACGATGAGCGCACCGATCACGATGCGCTGGCTGAGGTCCAGCACGCCGGAGTCGAACCGGCCGCCGAACACGAACGCGCCAAAGCGGGACAGCAGCAGCGGAAACACCACCACCAGCGCCGCGCCCAGGAACGCGCCCCGGATGGTCGCCAGGCCGCCGATGATGACGATGAACAGGATCTGGAACGATCGATCGAGATTGAAGCCCGCAGGCTCCACCGTGCGCAGATAGACGAAGCCCCACAGCACCCCTGCCACGCCAATGACGAACGATGAGATGGCGAACGCAAGCAGCTTGGTCCGCAGTACCGGTACGCCTGTGACGCGTGCCGCCATTTCGTTGTCGCGCACAGCAATGAAATGGTGGCCAGTGGGCGTTTGCACGAGTCGCCAGACCAGTGCCGTGAGGATCGTCACCACCGTGAGTGCAAACACGTAGCGCAGCGCCGGCGTATCGAACGCGACGCCTGCCACCACGATGGGCGGCGCGTCGATCACGCCCGATGCGTTGTTGTTGCTGAACCAGCCGTACTTGGTCAGTGCCCACTGCACGAAAAACTGTGCAGCGAGGGTCGATACGGCCAGGTAGAAGCCTCGCAGGCGCAAGCTCGGCAACCCGAACGCCACGCCGATGGCGGTGGCGGCCAGCCCGGCGAGCACGATGCTCACCGGCAGCGGCAGGCTCTCAACGCGCAGGTTGAAGTTGTACGCGGCGAACGCGCCCACTGCCATGAAGGCGGCGGAGCCCACCGACAATTGCCCTGCGTAGCCGGTCAACAGGTTCAGGCCCACCGCCGCAAGCGACAGCGCGAGGAACGGAATGAGGATGGCATCGAGCCAATAGTCCGATGCCACCAGCGGCACGACGAAGTAGGCCAGCAGCAGCGTCACCGCGGGCGTTGCCCACGCTGGCCAGGACAGGTGCCTCCGCGCAGCGGAAGGGTGCGCGGTGTGCCCGGATGGGGATTCCAATGCAGTCGACATGGCTCAGGCTCTCTCGACAGGGCGCAGGCCGAACAGCCCGCCCGGTTTGACCAGCAGGAAGGCCAGCGCGGCCACATAGGCGATCCAGCTCTCGATGCCGCCACCGACGAATGGCCCCAGGTACACCTCCGCCAGCTTCTCCAGCGCGCCGATGATCAAGCCACCGACCACCGCGCCCAGGATCGAATCGAAGCCGCCCAGCACCAGTACTGGTAGTGCCTTGAGCACCACCAGTGACAGCGAGAACTGCACGCCCAGGCGTGCGCCCCAGAGCAGCCCCGCCACAAGGGCGATGACGCCGGCCGTGGCCCAGACCGTCGCCCAGATGCGCGGTAGCCGCAAGCCCACGGCAATCGCGGCGAACGTGTCGTCCGCCACGGCACGAAACGCCAGCCCCACGCGTGTGTAGCGAAAGAAGATCGACAGCGCCGTCACCATGACGGCCGCGGTGGCGGCAGCAAACAGATCAAAGCTGGAGACGAGGATGCCGCCGATCTGTAGCGGCGCATCGGAGATGCCGAGGTTCAGCTCATGCACCTGCGTGCCCCACACCAACTGCGCCACGCCCTCGATCACATACGACAGGCCGAGCGTCGCCATGAACAGCGTGATGGGCGGCTGGTTGACCAGTGGCCGGAGCACCGCGCGCTCGATGCCGAGTCCCAGCAGCACCATCAACATGAACGTGAGCAGCAATGCGAGCGGGAACGGCACACCGCGCTCAAGCAGACTGACAAACGTGAGCGCGGCAAACAGCAACTGCGCGCCCTGCGCGAAATTGAGCACGCCAGAAGTCTTGTAGATCAGCACAAAACCAATCGCCACCAGCGAATACATCACGCCGGACAGCAGGCCGCCCACCAGCACCTCGGCAAAGAACGCCACGTCGAAGTCGCCCATCATTGCGTCTCCGCCACGCTTGCCGCGTCGTGTGCGACGCCGAGGTAAGCATCGATGACGGCCGGATCGTCGCGTACATCGTGCGGCGTGCCGTCGGCGATCTTGCGGCCGTAGTCGAGGACCGCCACGCGATCTGACAGGCCCAGCACGATGCCGATGTCGTGTTCGATCAGCACGATGGTGGTGCCCCACTGGTCGCGCGCGGCGCGGATTAGCTCGGCCATCTGAACCTTCTCCGTCACCGTCATGCCGGCGAGCGGCTCATCGAGCAGCAATAGGCGTGGCCGCGCGACCAGCGCACGCGCCAGTTCAACGCGCTTTTGCAGCCCATAGGAAAGTGTGCCCGCGAGTTGGTCCTGCACGTCGTCCAGGCCGACAAAGTGGATCACCTGTTCCGCACGGTCGCGCGCATCGGCCAGCTCGCGTCGCGCGCGGCCCAGCCCGATCAACTGCTCGACGAAGACAGAACGGGTGTGCTGTACGCGGCCGAGCGCAATGTTGTCGCGCACGCTCAGGCCCTTGAACAACGCCAGGTTCTGGAACGTGCGGGCAATGCCAAGACCGGCCAATCGTGCCGGCGACACCTTGCGCATGGCGCGCCCATTGAGCCAGATGCTCCCGCGGTCCGGCCGGTACAGGCCGCTGATGATGTTGACCAGCGAGCTTTTACCTGCGCCGTTGGGGCCGATGATGGCGCGGATCTCCCCCGGCACCACCGTGAGGTCGATGCCGCTGAGCGCCTGAATGCCGCCGAACGACAGGTCGATGTCGGTCAACCGCAGCACGGGTGCCGCAGCTTCTACGGCCTCGGCGCCAACGCTGAGCGCAAGCGATGGTCCATCGGCGTTACGCGTGTCGGCGTAGCGTGCAAGCGGCGGTGGCGGGGCAGCAAGTTCAGCGGACGTGTGAGACATGGCGGTCTTCGCAAAGCAACAGGCAACAGAACTCCCCCGCGCCCGTTCGATTGAGCGGGCGCGTATGGGAAACGCGGGTATCAGATCAGGCGGTCAGGCGACGGACGTGGCGGCCTCGGCCTCGCGCGTGTCGGCGTTGGCCGCTGCGCGTTGCGCTTCCAGCTCGCGCACCAGCGGCAGCACCTTGCGACCGAAGTACTCGACTTCCTCGATGAAATGCAGGAAGCCCGCCAGAACCAGGTCCACGCCGATCGACTTCAGATGCACGATGCGCTCCGCAATCTGCTGCGGCGTGCCGATCAGGTTGGTGCGGAAACCGTCGTTGTATTGAACGAGATCTTCAAACGTGGATTTCGCCCAGTTGCCTTCGCCCTCGGGCGACGCCTTGCCGGCTTGCTTCACCGCATCGCCAAAGGCGTGCACGGCTTCCACGTGCGCATGCTTGATGATGTCGTCCAACACCGCCTTGGCTTCCTCTTCGGTATCGCGCGCGATGATGAAGGCGTTCACGCCGATGCGGACCGTGTGGCCGTTTTCGCGGGCCTTCGCCTGGATATCGTCGATCTGCGCCTTGATCCCTTCGGGCGTGTTGCCGTTGGTGAAGTACCAGTCCGACACGCTGGCCGCGTTGTCGCGTGCGGCACGCGAGCTGCCGCCCTGGAAGATCTCGGGGTGCGGCTTCTGCAGCGGCTTGGGGCTCAGCGTGTAGTCGTTGATGCGGTAGAAGTCGCCCTTGAACGTGAACTTGTCCTGCGTCCAGATGCCTTTGAGCACGCGGATGAATTCGTTGGAGCGGCGATAGCGCTCATCGTGCTCAAGCCAAGGTTCACCCAGAGCCTGGAACTCGCCCTTGAACCAGCCGCTGACGACGTTGATGGCGATGCGGCCGTTGGAGATGTGGTCGATGGTTGCCAGCTGTTTGGCCACCACCGCCGGATGCCAGGGGCCGGGCAGGATGGCTGCGAGCACTTTCAGCTTGGTGGTGGCGTGCAGGATCGCCTGGCTGAACGATACCGATTCATGCTGGTGCTCAGCGCCGTAGCCGGCGGTAAATCGGATCTGGCTGAGCGCATAGTCAAAGCCGGCTTTCTCGGCGGTCTGCGCCAGCTTCTGGTTGTATTCGAGGCTCCAGTCGGTGCGCTGCGGGATGGTGCTGACGACCAGGCCGCCGCTGACGTTCGGCACCCAGTAGGCAAACTTGATATTGGCGCTGGAAGAAGATTGGCTCATCGCGATGGTCCTTTGTCCTGTGCGGGATGGGAACGAACGAAGCGGGCGCTTCAGGCGGCTTGCGCCACAGGGGCGGCGCGAAGGTCTTCGGCCGACGCTGTGCCGAGCAGCGGTAACGCACGTGCGACGGCCAGGGCGATCCGGTCACGCAGTGCCTGACTGCTGATTTCATAGCCGCTGAAATCCTGCTCGGATGCATACACGCCCAGCGGCAATGTGCGCGCCTGGAAGAAGCTGAAAAGCGGCCGCAGCTGATGGTCAATCACCAGCGCGTGACGGTCGCTGCCGCCCGTGGCGGCCAGCAGCACAGGCACGTCGATGAGCGCTTCGTGGTGGACCAGATCAAAAAGATGCTTGAACAGACCGGTGTATGACCCGCGATACACGGGGCTCGCGACGACGAGCACATCCGCCGATTCAATGGCGGCAAGTTCCGCCTGCACCCGGCTCGGCAGCCGGTCTCGATACGATGCGCCGCCGATGGCCGGGGCCAGGTCCTCGAGTGTGATCAGGTGAACATCGATGGGAAGAACCTCGGCGAGGGCGGCCAGCAGTTGCTCGACCAATACGAGTGTCCGCGAGGGGCGCTGCACGCTACCCGAGACGGCCACGACCTTGAACTTGCGACTCATTGTGAGTACCTCTGCGCTTGCGCGATCGACGGAACGATATGAATGCTTGAGCGCGGCCGGCCTCGAGCCGTGTCCAGCGCTTGCAAATCATTCTGCGTTGCACCACGCGTAGCGGCATACGTAGAAATCGGAGCATCTATATTTCAATGCTCGCGTTTCACGCTAAGTCTCTGAGCTGTAAAGAGAATTGAATTCAGTCTTTGATGTTGGCGTGTTGTTGCCATTCCGCAATTGCGCATCGTCATATCGAAAGACGAATTCCGGATGCTTTCGAGCGCGCAATTTGCTGGAGCGTTGCTTCCAAAGCATCACGATCGACGTGCAGGTCGAAGTGATGATCTGATGATCGACAGCGTCACCCGCGAGCAGTGCACCCGGCTGCGCGCTCGAGGAGCAGGACGCTCGTATTCCACGCGAGCCGACTCCAAGCGGTTGAGGCGCGCAAGAAAATCGGCGCGCACGCTGGGCAACAAGTGGTAGCTGCGCAGTGCCGGTTCGGCCGGCAGCGTATCGACGATCTCCAGCCCCGCTTGCGGGCCATACGCCATGGCCACCGCCACGGCACGGTTCAGATCGACGACGGGCGAGGGCGTCGGGCTCCTTTTTGGAAGCCTTTGTGTGACTTCAAGTCGCCATTGCCCCGCCACGCGCGCATTCCGGTGCTTCGGCCGGCTCGCGGGACATCTCGCTCGTGCGATACGACTCACCCCATTCGCGCAGGCTGATCAGCACCGGCGCGAGCGACTCGCCAAGCGGAGTAAGCGCATATTCGACCTTGGGCGGCACCTGCGGATACACGTGCCGCGCGATGACGCCATCCGCCTCGAGTTCGCGCAATTGCAACGTCAGCATGCGCTGCGTGGCGTTCGGAATCAGGCGCGTCAGTTCCATGAAGCGCTTCTTTCCGGGCAGCAGGTGGAACAGGATCACGGGCTTCCAGACGCCGCCGATCACGGAAAGCGTGACTTCGACGGCGCAACCGCTCTTGCCGTCCAGACGTTTCAGACGCATGGTTTTATACCTACAAAATTGATAGTACCTGTAAAAATTGTACGTTCTTGCGAAGCAGGAGGTACGCCGTGACAATGCCTGCAATGCGGTATCGCTGCAAGTTTTGCAGCGCTGCCCTTTCGCAACCTTCTCATTAAGGATGTCGTGCTCATGAAAGCCATTACCCTGCGCCAGCCTGCTGGCCTCGACAAACTTCATCTCGTCGACCTGCCCGACCCTGGCCAGCCGGGCGCCGGAGAAATCCGCGTGCGCGTGCATGCCAGCTCGCTGAACTTTCACGACTTGGGCGTTGTGACTGGCCGCATGCCGAGCGCCGACGGCCGTATCCCGATGTCCGACGGCGCCGGGGTGGTGGAGGCGATTGGCGAGGGCGTGGACGAATTTTCCGTGGGGGATTCGGTTGTCTCGACGTTCTTCCCGACTTGGCTGGATGGCGGCCCGACACTCTCCGATTTTGCGACCGTACCAGGCGACGGCGTTGACGGCTATGCGCGCGAATACGTCGTTCGCCCGGCGCATTGGTTCACGCATGCGCCACGCGGCTACAGCCACGCCGAGGCGGCGACGCTGACGACCGCCGGGCTCACCGCATGGCGGGCGCTGGTGGTCGACGCACGTCTGAAGGCGGGCGACACCGTGCTGGTGCTCGGGACGGGCGGCGTGTCGATCTTTGCGCTGCAATTTGCCAAGAGCATGGGCGCAACCGTGATCGCAACGTCATCCTCCGACGAAAAGCTCGCACGGGCGCAGGCGCTTGGCGCCGACTTCACGATCAACTATCGGCGCGATACCGACTGGGCAGCCAAGGTGCTCGAATACACGAATGGCCGGGGCGTCGACAACGTGATCGAAGTAGGCGGGCCCGACACACTGGGTCAATCCATCCAGGCATGCCGCACCGGCGGACATATCGCCCTGATCGGCGTGCTCACCGGTATTGCCGGGCCGGTGCCGACCGTCGAACTGATGCGACGCCACCAGACCCTGCAGGGCTTGATTGTCGGCAGCCGGCGCCACCAGCGCGACATGGTCCGCGCGATCGATGCAACCGGCATCAAGCCGGTGATCGATCAGACGTTTGCGCTGGAGGACATTGCCGATGCGTTTGCGCATCAGGCGGCGGGCAAGCATTTCGGCAAGCTCTGCCTGTCGATTTGAGTTGCCTGGGCGGCGGGAAACACCATCGGGTGGGGCGCCGCCGCCCCGTATCTGCCGGCCGATGCACCGGCGTGGGCGCCGCGCTTAAACCGTGAAGTATTCGGGCCGCAGTCGGCGCGTGATTTCCAGCACCGGCAGTACGTGGTCCAGATGCTCGCGCATGGCGCGCACGGCCCGTTTCGGGTTGTTGGACGCGAGGGCGTCGATCACGGCGCGGTGCTCGGCCAGCACCTCGGTCATGCGGCCCTCCAGCGGGAGGGTCAGCAGCCGGTAGCGGTCGATCTGCGTTTTGACTTCCAGGATGATCTGCCAGACGCCGGGGTAGCCCGACAGCTCGGCCAGCGTGGCGTGAAACGCTTCGTCGGTGCGGAAGAAACCGCGCCGGTTGCTCTCCCGCACGCATTGCGCCTGCCGCTCTAGCACAACATTGAGTTTGTGGATGCCTTCGGGCGTCATGCGCTCTGCGGCCTTCTCGATGATGGCGACTTCCAGCGCGCCGCGCACCAGCATGGCTTCTTCCAGCGTGTTGAGCGGGATGCGCGACACGAATGTCCCGACGCGCGCCTGCACGTCGATCAAGCCTTCTTCTGCCAACCGCTGGACGGCCTCGTGCACAGGCGTGCGGCTGGTACCGAATTCTTCTGCGAGATCCTTCTCGACGATGCGCGTTCCGGGCAGTAGTTCCATCTCGACAATCCGCTCGCGCAGGCTCAGATACACGCGTCGAGAGGCGGTCATGGTGGCCGCGCCCTCAGGGGGCGAGGGGAAAGGGCGCGAAGTCATACAGCTCGCAACGAGTTCGGATGGGAGTGGATGGAATTGCAACGGCGCGGCCTGAGATTGTCGATGCGGCCGCAGACCAAGGGCGGTGCGGTCACGATGATAGCGGCAAACTCAGCGCGCCTGAATTGCGATTCAATCCAGTCTGGACAGCTCGCAATTCAACAACGCCCACCGGACGGGATCTTCGTACTTCACCCCCGATATGTCGCCGCCGCTGGCAGTGCAAAGGTTTGCTAGCGGTCACACCATCGAGGCGTTCCAGAAAATCGACTCCCCTGGGCCGCGGAGAACAACGCCTGGAGGGCGCTCCCGCCGTTGCAATGCGGGGAGCGCAGCCGGAACGCGTCGGTGTGCTGGGCCTGCAGTTCGCCCCGGGTTTCAATATAGCGACTCAATTCCGACTCATGCGTAGTCAAAAAGCGCGTTTTGCGCTTCATTTCATTGACGATATCGGCGGCACAGCGTTTCATGGCAACAAAGCAGCTCTTGCATGGAGACGCACGTGCCACACGAAGATAACGCGGCGCCGATGTACCGCAGCGGAACCGCCGCCCGCATGGCTAAGATGCCTGTATCCACCCTGCGTGTGTGGGAGCAGCGCTATGGCGTGATTTCGCCGGCCAAATCGGAGTCCGGCCAACGGTTGTATTCCAGCGATGATGTCCGGCGCCTCGCGCTGCTGCGTGCACTTGTCAATCAGGGGCACGCCATTGGTGCGATTGCGCATGCGGACAGCACCGAACTCCAGCAGTTGCTGGAAGCTTCCGTGGCCGTGGAGGCGCCCGCGCCAGCGCCATCCACCGCGGCCATTTCGATGGCCGTCTGCGGCGCGCTGCTGGCCGAGCGCGTCCGGCGCAGAAAGAGCACGCTTGCGTCGCTGGGTATCGAGCCCGTCATCGAGTTGCCCGCGCTTGACGGCGAGGCACTCCTCGACCCACCGCCGCGCAGCGACGCGTTGGTCGTGGAAGCTGCCTCCCTGCATCCGGAAACGGCGGAAGCCGTGTTGGCTGCGGCACGCCGTTGCGGCGCCAGTGCCGTGGGCGTGATCTACAGCTTTGGCACGGTGCGTGCCACCGACATGCTGCGCGCGGCCGGCGTGCGGCTGTATCGAGAGCCCAACGCGCAGGGCGAACTCGACCAGGTTCTGCAGGAGTTGGCGCAGCTTGTGCGCGTCGATGCCGTGTACGGAAAGCTCGAGCCGTTGCGGCGCAATGCGCGCAGGTTCACGGACCGTCAGCTGGAGATCTTCGCCAACGCATCGCAGACGCTTGCCTGCGAATGCCCACGGCATCTTGTCGGGCTGATCCGTCAGCTCGATGCATTCGAGCGGTTCAGCGATGGCTGTGCGGTGCGGTCGTCGCTCGATGAACAACTTCACCGCTATCTCGGCGATGTCGCCAACCGCGCGCGGTTGATGCTCGAAGACGCGATGGAATTCGCCATTCGGGCCGAGACACTGCATCCACCTGCGGGTTAGCTGCGTATAGGTGGGTATGCGTCCCACCCGCCTCGCGCGGCAGCTTGCCTGAGGCGGCATGGGCGGTGAAAGCACCGCCGACTTTTCGGAGGCAACTTCAATGAAACTGACTTTGGATCCGCCCGGGTTTGCCGGTGCGGTTGGCAGCGTGCCGCTTTCTGTCCGGATTCGGGAGCGGCTGATGAGCGCCGGCCACCGCTTTCACGCCAACGACAACATCGCCGCCTACCTGCGCGACGGCGAACTGGATCTGCTCCAGGCAGAGGTTGAGGAGCGCCTGCAGGCGGTGCTGCGCGCGCTCGTCATTGACGTGGAGCAAGACCACAACAGCCAGGAAACGGCGCGCCGCGTGGCCAAGATGTTCATACGCGAGGTGTTTGCCGGGCGCTACGTCGAAGCCCCCGAAGTGACGGCGTTTCCGAACGCGGAGCGGCTCAACGAGCTGATGGTGGTCGGGCCGTTGCGGGTGCGTAGCGCCTGCTCGCACCACCTGTGTCCGGTGATGGGGCGCGCGTGGGTCGGTGTCATGCCGCGCCAGGACTCCCAGCTCATCGGGCTGTCCAAGTACGCCCGGCTGATCGACTGGGTCATGAGCCGTCCGCAGATCCAGGAAGAAGCCATCAAGCAGATTGCCGATTTGCTGGAAGACCGGATGGAGCCCGACGGCCTGGCTGTCGTGCTGGAGGCGGAACACTACTGCATGCACTGGCGCGGCACGAAAGACGACGAGTCGCGCATGGTGAGCAGCGTGATGCGCGGCGTGTTTCTGACCGACGCTAGCCTACGGCGCGAGTTTCTTGCGCTGCTGCCCGGCCGCAACGGCGGATGAGCGCCCAGCCACCCCAAGAGGCATTGCCTTGAACATTCTTCAGTTTCCTGCAAAGCGTATCGCCGTGGTCGGCTCCGGTATCTCGGGGCTGGCGGCGGCGCATTTTCTTGCGAAGCGGCACGCCGTGACGCTGTTTGAGGCCGCCCCACGGCTTGGCGGACATACCAATACAGTCGACATCGAAGAGGGCGGACAGGTCTTCGGCGTCGATACCGGCTTTCTCGTGTTCAATTCGCGCACGTATCCGAACCTGATCGCGCTGTTTGACGAGCTTGGCGTGGCGCATTGCGAGAGCGACATGTCGTTCAGCGTATCGGTCGACGGCGGAGCGCTGGAGTGGGCCGGCACCAGCCTCGGCACGGTCTTTGCGCAGCCGCGCAATCTGGTGTCGGCGCGGTTCCTGTCCATGCTGCGCGACATCCTGCGCTTCAACCGCCAGGCGCACACCAACCTGGCGGTGGCCCGAAACGAGCGCCACAGCCTCGGCGCGCTGCTGGCTGCCGGCCGCTATGGCGAGCCGTTCTGCGCGCACTATCTGCTGCCGATGGCGGCCGCAATCTGGTCGACGCCGAGCCGCGAGATCCTGGCATTTCCAGCCGAAACGTTCCTTCGATTCTGTCTAAACCACGGCTTGCTGCAGGTCTTCAACCGGCCGCGTTGGCGTACCGTCAAAGGCGGCGCGCGCAGCTATGTGCAGGCGATTGCCAGCCGGCTGGCCGATGTGCGTGTCGGCACGCCGGTGCGAGGCATCCGCCGTGCAGAGACCCATGTCGATGTGCGCATGGATTCGGGAAGCGAGCGATACGACGCCGTGGTGCTCGCCACACACGCTCCGCAGACGCTGCAGCTGCTCGACGATGCCACCGACGACGAGCGCGCCGTGCTGGGCGCTTTCCGGTACCAGCCCAACACCGCATTCCTGCATCGGGATACCCGCCTGTTGCCGCGCCGACGGCGCGTGTGGTCGGCGTGGAACTATCTGGATGCGCCCCACGCCGGCGCCTCGGGGGGCGCACCGTGCGTCAGCTATCTGCTGAACCAGCTGCAACCGTTGCCGGTGTCGACGCCCGTGGTGGTCACACTCAATCCATCCGCGCCGCCCGCGCCCGAGCTTGAGTATCGGCGCTTCGAATACGAGCATCCGGTGTTCGACCAACCGGCCATCGACGCGCAGGCCCGCCTGCCGGCATTGCAGGGCCGCAGTCGAACCTGGTTTGCAGGCGCCTGGACCGGCTACGGATTCCACGAAGATGGGCTGAAGTCCGCCCTGCGCGTCGTGGCGGATTTCGGCTGCGCTCCAGCCTGGGCACAGGTGGCGCCATGAACGGCGACGCGCAGCTTCTTGTCGGCCAGGTCATGCACCGCCGCCTGCGGCCGGTGGCCAATCGCTTTGTCTATCCGGTGTTTGCCGTGCGCGTGAAGCTTTCCGCGCTGGGGCGCCTGACCGGGACGTGGTTTGGCGTCGACTGCCTCCGGCCGCTGTCTTTGCGCACGCGAGACTACGGCCCGCGAGACGGCACGGACCTGCTCACCTGGATACGTGGCGTGCTGAGCAGCGCAGGTTTGCCTGCCGATGGCGAGGTCTGGCTGCAGACGTTTCCGCGTATTGCCGGCTGGATGTTCAACCCCGTCTCTTTCTGGTATTGCCACGACGCGGCCGGCACGCTGCGCGCCGTATTGGCCGAGGTCAACAACACCTTTGGGCAGCACCATCAATACCTGCTGTGCGCGCAGGGCGGTGGGGCCATCGACGCGCACACCGTGCTGACGTGCCGCAAGCAGCTGCATGTATCGCCCTTCTGCAGGGTCGAGGGCGGCTATCGGTTCCGCTTTGCCGAGGGCGCTGCAACGGCGCTGGTGCGCATCGATTATCACGACCGAGACGGCGCCTTGCTGCATACCGCCATCGGCGGCCGGTTGCAGCCTTTCGATGCCGCTCACCTGCGGCGCGCGCTGCTGCGCCAGCCCTTGCTTGCACTGCAGGTCATCGGCCGCATCCATTGGCAAGCCCTGCGCTTGTGGTTCAAGGGCGTGCCGTTCTTTGGCCGCGCCCCGCACGACAGATCTTCTCCGGAGAACTCCCGATGACAGTCTCGCGCTCCCTTGCTTGGGTGCCGCCCCATGTTCCTGCTGCCGGCCGGCTGTTTCTGGCGCTGGCCGGTCGGCTGCGGCACGGCTCCCTTCACCTTGTCACGCCTGATGGCGATGTGCAGATCGGCGATGCCGCTTCGCCGCTCGCGGCGGATCTGCGCATCACCGACTGGCGCGCCTGCGGGCGCATCCTGCGCAGCGGCGACGTGGGCTTTGCCGAGGCGTATCGCGACGGATGGATCGACTCCGGCAACCTCACCAACCTGCTGCGGCTGGCCATCGTCAACGCGGCCACGCTGGACCAGGCGATCTTCGGGAATGCGCTGGCGCGCTCCGTCCTGCGCCTGCGTCACCTGCTGCGCCGGAACAGCCGCCGCGGCAGCCGTCGCAATATCCATTTGCATTACGACCTGGGTAACGATTTTTATCGCCTCTGGCTGGACGAAGGCATGGCGTATTCGTCTGCCTGGTTCAACGGCAATCTGCGGCATGGGCTTGCTGAAGCGCAAGCCGCCAAGTTCCGGCGCGTGTGCGACCTGCTGAGGGTGGAGCCCGGCATGGACGTGCTGGAAATCGGCTGCGGATGGGGCGGCCTGATGGAGATGGCCTGTGCGCGCGGTGCGCATGTGCACGGCATCACGCTCTCGGAAGAACAGCGCCGCTACACGGCCGAGCGCCTGGCCGGCGAGCCCCGGGCCCGTGTTGAGCTGCGTGACTATCGGGATCTGGATGGGGCGTACGACGCCATCGCGTCCATCGAGATGTTCGAGGCAGTGGGCGAGGCTTACTGGCCAAGCTACTTCCGGACGCTGGTGCGCTGCCTGCGGCATGGGGGGCGCGCGCTGGTGCAGAGCATCACCATCGACGAAGCGCATTTCGAGCGCTATCGCGCCGGCACCGATTTCATCCAGCAGTTCATTTTCCCGGGCGGCATGTTGCCCAGCCGTGAGCGCTTCATCAAGCTGGCGGAGCAGCACGGCTTGCGTGTGGTGGACCGCCTCGACTTCGGCCGCGATTACGCAGAGACACTGCGCCGCTGGAGCCAGCGTTTCGAAGCCCGGCTCGATGCCGTGCGCGCACTCGGATTCGATGATGCCTTCATCCGCATCTGGCGCCTGTACTTCGCCTACTGCGAGGCCGGGTTTGACGAGGGCCGGATCGGTGTGTCGCAGTTTCTGCTGCAGCGGGGATGACGATGTCGGCGGTCGGCGTTGCACTGGTTGCGCTGGTGTTCCTGGTGGCGGTGTTCAGTGCCGTGTGGGCGTGGCAGCTGAGTACCAGGAACGCCGGCATGGTCGATCCCGTCTGGGCGTTCTCCCTGGGCGTGGTGGCATTGCTCTACGCGGGGCTGAGCACAGGTTCGTTGCCGGCGCGCTTGCTGGTCGGGGCGGGCGGAGCGGTGTGGGGCGCGCGCCTTGGCTGGCACCTTTGGCGCCGCAACGCCGGCAAGCCGGAAGATGCGCGCTACCGCAAGCTGCGCCAGGAGTGGGGCGCAGCCGCATCGCGAAACATGTTCGGTTTCTTCCAGTTGCAGGCGGCGGTATCGATGTTCCTGTCGATTGCGTTTGCCGTGCCGAGCTTCCGGCCCGATTCACCAGGCGCTTTCGCCATGGCGGTTGCGGTTGCGCTGTGGCTGATTGCGGTGGCGGGGGAGGCCGTGGCAGACGGGCAATTGCGCCGCTTTGCGGCAGACCCGGCCAACCGGGGCAAAACCTGCCAGGTAGGGCTGTGGCGCTATTCACGGCATCCGAACTATTTCTTTGAATGCGTGCACTGGCTGGCCTACGTGCCACTGGCGATCGGCACGCCGTGGGCGTGGCTCACGCTCTTGCCGCCAGTGGTCATGGCGTGGCTCCTCGTGAAGGTTTCGGGCGTACCCATGCTCGAAGCCCATATGCGAGCCACACGCGATGACTATGCCGAGTACACCCGCACAACAAGCGTGCTGATCCCCTGGCCACCGCGCCACTGATATACAGATCCAAGGAGCCCACATGACTGCACTGTCCACGCCGACCCTACCGCCGCAGGCTGCGGCCGACGCCAGTGACGGCTGGCTCATCCAGTGCTGCGAGCGCGGATGGCTGCCGGATGGGCTCGTTCGTGCGGGCATGCGCGCCCTCATGCGCCAACGCCTGCGAGACGAGGGTCTGAACGACGGCGAACTGCGTTCGCGGCGCTTCAATGCGTTGCTGGACGAGCTGCATGGCAGCCCCATTGCCATTGAGACAGACGCGGCCAATACGCAGCACTACGAATTGCCGCCTGCGTTCTTCGAGGCGCATCTTGGGCCGCAGCTGAAATACTCCTGCGCCCTGTACCCGAACGGCAACGAAACGCTGGCCGAGGCCGAAGAGGCGATGTTTGCGTGCTACGCCGAGCGTGCCAGCCTGGCCGACGGTCAGTGCATTCTGGACCTGGGCTGCGGTTGGGGTTCGCTGTCGCTATGGATGGCCAAGCGCTATCCCAACGCACGCATCGTGGCGTTGTCGAATTCGCGGGGCCAGCGCAGCTGGATCGAAGCCCGTGCTGCCGAGCGCGGCCTGACGAACCTGACCGTGCACACGGGAAACATCGTCGATTTCGACTTTGCAGAGATGCCCAAGGGCGGTCTCTTCGACCGGGTCGTGTCGATCGAGATGTTCGAGCACATGAAGAACTACGGCCTGTTGCTGGGCAAGATCGCGCGGTGGATGCGACCGGATGCGGTGCTGTTCGTGCACATCTTTGCGCATCGCACGCTGGCGTATCACTTCCAGGTGCAGGACGGCACCGACTGGATGTCGAAGTATTTCTTCACTGGCGGCACGATGCCATCGGAGGCGTTGCTGCTGGAGTTCCAGGACGACCTGCGCATGGCGCGGCACTGGTGGGTCAGCGGCGTGCACTACGCGCGCACCGCCGACCATTGGCTAGCCAACCTCGACGCGGCCCGTGATCGTTTGATGCCGGTGTTCATCCAGACCTATGGCAAGCCCCAGGCGGCGGTGTGGTTTCAGCGGTGGCGCATGTTCTACCTGGCGGTGTCGACGTTGTTCGGCTATGCAGACGGCAACGAATGGGGCGTGGCGCATTACCGATTCGTCAAGCGTTAGGGAGCGGAGCGGCAGTCAGGGCGGGATGCCGGTTCCGTCGCTGTGCTCGCCCATCCGAACCAGTAGCGGCATCCATATCGCCCAACCGATTGCCAGGGTGCCCAGCGTGGCAGCCATCGCCGAAATATGTGCCGCCCCAAGCGCTGCACCCGCACGAAACGAGAGCGGGCCGGCAACGGCCCCCAGCGCCAACGCCAGCCACCATCTGCCGCGCAGCCAACGAAAGAGGACATTCACTTGGATTGCAAAGAGCACCCACAGCGCCAGCAGCCAGGGCGGTGCGAATCCGGCCCACAACGTGCCGTGCGGATAGGCGATGAGCCCGGCGCGTATCAGGAGGGTTTCCCACGGCGCCGCCAGCACCACGACCCACACCACCAGCCGCAATTCCCGCTGCGGCTGGCGGGCTTGCTGCAAGTGAAGCGCGAGCAGTACGGCGACGAAGACGATGCCGATCCACGCGGCGTCGCGCGCGGCACTCAGCACGCAGACAAACCAGCCGGCCTGTCCGGCCACCGCATAGAGGAGAGCACGATGAGAACGCATCAAAGAGGCCTTCGTGGGGTCATCCTGTCAGGTTGGGCACGTTACCTGGCAGTGGTCGCGCTGGCGCTTGCCAGCGCTGCCTGCTCCAGCCCTCCGCCAAATCCGAACCCGCGGGCGGCCGTGCCGCTGCAGACGGTTCCGGTCGACCTGCCGCGCTACATGGGGCGCTGGTATGTCATCGCCAACATTCCGTACTTTGGAGAGCGAGGCAACGTCGGCAGCTATGCCGAATGGTCGCTGCGGCCCGATGGCCGTATCGACGATGCGTACGTCTATCGGCCCGGCAGTTTCGACGCGCCATTCAAACGCATGCAGTTCGTCGATTCGGTGGTGGACGGCAGTGGCGGCGGCGAATGGCGCGTGCGGTTGTTCTGGCCCATCTACGTGTCGCAGCTGACGCTCTATGTCGACCCCGAATACCGCGTGACCCTGCTCGGCTATCCGGACAAAAGCCTCGGCTGGGTGTTTTCGCGCGAGCCCAACATGAGTGATGCGGACTATCGCGCGGCATTGGGCCGTTTCGAAGCGATGGGTTATGACATTTCGCGCTTCCGGCGTGTACCGCAGTTCCCAAGCCAAATCGGGCAACCGGGCTTCCAGTCGCCGGGAGATCCCAACTAGCTGCCTGCGCATCAACGTGACTTGCCCAGAAGGTGACGACGCAGGGACGGAGCGCGCGTGCCGGGTGCCAGCCAGATATCGAAAAAGGCGCGCGCGAAGACGGGATCGCTCACCTCGGTCGTCAGTTGTCCATTTGCGTAGAAGCGTGCTCCGCGGCCGGGCAGGTACACGCCGCACAAAGTGTCGCCGGGTTTGACATCGGGGAAGGCGGGTGTCATTGCGCGCTGCCATTGCGCGAGCGTGTCGTCGGGCGGGACGGGGCTCTGGAGCCGCCGGATTTCGTCGATGGCGGTGTCGATGAGGCGGCTTCGCTCGATCGCTCGCCGGTACGTCACCTCCAGTGCAAAGGGCGCGTCATAGCTGGGCGGGAGTTCAGCGCTCCACAACTGCGCATCGTATAGACAGAACCCCAGCAGGCACAGCGCTCCCTTGCCTGACAGCTGCGGCGCGGGCACGGTGTCGCGGCAGTCCGCCCAGGCGCCGACGCTCATGATGGAGGACAGAACAAGGACCAGGGCTCGGGCGGCGTGAACGCGTTTGACAGGCATATTGCGAGGGCGTGCGTGTGGTCAAGCGTTGAACAAACTGCTTGACAAGTCTACTGACAGAGCCTCTGACGCGGAAACGCTGATACGAAATTTTCTCGATGCAAATCGTGCTCACGGCTCACACCGGTCGATAGCAGGATTGATCTGGTGTAGACGAATTTGCCAACGCAAAGCCTGTTCATTGGCGGGAATGCGCCGGTAGTTCTGTTGCAATCCGTTGACGCGCTGCGTCGTGCAGCGTTTCATGTCGGCATGGGCGGCATTCAGGTTGGGAGGAATTGAATGGCAGATGCGTTGACATACACGTTTCAACTCGCGAAGCATGGGTTGCGTGCTGTGCGTGCGTGCCTGCAATGGCTGGTGCCGCTACTCGCGGGCGCGACGCTTCTGGCAGGCTGTGTGCCGACGAGCCCGCCCGAAGGCATCACTGCTGTTACGCCGTTTGATCTTCAACGGTATCAGGGGCGCTGGTACGAGCAGGCACGGCTCGATCACTCGTTCGAGCGAGGCTTGACCGACGTGTCGGCCACGTACCAGCTCCAACCCGACGGCAGTGTGCGTGTGGTCAATCGTGGCTTCGATCCTGCGAAGAGCGAGTGGCGCGAGGCGGGTCGGCAAAGCGCTGTTCGTTGGCAGCCACGATACCGGCTCGTTGAAGGTGTCCTTCTTCGGTCCGTTCTACGGCGGCTATCACGTGGCGGCGCTCGATCCGGGCTATCGCTGGGCGCTGGTTGTCGGGCCGGACCGCAGCTACTGCTGGGTGTTGACGCGGGACAAGCAACTCGAACCCGCGCAGCGCGAGGCGATCCTCGCGCGTGCACGTGCGCTGGGCATTGATACAAACGCGCTCATCTCGGTATCCCATGGGCGGCAGGATCCGTCTCAGTAGCGGCGAGGGCGTATGCACACGACCGAAAGCGAGCACGCGGCGCAAAGCCGTGGCGCCATGTGCCACCGAACAATGACATGAACCAGAGCGCCAAGATTCTTCGGCTGGTGCTGGGCGATCAGCTCAACCCGCAGCATTCATGGTTTGCGGACGCGGACGCGGACGTGGTCTACGTGCTGATGGAGGTGCGGCAAGAAACCGATTACGTGCTGCACCACGCGCAAAAGATCCTCGCCATCTTTGCAGCCATGCGCGACTTTGCGCGCGGTCTTCGGGCGGCGGGTCACCGCGTGCGGTATGTGGCGATCGACGATGAAAGCAACCGCCAGTCCGTGACCGAGAATCTCGCGGCGCTCGCCAGGCACTACGGCGCCGAGCGGGTCGAATGGCAATCTCCGGACGAGTGGCGCCTGGATGAACAGTTGCGTCGTTGGGGCGAAGCGCAGTCGCTGTCGACGAGCGAAGTCGATACCGAACACTTCCTGACGGGCAGGCATGAGCTGGCTGCCATGTTTGAAGGCCGCAAGCAGTGGCTGATGGAGCGGTTTTATCGCGAGATGCGACGTCGTTTTGGCGTGCTGCTCGACGGCACGGGGGCGCCGGAAAGTGGGCAGTGGAATTTCGATCATGACAACCGCAAGCCTTGGCGCGGCTCGCCCCCCGAGCCTGCCGACGCGCGTCCTGTGCATGACCACCGGGCGTTGTGGGAAACCGTTGAGCGCAGCGGTGTGAAGTCGTTCGGCAACCCGCAGGCCGGGGCATTCCGGTGGCCCCTGAACCGCACCGAGGCGCTGGCCTGCCTGGACGCATTTGTCGAGCAGGTGCTGCCGCACTTTGGCGATTTTGAAGACGCCATGAGCAGCAGCCACCAGCGGTTGTTCCATTCGTTGCTGTCCTTTTCCCTCAACGTGAAGATGCTGAATCCGCGCGAGGTGATCGATCGCGCCGAGGCAGCGTATCGGCATGGCAGGGCGCCATTGCCTGCCGTGGAGGGGTTTATCCGCCAGATTCTGGGCTGGCGCGAATATGTACGCGGCATCTACTGGGCGCAGATGCCCGGATACGCTTCGTGCAACGTGCTGAATCACAATGCGCCGCTGCCATCCTGGTTCTGGAGCGGAAAGACGCAGATGCGCTGCCTGCAACTCGCCATCGGCCAGTCGTTGCAAACGGCCCATGCCCATCACATTCAACGCCTCATGGTGATCGGCAACTTCGCCTTGCTGGCGGGGCTCGCGCCCGACGAGGTGCACCGCTGGTACCTCGGCGTGTATATCGACGCATTCGAATGGGTGGAGCTGCCGAATACGGTGGGCATGAGCCAATGGGCAGACGGCGGCCGCATTGCCACCAAGCCGTATGTCAGCAGTGCCGCTTATCTTTCCCGCATGAGCGATTACTGCAAGGGCTGCCACTACGACAGCAAGCAGCGTGTCGGTGAGCGCGCATGCCCATACAACGCGTTGTACTGGGATTTCTTTGCGCGCCACAGTGAAGTGTTCGGCCGTAACCCGCGGCTGTCGATGGTGTATCGACAACTCGCCAAGATGGAACCCGAAGAGCGCGACGCCCTGCGCAAGCGCGCCGAAGAAGTGCGCGCAAGTCTCGAGGCGTTATGACTGCGTTGAACCGCAATAAGGAGGTCGTTCCATCGTGCGCATCCTGCTGACTGGAGGCACCGGATTGATCGGGCGGGCACTGTGCCGCCACTGGCAGGCGCAGGGGCACGATCTGGTTGTCTGGAGCCGTACGCCTGAACGCGTCGCGCGGCTGTGTGCCGGTGCGCGCGGCATTGCAACGCTGCGAGAGCTGGACGGTGCTGCGCCATTGGATGCGGTCATCAATCTGGCGGGCGCGCCGATTGCCGATCGCCCGTGGAGTGCGCCGCGACGAAGAATTCTGTGGCGCAGCCGGGTCGATCTGACCCGTGAACTCGTGGACTGGCTCGGCCGTTGCAAGCAGCCCCCTCGCGTGCTTGTTTCCGGATCTGCCACCGGCTGGTATGGCGATCGGGGGCAGGAGCCCCTGGATGAAGACAGCCGCGCTGGCAAGGACGACTTTGGCAGTCAACTCTGCGTCGCGTGGGAGGAGGAAGCGCGCCGTGCCGAGGCGCTCGGCATGCGTGTCGTGTTACTGCGCACCGCGCCCGTGTTTGCAAGCGACGGCGGCATGTTGCCCAGGCTGCGTCTGCCATTCAGCATGGGGCTTGGCGGTCGGCTCGGCAATGGGCGTCAATGGATGCCGTGGATTCATCTTGACGACGTGGTCGGTCTGATCGATTTCCTTTTGCACCACGCCGATTACTGGGGCGCCTTCAATGCGTGCGCACCGGACCTCGTCAGAAACGCAGACTTTGCCAGCACGCTGGCGGCGACCCTGCGCAGGCCGATGTTCCTGTCGGTTCCTGCCTGGGTATTGCGAATGGCGCTGGGCGAAATGTCAGTGTTGCTGCTGGGCAGTCAGCGTCTGCAACCGCGGCGGGCCTTGGAGGCCGGCTATCGCTTTCGCTTTCCGAATCTGGAGGAGGCGCTGGCGGGTCTGCTGGTGCAGGATAAGCATCCCGTTACCCGGTAACCCGCAGATTGATATTGAGCGGCGGGGGGAACTACACCCGCCGCGTGGCCGGGAGCGACCGGTGCCCGAAGGCCCCGGCCGTGCTCCTCAGCCTTGCCGCTGGCTGCGTGACGTGACCGCCACCGTGGTGGGGGATTCCGCAAGCGGCACAAAGCGGCGCGTCGATCCATCCAGCGCGTCGATGCTGCCTCTCTCGATGTCATACACCCAGCCATGCAGGTTCATGCGGCCTTGCTCGAGGGCGAGCGCAACCGACGGGTGCGTGCGCAGGTTGGCAAGCTGTGCGATCACGTTTTCACGAACGAGGCCGTCCAGCTTGGCTCGGGGCGAGTCGAACGTATGCGCTGCGTTGATGATCTTGGCGGCGTCTGAGTGGCGCAGCCAGTTGGCCACGGCCGGCAGGTGGTCAAGACAGGTGCAGCGCGAGATGGCGCCCATCGCACCGCAGTCGGAGTGGCCGCAGATCACGATGTCCTGCACGCCCAGCACCGCAACGGCATATTCGACTGTGGCCGAAACGCCGCCCGGCTCCGGGCCATACGACGGCACGATGTTGCCCGCGTTGCGGATGACAAACAGCTCACCGGGTTCGCGTTGTGTCAGCAGTTCTGGAACGACGCGGCTGTCCGAGCAGGTCACGAACAGCGCCTTGGGGTTCTGTGATGTCGCAAGTTGTTTGAAAAGCTCTACCCGTTGCGGATAGATGTCGCGCTGAAAGCGCAGGAAACCGTCAATGATGTCGCGCATGGCGTTTTTCCCGTTCAATGGTTGGATGCCGGCGCGGTCATCGGGACCAACGCACCGGCACAGCCGCTATTGTCGTCGATATCGAGCGGAAGAAAAACGGGTCCATACGGATTGCAGGGCCATGAAGGTGATACGCCGATGGAGGCGGCGAGGTCGATGTATGCGTGTTCTTCTTACCTGGTCGTGCGATACGCCGGCACGGGCCGTCTCGGTCAGGGCGGTCTACCGTGTGGCACCGCCACATGCCGATGGATCATGCAGTTGGCCGATCCATTCAGGACAGCGCATCCAACCCCCGAAAACGCGCGTATACGGTCGAACGTCTTGCCTTGACCTGAAACTGTATGCGCTTCCACTTGATCCATATCCCATCGAGCATGGGCGGCACTGACCGCCATCTGCGCGTTCGCCCGGCTTTGGTGCCGCATGGAGGATGCCGATGCGTGGCGTGACCCGTCGAGCATGGATGGGAACCGCGTTGGCGAGCCTGGCAGGGTGTTCGGCCCTGGATGTTCTCAACGCTGTGTCTACGTCCGACGCAAGTGTGCCGGCGCTTGGCCTGCCCTACGGCGCACATCCGCGGCAAAGGCTGGACGTCTACCGGCCGGTTCGCCCGATGGAAGGGCCGCCCCGGGCGGTTGTTTTCTTCTACGGCGGATCGTGGCGAGAGGGCGACCGCAAGGATTACGCGTTCGTTGGCGAAGCGTTGGCCGCGGCTGGGTCGATCGCAATGGTTGCTGACTACAGGCTGTATCCCGAGGTGCGCTACCCGGACTTCCTGCTTGACTGTGCCGCCGCCACGGCCTTTGCCCGACGGTGGCTGGATCGGCAGGGCTATGCCGACGCGCGCTTGTTCGTTGCCGGGCACAGCGCAGGCGCCTACAACGCCGCGATGCTGGCAACCGACAGCCGCTGGTTGGCGATGCAGGGTTTGCGCATTGAAACGCTGTCGGGCTGGATCGGCATGGCCGGTCCTTACAACTTCCTGCCGATTCAAGCGGCCGACGTGCGGCCCGTGTTCAACCATCCGAATGAAACAGCGGATAGCCAGCCGTTGTTCCACGTGCGCCAGGATTGGTTGCCCCCGGCGTTGCTGCTCACCGGCGAGCACGATGCATATGTGGATGTCCGGCGAAATACGCTTTCACTCGCCGAACGCCTGACCGAGTATCGGCACCCCGTGGAACTCAAGGTCTACCCGCGCCTGGACCATAAAACACTCGTGGCCGCACTGGCCTCGCCGCTGCAGTTTCTCGGGCCTGTGCTTTCAGATGTGGCGCGCTTTGTGGCCAACGCCTGAGCGTAATTTGGAGCTTCGCCTCGCCAGATCACGAAACGTTTTTCAACGACGTGGCGGGGCGATTTGAATTGGTAATGCGTTGGAAATTCGTGCTCGGCCAGCGCGGTGGGTCGTTCATTGCGGGACCCGGCGTCCTTATACTCAGGCGACGCGATCAAGCCGCGCTGCAAGCCGCTGAAGATCAATGAGCTACACCATCGTCTGGTTCAAGCGCGACCTGCGGGTGCACGACCACGCCCCGCTGGTCCACGCCGCGCGCCGGGGAAAAGTCTTGTGTTTGTACGTCATCGAGCCAAGCCTGTGGGCGCAGCCGGACGCCGCATCCCAGCACTATCTCTTTATCCAGGAATGCCTGCACGATCTTGCGCAGCAACTGCGTGCATGCGGCGCACGGTTGCAAGTCGCCGTGGGCGAAGTGACGGAGGTATTCGGGCGGCTGCATGCGGCCGCGGCCTTCAGTCACCTGGTGTCTCACGAGGAAACCGGCAACGGTCATACGTTCGCGCGCGACAAGGCCGTCGCACGCTGGTGCCTCGATCACGGCGTAACCTGGCGCGAGTGGCCCCAGCACGGCGTGGTGCGGCGCTTGCCGATGCGAGACGTCTGGCACGACCGCTGGGCGGAACATATGTACGCGCCCTGCGTGCCTGCGCCCGGGGTGGGCGCCCTTAGCGATGTCATGCTGCCATGGCCGGCGATGGACTGGCCTGGGTGCGAGGCCCTCGGCTTGGATACACATGCCCCACCTCGCCGCCAGCGCGGTGGACGCGCGCGCGGCAGCGAAGTGCTGCGCGATTTCCTGTTCGAGCGAAGCCGGAACTATCGGGGCGGCATCTCTTCGCCTTTGACGGCGCCGAGCGCCTGCTCACGTCTGTCTCCTTACCTGGCATACGGATGCCTCGGCATGCGCGAAGTGGTACAGGCCACCGAGCAACGCGTGCTCCAGCTCAGGGCCAGCACAGACGAGGATGCGGTGTGGCAGCGTAAGGGGCTGGCTGCGTTTGTCAGCCGCCTGCATTGGCATTGCCACTTCATCCAGAAGCTGGAATCCGAACCCGCCATCGAGTTCCGCAATCTGCACCGCGGCTACGACGGCCTGCGCGAAGACGCATGGAACGCAACCCACTTTGCCGCCCTGGTCGCCGGGCGCACCGGCTGGCCGATGGTGGACGCCTGTGTTGCCATGCTGAGAGAGACCGGATGGATCAACTTTCGCATGCGGGCCATGCTTGTCTCCGTGGCTTCCTACCCGCTATGGCTGCATTGGCGGCCGGTGGGCGTTTGGCTGGCCCGGCAGTTCATCGATTACGAGCCGGGAATTCACTGGAGCCAGATGCAGATGCAAGCCGGCACCACCGGCATTAACACCACGCGCGTCTACAACCCGATCAAGCAGGCGCAGGACCAGGACCCGCATGGCCGGTTTGTCAGGCGCTGGCTGCCGGCCCTGCGCCGCGTGCCCGATGCTTGGCTCTTGCAGCCTTGGCGCATGCCGCCCGATGTGCAGGCGCGCTGCGGTGTGCGGGTGGGCGAAGACATCCCCGTTCCGCTGGTCGACCTTGTGGCAGCAACGCGGCAGGCCAAGATGCGCGTCCATGCGTTGCGTGCGCGGCCGGAAGTTCACGTCGCCAACGAGGCCATCGTAAAGAGGCACGCTTCGCGCTTGCGCCGTGACCGTGTCAGCAACCCACGTGAGAATGCGTCCGCGCATTCGCAACTCAGTCTCGACTTTTGAATGCGCCGATGCACAAGAAGCTGAACCTGCCGGACAAGCGCTGCATGCACTGCGGCTTGTCATTCACCTGGCGCAAAAAGTGGGCGCGGGACTGGGATGCGGTGAAGTACTGCTCGGAACGTTGTCGCAGACAAGGCAAGCAGGGCAGGGCACAGCATGGAGAGGCGCGTTGAGCACCGTGTTGTTCTGGTTCCGCAGCGATCTGCGACTGCACGACCAGCCGGCACTGCGTGCCGCGTGCGAGAGCGGGGCCACGCACCTCGTCCCGGTCTACTGCCATGCCGACTACGAAGCGCAAACGCTGTGGGGCTTCGCACGTGTGGGTGTTCACCGCCGGGCCGTACTTGCGGCGGCGCTCCGCGATCTGAGCCGCCAGTTGGTCGATCTTGGCAACCGGTTGGTCGAGTGCTACGGGCCGCCTGGGAAGGTTCTGCCCGCATTGGCGCATGCCGTGGGCGCCAGCGCTGTGTTTTGCGAAGACATCGCCGCGCCGTACGAGCAGGCAGACGTGGCCGAAGTGCGAAGCGCGGGTTTGCACGTGCAGACCGTCTGGCAGAGTAGCCTGATCGATCCGCTTGCGCTGCCGTGGCCGGTTCAATCGCTGCCGGCTGTTTTCACAACATTCAGGCAAGCGCTCGAACAAGCGCGGATTGCACCTTCGACGCCTCTGCCACCGCCAACCCACCTTCCGCCATGGCCCTCAGGCGTCATCATTCCACCCGGGCTGCTGCGCGCGCCGGCCCACGTTGCAAACGAAACGCTGTCGGCGGATTCGCGCACGTCGTTTCCGTACGGCACGCCGGAGTTTGATGGAGGGGAGACGGCGGGGCTTCGGCACCTGGCCAGATACCTGCAGCGCAAGTTGCCTCACACGTACAAGCGCACGCGCAACGCCTTGGCTGGTCTGGACTTCTCGAGCAAATGGTCGCCGTGGCTGGCCACCGGTGCGTTGTCGCCCCGACGTGTGATGGCAGAGCTGCAGCAGTTCGAGCAGTCGCATGGGCAGAGCGACGGGAGCTACTGGCTATGGTTCGAGCTGCTGTGGCGAGACTATTTCCGCTTTCTGCATCTCAAGCATGGGTCTCGGCTGTACCGCGCGCGCGGTCTCGCTGATGTGCGGCAGCACGCCGAGCGCCGAGATGCGCAGGGCTTCGAGCGCTGGCGTCATGCATCGACCGGCGAGCCGCTAGTCGATGCCGCGATGCGCGAGCTGGATACCACCGGCTACCTCAGCAACAGGCTCAGACAGGTGGTCGCCAGCTACCTCGTGCATGAGCTGGGAGGCGACTGGCGTGCCGGTGCCGCGTGGTTCGAATCCCAACTCGTCGACTACGACGTGTACAGCAATCAGGGCAATTGGCTGTATATCGCGGGGCGCGGCACAGACCCACGTGGTGGCAGGCGGTTCAACGTCCGCAAGCAGGCCTCCGAATACGACCCCGATGGGTCTTATCTCCATCTATGGGCGGCGCGATAGTGCGCGGCGTCCAACGCCCC
>Ga0316228_1001168_pt1 | contig 29099 bp, 32 predicted proteins | sample TBH18021metaG_FD_206005 | JGI IMG/M metagenome (GOLD analysis project Ga0316228, IMG submission 206005) | Freshwater microbial communities from Trout Bog Lake, Wisconsin, USA - TBH18021 | ecosystem: Environmental > Aquatic > Freshwater > Lake > Hypolimnion/Profundal zone | place: USA: Wisconsin... | reverse complement strand
TTCCGCCAGGAAGCGTTTGGCCTAAGAGGCTAACGGAAATATTTTGTTTCTGGCCTTCGATTGGCGAGTACTCTCCACCAATACCCAACAAGAAATCCTTGGTAACCGCAAAGGTATATCCAATGGTAGCTGTGCCGGCAAAGCTATTTGAATTATTGACATTAACTGAAGCGGGAATATTGACGCCACCATAGTTCACTGATGTCGATGTTGACGGAGCAACACTCTCATATCCAATGCCAACTTGACCGTAAGCGCCTTCAAATTTCGATTGTGCATTAGCAGTTCCAATAGCCCCAACCGATAAGATTCCTGCTACTACTGTATATATACCCAGCCTTTTCATACAAATCCTTATAAAAATTATTGAGAATCCATTTTCACGATGAGCCAGGCTCACCTCATGAGACTGTGAGTGCTCAGAATGAAATAAATATAGATTTCATAAAGAGAGTGGGATGGAAATTCATGGATAGAACTGAGCGTTTTTATAAGATTCAAAAATTGCTCAGTGAAAGGCAGGTTGTTACTGCTGAACAATTTCTCAAAGAGCTTGAAGTTTCTCGGGCTACCTTTAGGCGCGATCTGGAGTATCTGAGGGACCGCTTAGGCGCACCTATTGAATGGAACGCAGATCTTAAGGGGTACGTACTCAATCAAAAAGGGGGTGGTAAAGACTCTCTTAGCTCACTACCAGGCCTTTGGCTCAATGAATCCGAAATTCACTCTTGGCTTTCTGTCATAGAACTTCTAAAGAACATCGAACCCAATGGAATCGTTGGATCCCAAATCAATCCGATTCGCAGTCGCCTAGAAAAGTTATTAAATCAAAATAACTTTTCTCTAAAAGACGTTGCCAAAAGAATTCAGATACTGACACTGGCAAGACGCACATCTTCCCCAGACTATTTTGAATTAGTGGCAAACGCTTTACTAATGAGAAAGCGTATCCATATACGGTATTTTCAAAGACAAACCGAGAGCGTTACCGAAAGAGAACTTTCGCCTCAACGTTTGGTGTATTACCGCGATAACTGGTACTTAGATGCCTTTTGCCATGACAGGGATGATTTACGAACCTTCTCTTTAGATGCGATTGAAGCAATTCAAGGGGTTGATAAATCTGCCGTTACTGTGGATGAGAGTGTTTTGGAGTCAGAACTTGAGTCTTCCTATGGAATTTTTGCTGGCAAGAAGCAACAAATTGCACAGTTGAAATTCTCACCCTTTAGAGCAAGGTGGATCTCTAAAGAGCTATGGCATCCAAAGCAACGTGGCAAAGTCATGGAGGATGGATCTTACGTTCTAGAAATTCCCTACAGCGATGATCGTGAGTTAATGCTCGATATTTTGCGCCAAGGTTCTGAAGTGGAAGTTTTGGCTCCCAAGATATTAAGGGGAAAGGTGCTTTCTGAATACATCAAGGCCGTAGAACTTTATGAAGCGGGACAAGATTACATGGCTTAGTGTTTTATGACAGGGCTTTAAGTGAGGGATTAAACCTTATAGAATGAAAGGATCATGATTAATCAATTTGTTTCTGCACTTGCTTTTTCTGCCGCAAAGCATCGAGATCAACGTCGCAAGGATGTTGAGGCCTCGCCTTATATCAACCACCCGATCGCTTTGACTGATGTACTTGTTAATGAGGGTGGGGTATTAAATTGGGATGTTCTTTGCGCTGCTTTGTTGCACGATACGATTGAGGATACACAAACTACTGCTGAAGAGTTGACCAAATCCTTTGGTAAAAAAATCACTTCTATCGTTTTAGAGGTGACAGACGATAAGTCACTCCCCAAAGAGAAGAGAAAGCAGCAGCAAATTGACCATGCTAGACATTCTTCTCACGAGGCTAAGTTAGTCAAGCTCGCTGACAAGATCTGTAATCTTCGAGATATCCTAGCTTCCCCTCCGAGTGGCTGGGATACCGCAAGAAAGATGGCCTATTTTGAGTGGTCTGCGCAAGTCCTCTCTGGCATGAGGGGGTCGAATTCCAAGCTAGAGAAAATCTTTGATGCCCTGCTAGAAAAAGGCAGAACCCAATATCAATCTGAATTAGGTCAATAAACCTCATGGCAAGTCTGAGTAAATCGAAGATCATTGCCCATCGACAATGCCCTAAACGTCTATGGTTACAAATCAATCGACCTGAGCTCATTCAAATTAGCGCATCTACTCAGGTCCGGTTTGATGAGGGTAATAAGGTGGGTGATATTGCTCGCCAAAATTACCCGGGTGGGGTTTTTGTTGATACCTTAAATCGCAAAGAGGCAATTGAATTAACCAAAAAGGCTATAGGGAATCGCCAGACAATCTTCGAGGGAGCTTTTTTTGAAGATGACGTCATGATCCGAGCGGATTTACTATTTCCAGAAAAAGATGGATATCACTTAGTGGAGGTCAAATCTTCCACTGGAGTAAAGGCCTACCATGTTGACGATGTCACAGCGCAAAGCTGGGTCATGCAAAAGGCGGGGTGTACTCCATCAAGCATGGCTTTAGCCTACATCAACAATCAATTTGTTTATCAGGGTGATGGCAACTACGAAGGTCTTTTTACGGAGGCGGACTTATCGGATCAAATAAAGCCAGCGCTTCCTCAGGTGCAATCTTGGGTTGACTCTGCAAAGCAGACGTTGGCTTCTAAGTTAGAGCCTGCAATTGTTCCAGGAGAGCAATGCACCTCTCCTTTTACCTGTGACTTTATTGATTACTGCAGTCCGCCAGAAGAAGATGTTGAGTACCCAGTAGAGATCTTGCCAAACAGCAAAGCGATTGCAGCAAAATTGCGTGCCGAGGGTTATAAGGATTTACGCGACGTGCCAGTAGCGCTTCTCAGTAATGCTAAGCACCTCAAGATTCATGCAGCCACCATTAGTGGAGAGGTTATCTTAGAGTCTGAAGCTATTTCGCAAATACAAGCTTTGCTATATCCACGCTATTACTTAGATTTTGAAACCATTGGCTTTGCCGTGCCGATCTGGGCTGGAACCCGACCTTATATGCAGTTGCCATTTCAGTGGTCCTGTCATATTGAGCAGGCCGATGGCTCAATTTCTCATAAGGAGTTTTTGGATTTATCCGGAAATGATCCCAGAGAAATGTTTGCAAAATCATTGGTAGAGGCGGTAGGTACGCAAGGCCCAGTGATTGTTTATAGCGCTGGATTTGAAGGGGCTCGTATAAAAGAGTTGGCCGTAGTATTTCCTGAACTCTCTTCGCAATTACTGGCGATTGTCGATCGATTCTTTGATTTACTACCTGTGGCTAGAAATCATTATTACCACCCTGATATGAAAGGCTCATGGTCTATCAAGGATATCTTACCTACGATTGCGCCAGAATTGAATTACGCAAATCTAGAGGTGAGTGATGGGCTCATGGCGCAAGAAGCTTACAAAGAGGCCATTAGTCACAAGACTACCCCAGAGCGAAAAGATGAGGTAAGGCAGGCGATGCTCAAGTATTGCGCGCAAGATACTGTGGCAATGGTAAAGATAGTTCATGCATGGAAGGGTGAATAAACAACGGACTGTATTGACGCAGATCTATAAAAGTCTGCATAATTAAACCTACATCAAGAGATGGCTTTGTCGCCACAGCAACCTGCTAACGCTAGTAAGGTGCTAAAAAGATGAGACCCCATGCAATTAGTCGCGGCGGGTAATCAAATGCGACAAACCCACCAACTTGGTGGGTTTTCTGTTTTTAGGGCGCTTTATACCGAATTGCTAGGCCCGACATCTCGTCAAATTAGCTAAATAGGAGAATGTAATGTCAATTTTTTCAAGAGATGTAAATCGTATTCAAACCCCTTGGGATGGGAGTGCATTTAGCGGGCCTTGGTTTGCCAATATCGATGCACCAATCACTGATGAAGGGGTGATTGAACAGGCCAAGAAAATTGTGGATCACTGCAGTCCACAACGTTATGGTCCAAACGGCACCCACGCATATTCTTTTTTAAACCGAGAGTACCTACTCAATCTTTTACTTTTTCATTATGCAGACCATGGATTTTTTCCCTCGGGTCATATTTGCATTACCGACGAATGGCTTTATCAACGCCCCATTAAAACAACGGGTAGCACATGGTTCAGCTTTAAAACTCGCAAGCAGGGGCGCCACTACCAAGCAGGATGGTGGATCAAGATCCCTAGCCTGAGTGAAGTTGAGCAAAGTAAAACCGAGCAGTCGAATGGCATTAATCATTAGCAAAAATAACCTACAGGCTCAGCCTATGAGCTTGTAGGTTATTAAACTCAATACATCAAATCCTTAAAGGAGAAGACATGCGTGACTACACATACTTAAGCGGTGCACGTTTTACAGTCAACAACATATTTCGCAGTTTACGTTTTGGTATAGACAGACTGGATCTCAGTTGGGTAGAGGGCGATAAGCCTGCATTTACCAGAGGGCTCAGAGTGGTTGATCACGAGGACTCCATTACCGTGACCGTTGACGGTGAAGATGCTGATAACGTGATCTTTAGTCTTGCCTATATCTTTGGCAAACAAGATGGGTTTGAGGCGTTTAGGACTGCAATGGACGAGTACTTGAAAGTTGCTATGGCGACTAAACAGTATCTGATTACGGGCCAAAAAAAAGATCCAGAAGGAAAGCCTGAAGCATCTGAAGCGGTCATTCACTAAAGCTTAGTAGTAAAGGGCGGCTTTAAACCAACTTGCCAAGCCCTGACATTTGTCCAATTGGCTAAATAGGAGAAGTAAATGAAAATTACCCAATTAACGATTGGTTTGCATCCCCTCAAAAGAGTTGCGCACAACACCTTCCCGGCAAATGCAAAAGAGTTTGATCGACACTCAACCGCCTACCGGTCAGAGGCAATTCAAGAAGGTGGCAAGTATTTTTACCGAATTGAGGGTACCACGGTAGAGGCTCGCCCTTGTGAATATGAAAGAGTTATTGCAAATCCTAATTTGTATTATTTTTCATCAGCACTCAAACTGCACTATCGGGTTATTAAAGCAAAGGAGTTGGGATTGGGGTTGAACTGGCCCAACAATCCTGCAGCCCCAATAAATATTTTTGAATTGGATAAATAAGATGAGTGATTCGCGTATAAATCAAGCTAGAACCATTTCACCTGCGCTAATCAAGGCTTATCGGCAAGCCCACTATGTAGTTGAGTTACCTAATAGTCCTATCGTGATTCGGGTTGGTCAAGTTACCCCTGGGCTGTCTAAGCTAATGGCAAATGAAAATGTAACGACTGCAGCCTTTTTGACAGCCTTTAATCCCTATAGCGAAGAATTTAATCATATCGATAACGAGCTGGCGCAACAACAGCTTATCTCAGATCTGTCTGCGCTAAAGGTGTCGGTAATTCATGGGGAGGGCAGGGATGCTAATGGCAATTGGCCAGCAGAACTCGGCTTATTAGCATTGGGCATTTCGCTACAAGATGCAGAGATACTGGCAGATCGTTATGGTCAAAATGCATTTGTCTGGATTGGTAATCGTGACTGCGTTCCTAACTTGCGATTACGCCATCCGATTGCCGTTCCCAGCAAGGAGGATGCGCAACAGTGGATAGATTTACTGCCTACCCAATTAAAAGCAGGGGCTCTAACGTTATCTTTAACGGAATTAGCATGGTTCATGGCTACTCCAGATATAGAGCTCGATCATTGGTTAAATGCCGCTTCCCGGGATCTAAGTTCACCCTGGCCATTGGCCGGGCCAGATGGATCTGCCATGGGCGTTGGCACTGAATTAGATCGCGTCTTTAGGTTAATTGCCGCAGGAATTGTGGGGTATTCAAAATGATGATGGAATATGACCGCACTGGATTAATTGGACTCATTAAATCCGAATTCAAAATTAACTGGCATGGTATTCATGGTGCTAATCATTGGGCCAGAGTCTTGCATCACGGTAAAAATATCGGGGGCTTGCGCAAGGCTGATCTGATGGTGATTGAGTTGTTTGGTTTTTTGCATGACAGCTGTCGCCTAAATGATGGCCGCGATCCGAGGCATGGGGAGCGGGCAGCTGAGTTTGCTCATGGCATTCATGGGGATTATTTTCAGTTAGAGGCAAAACAGCTAGATAAGCTTTGCTATGCCATGCGGCATCACTCGGGCGGTCAGGTATCTGAAGATGCCACCATTCAGACTTGTTGGGACTCTGACAGGTTAGATCTAGGTAGGGTGGGGATATTCCCTTCCCCCAAATATCTTTCAGATGAGGCTTCAATCTTTATTGACCTAGCTTATGACTGGAGCAGGGGTAGCAATGGGTGATTACGATAACTCCTCGGGATGTTTCGGGAGCATTGTTTCATTGTTACTTTTAGCGTTTTTATGGCCTTATATTATTGCGGTCCTCACAATTTACCTGGCCTATCTGCTTTTTCTTGAGGTGATAGCTTGGCTAGCTCTCCATTGGGTTTTAGTAAGCATTTGCCTAGCGGCTGTTTTAGCGTTGTACTTGGCAATTCGGTTTAAGTTGGTCTCCCATCTTTCTTCATGGATTCTCACTAGAAAAGTCAGGGCTTCATTTGAGCCAGCTCAATTACCAGCAAGCTCAAGAGTGCTGTTAGGCGATGAGCGCATCTTTACACCCTCTTCAGATCTATATTGTTATTGGTGCACAAAAAAGCTAGGCCTCCAGTCATGGGAGCGGGCAGGGAAGTATTACTGTCAGGATTGCTATGACAATATTTGTAAAAATAAATGAGTCCTCAGATGATGCAATAAGATTAAAAACGCCTAGGGATATTGAGGGTAATTCTTTTTAGGCCATAGCAATCATTTTTCTCGATGGAGATTTTCTTGTGTAGGCCAGACTCTTGTGTAAATTCATTGAAGTAGTTGATGCCATGAGATATATCCGGTCCGTTCGACAAGATTTGAATTCTCTTAAGACGGGGAAAATCATGTGCAATATGGCAAATAGCTTCTGCGACTGCATTTTTATATTGTGAATCATCAACATAAAGCAAAGAGCCAGTAAGCCCAGCAATGCCAATATTGGTGCAGCCCATCAGCACAAGTGCACTTAAAGCTTCGTAGGTAATGTTGTAAAAAAAATCCTTACTTGGCCTGCCCGAACTCCCTTTAAAGGGTTCGTAGGCTTCACAGTTTGGAGTTGAGACTAGGGCAACCGCTTTTAAAGTTGGGTTTGGGCTAAGCGAGGGCACAACATCAATTGTTGGTAGGGACTCCTTTATGAGGGGTTCCCCGTAAAACCTAAATGTATATTCATCGATATCCATCGCTTGAGCGATATATTTGCCATAGATCCCTAAATCATTAAACCCCCAGTTCGTTTCTATGACTAGGGCATCCATCCTTGCAAAGGTTTCGGTACTCCTGTCGGGGTGCTTCTCAAACGAGACTTCTAAAGGGTCTCGATTTGGCAGTTGAAGTACTAAGGTGTTCATCTTGACGATGGAGTCATGTGGCTAAATCATTTTATGCAATGAAAGCTTAAGTTAACTTTACTCAATATTGAGCCAAAGTTCTTTTGAGTTCACTTGCCAATTTTTTCTTTAAGCTTTCGGGGCTAATGACTTCCACCCCAGACCCATGCTTAAGAATATCCATAATGAGTTCAGGATCTTGGTTGTAATCAAACTCCAGAACGTAATGGCCTTCTTTATCAAAACTGCCAACTTGTTGACCATGCCAATGCTCGCCAGCTACCCATCTTGCATGTTCTGGAGTGAAGCGCAGTTTGGCTCTTTGAGTCGCTTTACCAGAAAAGATCCCATAACTCTGGGCAAAGTGCTCCTGGCATTGTTTATCCGATACTTCTTCCGCTTTTTTATTCGATAGCGTCGCTTTGCGAATACCATCGACTGCAAAGCTTCTTAAGTCATGACGCAGATGGCAATAAGCATCCAGATACCAGTTCTCGCGGTAATAGATGAGGCGTTGTGGAGAGATCTCCCGCTCGGTGACTTCATCTTTGCCTTTAGAGTGATACGAGATATCTAAGCGATTGCGTTTCAGTAAGGCTGCCCCAATCTCCGAGAAGTTCTCAATGGAGTTCTTACGTGAGCCCATACCAACGACTTTGATGCGTTTACGTAGCTCTTTAGTCGTAGTCTCGCTTTGACCTAAGATGCCATCGATGATGGCGGTAAGAGGTTCGATATGCGGCCCAATTAAGCCACCTTGATCTAAAGAAGACAGTAAGTGCTGCATCAGTACTAATGCGGTAGCTTCTTTTTCAGAAAACCACAAGCCGGGCATTTCAATCTTATCGACTTGATCAGGGTTCTCAAATCGATATCCGCCCATAAACCGGTCATAAATAATCGAGGCTTTAAGACGGCTGCGTAGATACTCCAAATCCCGTTTGAAAGTAGCAGGGGAAATCTCTAGTTCAGAGAGAAAGTCTTCCCGGGGAACGCACTTGCGTTGCTGAATCATGTACTTAATTCGGTGCAGTCGTTCTACGTCGCTCATGACATTCCTTAAGGTAACTTTTGTAATCTTTGTAATATTTTTATCATTTATATAACTTTAATCGTTTTATAGCTCATTTTGTGAGCCAGTAGGTCATTAATCTGATCTATATCAACAAAGGAGAGCAAAAATGATTAAGGTTCTAGGGCTTTTTGTGATGTTTATCAGCTTTTATGGTCTACAAAGCGGTGGCTTTGACTTTGGTCTTGTCCAGGCTTTCATGGTGGGCGGGCTCATGTATTTCAGTGAAGCTCTCTTTTCTCACTTCTTCTTTGTAAAACGTGAAAAAGTACGCGCAAGATATCGGAGGCGTTAATGGCAGCGCTTAACCGTGAGCTAGCAACTGAAAAGGTAGGGCCAGCTCCCGATAGGCGTCTGCGGCAAATCATTCCACCTAAAGGCTATCTCATGGATGAGTTTGCAGATTCAGAGCAATTACAAATGCAACTTCATCAAGTTGATGTGACTATCAAACATTAAGAAGGCTATATGAATATGCAAACCCTAAAAACGTTGAGCTTTATCCTTGCATCAATGGGGTTCAGTGCCGCAATAGCTCAACCCATTCAGACCCTGCCTAATGGTGCTGGAGGGTACAACACCTATGGTCGTAATGGGTCATTAACGCAAACATTGCCAAATGGATCAGGGGGATATAACTCTTATGCGCCTAATGGCGCATTGACTCAAACCCTGTCTAATGGTGCTGATGGTTACAACACTTACACCCCAAATGGACAGCTCATTCAAACACTGCCAAATGGCGCAGGTGGATACAACACCTATGGGCCTCAAGGGGGTGTGACGCAAACCATTCCCAGTGGATCAGGGGGTTACAACACATACACGCCCAATGGGAATCTTATTCAAACACTGCCAAATGGATCGGGTGGTTGGAATACCTATGGGGAATAGTAAGTGATTAATGAGTGAATAATAAGTATTAGCCTGATAACCACTGCTTTAATTGCAGGACTTCCTTTTTAGTAATGCCGGTATTGGGGTTGCAGCGTATGAGTTGCGGGCATGGCGTTGGAAATTCCCAATATGAATCATCTAAGGCTTTCCAGTTACTTAATCCATTGGAGATTAAGAATGCCTGAATCTCATTAAATCGGGGGTGTTTGCCAATGACTGGATCCCCGGTGCAGCCGATGATTAAATTAGAAATGCTTTTGGGGAGGATTCTTTGCATCTTCTCTAGGTTGTGGGTAAAGCGCCAGCTAGATGAAATAACAATGTCTAAGGAAACATCCGAGATGGCTTCTTCTAGGAGGTCAATTCTATTAAATGGCGCATCGCTAACAGAATGGGTTGGATGGAGTACGCCATCAAAATCTAAAAAGAGAACTTTATTCATTTATCAATTTCATTGGGCTAAATCTTCAAATTCGAGCCATTCGTGGCGACAAGCATGACACCTTCTTGTGCTGGGATGTATGGGTGGAGGAGGGTCGGTCAATTCAGGGTGTTTAATGATGATCTGCTTTAAATATTCTCCACGTTTTTTCCCGCACTTTGGGCAATAAAGATTCGCTGTAAATGGAGGTTTTTTGGGATCGTCATTCAGGTGAGCTTCAAAACTCATGGCAGTGATCCAGGCGGGCGATTGCATCGTCTTGCAAGGAGTCTTCAGATTTTCAATCTGAAAGATCTTTCCGTTAACCGTCAGCTTTACATGGGGACCAACTGGCTTAGCTGCCAGAAAAGACAGGACCACTCCCGAGTTCACCTCAATGTAGCCATTCCAGTTAGCCCTTTCTACGAGGCACTTTGTTTGAACGCCGCGAACACAGAAAATAGCTTCCCCATTAAAAAAGGCAATATAGAGCTCTTCTGCTAAAGAGGCCTGGGTCGTTCTTTTTGGCTTTAACCTTTTTAATACCGTAAGAAATTCCTCGGTATCAATGATCATTTCAGCAATCATGGCCTTTGGCTAGGTGAGTAGCCCACTCTATTGCCATTGTTGTCATATACGTTAGTAACCCCAGTAGGTGACTGCGTTTCATAACCAATCCGTTTGCCGTTGTTGTCATAGACCCCATTATTAGAATTCCAGTTATTGGGAGAGTTATTCCAATTGTTCGGGCTGTTCTGCCAATTGTTCGAGGAGTTATTCCAATTGCTTTGGGAGTTGTTCCAGTTATTCGGAGAATTTTCCCAATTAGTGACTTGAGCTGAGGCGGTACGAGCTAAAAGAACGCATTGAGCGATCAGAAGTAGGGCGATGAGGTATTTCATAAGAAGCTCCTAAGTAATCATTAGAAGTTCAGAATAAAAAGATCAAAGCTCGCCTGATGAGCCAGTAGCTCAAGAAAATGAAAAAACTTATCAATTTCATAAAGAGTTACATGTTAACGAGCGCGCTGGTCTTAATGACCTTATTACCCATGCAAATATCCCCAAGTGGCAGGGTGCCAGTATTCTTGAGCAAGCCATTGGCGGTAGCGGCCTTTATCGATAGTGCCAAAATTCTAGGATTACCTAAATTTAGGCTGAGGGATTCCAATGGAAACCTCTATTTACCGGACAAGGTACTTTTGCAAGAGCCCTTAGCGATAATTTATGCCAATGCAGACATAGTCATTTCTGAGGCAGCTTTATCGCAGCGTAAAAAATACATTGCTTCATATGTGCGTAGGTAACCATGCAGCGCACAATTGATTAATTCGATTTCTAGGGAAGCCCCATGGCAATTGCCAATATAAGAAAATTCATCGTAATTCTCATAGGATTGTTCCTATTGGGTGCTGCCGGCATGATTAATGCGGATCAATCTAAGAGCGGTTCTGAGTCCAGCCCTGAGAAAAACCCTGACTACAGTGTTGAGTACGGTTCACTCTCTGTCGTAGAGAGCGCAGTCATTAATGAGACTATTTATCCAGATGGAGTAGTTGTGGAGATTGAGGAGCTCACAACGCTTGTGAACTCACAATTAGCGGTAGATGTAGAGTCTCAAGCCGATCTGCCTTACAACTCGACCTTAGCAAATTTAGAGGTATTGGAGGCTTATACAATCACCCCTAATGGCGAGAAGCTCCAGGTAGCAGAAAATGCGATCAGAACGGTTGAAGATGACAACAGTAGTGGGGCGGCCATGTTCTCTGATCAAAAGCACAAGATCATTATTTTTCCCAAAGTCACACCGGGGTCAAGAACATACTTCAAGACTAAGCTCACTACCCACACTCCAGTGCTGCCTGGGTACTTTCATACAAGATTGGTGTTCTCGCCAAATCTAGAGGTTCTATCCTATAAGTACCTCCTGAGCTATCCAGAAACCTTAAAGCTGTATACCGACACCAAAGGCGTTCAAGAGATCAAAGATGAAACCGTCAATGGAGAGCGGCATGTTGAGTATTTCTACCAAAACCTCAAAAGAACCAAGAAAGAATATTTACAAGTAGCTGCTAGTGATTTTGGCTCATACATTTATATTTCAACCTTTCCTAGCCAGGAGGCATTTGCCAAGGCCTATGAAGAGCGTATGCAAGGCAAAACTGATGTGACCCCGCAAGTGCAACAACTGGCCGATGAGATCACACGGGGCATCCCTACACAAGACAAGCAAGCACAAGCAAGAGCGTTATATAACTGGGTATCTCGCAATATCCGTTACGTTGCAATCTACCTGGGGGATGGAGGCATCATTCCGCATGATGCCAATAGCATTATCAAAAACCAGTATGGTGACTGCAAGGATCACAATGCCTTGTTAATTGCCCTGTTAGCTGCAAAGGGCATAGATAGTAGTAGTGCTTTAATCAATACAGGCAACGCCTATACCTTGCCTAAATATCCAGTAATAGCACCGTTTAACCATGTCATTACCTACATTCCGCAATGGGATCTGTATCTGGATTCCACAGCTGAAATGGCGCCCTATGGCAGCCTAGTGTATTACGAGGTAGATAAGCCTACTTTAATTACGAAGCTGGCAAAAATAGGATGTACTGCAAAACCAAAGCAAGAAGATAACCGAACTGTCACGAGTATTTTGATGAACATACAAAAGAACGGGCAGATTAAGGGTAAGGCCCATACCCAGTACTTTGGGGGTGCAGATATCTTGGCACGCTACGCTTATGAAGGTGTTGGTACATCCATATCTGACAAGGTAGTCAAAAACCAGCTTTCAAAATTTAGGCAAACAGGTGAAGGCACCCTCAAAACCAGTAAGGTCTATGACCTAAATCAGTCATTCACAAGCGATTCAGAATTTACCTTAGATCCAGTGGCCAACCTTCCAGGTCCGGGTGCCATTACCGTTCCAGTTGGGCTCGCCCCAGGAGAGCTGACCTTAATTGCTAATGAAAGGCCGCCAGAGCGATTTACCGTGCCTTATGTTTGCGCAACTAGATCCATCGCAGAATCACACCGCATTCAATTTCCAAACAATGTGAAATTAACTCGGATACCTCCAGATGTCACCTATAAGAAGGATGGCATTGAGTACAAAGCAGCTTATAGCAAAGTACAAAACGATGTCTCAGTAATGAGATCTCTATCTATTCAAAGGCCGGGTGCAGTATGTCAGCCAGAAGAGCTTCAGAAGTGGAAGAGTTTCTATCAGGTGTTTATTAAAGACATGAGGGGGCAGATTTTTTATGAGTAGAATCAATCAACCTAGGAGAAGTGCAATGGACGCATTGACAATTCGTAACTGTACTTTTGCATTTAAATGCACTGCAAAGTGGGATGAGCTTACTTCAACACGTGACGATAAGATTCACTTTTGCGAAGAGTGTCAAAAAGAAGTTCATTTATGCGAGGATGATGAAGAGTTAGTTGTCGCGGTTCGCTTAAATAGGTGTGTAGCTATTTATCGCGAGGAAGGTGGCGACCAGCATCTAATGACGGGCGGTATTAGCTACGTTATGGATTAGAACTACTTACCTTATTGCTAAAAAGCTAGTCTTTCCCAGCTGTCCACTTGCTCGCATCCTGAAAGGGGCTCCTGATTGATCAGGGCAAAAAAGGATGTACAAGCTGGTATGGTTTTTTCATGAAAAGATGAGATCTTCGATCTTGAGGCACTCATACCTAATCCTCGCAATCACAAACAATCAATAAAACAATTAGAACAAGTGATGAGCTCAAGGGGTGAGCTAGTCACCCTCCGTAATGAATTCGCCCAAAATCTTTCCATCTTGCACCTTGGCAAACCCACTGATATCCCCAGAATGTGCATTCCCCCATTTACCTGTCGGCTTATCCTGCGGAATGAAGAAAGACCAGAGTTCATCCCTTGGATCGAGCATGTCGCATAAGAAGAGTCCCCAAGCCTGATTAAGATGACCAAAAGGTACATCTGGCGTCTTGCGTAGTGGATCGACGATATAACTTGTGGATTCCGCTTCTGAAGGGCTTAGCTGTTTAATCAAGTACTCAGGTGCGCAATCGAAGTCGGACTTATTTTGTTCGACAAGTCTGGCAGCCTCTCGTTTTGATTCAACAACCCACCAAACCAAGTAGATGGGCCAGCCAAGTAGAATGCAGGTGCCGGCAATTGAATAAACGAGGATGTTTTCAAGGTGCTGTCTAACGCTGGTTTCGCGTCCCATGGCTTTTAATATGTTCCGCGCGAACTCTGAAGGCCTTTCTTTATAGGACTTTACAAAGCTGTAGACAGCGATGGCCAGTCCGGGGAGTGTATATAAGCATAACCATGCTCTCCAAGTGAGCTGGAGGGAGTTAAAAAAATTAAACACTTTGTTTCCTCAAAAAGGGTGGAATGTTTGCAGGGTCAACCTCTCTATCTGGCATGGTATTGTGCCGAGCATGCTTTTCAACTAAAACACCTTGTTTGAAGTTCATTAGCAGGTCATATTCGTAGGTGCTTGCATAGCCCATATGGATATATTCCAATTGAGCACCCTGGGGGCACCTCAATTCACCCGTAAACCAATGGGCAAATACCTTATCAAGGCTTGGAAATACATCTGATAGCCCAATTATTTCTTCATAGGTTTTGTGGGCCAAAAGCTTAACTAGGTAAAGACGCCCAACCCCATCGGATTCAATAATTTCCCATGTTCCAACATAGCCTCGCCAATTCGCTGTGTGTGGGGATTCAAAAGAGATTCCCGTCTGCTTTAAATAAAGGGAAAGTGGGTTGGTAAACAAGGGTATTTCCTTGTCACCATAAATCAGGCGTTCAGCTACTTGGGCGGTCATGGGGTGTCCATATTGGTAATTAGGGCTCAATTCTGAGGTTACCTAGGATCAAATAGTGAGCTTCTAATTTTTAGAGGTAATTTTTAATTAATAGATAATGGTAAATAACAGATAAACAACTGATTTTTAAGAAAATTAATATGACATTCTTGGCAGACCTTAATCCGTACATTATTAGCTGCATCATATTTTTTGTAGGCCTTTTGTCATACTTTTATTTAACAAAATATCAAAAGCCAGGCACAAAATTAGAGGGAAAGTTAAAAGAGATTAATGCGCAACTTTCATTGTTATCTGAGTCAACGGAAGCCGAAGTAGATTTAAGTGCGCTCAAAAATATCTTTAATGAAAAGCCATTCATAAACCTTTGGCAAGAATATAGCCAAAGCCTGCATGTAGTTGTTAGTGAAGATGGGGAGCATAGCGCCATTAGATCTACGGTTCCAGCAGAAGTTTTCTTTTCAAAAGAGTCGATTGTTGATGCTCAAATTAATGCCGAGTTCTTTCGCCACTTACCAGGGATTTTGACTGGCGTTGGGATTATTGGAACATTTACGGGTTTGGTTTGGGGTCTAGGATCCTTCAGCGCTTCTAAAGCTAGCGAAACTTTAGATCTACTACTTGGTGAGGTTAAATCTGCCTTTTTAGGTTCTTGGTTTGCAATTCTCGCTGCCATCCTCATTACTTTTTTCGAAAAAAGAGTTTTAAACAATTGCTACAAACAAGTAGATGAATTAACTGAGCAGTTAGATGGATTATTTTCTGCTGGAGTTGGGGAGGATTATCTGGCTCGACTAGTGAGGGCTACAGAAAGCTCCGCAACCCATGCAGCTGCTCTTAAAGATGCCCTAATGAGGGATCTAGAGATATTGATGAGTAAGCAGGCAACTCAAATTGGAGTCTCAATTGGCGAGTCCTTAAAGGCGCCACTTGAAACAATTGGCGGGGTGGTAAAGGAGTTCTCAACGGGACAGGGTCAAGCTGTTTCTGGAATGCTGGAGAACTTGCTCGCCGGCTTTATGGAGAAGCTCGATCAGACTTTCGGCTCTCAGATTAAGGGGATTAATGAAGCAATTCAAAAATCCTCGGATTCTATGACTCTGGTCCAGATGTCTATGACCAAATTAATCGATGATATTTCAAATGCGGGCAAGAATGCGGCATCTGAAATGTCAATGAAGATGGAAGAGTCTTTGCAAAGAGCCGCCCTTGCGCAAGAGGCTATGAATGAACAGCTGCGCATGTTTATTGAGGAGCTTAAGCAGTTGATGATTCAGCAGCAGGGTGAAACCAAAGATGCAATGAATGAGACTATTCAAAAGGTTTTATCTGAGCTAGAGGTTGGCATTCGCTCAATTGCCGAAGAAAGAAATAAGCAGATTGAACAGGATCAGAGGAGAACTTCTGACTTAACAGATTCAACCAAAGAGCTATATGGTGGATTGTCTGAGAATGTATCTAAGTTAATTGAAGACATAAAGGCTTCGACCATTAAGACTGAGGAAAATATTACTCAAATTCAAAAGGTATCAACTACGGCAATTTCAGGCATGAATGATGGTGCCATCAATATGAAATTGGCTGCAGAAAAATTTACTGATGCTGGAAATGCAGTAACTGATGTATTGGAGGGAAGTAAAAATATAACCGATCAAATGGAGCGGGCCACTCAATCGCTCCAAGGAACTACCACGATCATTAAAGATCTCTTATCTAAATATGAAGAGTCTCGTCAAAATAATCAATCCTATATCCAGGAGTTAACTGCCTTGATAGCAACTGCAAAGCGCGAAGCTGGAGTAAGTGAGAAGATTGTTTCTGACATGGAGAGAATTATGAGTACTCTGAACTCTACTGAAAAATTAAGTACCGAATATCTGGATAAGGTTAATTCAGTTCTAGAAGATGCGTTTGAGAAATTTAACGTAGAAATGATTTCTCAAGTTAGGAAGATAAATGCAGAAAATGATCAATTAATGGCATCTTCCATCGGCGCATTGAGAGCTGCAGTAGAGACAATGGTTTCTTCAACATTGATGTTGCGTGAAGATAAAGGCTCTTAATGCTTGGGCGAATCATTATCAAAAAAGGAAGAAAGGATGAAGGGGAAAAACCTTTCTGGATTTCGTATTCCGATTTAATGACCGCTGCAATGACGCTATTTTTGGTTGTTATGGCTGTAACGATTGTGACGATTGGCGGTGACGGCAAGAAAGAAAAGGAGCGCCGAGAAGCAATGCAAACTTGTTTTGATGAGCTTAAAACAACTGCAAAGCAGTCTTATCCAGATGCAAAGCTTGATTACAGCACTGGTGATGCCATTCGAATTGATTTGGGCTCAATTGTTAATTTTGACTCGAATCAGTCAAATATCAGCCCTAAAGGGGTCGAATTCCTTAGGGCTTACATACCGTCGATCCTAAAGTCTGTGAAATCTTCAGCTTGTAATGCCTATTTTCGTCGAGTGGTAGTGGAGGGTTATACGGATACTGATGGCGATTACTTGACCAACCTCCAGCTCTCACTCAGAAGAAGTAGTCAGGTTGTTTGCTCTTTGTCTGCTAATAATCAGAATTCTGATATCAAGATTACTAAGGCGGAACAGAATGAAATTAAGGATTTATTTTTGGTTGGGGGCTTTTCTTTTAATTCCTTAAAAGCATCTAAGGCTGAGAGTAGGCGAGTGGAGTTAAAGCTTGAATTTTGGCAGCTTAACGACAAGAGGCCAACTACTTTAGATCTCTCAAATAAAGAGTTTGGTACATGCTTCAATTAAAGAGATTAGAGTCCTCTTTAAATGACATCATTGCTAATTTGAGTGGAGGGGATAATTTATTTCTTCCAGCAAAACATCTACCCATTGAATTCCAAAAAACTAAAGATAGGTTTAAAGATGTTGGAAAGCCTGCCGGTGAGGTGGCGAAAGACTCTGCCCGCGATTTCCTGCTGGGGCGCATAGGCAGAAAAAATGCAATGGTTGATATGGTTGCGTTTGCATTGCATACAAAAATTCTTGAAGCGGGTAACACTTCCGTATATCTCACAGAAAGCAAGCTGGAAGAGTTAATTGAAATTTATGCGACCAAGAGTGATAGAGGCGTGCAAATGCAAATTACTTGGTTGGGTATGTTGCTTGCGTATTTTATGACTCCAGCTCCAAGTGAGGTCGAGCAGCAAAACTTCGATAAAACACAAGAAACTATCCGTCGGTATCTTCAAAAGAATTGGCCGAAGGTGAAGGAGGTTTGTAAATTTCAACCTCAATGGATGGCATCGGTTGATGAGAATCAAGAATTACTGACCCCCGATCCCTGTGCTAGCTACGCTGGTGATTGGTTTAATGGTAGGGAAGACAGGGTTATTAGGGTAGCGGCTGAGATTGATATTCCTTCAAACAGTTGGTTTTGGCGAGAATTAATCCTAAGTTGTGTCCAGCATGTAGTTTCATTGCCGGATGTAGAGTTTAAGCAGGCGATCCCTAAAATCCTTGACTTGCTTGATAAGCGACAGGATTATCGTGATCCCGGTTTGCGAGTAATGTTTGATCGTTATGCCAAGTGTTCTGAAGCCAATGAACATAAACAACTCAAGGAATATGGTCTAGAGCACTGGGGAAGTCCAGAGGGCTATGAAATCGTAGGGTCTCCTTGGGCCAAGATATCTTCATATGCATTGGAAATGATGCTTGGATGGGTTGCAGAAACAAATCTAAGGCTATTTTTTGCGCTGCTTAAAGAGCGCGGATACGCAGATGATGAGCGGCTGGACTTTTGGCTTGGGTACATCAAGCAGGCAAAGTTTACTAAATTAGTTTTGGGTACCAAGTCTGCAGGCATCGTTATGGGTCGAGCAGACTTAAGAAAGACTTTCACTAGAAATGGAAATGCTTTTGCAAAGCTAATTGGGGATGCTGATTCAAATCAAGATGCATTTATTATGGAAATAAATAAAAATCTTATTGTTGATTTCAGCATCTTAGGCGGTTGTTATATCTATAAAAATAATGAGCATAGCTTTAATCCTAGAGCTACTGAGCAATACTCAGCGACATATAGAGGTGGCCTAAAAGAGGGTCGAATAAATGGTGGTAGATATTTTGTACATACTCCTGGTTGGACTGATTCCCACAGGGCACCGCAGATTTTGTCTGAATATGGAATTAAGGCTGATAAACAAAGGGGTACTCGGGGAAATTCATCTGGAGCAATTGATGCCAAAAGCTACTTTGGGAGAGGTTCAAGTTCTTCCCCTGTAAATATCCCCGTATTTACTGAGAGCAATCTTATTAAAGACAAGATTCTTAAGGCTAAAAAAATTGCAGCAAAGAATGCAATCGAAGTTCGTGGCGATTCAGCTGGGATACTGATTTTATGGCCTCGCTCTCATGGACCTATTGCTGCAGAATTCGAGGCCTTAGGTTTTAAATTTGAATTTGGTGTTGGCTGGAGTATTTCATGAATTGGATCGTAAGATTAATTAAGCGGGGCTCCGAGGCGGGCAAGAATATAACAATCCAAGATGTTATTGCCATCCCTCAAAATTCAATTAAGCCAATAATATTTGATTATGGAGCTCGATATGAGTTCGTAGAATTGAACTCGGTTTCTGGGGCGCAAGAACTTTTGGATTGGGCTTGTAATCCATTGCGGGGCGGTCAGCAAGCTTTATACCTTGCTCAGCTATGTGAGGAAGGTTTAGCAACACTTACCCAGGGTGCCATAGAGCTTGCCTGGAGTGATGTTTACTACTTAGCCGGTTCGGATGACCATAGAGATTCAATATCTCTTCTTTTATTACCACCCATTAAGAAGTCATCTTTTAAGATTTCTGAGAGGGGAACCCTAGCTGACCAAGATTTTTCAATCCGAATAGATGGAGTTTTAGATAGGTCTCAAAGGGTCATTCAAGTTGTGCTCAAGGGTGCAATAGTGAACCCTGATAGCGATTCTTATTTACTATCTGCCCCTGAATGGTTGGCTATTAAAAAAATTATCGATTTTTCAAAAATACCTGTATCTGAAAAGTCTCGAAAAGTTAATGAGGCTAAATGGGGGGAGATCCGACCTGCTGCAATTAGCGCCCATTTTGTTCTTTCTAGGTACTTAAAAGAAACGGTAGTTTTAACCAAAGATTCGCTAGATCTACTCTTTGTTAACACAACCGTTGCCGGAACTCAAATGGTAGAGTTTCAGCCATCATTTGAAGAGGCACCATCAAACTGGATAGACGTCTATGACCGTTGGCAAGAAATTCCAGCGGATGTCGACTTCCCTACAAGTGGTGGAAGTATTCAAATTATATTTTCAGCTCCTGTGCGTGAAATATTGCAGGAGATTAAGACCAAGTTTAAGTACCGTAGGGTAACTGGAGCAAATGCTCAAGCATTTGTTAGGAACCCATTTGCTTTCCTTGGTGAAGCTTCATATAGCGTTCTAAAAGAAAGCCAAATTCAAAAGGCAAAAGAGAAGGTAGGCTTTGTTCCAACCGCAATTTCTTTCAGGGCATATTCGCCTGGTGGCATCCTTGATGAGGTTGTAGCGCATATTAATAAGATCTACGAGGATATGACTTCAGTTACTTATCGGGAGTCAATTCACAATGTGGCAGAGATGACTGAGTTATTGAACCTAATGATTCAAGCTAGGGATGGTGAGGAGCAGTTCTTCTCCTGGCGTAATCAAGTGGTTGATCTCGATGGTCATATAGATCAAAGGGTTGGTGAGGCCGAATCATACATTCGAACCTGGAATAGTCAGGTTAAGAATTTTATTGACTACGATGATGTGTATAGCCTATTTAATTATGGAACCCAAATTGAGGGCATTGGTAAAGCTAAGCCGATTTATTCTCCATACATACAGAAGTCATCAGGCCCTTGGACTCCAGAAGACTTGATACCACTCATTAAGGTGGAATTGCCTCCAAATGGTGCCGAAGCATTTATTCAGCTTGATATGCAGTGGGTTAGTGATTTTGAGAATTTAATCCAAGTGGCAATAGTTGATAAAAAACATGAAATTATTGATTCCCGGCTACCGTTGCCGTTATCTATAGAAGACGCAAAAGAGCTGCTTCAGAAATTTAAAGTTCTTATCGGTTCTGGTGGGGAAATGACCATTCCTCCGGTGCCACCTATTGGAGAAACTCCATTACCTCCCGTAACCCCACCGGTGCCACCTATTGGAGAGCCTCCATTACCTCCCGTAACCCCACCGGTGCCACCTATTGGAGAGCCTCCATTACCTCCCATTGTTGTTGCTAAGGTAAAGAAAGACACTCTCCTACTTAAAGATAGGATTGGAAAGTTGGATTACTCAGAAACTGAGGAGGCAAAAGATCGGGCTCAGTTACTCAAAAATACAAATACTGAACCAAGAATGCCCTCCAACTTGAGGGGTAAGATTATTCTTAAGGCTCATCAGAAAATTGGTGTTTCTTGGCTTCAACACTTGTTTGGCCTCACACCGCACTACGTTCGCGGGGCCATACTTGCCGATGATATGGGTTTGGGAAAAACGATTCAGCTATTAACGGTTTTAGCTGAACACTATGAAAAAAATCCAAATGACCCACCTTCATTAATAGTCGCGCCAATTGCACTTATGAAGAACTGGATGCAAGAGGCGGAAAAGTTTTTTATTGATTTTCCCGAAATTTTATTGCTTCATAAGAAGAATCTTGATGTGAGAAAGCAGCCCAAGGGACAGATTGATGAAAGATTACGTGAGCTTCAGATAACAAACCTGCTCAAACCCAATTGGCTTGGTAATGCAAAGGTTGTTTTGACTACTTATGAGGTTTTAAGGGATTACGAATTTTCCTTGGCTCGACAAGATTTCACTTTTATGATTTGTGATGAGGCGCAAAAAATTAAAACGCCTAACGCAATGATCACTTTGGCCGCAAAAAAACAGAAGGCATTTTTTAGAATTGCATGTACGGGTACTCCGGTCGAAAACTCATTGGCAGATCTCTGGTGTTTATTTGATTTTACTCAACCAGGCCTCTTAGGCTCTCTGGAAGAATTTGGGAAGAAATATCGCAAACCGATTGAATGCAAGACTGAAGAGGCTAAGGAATCATTAAATCTCCTTCGCTCTTACATTGAGCCGCAAATACTTCGTAGGATGAAAACCGATATTGCTGCCGAGTTGCCACTAAAGATAACTGTTTCAAATGATAAGTATCGATTTGAAGAAAAAGAGCGCAATAGGTTAAAGATCCCTATTTCAATGCATCAGCGTGGTTTATATGCTGATGGATTGAGGCAGTTGGAGGTCGCTGTTACCGAATCAAATGCTAAGAGGCGTGCGAATATGTCCTTTGCCGTCTTGCATTTTATTAAAGCAGTATGTGCAGAACCTTATTGCTTGCCAAGCAGAACTTTTGAAGTGGATAAGGGCGGAATAAACGCGCACTTATTCAATTCTCCTAAGTTGAAGTGGCTACTCTCTCAACTAAATGACATTCGTGCTAAAGGTGAAAAGGCAATCATATTTACAGAGATTAGAGAGATTCAAAGGGCATTAGCCTTATTTATTCGCACTGAATTTGGTTTTTCTCCGCTATTAATTAATGGCGACATTGATGATCGTCAGGACGTTATTGATGAATTTCAAGCTAAGCCAGGATTTAGCGCAATCATTCTTTCTCCTTTGGCTGCTGGCTTTGGGTTAAATATTGTTGAGGCAAATCACGTAATTCATTACTCCCGCACCTGGAATCCTGCTAAAGAAGGCCAGGCGACTGACCGAGCTTATCGAATAGGTCAAAAGAAAGATGTGTATGTCTACTGCCCAACAGTAGTAGCGGATGACTTTATTACCTTTGAGGACAAGCTCGACCGGCTCATGACTGTTAAATCCGAGTTGGCCGGCGATATGCTTGATGGCGTTGGCGCTGATATTCCTATATCTCAGTTATTTCCAACAAATGGCCCTGGAGGAATGGCGCGAAATATCGATGCAATTGTTGATATTGATTATGTAGATCAACTTGATGGGGATAGTTTTGAGGTATTTTGTAGTCACCTATTGGGGTTATCAGGATTAAGGTCTGAAATTACCGAAAAGGGCAGGGGTGATGGAGGTGTTGATATCGTTGTTATAAAAAACGACGGTACTGGCATGCTCGTTCAATGTAAACACACTTCTACAAATGAGCTTGGTTGGGATGCGGTTAAAGAAATTGCAGCTGGAAGTGCGGCCTATCAAGCCAAATACCCTCGCATTAGATTTCAAAGGGTGGCGATATGTAATAAACGATTTAATTCCACAGCCAAAGATCAGGCTAATACCTTGGGCGTTCGTTTGATAGAGCGACAAGAAATAGAAAAAATACTGGAATCTGCCAAAATACTAAAAAGAGTGATGGATGAGGAGATTTTTAGAATCTTAGTGTAATTAAGGCTAACTAATAACCATAATCAAAATCCCGAACAAAAAGACTCCGGAAATTTAAAAAGAGGTGAATATGGAATGGAAGGCGGTACACTAATCGCTAAATGGATTATGTCTATAAGGAAGCGGTATGCCCTCTAACAATAAGCAAGTTAATGGTCCAAGGCTTATTAGAAAATATCCCGGTAGACGACTTTACGATACAAACGATAGTAAATACATAGTCTTTTCGGATGTTAAAAAACTTATCCAAGAATGTGTGGAGCTAAAAGTTGTTGAGGTTAAGACTGGTGTGGATGTCACTAGAAATATATTGTTGCAAATAATTCTTGATCAAGAAAATGAAATCGATCCAATATTTTCAGTTGAAACATTGAAAGCTATCATCAGCTTTTATGGGCATTCAATGCAAGCAATCATGGGAGGCTATTTAGAAAGATCCTTTAGTCTATTTCTTCCATTGCACGCAAAAGCAACTGAAGATGCTCAAAAAATTCTTATTACTCATTTTGATCAAGTTAAAGATACGTATTTGAAAATGCAGGAAAAATTTATAACGTCTAACAATAAGTCAAGTCAAAATAAAAATGATTGAACTTCTTCATCCTGATATTCGTCCAATAAATAAAGTTGGTAAATCGTTCTTTGATGAGTTTATTCGGCTTTCATATGATTCTGATTACATGCTCATGACTTCTGGATATGTTTCTGAAGATGCTATTTTCTTTTTAAAGCAAAATTTAGAAAATTTACCTAAATTTGATTTGGGTGTTGGAATGCATGGAATTGAAGGTTTTACAAAATCTCAGTATGACGGCTTAGTGGGATTGAATGCAGATATGGTTGAGGGTGATAAAGGGATGTCCTATGTATCTGATGCTCTTAAATTTCATGGAAAGGCTTATTCATTCTTTAAAGAAGATAAGCCCTTCGCCGCATTAATTGGGTCTACAAATATCTCTATCCTTGGAGATAAGGATAAAAGACAGTTTGAAATTGACATATTGATTGATGATCCTCAGGTAATAAAGAATGTTGTTTCAATTCAAAGGGACTTAATTAGTTGCTCAAAGGAAATTGACAAATTTTTTCCTTCAAAATTCATTGCCCCGAATAAAGAGTCCTATGTAGCAAAGATGCAATATGTCTCACACGCTACTATAGAAAATGTTCCAGCTGAGGAAGTTAGCGCTGCAAAACAAGCAGTAATCCCTACTTTTAAGTTCAACCTGAGACTTCCCTGCGAGCCAAAATCTAGCCTTAATGTAATTTTTGGAAGAGGGCGCGGAGGTGGTGAATCCGGCCGTGGCAAGATAACTAAGCGTAGCTGGCTTGAATGTGAAATTATTGTCTCGAATTCTGTAACTACATTGCCTGGTTATCCTAAAAAAGGAGATAAGTTTTGGGTTATTACAGATGATGGATGGTCTTTTATTTGCGGTGTTCAGGGTGACTATGCAAAGAACTTTAGATCCCAGGATGATCTTCATGTTTTAGGGGCTTGGTTAAAAGGTAGATTGCTTAATGTTGGCGTAGTTGAGTATGGCCAAAGAATTACAGAAGAGACTCTTCAGGCTTATGGCCGGGAGACTTTATTTTTTGCTAAAACTGAGATGACGAAAAATGGGCTGCCTATCTATTACATGGACTTTTCCCAAAATCAATGAGTGAATTAAATAAATACATTAGCCGTGTTGAGAGCCAGTCTGGCAAAGCGGTGGCTACTCATTTAGAAAATACTGTTGGCGTTATAGCAAAAGATTGCTTAAATAACTTTGACTATGTTGGGAAGAAAAGTGGCATCCTTCTTGGACATGTCCAATCAGGAAAAACTGGTAATTTAATTGGATTAATTGCAAGTAGCATTGACCATAAATTTAAGTTTTTCTTATTTCTTACTTCAGATAGTGTTTTGTTGTATGAGCAAACGCTAAAAAGAGTTGGAGAAATGCTTCCCGAAATCTGTGTGTGCGGAGAGGAAGATGAGGAAAAATTTATATCCAATGCTCTTAAGGCTCCATGCGTCTTGGTGCTTAAAAAAAACCAATCTGTGTTAAGGAAGTGGCTCTCAAGGATTCTTTCTGTTGAAAATAGTCGTGGAGAACCATTGTTATTGATTGATGATGAGGCTGATGCAGCTAGTCTTAATACCAAAGTAAATAAGGGTGACGTCAGCACAATTAATGGGCTTATAAGGGACTTAATTACTGTTGCTCCATGTTCCCTATATCTTCAAACAACAGCCACTCCATTTGGTAACTTGCTATTGGGCGAAGATTCAACAACCAAACCAAGCTTTATTACTAGATTTGCGCCATCTGATGTTTATATGGGTGGAGAGTTCTTTTATGGGGAAGATAGCTCTGCATTTTCCTTGGTAGATGAGTCAGAGGGTGTCACGATTCTTGACCTCGATTTGAGCGCAATTCCACCTGGATTTAAAAGTGCAGTTAGGTATTTCATTGCATTAGTGATCGATGCTGAAAGACTTAATGTCAATAACTGCAATTTTTTAATTCACCCAAGTCATCGCATTGCAGACCATGAAATTGTGGCCACCAAGGTTTCCAGGCTTCTTGCTCAGTACCTTGATGAAGCTAGGGCTCGCAATCCATTATTGGTTGAATTGTTACCAAAGCCAGAGGGTTTTGGCCCACCCCCAAGTTTTGAAGAGATCATAAATGCCATTGGGCATACTAAGGTTGCTGTAGTCAATTCAGAGAATCAAATTCCAGTTTTAGATCATGGCTACAACATTGTGGTTGGAGGGAATTGTCTAGGACGTGGTTTAACAATCCCTAAACTCAATGTTTGCTACTACACGAGGCTGCCTAAGAGTCCACAGGCCGATACTTTGCTGCAGCATTCAAGAATTTTTGGCTACGATAGGGATAGAGCTAATGCAAAAGTGTTTCTCACTCAGTCAATTCTCCTTAGGTTTAGGGGGGTTGTGAATGGTGTAACTGCTCTTCACAATGCTGTTGCGTCTGGTTCAACTGGAGATATTAAGTATTACCTACCGCCAAAGATTAACCCCACAAGAAAAAATGTAATCGATACATCCTCGTACATTTCATTGGTTGGGGGTGTTAATTATTTCCTGAGCTCTACAAATCAGATCTGCACTCAAGCTATTGATGGTTTTATGGTCAATATTGAAGATGCATCCACAATAACAATCGATATATTGGCGAATCTCCTTAGCAAAGTTGAATCTGATGATGAGTTATTGGGCCAATTTAAAATGGCCGTTGATCTCTTGGTCGCCAAGGGTGACACCCAAGAGGTGTTGATATACAAAAGGGTGGATAGAAGTATTGGTAAAAATACGGGGACAATGTTATCCCCGGATGACCGCTTATTGAGTAAAAAGCACCTGAAAAAGACTATCATCTTCCTTTATAGAATTCTTGGTGAAGAATCCAAGGGCTGGTCTGGAAAGCCTTTGTGGTTAATTAATATTAGGTTCCCAGAAAATTACGTATTTATTGGTTCTGAAAGTTAAAAGTGAAGAATTATTTAGGAAATAAAAAACCAAGAATATTGAGTTTGTTTTCAGGTTGTGGGGGCATGGATCTTGGTGCTCATTGGGCTGGTGGCAAAACAGTATGGGCAAATGAATTCAATGAGTGGGCATGCCAAACCTATGCCAAAAACTTCCCTGATGTGCATCTTGTTTCTCAGTCAATTGAGGATATTGACCTCAATAAAGAGCTCCCAAAAAAAGGTGAGATAGACGTTATTCTGGGTGGTTTTCCATGCCAAGACTTTTCAATGATTTGGAAAAGACCAGGCCTTCATGGGACCAGGGGTAATCTATATACATATTTTGTCGATATTGTTTCTCGACTTCAGCCATTGGCTTTCGTTGCTGAAAATGTAAAGGGATTGGTTTCTGCAAATGGTGGAAAAGCGATCAAGCAAATTGTTGCCGACTTTGAAAGCTGTGGATATGAAATCTTTCAAAGTGTATATAACTTTGCAGACTATGGCGCTCCACAACTTCGCGAGCGGGTATTGATTGTGGGTCTGCGCAAGGATCTAAGCCTCACATTTACTAAGCCACCTAGGCTCTTTGCGGATGAAAAAAATTTCAAGAAACTCAACCTGCCTAAGCATATTAGCTCTAAGCAAGCCCTTAAAGACGTTGAAAAAGTGCTATTTAATAATGAGCATCAAAAAATTAAAGATACCACTAGAGAGCTGCTTGAATTGATTCCGCCGGGTGGTAATTTTACAAGTGTTCCAAAAGATCACCCAAGATATGTAAAAGGGATGATTTCCCATGTGTACCGCAGGCTTGATCCAAGTCTTCCATCAACCACAATTATTGCTGGTGGCGGTGGTGGCACTTGGGGTTATCACTATAAAGAACCTCGACCATTGACCAATCGTGAGAGGGCAAGATTATTTGGCTTTACAGACGACTTTGTATTTCAGGGGTCTATAACCGAAGTAAGGCGCCAAATTGGCAATGCAGTTCCGCCGATTGGCTTTAAGCCCGTGGCTGAGCACCTATTTGATACCTTAAGGGGTAAGGTAAAAAGTTGATTAGTTAGTTTAACAAATCTGATTCAATTCTTCGTCGCCTTTTCCCCGCTTAAGCTTGTCTAGATAATCCGCCCAATCCTTCATTAACTCAATTCTCTGTTTAATAAATTGAGTGCGGTTATAGCTTTTCCCGTTAACGTCTTTTACTGCATGTGCAAGTTGAGCCTCTAGGTGTCTCCAGTCTTTATTGAGAACTTCATCAAGCATTGTTCTGCCGCTTGCTCTAAATCCATGACCGCATTGCTCATCGCCAAATCCAAGAGTGCGTAGAGCTTTGTTTATCGTGCCATCACTCATTGGCCTATTGCCAGTGCGCTCGCCTCTAAAAACATAAATACTATTTCCTGTGTAGCGCTTTACTTCTTTCAGAATCTCAATAGCTTGTTTCGGCAACGGAACTAAATGATCTTCACCATTTTCTTTTTCGTATTTCTCACGCTTCATTTCCATCGAGGGAATGGTCCAAATGCCTTCCTCAAAATCGAGATGACTCCATTGCATGGTGCGTAAATTGAACGGCCGCTGGAAGAGGATTGGAGCCAGTTTCAAAGCTGCTTTAACAACGGGAGTGCCTGAGTAGCCATCTATAGCTATCAGTAGCTGTGCAAAGCGTTTTGGGTCGGTGATGGCCGGAAGGGTTTTGCCACGATAGGGTTTAAGTTTTGCTTTGATTCCTCTAGTGGCATCTGGAATGTCATCAAGTGCAACGTATTCCCAAATTTGGCGACAGATCATGAGATTGCGATCGGCGGTTTCTATGGCGCCGCGATCCTCTACTTTTCTTAAGGCAAAGAGAATTTCATTGCCGGTGATTTCTTTCATGGGTCGATCGCCGATCCATGGAAATAAATCACGCTCCATTTGTCGTAGCGTTCTGTCAGCATGGCTATCGCTCCAGGCCGACTTCTTCGTTTTGTACCAATCGAGCGCTACATCTTTAAAGGTCTCCCCAATAGCCCGTTGACGCCCTTGTTTCTCGACCTTTTTGAGATGGGAGGGGTCTTTGCCTTGCCCTAGGAGCTTTTTAGCCTCATTACGCTTTTCTCTAGCCTCTTCCTTGGGTACTTTGGGATAGACCCCCAGAGCAAGCCTCTTTTCAACGAGTTTGCCATTGGAATGGATGCGATATTTCCAAAACCAATACTTACCCCCATTTTTTCTTACCTCTAGGTAGAGACCTTCTGAATCAGCAAAGCGCTTCAGAGCCTTATCGGGCGGGCATAAGGCGGATTTGCAAGCGATTTCAGTCAGCATATTGGGGGAACTTTTTCGTTGGGTAGTTCGATTATTCTAAAGTACCCCCAGAAATACCCCCAGATTTATCTAAACTAGCGATTTCTAGCGTTGGCAATAGACAACAAAAAACCCCTTAGAGTCTTTATTCTATAAGGGGTTGTTTGCTATTACTTGGTGCTGCTAATACTAATATTGGTGGAGTCGGCGGGAATCGAACCCGCGTCCGCAAATCCTCCACAACAAGTTCTACATACTTAGTCATATCATTTAATTTAGCCAGCTAGTCACAGAT